>Ga0099364_10001124_pt1 | contig 44664 bp, 27 predicted proteins | sample TergutTh196P3_FD_73070 | JGI IMG/M metagenome (GOLD analysis project Ga0099364, IMG submission 73070) | Microcerotermes parvus P3 segment gut microbial communities from Pointe-Noire, Republic of the Congo - Th196 P3 | ecosystem: Host-associated > Arthropoda: Insects > Digestive system > Gut ...
ATGTCGTGTTATATAGCGAGGCGGGACGATTTGGTGATCCGACGTTTTATCATATTTTAACGCCTGAATATTTTAGCAGAAAGCATTTCAGGCATTGCCTATATTTCGAAATGCCCGATGCCGAATACCTCACGGTCAGATTCGAGCTCTCTGGTATTGAACCAGTCTATCAAACTTTTGATGGAATACCGAAAATACCTGAAATCAACGAGTTGAGGGACGAGTTCAGGACGCTAGAAAACTTGAAATGGCGCGCGCTCATTGACATAGCCCTCCAAGAGGCTTTTGACGATATCACGCAGAGAAGCAGGCCAGTCGAAGAGACCATCGCGGAAGCCAGAACCAAGATCGAAGGTTATCTAAACGGCACGAACTCGGAATATATCACCGTGTCGTTTGGCGAGGGATCGCTGCTTGTCCGTGTGCCTGACAAGATTTCGCAGGAACCGGCTATGAGGGCTGCGTTGGAACAGGTATATCCAAGTGAAAAGGGCTTTTGGTATTTGGATATAAATGGAAGTGCGTTCGGCTTTTGGGTAAACGGCTACGGGGGACGATTGTTCACAGAGAGCGAATTAGTAAGCGGATATCTGGAAACCGAGATAGTGACGCCGAGCAAAACCTTTCCTGCAGGAGAACCGCTGCCCAGAAGCGGCATTATCGGCGGGCCGCAGAGCGGCAGATTGCAGTACACGGTCAACGGATTTTACGCAAACCTCGGCATATCAAGCTGGCGGTGCAGTTACGGCGATAATATTAGTTGGGGTCCAAGCTACAGGGACGGCTTGGCTGCCGAGACAGGCTGGGCCACTGAGACCGATTGGCTCAGTGCGGGCTGGGGCGAAGGCGGCAATCCGGCATGGAGCCTCGCGCCCGACTTCACGGGCAATGCGGATGTGGTAAAGGCTCTGGCGCTTTGCGAAGCAATTACAAGCAGTTCGACAGAAGCGGATGTCATAGCGGCTCGTGCGGCATATAACGCTTTGCGCTGGTGGAACGCAGCATATGCGCAGCATCTGTTCCGCAGCTTCGAGCCTTACAAGTCCGCCTATGAGAAGCTCATCGCCGCAGAAGCAGCATTGGGCATTGTCGACCCGCTGCCGGAGGTGACATACATAGAGGCGATAAACGGCGCGCTTGATTCCATCGCAGCCACCACGCCCGGCGTCGGCAGCGTGGACGGCGAGTGGGCGGCCTTTGCCCTCGCCCGCGGCGGCAAGATGGGCGGCAGCTTCGAGTCGGCATATCTAGTCGCGCTGGACGCCGCATTGGCAAACAACGCAGGCGGAACAACGTCCAAGACAGATATGGAGCGTATCATCCTCGCGCTGACCTCGCTCGGCATCGACGCTTCGGACTACAAAGGCGCTGACGGAGGCGGTGTTTCCCAAGACCTCGTCGCAAGGATGGATGCGCTGACTTTTGGAACAGTCAACGGCGACATATATGCGCTTCTCGCACTAAACAGCAAACCCTATGACAGCGACACACGCGGCACTATCACGACATCATATGACAGTAACTCTGAAGAAATCGAAACTATCACGGGATATATCTATGAAATCCTAGACATACAGCTTAATGATGGAGCCTGGGCGCTGGCAGGGGTAATAGGAGACGTGGATACCACGGCAATGGCGATTCAAGCCCTGGCACCTTACTACCAGATTAGCACGACTGTGCATGCGGCTATTGAGAATGCCCTTGACTGGCTGCAAAGCCAACAAAACGACAAGGGTGGCTTTGCGGGCTTTGGCGGATCAGTGGAAAACAGCACCGAAAGCAGCGCACAGGTGATCGTAGCCTTGACCGAACTCGGCATCGACCCGATTAGTTGGGAAAAGCCAGGCGGCTGGAATCCCTTGATGGCAATGCTGTATAACTACAACGAGGATAGCGGCTGGTTCGGGAAAGAGAACAATACGCAAAGGGACGATATGTCCACCGAGCAGGCTGCATATGCGTTGGTTGCCTACGACAGATTCCTGAACTCGCAGAACAGCCTCTACAACATGAGCGACGCGTTCGGCGGCGAACCGCCCATTGAACCAGGCGATCCCGTCGAGGCGATTGTGTCCATACAACTTGACGACAGTGGACTCCTGCTGGCGAAGCAGGACTTCACGGTGGAAGCTGATTTGTCTGAGCGACATGGGTATGCCGATGCGTACAACGGCGCGAAAGCCACACCTCTTGACGCACTTGTCGCGGCGCACATACTGATGTACGGCGACACGAACCTTGGGGACTGGCTGGAAGTGGACAGTTTCGGGACGGTGTGGAAAATCGCAGGGGAAGATGCGGCGAGCAGCTACATGTTCATCAACGGCGCCCTCCCCGGCAGCGACACCATTTCGACAGCGGTTTTGGAAGCGGACGACGACCTGCTGTTCTACATCCTGCAAGACGATACTTGGCTGGATGCAATAGCATGGTTTGTGGACGGCAATGGTGATCCGGTCGATGCGATCACCGTTGAAGCAGACGAAGAATTTACCGTGACCCTCGTCGGATACATAGCGTTGATGTCGTTCTACGGCGATGTAGAAGACTACACAGACCCCATTGAAGACGCACAAATTGTCGTGCTGGACATCAGCGATGGCGGGGGCTACCGTTCCGCCCTGTTCGGAGAGGAACTCGGGCTCACGGACGAGGACGGGCAGCTTGACATATCCTTCGACACGCCGGGGACATATATCCTTTCGGCATACGATGATTCAGGTTTGGATATGCCTTTCACAGCCCCATGGCTCGCAGTGACGGTGACGGCTAAAGACCCGACACAAGACAATGCAGACATCACAGCGTCAAAGGCAGCGGTCGAAACTGCGTTTGCGAGTGCGACCGTGACACAGGCGACGCTCAACACCCAACAAGCAGCAAAAGCCCACGTCGAAGGCATAATCTCAGAGCTTGAGCTTGACGGCGTTGCAGCGGTCGTAAGCGATGCGGGCTTCACGGCAGCGGCAGCAGGGACTGAGCAGAACCCAACAGGCACGGATGGTAGCTACTCCTTCACCGTGACGCTGAACAAAGGTGCGGGAACTGAGCAAGCCACGGGAACGCTCTCCCTGACCATCACGGCAACGCCCTATTCGCCGCCCGTCAACACAGACATAACGGTCACGTTCCGGCTCATCGGCGACACGCTGCACACCGCAGCCGACCCGACCCAGTACCACGACTGGATACCGGAAAGACAGATAACAGTTCCGGCGGGCAGCAAGGTCTACGATGTGTTCGTGAAGGCAATCGGGGAAGCGGGGATCACCGCGTCCATCCGAGACAACAACGACTATGTGGAGTCCATCACCAAGGACGGCGTGACCCTAGCCGAATTCGACAACGGTAGCGGGTTTTCCGGCTGGAAGTACCTGATGAACAATGCCACCGGCGGCTACTACCCTGGTGTGGGTCTGAGCAACCAGACTGTCAGCGACGGCGATGTCATCGTCTGGCACTATATCAACGACTTTGGCGTGGAAGACACGGTATGGGTAGCCGCATGGCCAAACATCCCTGTCATTACAGGCATTTCGGTAACGACGCTCCCGAATAATACGATATACAATGTCGGGCAAACCCTTAGCCTTAACGGCATACTGGTCACCGTCTCCTACGAAGGCGGCATAACATCGCAGTTCATCAGGCAGAACAACAGCGCCACATTCAGCCCGGCGCACGGCTCCACCGTAACGGCAAGCACGCCTCAGACGGTGACGATAACCTTCCAAGGCATGACGGCGAGCTTCCCGATCACGATAAACGGCATCGTTAGCAACGCCGCGCTCCTCTCCAAGATTTCCGAAGCCCAGAGCATACTGGGCGGTGCTGCAATCGGCGAGGGCAACGGGCAATACCCGCAATCGGCGGCGGATGCCCTCGGTACAGCGATAGCGGCGGCGCAAACGGCGGCTGACAACAATACGCTGAACCAAAGCCAGATCGACGCTGCGGCAACGGTTCTGGAAAACGCCATAAGCGCATTCCAAGCCACGCTTATCGCAGTTGACTATTCCGCTCTCAATGCCCTGATCAGCGCATGCGTAACATTGCACGGCAACGCGGTGGAAGGCGATGCCGAGGGAGAGTACGCAGAAGGCTCCAAAGACATATTCTTAAGCGCGATACAAGCGGCGCAGGATGCAACGGGCGACACCAGCGCGACGCAGGCGCAGATAGACACTGCGGCTGCGGCACTGCAGAACGCCTTGATAGCGTTCAGCGCAAGCAAGAACAGCGTCAGCTTCGATGTCCTGAACGCGCTGATCGATCAGGCAAACGTCTTGATCAATACCGCTGAGGTCGGCAACGGCAACGGCGAATACCCGCAGTCAGCGGTAAACGCTCTTTCCAACGTAATAACCTCGGTGCAGGCGCTCACAAGCAAAGCGGACGCGACGCAGGGCGAGGTCAATCAGGGCGCAAGCGACTTGCTAGCGGCAATAAACACTTTCACAACGTCGGTGATTTCGGTTGACGTTACAGAGCTTCTAACCCTGATAACTACAGCGAACGGAAAGATAAGCGCAGCACACATCGGTGACGGCAACGGACAGTATCCGCAGTCAGCGGTAGACGCTCTGAGCGGCGCGATCACATCGGCGCAGACAATAGCGAACAAATCAAACCGCACGGCGGCAGAGGTTGCAGACGCGCTCCAAACCTTGCAAGAAGCGATTGACGAATTTGACGGCTCGCTTGTCGTCATATCGGTCGACAAATCGGCGCTTACAGCATTGATTGCTACGGCGAATGACAAACTGGACGGGGCGACGGTCGGCGCAGACCCCGGACAGTACCCGCAGTCCGCATATGACGCTTTCAGCAGCGCGATAGCAGCTGCGCAGGACATAGCGGACGACGCGGACGCGGCGCAGAGCGACGCGGATTTCGCAGTGACGGCACTGACGAACGCCATTAGCGCATTCGACGGGGCAAAGATACCGGAACCCTCCGCAGTTGCGTACCAAGCCGCGCTAGCTAGTGTCATGAACAACCTGCGAACCATCGTCCCCGCGCCGAACTTCGGCGTAACCGGCGGAGAGTGGACGATCCTATCACTGGCGCGCGGCGGCTATGCCTCCACGGCATACTACGATGGGTATTACAGCCGCATACTGGCGGAACTCGCAGGCAAAACAGAAAAACTCGACCCAAGCAAGTCCACGGAAAACGCCAGGCTCATAGTCGCCCTCACCGCCATAGGCATTGATGCGTCGGACGTGGGAGGGCTTGACCTCACGGCGCCCTTCGCCGACACGGCTTGGCTGGGCATACAGGGGATAAACGGCCCCATCTGGGCGCTGATATCCCTTGACGCGAAACCCTACCAAACAAGCGGAAACCTGCGCCAAGACCTGATAGACTACATCCTCGACAACATGACCGGCAGCGGATGGGCGCTCTCGGGCACAGCCCCGGATGTGGATATGACGGCGATGGCACTGCAGGCGCTCGCGCCCTACAAAGACCAGCCCCAAGTATCGGCGGCGATTAGCCAAGCCCTGGCATGGCTTAACACCCGGACGGTAGGCGACGTCGAGGGCAACGCACAGGTCATCGTGGCACTTTCCGCCCTCGGAATTGATGCCCAAAGCTATGTGGAAGACCTGCTGACCTATTACGACGCGGCAAGCGGTGGATTCAGGAGAGAAGGCATCGTGAACCTGATGGCGACGGAACAGGCGGCATATGCCCTCGTTGCCTATGACAGGTTCATAAACGGCGAGAACGCGCTCTACGACATGAGCGACGCGACAAAACTCGTCACTGACGACGTATCCCCTGCCGTTGCTGACAAAACGGAGCTTCTGGACGCAATAGCCTCGGCACCCGTGAGCAAAGGAAACTGCACAGACGCATCCTGGAACGCCTTGGTCGCAGCGCTGGGCAGGGCAATGGATGTCAGGGACAACGAGGATGCGGCGCAATCGGAAGTTGACGTTGCGGCGTTCGACCTAAGAACCGCTATCAGCACCCTTGTAGCCAACCCCGGCGGTGGCGGCGGCACCCCGCAACCCCAACAGGCGCGCGCACGAATCAGCGTCACAGACCCCAATGCAAAGGCAGGTCAGACAACGACATTCTTTGCAAGCCAATGGATAGACATTTCAGACAACGAAACAGCTTTCAGCCTACTCCAGAAAACAGGGCTCGACCTCCGCTACTCCAACCACTCGGTATGGGCAGGGGTATATGTCGAGGCGATAAAAAGCCCGGTGAGCGGCTTGTTCTTCGGAGAGTTCGACGACGGCGAAACATCCGGCTGGATGTACAGGGTGAACGGTGAGTTCCCCGACTATTCCTCGTCATTGTTCGAAATCAGGGATGGCGACCGTGTCGAATGGCTATACACACGCAACCTCGGCGATGACATAGGCGGTGGACAAAGCACCGGCGGAGGGAACTCCGGCGGATGGAATGTTCCCGGTGGAAACGTGGGCGCCCCCAGTGGCGACGACGACGATGATGCCGACGTAAGCGAAGCGGGCGAAACGACAGGCATCGGAGATCCGGACACTCCCCTCGCGCAAAGGGTCTGGCTCAACCAGTTCGCTGACATCAACCCGAGCGCATGGTACATTGAAGCCGTAAGGTATGCATATGTGAACAACCTGATGAACGGGGTCAGCGATACCGTCTTCGCGCCAGACAGCAAATTGACTAGGGCGATGCTGGTGACGATCCTTGCCCGCAACGCAGGGTTTAATACGGACGGCGGCGATACATGGTACACAAGGGCCGTAGTATGGGGTATGGATAACGACATCACGGATGGCACCAACATGACAGGAGATGTCACCCGAGAGCAGTTCGTGACCATGCTGTACCGCTATGCAAACGAAATCCTCGGCATGGACACGAGCAGCCGCGCAGACCTGTCGCAATATGACGATGTGGGCTCCGTTTCCCAGTGGGCCTTTGATGCAATGTCCTGGGCTGTGGCAGAAGGACTCGTAAGGGGACGCACGGAAACAACGCTCGCACCCAGGGGGAACACAAGCCGAGCGGAAGCCGCAATGCTCCTTATGAGATTCGCCGAAATGACGAAAAACATAGCACTGCCCGTATAGGGATGAAGAAATGCAGGGGTTGATGATTTTCAACCCCTGCACCTCTGATTGTGAACACGGTGATGAACGCGGGGACGGTTCTTTTGTTCACAGATTTTTTTTGAACACGTGAACGCGGGGACGGTTCTTTTGAACGCGGGGACGGTTCTTTTGTTCATAGATTTTCGAAAAACTCGACATGTTGTCGATTGGGTTGCTTTCTTACGTATCCAGTAAATGAATGTTCAAATGAACAAAAGAGCCGTTCCCGCGTTCACACAAAATGAGTAACGAGGTGAAATGAAGATGAAAAAACTAGCGAAAAAAGGTCTGTCGGCGGCTGTTGCGATCTTGCTTGCGCTTTCCTTGGCAACGCCCGCAATAGGTTTGGACAATACGGCGATTGACTCTGCGGTAGACAGCGTAGCGGCGTTTATGCTGCGGACTGTCGAAAACCCACAGGTCGATTCCGTAGGCGGCGAATGGGCTGTGATTGGGCTTGCTCGCAGCGGGTACAGCGTCCCAGACTCATATTATGAAAATTATTATTTGACTGTGGAGCAGTATGTGCGAGAACACGGACCTATACTCCATGACCGCAAGTATACGGACAACAGCCGCGTTATCCTAGGGCTGACTGCGGCAGGTTATGACCCCCGCAGTGTTGCAGGGCACGACCTGACCATCGCCCTAGGTGATTTTGAGAGGACTATCTGGCAGGGCATCAATGGTCCGATTTTCGCATTAATCGCCCTTGACAGCTACGATTATCCGATACCCGTAAACCCAGATGCGAAGACGCAGGCGACGCGCGATTTGTATATAGCGGAGATATTGCGTAGGCAGACTCCGGATGGTGGCTGGAATCTCACGGCAGGTAGCGGCGGATCAGCGGTCGGATCAAATGAAATAGGCGATGCCGACTTGACGGGGATGGCTTTGCAGGCGCTCGCAAAATACCAGAGTAAACCTGATGTGCAAAATGCTACTGAACTTGCCCTTACCTTTTTGTCGGGTATTCAGGACAGCATGGGTGGGTACGGCAGCAGCTTTTCAGGCGGCTCTTCTGCTGTCGAGAGCGCGGTTCAGGTGCTTGTCGCCCTGTGCGAGCTTGGGATACCCATCGATGATCCACGTTTTGTCAAAAACGGCAATACGTTAGTTGACAATGTACTCAGCTATAAAAACGCAGACGGCAGTTATAGGCATTCGTCCACGATAAGCGGCAACAATCAGATGTCCACGGAACAAGTACTTTATGCCCTTGTCGCCGTGCAGAGGGCATCTGAAAGTAAAAACAGTCTGTACAGGATGTCCGACACCGTCCGGCGCGGTGAGTTCAGACCCGCAGACGCAATCGGGCTGTCAGGAAAGCATGATGATGTGAACCGAGTTCCGGTCACGTTGCAGGGCAAGACCTTTACAGATGTCCGCAACCATGCAAACCAGGCTGCGATAGAAGCTCTAGCCGAACGTGGGATCATCACAGGAAAGACCGAGAACTCCTTTGACCCGAATGCGACAATGACAAGGGCGGAGTTTGCCACCATCGTGACACGGGCGCTGGGGCTCCCCGTTAGGCAAGGTTCCACGTTCATGGATGTCCAAGCAAATGCTTGGTTCGCAAACGCCATTAACACAGCTTATTATTACGAGATTGTAACAGGGACTTCGGCGACAACATTCAACCCCAACGGAACAATCACACGTCAGGAAGCCGCTGTAATGATTGCGAGGGCGGCAAAGCTTACAGGACTGAATACGGCGCGGACGGATGCCGAGATTCGCGACACCTTGGCAGCTTTCGGAGATTACCGCACCGTGGCAAGCTGGGCACAAGAATCTATGGCATTCTGCTATTCGGAGGGCATACTGGACGATGCAGAATTTGATATTCAACCAGGAATTGCGATTCGGCGCTGCGAGGTAGCGGAAATGCTGCACAGGATGTTGAGCAAAGCGTTGCTTTTATGAAAATGAACGCGGGTGAACGCGGGGACGGTTCTTTTGTTCATAGATTTGTGAACGCGGGGACGGTTCTTTTGTTCATGAACGCGGGGACGGTTCTTTTGTTCATGAACGCGGGGACGGTTCTTTTGTTCAGCGGAATGAATGTGAACGCGGTGAACGCTGGATGAACGCGGGGACGGTTCTTTGATGAACGCGGGGACGGTTCTTTTGTTCATAGATTTGCGAAAAACTCGATATATTGCCAATTCTTCTGCTGGAAAGGATTGTCGATTGGGTTGATTTTATCCGTAACCAACAAGTGAGTTTTAAAAATGAACAAAAGAACCGTCCCCGTGTTCAAGTGAGTTTTAAAAATGAACAAAAGAACCGTCCCCGTGTTCAAAAGGACAAGATTTCATTGTACAAGGTGATATTATGAATAAATATGGAAACAAAATAATCGCGGCTGTTATTGTATTGGCAGCACTGTTTGGTGCGTGGATATGGGGCGGCAACTACAACAGTCCGGACAATGCTTCGCAGCGCAATATGGCACAGGGTTCCCAGCTCCCCTCCCCATCTGAAGAGTCAGTTGGCGCCGAAAACACTGACACCGAGCTGGACAGATATCAGACTTCACGGGTGCCTGAGGGAAAGCCAGCACCAGTTGAACCGCAGGATATGACCCTAGGAGACGATTCGTTCACTATCACGCTCACAGTGCGCTGCGATATGATCCTATCAAACATGAACCTGCTGAACAGGGAAAAACACGAACTAGTGCCGGAAGATGGCGTTATATTCCCCGAAACGACAATAATCGCCTATGAGGGTGAGAGCGTTTTCAATGTGTTGCAGCGCGAAATGAGGCGAGCCGGTATACACATGGCATTCCGCAACACGCCGATTTACAACTCAGCGTATATCGAAGCAGTCAACAACCTCTATGAGTTCGATGTTGGCGAGTTGTCCGGATGGATGTATAAGGTCAACGGCTGGTTCCCCAATTATGGTTGCTCCCGCTACAAGCTGCAACCCGGCGACGTGATCGAGTGGCACTACACCTGCGACCTCGGGCGCGATTTGGGAGAACATTGGCTGGGGGGTGGTCAGTTAGATGAGTAGGGAAAAAGCGTTTGAAAAATTGACCACTGAATCTAGAAAAAGAAGTGCGGACACTTTTTCCGGATTTCACCCTGTGATTAACATGTTATACTTTGTCGCGGTAATCGGGTTTTCGATGTTTTTCAATCACCCTGTCTGCCTTGCCATGTCATTAATCTGCGCCATTACTTACTCCATTTATATAAACGGTCAAAAGGCAGTACGCTTCACCTTGATATATTTGCTGCCGATGCTGATCATGGCTGCTCTGCTGAACCCCGCGTTTAACCATCAGGGCGGTACGATTCTGGCATATCTGCCAAGCGGCAACCCCCTGACGCTAGAAAGCATACTCTACGGCATTTCAGCTGCTGTGATGCTGATTACTGTTATCTCATGGTTTAGTTGTTTTAATGTAGTGATGACAAGCGACAAGTTTGTGTACCTGTTTGGGCAGATCATTCCTGCGCTGTCATTGATACTGGCGATGGCGCTGCGGTTCGTACCGAGGTTCCAGGCGCAGATCAAGGTCATATCCAACGCGCAGAAATGTGTCGGGCGGGATGTAAGTAACGGAAATTTGTTCCAAAAGATGAAGCATGGAATAAAAATACTGTCCATTATGGTGACATGGGCACTGGAGAATGCGATTGAATCCGCCGATAGCATGAAAGGGCGCGGCTACGGCTTGCCTGGGCGCACAGCATTCTCTATATTCCGCTTCGACAGGCGCGACGGCTATGCGCTGGCATATATCTTAGTCTGCGCTGCCATTGTAATCTCCGGTAACTTCACCGGCGCGTATCATTTTCGTTACTTCCCGACAATCAAAGGCGAATGGACGGGTACTGCCCTTATAATTTTTGCCGTATATTTCGCGCTTTGCGTGTACCCGCTAATAATAAACGTAAAAGAGGATTTGGTATGGAAAGATTTAATTCGCAGACGGGCGGAATGAATCAAGCCTGCGTTTCTGTTACGCTTCCGACTGCGCCTGAACTGCGAAACATGGATATTTATCATATCGATAACCTGACATTTACATATCCGGGCCGCGAACAACCCGTGCTGCGTGAGGTCAGCCTTACAATATCGCGGGGCGAGTTTGTCACGATCTGCGGACCGTCCGGCTGCGGCAAGACGACGCTGCTTCGGCATCTCAAGCCGACGACCGCACCCCATGGCACAAAATCAGGCGAAGTTTTTTGGGGAAGCACCCCATTGATGGAATTGCCGACTCGAGATGCAGCTGCAAAGATTGGGTTCGTGATGCAGTCGCCGGATAATCAAATCGTCACCGACAAAGTCTGGCATGAGCTTGCTTTCGGATTGGAGAGCCTTGGAGTGAAAACACCGGAGATTCGTCTGCGTGTCGCGGAAATGGCGAGCTTTTTCGGCATACAGACATGGTTCCATAAACCTGTGACAGAGCTATCAGGCGGGCAGAAGCAAATGCTGGTGCTTGCTTCGATCATGGCATTGCAGCCCTCTGCGCTGATACTTGACGAGCCGACCAGCCAGCTTGACCCGATAGCAGCGGGCGAATTTCTTGCCACAGTCGGCAAAATCAATCGCGAACTTGGAGTGACGGTTATTCTCACAGAACATCGGTTGGAGGAAGCGTTTCCCCTATCCACCCGTGCCGTGGTCATGGACGCGGGGCGGGTGATCGCGGACGGCGCACCAAAGGAAGCCGCCCTGTTGCTCCGTGAACGAGGCAACAGTATGTTCCTCGCCATGCCAACGCCGATGCGAGTATGGGCTGCGGTTTCAGACGGAACGCACCGTGTCAGCGATATTCCTATCACCGTTCGCGACGGATCGGATTGGCTGTCTGATCAGGCAGTTAACAGCGAGCGAATCCCAAAAGATACATTGCAGGACACGACGGGTAAAAAAACTGCAATCGAGCTACTTGATGTTTGGTTCAAATACGAGAAGACTCTACCGGATGTAATAAAAGGCTTATCATTTAAGTCCAACTATGGCGAAATTACAGCGATACTCGGCGGTAACGGCACAGGCAAATCAACCACGCTATCGCTCATCGCTGGATTAAACGAACCGTATCGCGGCGAAGTCAGGACCGATACCACAATATATACGCTGCCGCAGAACCCGCAGTCACTGTTCGTGGCGAAAACCGTACGGGAGGACTTGCTTGAAATATTGTCAGAACGGATGATGTCGAAAAACGAAAAAAATCAGCGGCTTGCTGCGATGGTGAAGCTCTGTCGACTTGACGGACTGCTCGACAGTCATCCATACGACCTATCGGGCGGAGAACAGCAGCGCGCTGCACTTGCGAAGGTGCTGTTATTGCAGCCCAAAATACTTTTACTAGATGAGCCGACAAAAGGTTTTGATGCGGAGTTTAAGCAGATATTCGCAGCAATACTCCGCAAACTGACCGAGGCTGGGGTTGCAGTCGTGATGGCGAGCCACGATGTGGAGTTCTGCGCTCAGTATGCAGACCGATGCGCTCTGTTCTTTGACGGCGGCATTGTCACCGAGAACACGCCTCGCGCGTTTTTCTCCGGCAACAGCTTCTACACGACTGGTGCGAACCGCATGGCGCGCGACGTCCTGCCAGAAGCGGTAACGGTGGGTGACCTAATACTTGCGCTCGGCGGGCATCTGCCCCCTGCGCCTGTAATACTGGATTTGGACGCCAAATATGAAATGGCATCGGAGGAGATACCTTCAGCGCCAAAGCCGCAAAAACTGTCGGTGCAACGTAAAATCACCGCTGGTTTATTCGCCGTTTTATTAGTTGCCACCATTATCTTTGCCGCTGTCAATTTCGACGGATTGGTGACGTTCATTTCAGGCGGTAATGAAGCCATCGCCATCGCCGGCGAAGGCGCGTGGCTTTACGTCGGCATCATGCTTGCTCTCGCCGCCGGAATCGCAGGACTGACTATGACGCTTTCGTTGTCGCGGACATCACAGAATTACAACCGTGACGAGCTAACGTTATCCGACCGCGCCGTTGCTCCTCCGCTCCCTGCGATGTCTGGCGACTTTGCGGGGATTCCGGCTCGCGATATGGATCTTGATCTGCGGACTTCGTTGAAAAAAGGCAAACTTTCTAAACGCACTCTCGCAGCGACAGTTATGATCCTGCTGGCTATACCCATCACAATCTATGTCGGCTCATATTTCTTGGGTGACCGCAAATATTACTTCATCTCTCTGCTTGTTGTCCTTGAGACCATGTTGCCTTTCGCTCTGGTATTTGAGAGCCGCAAACCGCAGGCGCGGGAGCTTGTTGTGATTGCGGTACTATGCGCCATCGCCGTTGCCGGACGCTCCGCATTCTTCATGCTGCCGCAGTTCAAGCCTGTGGTCGCGCTTGTTATCATCGCTGGCGTGGCCTTTGGCGGTGAAGCAGGCTTTCTTGTCGGCGCGATGACAGGTTTCGTGAGCAATATGTTCTTCGGGCAGGGACCGTGGACGCCGTATCAGATGTTCGCATTTGGGGTCATCGGGTTCCTCGCAGGCATATTGTTCCGAAAGGGTTTATTGCGCCGTACTCCGGCATCGCTCGCAGTGTTCGGAGCCTTTGCATCTGTCGTTGTCTACGGCGGCATTATGAATCCCGCAAGCGTCATGATATGGCAATCCGATGGGACTGTGACAGGCGCGATGCTGCTGGCGTCTTATTTGCAGGGCATACCCTTCGATCTCGTCCATGCCGCTGCAACTGTGACGTTCCTTACAATCATCTCGCGCCCTATGCTTGAAAAACTCGACAGAATCAAAGTCAAGTACGGACTAGTAGAGTAAACGTGAACACGGGTGAACATGGGGACGGTCCTTTTGAACGCGGGGACGGTTCTTTTGTTCATTTTTGAATGAACAAAAGAACCGTCCCCGCGTTCAAAAGAACCGTCCCCGTGTTCATCCCCGCGTTCATTCGCGTTCACACATAAAAACAGCAACCGAGCAGTTTTGCGCTCGGTTGCTGATTTGCTTTTGCTAATGCTTGTGTTTCGTACAATTTTACTACTTAATCATCTGTGCTACGGTAACGATGTCGAATATGACTATGGCACATTGCCCAACATTTGATGCGAGCGCACAAAACTGTGATGATGTCCTTTTTTATGTTCTTATCGCTTTGTTACGGTATACTACATCAGTTCTCTCAGTAAAGCCATTCTTCTCCCAAAATGCGTTTCCGTTGTCGTTGTTCTCAAACACAACAAGGGCTACTTTACTTATACCCTCACCCTCTAGTGCAGACATTACTGCATCTAATAACGCTGTACCGATACCATTTCGCTGTTCGCTTTCAATAACTGCGGCATGGTAGATATATCCCCTTCGCCCATCATGTCCGCTTAGTATAGCACCCACTATTTTTTCATCTTTTTCAGACACAAAGCAAATGTTTGGATTTCTCAGAAGGTACTTTGCAATACCCTCTTTGGTATCATCGATATCGTTTAACCCCATGTTCGGTGTATTCAACCAAAGTGAATAGACCTGTTCGTAGTCGTCGATTAGCATTTTTCTGATGTTCATATTGTCTCCCCTTTTCGTTTAAAACTATAGTGTTAAACCGCATTTCCAGCGGCACACCAAACGTTTATCCCATCTGTGTCGAGTATCAGCAACTAACAGTCTAAATCAACAAGGTTTTTTCGCAGCGTGTCAAATGTCAGCTTGTAGTTTGCATTGACCAAAACTGGTGATTGTCAATATGAAATACCTGCGTGAATAAGAATGAAACATTTCTGTGTTCACATTACATATCTATAATACTAAAACCTATTTGCGCTTTTTTGTGAGTTTGCATAACAGGTGCATCAAAGTCTTCTGGAAACAAGACTTTGATGTCATTTCCAGTCACCGTATCGATGTCCATCGCCACTAGACGTGATGCTTGTTTCATTATTGCTTTTTCTACAAGATTACGAGCAAATCGACCATTGCCAAAATCATTGTTTTTCATAGCAGCTTCAAATATAGGTACCAGTTTTTCTCTAACCCCGCTAGCAAGACTCATATTCTTGTTATCAACCAGCAATTCCGTGATTTTATACATTTCTTCCGTATTATAATCTGCGAATGGAACATGAAATGCGATTCTTGAACGCAGACCAGGATTCTTTTGAAGAAAGCCTTCCATTTTTTCAGGATACCCTGCAAAAATGACCTCACAATAACGGCGACTCTTTATACGTCCTTGATGAAAGAGTGCAGAAATTAGTATCTTTAATGTCTTATTTCTAAGCTCGCGGTTATCAGTTTGAACAAGATAATGAACTGGATGACCACCTGCTACATTCCCCTTTGCAGTCGAACCATGAAAAATACGGTCAAGTTCTTCTGATAATGTAGCGTTACGTTTCTTCATTTAGCTCCTTATTGTAATAATAATTTTTGGTTTGTTTGAACGCAACTGATGATAACTAAAGGTAACTAACTTGTCAATAATGTTTAATAAACTGTTATTTTCTTGTAACACCAATGAAATCTTCTTGTAATATAGACCTTATTATAGAACAAATTGGTATATTTTTAATCTCCCATTGTTAAAGAGCAACTTTACAAAAATTCAAGGTTTATGTATAAATATTTACAACTGTTGCCACATATTAAGTTGAAGCACGGCGATTAACTCTCGTTTTATGCATTGACAAGAATTATTTATATGATATAATGAATGAACGCTCACTCATATTACGAGGTGAATACATGGCAAAAAATAAAAAAGACGATATTATACAAGCGGCATATGTCCTTTTCCTTGAACATGGCTATGATAACTCGTCGATTAAATTGATTGCTGAACAGGCGGGTGTATCACAGGGGTTAATCTACAACTTCTTTGAGAGCAAGGAAAGGCTGTTTGACGCTGTACTGAGTATGGCACAGGACAGCTTTCAATCCAAAATGATTGCTGTTGCGAAGGAATATGCGGATGCATCCCCAGAAGAATATATTGAGCGTTATGCAGATGTAATATTGGAAAACCGCGAAGAAGCCAACTTCATTATAAGTTCAGCACTAGCTCCAAAGCTGCGACAAAGAGCGGAGCCGTTATTAAAGGAATATAGTAGTAGCATTATGCAAACGATTGCGCCTCTGTTCCCTGGTGTTCATGACGAACTGCTTTACAACATCGGCAGCTTGCTTCTCGCACTTTCGGATTCACTGCTAATTGACGGCGATAAAGAGCGCGCGGTAAGGACCGGCGTATTTGCCGTAAAAATGTTCATACATTATTTAAATTTTTCTGAATGAATAGAAAAGAGAATCATCATGATAGCAAAAAAAATATCTACAACAATATTAACAGTGATACTGGTTTATGCTTTGCTTTTTAGCACTGTGCCTATTTCAGCGTCTGCTGCGAGTGGTCCCAACACTATTGACCTATCTGGATTCGATTTTGGCACGAATAGCAGCGACACCAATTGGTCGTTTGACCAAGGTACCAAAACATTCACGATTACAGACGATGTTTCTGTTATTGGGAGCAATTCACTTATGGGCATTGCATTTAATTTAAATGGCAATGAACTCAAATGGGAGGCGACTTTTACTGGAACCGCTCAACCTATATTAGGTATTATTGGAAATGGCACTTTCAACTTGATTGGAGGCTCAATCACAAACACATCCTCAGGGGGAGCGGCAATACATATAAGTGGGGACGCTACAGCTATTATCAGTGGTGGTGTAATCAATGCGGGAAACGGCGGTTTAGCGATTTCTGGTGCTGATGCTACTCACACTCCCAATAACATCGTCATAATTGGAGACGTTGAAATAAATGGTATCATTGATGTTGTCACAATGACAATTAACTCCGGTGTGACGCTTACAACAAACAGCCTAACTATTCTCGACTCATATTGTTCACTCACCAACAATGGTACCATAAATAACACAGGAACGATTACAAACAATGGGACGCTTACGAACAACGGCACGGTAAATAATCCTGCCGGGTCAACGATTTTGAATGATGCCGATATAATAAACAGTTCTAGCGGTGTAATAGACAATGCGGGCACTATAACAAACAATGTCACATTAAACAATAGCGGCACAATTGTTAACGATGGAGGATCATATACCGGAACCGCACCGACAGGCAACACGCCGCTTACAGGTATTTCCTTCTCTGCTGTTCAAACAGGTGGTACAAACGGAACGGCTGACAGTACAGGCATCAACCTTATATTCAGCCAAGCGGTGATAGGTCTGACAGCAAGTGATATTACCATATCAAACGACACAGGTGCAGCGGTCAAAGGCACTCTTTCCGGCTCTGGCACATCATGGAACATCGGACTCTTAAGCGTAACAACTCAGGGTAATGTCACCGTCAGTATCGACGATTTCAACAGCTTGCGCATCACGAACAGCCCACAATCAGTTGCAATATTCAAAGACCAGACAATTGCGCCGACAATTACAAGCACTACCCTGCCAAACGGCACAGTGGGAACTGCGTACAACCAGACTCTCGCCGCTACAGGGACAGCACCGATTGCGTGGACGGTTGACAGCGGAAGCTTACCAGATGGCTTAAGCCTTGCTGGTGCAACTGGCATAATATCAGGCACTCCCACAGTTAGCGGGACATTCAGCTTTACCGTAATAGCAGCGAACGGCATTTTGCCAAACGCAACACAGGCATTGAGCATTGAGATTGTCCCCGACCCCACTGACACTTCAATTTCGAGCGTGGCAGGGCAAAGCACAACAACATGGACAGGGACAGGAGCGGACGAAACCAACGCTAAAACTGCCGCAATCAGCGTGGTAAATAGCATGACTTCCATCGTTGATACTGATGTGGCAACAGCGACAGGCGCAACGGCAACGGTTTACACTGATGCCGCATTTACAACAGCCGGGGCGGTAACGCTTTCAGTAGGCGATAATGATGTGTATATCAAAGTGGTAGCAGCAGACACTACGACCACAGTGTTCTACCACTTAACCGTGACCCGTCAATCAAACAGCAGCGGTAGCGGTGGCAGCGGCAGCAGCGGTGGTTATGCACCGACCAGCCCCACAGGCAGTTTTAACGGTAGTAGCTTGTATACGCAAGGCACTATCACAGGCATAATCTATATCGTCAACAAAGATTTTGCACAGTTCGATAAGGTAATGGTGGACAATAACACTTTGACGCAAAACACACAATACACAGCGGAAAACAGTTCCACAATGATTACCTTATTGCCTGAATATCTTGACACACTGACGGCGGGAACGCACTCTCTGAGAGTGGGCTTCAAAGACAATACATCAGCAACGGTACAATTTACTGTAACAGAGGCGGCTGTTTCGCCAATCCCATTCAATGACGTTGCTGTAGACGCATGGTATTATGAAGCAGTAAAATATGTGTTCGAAAAAGACTTGATGGTAGGTACAGCAGACGATGTATTTAGCCCCAACGCCACATTGACAAGGGGCATGATAGTTACTATCCTCCACCGTCGCGCTGGAGAACCTGATGCTGCAGGGCTTGAAAATCCCTTTGATGATGTAGCAGAAGGCATATGGTATACCGAGGCAATCAAATGGGCGGCAGCAAATGGCATAGTAATGGGTTATGACAACGGTAATTTTGGTCCTAATGACCCTGTAACGAAAGAACAGCTTGCTACACTTATCTACAGGACGCAGATTGCAGATGGAATAATACCGCTGAATGTGGGCGGCACAGCTATTTTCGAGGCTGACAGTATGAGCGAATGGGCAGTAAGCTTTGTAGATGATATTAATATGCAAGGTATATTCAACGACATACCCAGCGATGATCTATACCTTAAAGACCCTGCAAGCAGAGCGGATGTCGCTTCCATGCTGTATAAATGGCTTATGGCAATAGAAAACTAGCATACTTTAGTATAAAGAGTTTTCATGTTAAATAGTTGAAATACCAATCCCGCAAAGCACACAAATGGCTTTGCGGGATATTATATTTCAACTCAAAACGCAACTTCGAGATGTTGACATATGTGAACACGTGTGAACACGGGGACGGTTCTTTTGTTCATTTTTTCCTGAGCATGGGGACGCATTTCTCTTTTTTCGACTTACTTGGATTCATTTTTGATACATCATCCTTTTATAGTGGTGAGCGAGTGCTATTACAAATAAGTTTTAGAGATATCACTTTTAGACTTCAGATGCGACTCGGAGGCTGAAAATCAGAAACACTACAACCACATTTTAAAAGATGGAAACTTGTTTTGACATCTGATTATTCGGTTGAATATATAAGTAATTCAAAAAAAATGAACAAAAGAACCGTCCCCATGTTCATAAGTAATTCAAAAAAAATGAACAAAAGAACCGTCCCCATGTTCACATGTTCACATTAACCTCAGGATAGCTCCCGAAAACCAATCTATGTTCAAGTAGCCTTGTTTCAACTCCCGCGTTAACACATGCGTTCATGGTTTGTGTGACTATAAGATAATGCACTAGTAGATATCTCGTCGGTGGCGCACTTCAATGATTTCGATTATCAATATATTATCTTGAATTTCTGTGATTAGCCTATAATCTCCGACCCTGTATCTCCAGTAACCTTTCAGGTCATGTTTCAGAGCACTGCCGTGTAGACGCGGATTTTCGCAGTTTTCGAGGTTTTTATCTATCCAGGCAAACACCATCATTGCGACTTGTTTATCCATTTTCAACAGTGCTTTGGTTGCCCTGTCCGAGTATATTACTGAAAACACTATTCAATACCTAGCAGTTTTTTGACATCGGCATGGGAATGGTATTCTACATTTCCTTTTGCCTTTTCTTTCTCGTGTTCTCTAATGGCTTTCAGGTCATATTCATCCTCTAGTTTTTCGAAAAAGGCATCTTTAATGGCATCAGACAGGTTAATGCCATTTAGCTTTGCGTAGCTCTCCATCCATTTCTTCTCTTCTTCGGTCACACGTAACGAAACATGCGGCATTATATGTACCTCCCTTAACGTGGTAACACATTGTAACACGAGATGGGGTAATTGTCAACATACTACAATCCTTCCGTGTCTACGATTTTGAATAATGCCGATATTGCAAACAGTTCTAGCGGCGTTAAGAACATTGTCAACAGAGATAAAACGTTTGCGGATTTATTCCAATTGCATTATAATAATATTCAAATAAAAGGATTGGTGAAATGCAATGAAAAGAGTCTTCAAACCCTTGTCTTATGCTTTGATGGTAATCGTTATTCTATTTGAGCTAGCGACAACCTCATCAATTGCTGCGACACCGGAATATGGTTCGCTAACTCGCGGTGATGTAGCCTATTGGCTCTTCAATACATTTTTACCAGATAGTGTGAAAACAGCAAATTTCACCGATACACACGGGAAGTATTACGCGGATGCCGCAGAGTGGGCTTATATCAGTGGTTTAATATACGGGATTGATGAAGGTATTTTTGCGGGAGACAGAGCTATAACTAGAATTGAGTTAGCTGCAATATTTGTTCGAATGGTAGAAGCTGCTTACAGTAGCAGGTACGATTTAGTCTGTCGTGACTTAAATGAATATTCTGATGCAAATATGGTACCTGATTGGGCACGTCAAAGCATATCTATTGCATTAGAATATGAAATAATCGAAGCGAACGGCAACAGAATTGACCCACTAGGCTATGTCGATTACTGCACGGTGACAAATGCGCTTAATGCGGTATACGCAATCAACAATCTTAATATATTGACAGATAGCACGTCATATCGGGGTGCTTATTTCCGAAACATAAATAACGGCTCTGCATTGCACCTAGGTATGCATATGGACAATGTTGCTGGAGTCGCTGGATTCGATGTGAAAAACTGGAGTGCTGCTGGTAATAATGACATCCGTATGAACATCATGCGGAGCAGAGTTGTATCGATTTATGTATCTATAGTTGATTGGAAATGGAACGATTCTGTGCAAGTTGGCATGATGAAATCCGAAGTGGAGGAAATCCTTGGAGAACCTAAACCGCCACTAGAACCATATGGGATACCAAGGGGTTTGCCATTCTACTATTTATTGGATTCTGAAGGAAATGTAGTCGAAAGCGATTCAGACGCCTCCTATTCGCTAGAAGTATCTTACGATGATAGCCATCAAGTCTGATGGCTACTGGGAACTCACAGCGTTGAATATACGAGTTTTTGCAAAGTTTTTCTATTCAGGTCATGGGAATTTTGCATTTTGGAATCTCTTTAATCAATATGTTTTTAAATCAGATACAAAAATAGCTTTTACCCATTATGGTTCTGGAGAATTTTTACTTAACAATGTGAATATATCCTCGCAGCTTGAACAGCAGGTTGTTGAAAAACTAGCTGAAGGAATAGGATATCAGACTATTATACTGGAAATACCACCATATCAACCATCGCTTACTTACTGTTTTGAAGTTATAACTGATGGAAGATGGTCTTTTGAGTTTGTCACAGAAGATTGAATTAATTGCAATCAAGCAAAAATTCATTATAGTTATCTCTATGCACCACACGAAAACTGCTATTTGGGTACGCATTTGTAAAAGTTTTGTTGCTTTTGGATTTTGCTGACGGATTCCATTTAAATTCGTAAGCATCAAGTCTGCCATCTTTTTCTTCAACATAGTCGATTTCTTGCTGCTGATGAGTGCGCCAGAACCAGCTTCTTGCGTAATTTCCGTTATACCGGTTGCGCTTGATGCGTTCGCTGACTAGATAGTTTTCCCATAATTTACCAATATCATCGCGGAGCTCAATGGGTCTGAAATCTGCAATGAGTGCATTTCTGATTCCGTTATCAACAAAAAATATCTTGTTACTCGTTTTTAGCTCGTTACGAAGATTGCGCGAATAGGAACTTAGCCTAAATATGATAAATGCTTGCTCCAGCACATCGATATATCGCTGCACTGTCTTTCTATCAAGACCTGTGAGCTGCCCAAGCTCTGACATGGAAACCTGAGAGCCAACTTGAAATGCAAGAGCACGCAGGAGTCGGTCCATACTGTCTGATTTTTTTATACTATCTAGCGCAAGGATATCTTTATACAAATAGCTAACAGTTATTTCGCTCAGTATGTCTCGCTCGGAACCAGGCGATACGACAACCTCGGGATAGCTCCCATAGACCAGTCTATGTTCAAGTAGCCTTGTTTCAGCAAGCAAACCGTGTTCATCTACCATTTCGCGAAATGAAAAGGGATATAAAACAAGTTCGCGCTTGCGTCCCGTGAGCGGTTCATTAATTCGACTGGTGAGTTCAAATGACGAACTTCCGGTTGCAATTAATTCGACTCCACTAATCTGATCGGTGATAAGCTTAAGCTTTAATCCTATATCAGGTATACGTTGGGCTTCGTCTATCACAACTGTTGTTGCGCTTCCAATTATTGCTTGAAGTCTGGTTGAGTTGATGTATTCAAACATGGCTCTCACATCTGGCTCATCTCCATTTAGCCATATAATACTGTTTTCATTGTTAAAGAGGGAGTTTACTAATGTTGTTTTTCCAACTTGTCTTACTCCTAGCAGTATGACAGCTTTTCCTGAAGACAAAGCGGAACGTATTGCTGTTTCAATTTCACGTAGTATCATATAATTCCCTCCTTGGTGATTAGAGCCGTTTATATGATATAACAACAAATCTGGGATGTCAATCCCGATATTATATTAAAAACTGGGATTGACATCCCAGATTTTAATATCTAGTAACTTCGCATTTCTGCCTCTCCCCTGCCAAAATGAACGCGGGGACGGTTCTTTTGTTCACAGATTTAAATATTTATGCCTTCTTATGTATCGCTGTGTAAGTCAGTCTACCGTTTATGCGTTCTGATTTCATGAGTTCGATGCTGCTCACAGTTTGACTGAATGGTTCTGTCTGCCATGGAGATTTGTTCGTGATTACTTCTCGTCCCAATGTTATGTGAGGGCTGAAGCTGCGCCTGTCAATGTCAAAACCAGCATCGACAAGCTTGTCGTTTAGATTGCTATGTAACTCGGTTAGGATTTTGCTAGCCTTCATGCCAGCCCACCATATGTCGCCTCCGCTTCGCTTGAATCTGCCGACACTTTCAATGCTTATATCGAAGGGAACAAAGCTAACAGCATTCATTGCCTCTTTAGCAGCTGCGGCTTGTTTCTGGTCACATTCATCAAGAAATGCCAGGGTTAGGTGCATATTTTCCACGGCTGAAAAATTCCCTTTCGATGACTGGGAACGTATCTCATTTTGCAAAATGAACAGCTTTTCACGAATTTCGTCATTGAAATTAATCGCTATAAATAATCGCATTGTATTGCTCCTTTTATTTTTTCTTCTACAAAATTGTTCAATACAGAAATACTATCATTTCAATTTTCATAGTGTTAAAGCAATCTAAATCAAGCAAGTTATTATAGAAAAAGCTTTTTGTTTGGCAGACAAGGCATTAATATACTATTCCACAGACAAATGCCATAAATAGAGGCTCGCTATGCTCCCATATGGGGAGTATCTTTTTTTATATCTGGCGAACTGTTCTTTAGTGACTTCCTTGTGTCCGTACAACTTGCATATGCCACGCCGTATAGCAAGGTCGCCGTAGCTCAGGACATCCATCCGCTCCAAAGAAAATATCAGCAGCATTTCGGCAGTCCAGACTCCAATGCCTGGAAGAGAAGACAGCAATTTTATTACATCCTCATCTGCCATGTCTTTTAGTGAAGCTATCTCTAAGGTTCCCTCACAAACAGCTTGCGCTACTGCTTTTATATAACCTGCTTTACGAATGGACATTCCGCATTTTTGGATATCTGTAGCCTCAGCTGCGAAGAGCTTTTCTGGAGAAATCCCCTCGCACAATACGTTGAGCCTCCCTGTGACAGTTTGTGCCGCTTTGCTGGAAATTTGCTGGGATATGATGCTCCCGATAAGGGCTGAAAACACATCAGGATTCACCTCCCGCTCCAGATACCCAAAACGATCAATAATAGCAGCGAGCTTTTTGTCCTTTTTCTTCAATGCATCCAGTTGGGCTGAGGAATACTGTAGATACTTGCCTTCTTTTTTTTCGTACACAAGATTCATAAATCCATTTCCTTTGCAATGGCGAAAACTGCATTCCACCAGTTACTGATATTATAGCAGAACAGAAAACTGGTGGCAATTCGTCAGTTTTTATGGTATATTATACTCCACAAATAAATTGAGCTGGTCAGGAGGGAATCTGATATGACAAACCTGCAATTAGGCGTATACAGGCATTATAAGGGAAACGACTATGAAGTAATCGGTTTTGGGAAACATAGCGAAACCCTCGAAGATATGGTTATCTACAAGGCATTATACGGCGATGGCGGTACCTGGGTACGTCCTCTGTCCATGTGGAGCGAGCTGGTCATGGTTGATGGCAATGAGGTAAAACGCTTTGAATATATTGAGGAAGCCACCATTTCTGATAGGCAGCACGAACTCAGCGAAGCCTTGCGTTCCATTGATTCAACTTTGAAAAAATGCGAAAAAGCATTGGTTAAACTCCGCGAAGGTTCATCCTCCCATACTTTGACTCAACGAAGAATAGAAGCTTTCAACATAGCCATTTCATTGATTACCAGGGAAATGGGTCAATAACAAACACAACAAGGAGTGATTAATGTGAAAAGATACTCATATTGGCTTATAATACTCGCTTTTATCTTTCTCGTCACCGTCGGTGCTAGCTGTGAAGACGAAAACCTAGCAGACCCTTCAGAAACGATTGGATCAACACACAGTATTGAGGATAATGACATTGAATCGAACGAAGACGACAACGATGTCGTAATTGACGATGACAACGAAAACGATGATAACGATGACAGCAATGACGAAAACGACTACGATGACGATGACACGCAGGATGCAACTCCACCAGCAGCTACCCTCTACGTATCGCCAAATGGCAACGACGACAACCCAGGCACACTGGAAGCTCCATTGGCAACAATGTTAGGAGCCCGCGATGCCATAAGGAACATCAAAGCGACGACAGGATTGCCCGATGGCGGGATCACCGTATTCTTTCGAGAAGGTTTATATCAAATTATCGAAACAGTCTACTTCGACGCAAGCGATTCAGGCACAGAAACAGCACCAATAGTCTATGCCTCATACCCTGGTGAAACACCAACCTTCACCGGAGGCAGCTATATAAGCGGCTCCGATTTCATGCCTGTGGACGACCCTGCCATGCTCGCTCGACTCTCTCCCGATGCCCAGGCTAATGTCCTTTGCTTCGACTTGTTCGCTGCTGGCTTTACCTATGACGAGCTGGATTATGCTAAGGACTTTTGGGAAGCAGGCAATCTCAGAGACTTTTTCGCTCCCCATTATCATCCCAGCGACTATAATGTTCCTCGGATGCAAGTATTCATTGATGATGAAGCACTGTACCTAGCACGCTTTCCCAATAAAACTGAAGGAACATTTATTGACAATCCATACAGCCGCTACTTTTTCCTCACTGAATCTGATGTTTTGGAGAGCGGCATTGACTGGAGCATTGAGCAATTGACAGGCGAAACATGTATGTTTAAAACTCAAACAGACAGGATAAGAAACTGGGAAAGCTATGATGACATCATTATCGCTGGTATGCTGGGCGTGGAGTACGATTATGGTGAATACCTTGCTCAGGAGATAGACCCATACGCTATGACAGTAACATTAAAAGCTTCATCATACACAGGAGTCATGGAGCGGGGTCGCTATTACTTTGCCAATGTGTTTGAGGAACTTGATAGACCAGGAGAGTACTACATCGATAAAAACACTGGTATCCTCTATCTATTTCCAACTAAAAACATGGCAACATCAACCGTTAAAATTTCTAGACTTGAAGCTCCCTTTATGTTCCACCTAGACGGTGCTTCCCATATCACCTTTGCTGGAATAACCGCCGAGCTTACCAAAGCCTCTGTCATGCGCATCCTTGGTGGAAGCAATTGCAGCCTTGTAAATAGCACTTTAAAAAACTTCGGACTCAATGGGCTTTATATTGGCGATGGAGTTATCAACACATTTGACTTTGCCATGCGCATGGGAACCAACAGCTTTGATGAATATGTGGATATTATTCCAGCTTCGGTGAACGGTCGTAACCACAGTATCCACAATTGCACCTTTCTCAATACTGGATATACAGCGGCAACGGTTGCCACTGGTAATACAGCTCGTCGGGAGCATGGAGGATTCGTTTTCGAAAACAACCTGGTGATGCATTCAGGGCTCATCGGCTCCACCTACCAGTCTGGCCTCAAATTAAACGGCTGTGGAATTACTGTGAAAAATAACTCGTTTTTCTACTGTCGCGGTCAGGCAATCAGCGGCTTTATCGTTGACACCGACATAGTATACAACGAGTTTTGCGACTCCCCCAGCGATATGGCTGAGGACACAGGCACAATCTATATTAATTATAGAACATTAAACAATGGTATAGAGATTCGATACAACTACTTCCACGATGTTCCCATGATGCAACACTCTGGCTTGGGATACGCTCAGCGTTTGACAGGTGTATACTACGATAATAATGCGCCTTTTAAGGATTTCAGCTACAATGTGGTATACAATGCGCCGCTGACTTCTCTGTTCATCGAACACGCTTTTCCCGCCACTGTTGTTGGTAACATCGTCATCGATGTGTTCAATCCTGTTCAATCCGTTCCCACCATATGGATGCGAGACTTCTATAATGGCGAAACTGGGCGTGAAATATTGGAAAACGACGATTACGCCCTCGGTCCCCATTTCAACAGCGGACTATATTCCCATGAGCTTTGGCGAACAAATTATCCGGAGTTATATGAATATTATGAATATATGCTTGGCAAAGATGATGCCTATCTCCTTATGACTGAACTTCGAGATAACTTAATTGTGCATCTTAGTAGGTCATTTAGCATTTGGTCTGGAATCCTTCCAGATGAAATGGAGACTGATCCCATATATGGAAGCTATGGGAACAACCATTATGTCGAATCAGATCCTGGATTCGTCAACATGGAAAACTATGATTTCCAATTGACCCAAGAAGCAGCCGCAAATTACGGTCTGGACTGGATAGACATGAGCAAAATTGGTGTCCAAGGTCTACCTATGTCAAAGCCTCTACGTACCACCGATGGGTTTTACGACCCTTGGCGATGGGTTCTACCAACCACAGACCCGATGATTCAGCTCAGGTACGACAACGATGGACAATATGAGTATGGCGAACTGAGGCGGGTGGTGAGTTTCTGGCGCCTCGCCGCTCCTGGAGTATGGGTATGGGAAGGCGAAGATGCAATGGCTCCCGAAGGAATTGCAGGCATCCAAATGAAAGCCGGAGCAACCTACACAGCCTATTACCCTGGCTGCGACACCTTCCCCCCGCAATTCCTAGGCGGCACAGACAGCGAAACCCCTCCAGATGATGTTCTGACCTTCACCGTTGACCCCAATCGGGATAGATATGATTTTTACACCTTCGATTTGGTAAAAAGGTGATGGTACATATAAGGATGTTAAATATGAAGACGAAACAAGTTGCTTATTTATGTATAGTCATTGCTTTGCTACTCACATCGTGTACTCGCAATAGTAATAACACAGACAATCAGCAAAATAATGATGAGTCTATAATTTTATCCGAATCATCACAAGATACTAACCCAATCGATGCTTTTTTTCATGAAATAAGCAGTGTTCTATCACTATACATAACAATTGAAATGATAGAATTTGAATCATATCGTGGTATGGCTTGGGAAGCTGAAATGGATAATTGTTATGCTATTTTAATAAAAAGAGCAAAGAATGATCTTGTACGCGAATGGGTTGATAATGACAGACTTTCCTACAATGATTATATTAATAATCATGCGATGCTGACAAGTCTCTTTGGCACCTCAAACGCATTTAATACTGATGATGAAACACTTTCAATCGGTAGAATCAGTAGCGTACTTAGAGCTGCTGAAAGAACAAATGGTTATCGCATTAAAACGATGGAATTGTTTAATTATCTCAATCAAATTGGTATCGAAACATATTATATATTTTCAGAAGAAGAATATACTACATTGCTACTTAGTGAATTTACTCAAATAATACCAGATGCGCAAACGCATGATACTACCTCTCAAGTTGATCAACATATTAATGCTTTGCAAACACCTTCTCCAAACCGAACATTTTCATCATCTGAAGAAGCATACTACAGCAAATATCGTGAATTAGCCGTAAAATTTGGAACACAAGCTTTGCATAATACAAAATATAAGTATTTTTATAATAATGATTTCAATCGAAGTTATATGAGCGGTGTATGTGTAGTAAACTTTATAGACTTCAATGGAGATGGAATACAAGATCTGTTTCTAGTATATTCCAATGGAAATATGGAGAGAATTGTCAATGATTCCAGTAGCTTGGACGTTATCGACCTCCCAGGACACGACACTTATGTTATTGAGATATGGACATTTGTAAAAGGAGAGCTAATACTGCTCCTACGCGAACCTTCTGTAAGTGTTACCGATACATCCTACAATAACACTTTACATAGATCCAATGAACCAAACATTGAAAACCAGAGCTATTCTATCACAGTTTTTGAAAATTCATCATGTGTTCCTGTTATTCAAAATTGTCATTATGATAGAAATCTCGACATTTGTGAGTACGAAAACATTTATTTTACAGAAGAAAACATCGTAAGAGACAGGTTATCGTATAAAGATGAAAAGTTTTATATAAACGATAACGAAACCACATGGGAGGTATGGGTTAGTAATGTTGCTGGTTTCGATAAAATCCTTTTATCAGCTAATCTTGCAGGTTCGTGGTATCATTATAATAATTTTTCGCAAGATGCTAACATCATTGGCTTCAACTACACTCTTGAACAAAATGATAATATATTAAGCTCATTATCTAGTCATGGTATAATTAAGAGCTGGCCTGTGCTTGATAATGCATATTATTCACTATATCTTACAGAGCTTTTACGTACAAATATTCAATTATGCGAACACGAAATATCTGAAAAGGTCTATTATGACCACTATTATGCACTTTATGATTTAGACACTGACGGGATACCTGAACTCATTTTATATGAAGGTAGCTCGGGAGCAGGTACTCATTATCACTACTATACTGTAAAAGACGGTGAAATTGTGCATTTAGGAATAACAGGACGCGCATATCTGTATGTGAATAATGATGGTGGTTTAATATCATATCAAGCTCGAATGAATTATTATTTTGCTGACTTAGTTTTTATTGATAATTCCGAAATAAATATGATGCACATTACAGAGGGTACGACCTTTATTGATGAACCATATCCAAAACTGGATGAGTTTGGTTATGTAGATTATTTCAATTTACAATTTTGTTTTCCAGCCTTTCCATTTGTCTTCTATACGCAATTACCCAACTCATCCTCAGATATCGGTAGCTAAGAGAATGGATAAACGCTTGATTTTACTTTGGTTATCCGATATGTTGCAATGTGAAGGTGATCATATGTACACTAACAAATTACTTGAAGTCATTATGGAATCGTCGCGTTCAGAGGCGATGGAACAGCGTCCAGATTTCGAGCTATTTATTCGAGCTATTCAGCTGAAAAGAGAAGTCACTAGAATTACGATATACCGAGGTGATAACATGACATACAAAGACATCCTCAATACAGAACGATTAACATTGCGACCTGTCGTCAATGACGATTTTAATGCTGTTCATTCATGGGCAAAGAACCCTGAAAATGTGCGCTATATGTCATGGGGTCCCAATAGCGAAGAGCAGACCAGAGAGTTTCTACCTACTGCGAAGCCTGGGAAAGACTTTGCTATCGTGCTAAAAGAGACAGGCAAAGTAATTGGCAGCTGCGGAATTTATCCAGATTCCAATAACGATACCGCTAGCTTGGGTTGGATACTCCATATAGACCATTGGCAAAAAGGCTATGGTACTGAGCTTGCAGCGGAACTCATCCGATATGGCTTCGAGGATTTGAAGCTCCGTCGTCTATATGCCAATTGCGCTGTTGAAAATTATGGTTCATATAGAGTCATGGAACGCAACGGCATGCGTCGTGAAGCCCTTCATATTCAGTCATTCTGGGCACGCATTGACGAAAAATGGGTCGACGATGCAGTGTACGCTATTTTAGCAAAAGAGTATTTCGCAAATAAAAACAATAACGAATGATAATTACACTGACAAAGAGAACAGCAGCGGATTCAAGCAAAACCATTGAATGTAGATTGCATAAGCTATGACGATTTTACAAATATATAACTAGGTATAGCGTAAAGTTCAGTTCATAGTCAATTATTGTATCATTTCTACTATACATCAGGTGCTTTTATATGACAGCAGATATTGAAAACGCTAATCTTTTTATGGTTTGCAATAAACTCAACACAGGAGCAATGGCGAAGCTGCCTGACGGTTTCCACATCAGACATATTCGACCTGAAGAGCTGGATATCTGGAAAAGAATGCCCTTTGACGATGAGCAGACCGCTGATAAATATTTCGATTACATGGGCGATTGGTTCAAACACGTATATGCTTCTCGTATCCAAGAGTTTTACGACAGCTGTCTTTTTGTTTGCAATGAAGAGGACTTCCCGATTGGCACTTGCTTCACTTGGAATGCATATGGAAATATTCCAACAGTTCATTGGTTCAAGGTCATAAAACCCATGGAAAGCAAAGGCATCGGTCGCGCTCTCCTGTCTGAGGTGCTCAAAGAAGCAATGTTCCCCATATATTTACACACACAGCCAGGTTCATACAGGGCAATTAAATTGTATACAGATTTCGGTTTTGACTTTCTCCTGGACCCCAAAATCGGTACAAGGGTAAACGATTTAGAAACCGCACTACCATATTTGAAGATGCAAATGCCGAAAAAGGACTACGAAAACTTGCGTTTTACATATGCTCCGCAAGAGTTTTTGCATCTGTTAAGCCAGTATGAAACTATTGAGTTTTAAGGAAGACGAGATAACGGTAATATCCCTACGGTTTTACCATGTCAGACGAAAACCTACTGAAATATTATTGCGAACTCTTGGCTCACTAGAGATTCCTTGAAGGAGAGACATCCATGCCATGAAAATATATGTCAAACTCAAATCAGTGGGCAAACGGCGCCCTATGTTGGAAAACACATTATATATGCTCCCCGACGAAATTGCCTCACTCAAGGAATTGCTGGAAGCTATCATAGAACAAGAGGTTTCTAAATACAATAGCCGCGGCATCGAGAATATGCTCATCTCTTTTCTATCCGAAAAAGAGATTCTTGAGCAAAGCACCGTTGGTAAGATTGGATTTGGTCGTTTGTACTCGGACAAAAAAGCTGACTTCGAAAAGTCTCTGGAAGCAGCACACCTAGGTTTTGAGGATGGTTTGTTTCGCGTGGTTGTTAACGATAGAGAAATCAGCGAAATTGATGCTCCTCTAAATATTAGCGAAAATGATGTAGTCACTTTTATCAGATTGACTTTCCTTGCTGGTCGTCTCTAACGCATTATTACACACTGACTGCACGGTCTGGTTTTCTTCGCTAATGCTAGCAAAAACATAACTAGAAACTCAATGGTTACAAAGTTTTGCGCTCTGTTTTGAGTAGCTACACTGGAGGAATCGATATGTCAGAAAAAGAGCCTTTGACTAGAAATCCAATTGTTGTTGCGAAATATGAAAAACAGTTGGAAAAACTAGAATCGGGGCCTTCGGGCGACTTAATTGGAGCTATATGGAAATATTTTGTAGAATCAGATAATATTTATAGGACTGGAGATGCTTACCGCGCTTTCCAAAATGCATTTTTAGAGCTTTGTGGGTATGCAGCTGACACTTGTAATAGCTTTGACGATTTCTTCTGCTCAAAACTAACTTTAGCATTGGAGTCTTTTTTCGGAATTGAAGAAACAATACGCATACGCAATGAATGTAAAATGATAATGGAATTCCCTTATTCACCAAATCAATATTTCCCATCATACCGTACATCTCGAGCAGGAGCCTATGTAGAGTCTTTTTTTGCTATCATTGTTGATGCGATAAATTATATCTCACTTGACCTTCCTTTGATTGACGTAATAGAAAGAAAAAGCATAGGAAAAGACTATTATTCAAGCCTTTTGTATTCGAGAAATTCGCAACTCACTTGCATAGACAACCGAATTACTATGGAACTTCGAAGCGGAAACGTGGAAGTCTTAGAGCTGGTAAAAGAAGCCATACTCGGCGATAACAACCAAACAACCCTTGACTTCGACATCCTCAAAGCAATCGTAAAAAGTGGGTCGCCTGAAGCCCTTGATCTTTTGGGGCAGTTACTCCTAGCTTCTAGAGCGCAAGAGGGTCTCAGGCAATCGATTTTGGCTACCTGTTTCAGCGGTACTCTTGATAGTCACATTTACTTTATTCGTTTGATATTGGAAAATGATCTATGCCGTTTTTCCTCGATTACGCGCAGCTTTGTAATGTGGTCAGGACTGAACTACAGGAACCAAGACCAGCGAACAGTTGCCAAATGCATGACGTTGGCACTGGAGTATTTATCAAACGAAAGTGCAATAAAAGCAGGGCTCGAATCAAATGACACACTAGAGATATATCTGGCTCTTTGGTCATTGTGCTGCCGCGATGTATCCAGAGCCACCAATACCGTGCAAAAGTTGTTAGACAGCAAAGATAAATATAAACGGCTAGTGGGATGGTACTTCATAACCCATACCTATCAAAAAGGCTTTTGCCATTCTCTCGCAGTAAAGTACCTTCATATTCGCGACTTTGAAGAGCTAGCATGGATATGTTCAAACATTGATACAAACATAAAAAGTCTACGTACTGTTTATTTTCATTATAAAGAAGATGAGGAATTAGCTAGAAACGAAACATACAAGCTTAGCACATATCCTACTAGCGAAGCAGAGCGCATGGAGCTGTTTCACAAAATTGCTGAATTAGCGAGGTATATTGGCAATAAAGATAAAGTTTTCAAAGAGAGCGTATTTCCTTGGTTCACCCAAAGGCTAAAGGCTTCAATACCATGTAGTTTTCTACTCAGTCTAGCAGCCTATGATCGCGGTGTAGATATAATTAGAATGACTTTAGAATTTTTAAATCTAATGAACATTGAACAACGGCGAGTCTTATACAGAATACTACTCAATCCCGAAAACCCAGAGCATAGAAACATTATTCTCGAGGGTTTAAGCGATAGAAGCTCATACGTGAGAGAAGACATTGTGGAGCGGTTACAATTTTATCCCCTTGAAAATGAAGACATTGTGAAGCTGTGTGAAGCATTGCGTAGCAATAAATCCGATTTGCGTAAGAGCATCGTTAAATTGCTTTCTATTCAAGAGGAAGCATTCATAAAGCCCGCAATAAGCACCCTATTACATTCAAAAATCAAAAACCAAGTAATTGCAGGAGTTGAGCTATTAGATGTATTCGCTGCTCAAAACCCATCATTTCGTGCTGAATTTGATGATAAAATACTCTCCTTAGCAACAGAAAAACTATCTCAGGATGTTGCTATTCAACTGGCAAAAGTCACTGCGGAGCAAGAAGAAAAAAACAAATACACACTTGAGAATGGTTATGGTTTGTTTGACCCCCTTTCAGAGGTGTTCAACAGCACCGCATACAAAGTCAAACGACCCGATGTATCAGTAATAGAAGATAGTGAACTAAAAAAGCTCATTGTGCCGGATGAAAGAGAAGTGTTGGAACTTTACAATAGAATCGCTGATGTATTTGAAAAACACAAAGACTACGAATACGAAACCGAGTATAGCGATGGGAGCAGGGAAAAGGTTTTATTGGGAAACTCCCAACATAGAGTATATCAATTACTTAGAAGTGACATAAATACAGCTAAAAAAATCAATCAAATTGAAAACTACCCACTAGCAGATGAATGGATTAACGCTGCTGGTGAATTTCCATTTAACAAATTCAAACTGGAAGCCCTCTTACAGCAAGAACAATTTAGCTACCAAAGGCGAAATGATAATTACTTGCAATGGTACAAAGATTTGTTCCAAGGATACCCCATCGATGGTAATGAAGACAGTCTTGCAAAGAAAATTGCCGCCCAATTGGAGAAAAGGGGCGTTTCTATTAGCAAATGCAACCAAATTTTAGCTGCTATCGGTAATTCCACAGATCCACTTTCGTTTCAGCAAGCATTTTCCATTTACCTTAGCCTCCTTCGAAAAGTTCCAGAAAGCCAGCTTGCTGATTCTTTCGAAGAAGATATTAACAATGAGCAAGCGAGTTTAAATCCCCAGTCAATTGCGAAACGCTGTGTCCTAACGTCTTATTATTTGTATTATTGGAGGAACTTGGCAAGAGAGCAAATCGCTTCCGATGATGATTTTTCTGCATATTTCCATGAAATGTGGTACGAGTATCTCGTAGCAGGACAAGTCATCTTTCATGGCATCAATGACGAGGATGTACTTCGCGCCATCGATATGAAAATAATTGATGAAGATGCTTTCTATATGTATTTTACAACAGGAAACGATGCCCATGGTCATATGGAGAGAATTACAGGTCCATATAATAGAGTACGTGAGCTCCTGACGAAATATCCAAGGACAAAAGAATTGCTGGAAAAGACAATAGACCGCATCGTGAGTCTTGAAGAAAACCGCGGCGAATTGTCCACCCCGCTGTCGAGAGTGGCAGCGCAAATCTATCGTTTCGATGGCGGAGTAGAGCATTTTATCAAGCTTCTTGCTGCTCTCGGTAATACAGGCTTTCACAGAGGTTATAGGTACTTTTACTTAAATAATGGCGAGCTGTCAAAAACTGAGGGATTGAGCCATTTGCTCCGCTGTTGTCAGCCGAAACAGCAGGATACGCCAGAGGCATTGAGCAATGCGCTACAATCAGCGAAAATCAACGAAAAGCGCATCATTCAAGCTGCGGTATACGCGCCTCAATGGGCTGGGCTTCTCGAAAAAGCTGCTGACATCAAAGGATTAAAAAGCGCAGTTTGGTTCTTTCACGCTCACATAAGCGAAAGGTTTTCGGTGGATAAAGAAACGGAAGTAGCTATCTACTCTCCCATCACGCCAGTTCGATTCATCAGAGGCACATTCGATAAAGACTGGTTTTACAATGCGTATCAGACAATTGGAGAAAAACGCTTTGATGAACTATATAAAAACGCTAAGTATCTAACCCATACCAACAGCACCCATCGGCGATCTCAGTTGTACACAGATGCCGTTCTTGGGAAGTTAAACATAGAAGAAATCAAAGTCCAAATCATTGAAAAGCGCAACCAGGAAAAACTCAGAGCATTTGCATTAATCCCCCTTGACGATAATAATGAAAATGATGCTTTGGAACGATTCGAGTTTATTCAGCAGTTCAAAAAGGAAAGCCGACAATTCGGTTCACAAAGACGAAGCAGCGAAGGAGAAGCCTGCGAAGTTGCTTTGGAAAATCTGGCGATAACCACCGGTTACGGTGACATCGACAGGATGACCTGGGCACTGGAAAGTGCGAAAATAGAGCAGTTTCGCCCTTTGATGGTACCTTATAACATTGGCGACATCAGCGTCTGTTTGAGCATCGCAGAAGACGGCTCCCCTGAGCTTTCAGTAAACAGGAACGGTAAATCGCAAAAGACCGTGCCCAAAGAAATATCAAAGGATCCCCATGTGCTCGACATAATAAATACCGTTAAGGAACTGCGGGAGCAAAAAAGCAGAGCAAGACTCAGTTTTGAAGCAGCGATGGTTTCACGCACATTCTTTAGATCCGAGGAAATCGAAGGACTATTGAATCATCCTGTTTTAAGAAGCATGATAACGGCATTGGTTTTTATATCAGATAACAAACACGGATTTCCGGTACTGATAAATGACTCGCTTTTGTTATGCAATCCATCGGGTCACAGTCATGCAATAGATAACAATGACAGTCTTATTATAGCTCACCCCTATGATTTTATAGAAAATAAATGCTGGAGCGAATACCAGCAACACCTATATCACAATGAAATCGTTCAGCCTTTTAAGCAGGTTTTTCGTGAATATTATCCGATAACAGAAGATGAACGCAGCGCGGTGAATGTCTCTCGTCGTTATGCAGGAAACCAAGTACAGCCAAGAAAAACTGTTGCTCTGCTAAAGTCTCGCGGATGGACGGCAGATTACGAAGAAGGTCTCCAGCGAGTCTGGCACAATGAAAACTTGATTGTCTTGATGCACGCCCTCGCCGATTGGTTTACACCAGCCGACATTGAAGCACCTACATTAGAAACCATTACATTTTATAGCCGCGACAAATTCGCTCCAATAGCCTTTACCGACATACCGCCGGTCATATTCTCCGAAACCATGCGAGACATTGATTTGGTTGTCAGCGTTGCCCATACAGGAGGCGTCGACCCTGAAGCCAGCCATTCCACGATTGAGATGCGTATAGCAATCGCCCAGGAGTTGCTAGCCATGCTGTCGGTGAGTAATGTCACATTTCAAAGCGCCCACGCCCAAGTAAAAGGCAGCCTCGGCGAATATTCTATACATATGGGTTCTGGTGTAACACACAAATTCGGCACAGGAATGATTTCCGTTCTACCGGTTCATTCCCAAGCCAGAGGCAGGATATTTCTCCCCTTCGCAGATGACGACCCAAAAACCGCCGAGATTCTATCAAAAATCCTGCTTTTTGCAAATGACAAAAGTATCAAAGACCCTTCCATATTGAGCCAAATAAAGTAGCATGAATATATTCTTCATATTACTTGTACTATACTCGAATTTGCTTCATAAAGTTTACGAATCAATTCTTGAGCAACTAGAATAATAATCCTCAGAACTGCAAAAAAACAGATAATTGTGTTGACAAATGATTTAAAATCTCTATAATAGAGAAAAACCGTTGACTGGGAGTGAGTATCTGGCGCCAAAACCGTTTAAGAGAGTTGCATGTTGGTGGGATTGCAATACGGCGGCGTAGGAGAATGGACCTGGAAGGGCGACCAGAAAGGCAGTTACCTGCCAAGTATGGAAGACGGAGGTGGTACTTCGTTAACAAAACCGGCGTATAATTATTTTAGTACGCGATGAGTGGGCGCATATAGCGTCAAGCTGGGTGGCACCGCAGGAGTATTTGCTCTTGTCCCTGCAATTATTTTGTAGAGACAGGAGTTTTTTCTGTCTCAGAAAGGGATATAAACATGTCAGAGAAAAACATACCGTACAAAATTTATCTCAACGAAGATGAGATCCCCCGCGCATGGTACAACATACGCGCAGACATGAAAACAGACCATAGGCCAATCCTCAATCCAGGCACCCTGAAAGCAATGACAGCAGAGGATCTGGAGCCTGTGTTCTGCTCCGAACTAGTGAAACAAGAACTCAACGACAAGGATAGATTCATAGAAATACCCGAAGTTATATACAATTTTTACAAAATGTATCGTCCATCTCCACTAGTACGGGCTTACTGCTTGGAAGAGGCACTGGGAACGCCGGCAAAAATCTATTATAAATACGAAGGCGGGAACACATCTGGAAGCCACAAACTCAACTCCGCAATAGCTCAGGCTTATTACGCAAAAGAACAGGGGCTTCGCGGCGTGACCACAGAGACTGGAGCAGGGCAATGGGGAACCGCTTTGGCGATGGCGTGTGGTTACTTCGGGCTTGATCTAAAGGTATTTATGGTAAAGGTCTCAACAGAGCAAAAACCATATCGGAAAGCTGTTATGGAAACATACGGTGCGACTGTAACAGCATCGCCATCTGACACAACACAGGTGGGCCGCAAAATGCTTGAAATCGACCCGAAATCCGGCGGCAGTCTCGGCTGTGCCATATCTGAAGCCGTTGAAGTCGCTGTTACAACAGAAGGATACAGGTATGTCCTTGGAAGCGTCTTGAACCAAGTGCTGCTTCATCAGTCCATCATCGGTTTGGAAACAAAAACGGCTTTCGAAAAGATAGGAGAATACCCTGACATTATAATCGGTTGCGCAGGAGGCGGTTCCAATCTCGGCGGCTTGATGTCTCCCTTCATGATGGAAAAACTAACCGGTAAACAATCTCCTTACTTCATCGCAGTAGAACCAGCTTCATGCCCCTCCATGACCCGTGGCAAATTCGCTTATGATTTTTGCGATACAGGCATGGTTACTCCCTTGGCAAAAATGTATACCCTTGGTGCAACCTTCATCCCACCTGGTGATCACGCTGGCGGGCTTAGATTCCACGGTATGAGCCCTATACTTTCACAGCTTTACCATGATGGGTTCATTGACGAAGCAAGGGCTGTCAAGCAAACAGATATTTTCGATGCTGCAACATTGTTTGCACGCTGCGAAGGCACCCTTCCGGCACCGGAATCTGCCCATGCGATTCGTGTTGCAATCGATGAAGCATTAAAATGCAAAGAATCGGGAGAAGCAAAGACAATACTCTTTGGTCTGTCTGGAACCGGATATTTTGACCTAGCTGCATATATGCAATACAACGATGGTACCATGGTGGATTCCATACCCACAGACGAAGACCTAGCCCGCGGCTTTAGCGCAATACCAGTCGTTGAAGAAGCATAGTAGCATAAGATATTATCACACTGGTAATAATTTTTTCGCTGTTGAAGTTATGATACAAGAGGATGGGCTTTATGCGCAAATTGCAATCGCGCACTAAGTCCATCCCTTTGTGTTCACTAAAACGGAGAGGTGCATGTGATGGTTATTTCTAATGGTAGCTGTTCAAAATATCCCTCTTGACAGCTCCTTGCATCTATGGTACTAATAGTAACAATACGTTTAGTGCCATTATATAATTAACAAAATTTGGGGAGGATTATAAATGAAACGGAAAATACTTTGCATTATATTAATTCTGGTAATTGTTAGTGCTTTACTTCCTATTGTTAGTTTGCCAGTAAGGCTGTATACAACTGCTTCTGCCACTGCACCATCCAGTTGGGCTCTTTCAGAAGTCAATGATGCTGTAGCAGCAGAGCTTGTTCCTGACGCACTTTCAGAAGCTGGCTGGCAAAGTGCAACAAGCCGCCTTGTCGCTGCTGATGCAATCGTCAGGCTTATTGAAAAGGCATCCGGAAAGACGATGCAGGAAATAACCAACGAGCGAGGATGGGATCTATCTATCAACCAATTTAGTGATACAAACAGTGAAGAAGTCACTTTCCTGAAATACGCTGATGTTACAACCGGAATCGGTGACAATAGATACGACCCGCACGGCAGCTTTACCCGAGCTCAAATCGTTACTATGATTGGACGAACAGCAGAAGTGTTTTTTGGAGCAACGGCACAAGGTCACAACCCATTCACAGACGTTCCTATATGGGCTGCTCCTTATGTGGGTTATGCCGCTGATAACAAAATCACACAGGGCGTTGGCGGTGGAAGATTCGATTCCAATGGAATATTGCAAAACCAGCATACTGCAGTATTCTGTCTGCGAGCATATAATGCATGGATAGGTAGAACGGATTCAATATCATTATTATCTGCATATAAAGCATATCACGAGCAAATTACAACTCTTATTGACACTTATGGAATTGGGTATAATTATGGAAACAGTGACTTTTATAAAGACTTACCTACATGGTGGACCATCGAATATAGCGGTGTGGTATACGTTGAATTGATTGATTTCGACAATGATGGGTTGCCTGAACTTTTAGTTATCTACAATGATGGAAATACCAAATATAGCGACATATGGGCAATATATGGCTATTCTGGTACTGTTGAACTATATCATAAAGCGATTTATGGCTTTGAAGGCGGTGGCGGTAACAATGTGGAAATTGCATTGGGTGAAAATGGAAATAAATATTTAGTCAGTGGCTTTTTTTACTATGTCTTTGATGACGAGCGTGAATACTCTTATTACACCTTAGTGGATGGCAGTTGGGAAACAGTATTGTCTCGCTCGGTTTCGATTACTAATGAATCCAAAGACTGGGATTATCAAGGGGAGTTTCAATGGCAATGGTTTGTCAATGATCTAGCGGTTAGCGAGACCGAATATGCCTCAGCTCCTGTAAGCGAATTAGGTATAGCCGACATGTATAGCATCCCATTTTATACACGAGAGTTGGAAGATTTAGCAACAAAAAATCAAAGAGCAAGCGATTTTGTCAATACGCTGCTCTCTGAGCTAGAAGCTAAAATAGCATTGCTGGAAAGCTAACCAGCATAAAGAAGCGGTCATAATGTGCGATTTGTAGTTCCATGTGTTATTGGTTGTATGCCGCATTAAGTCCTGAGCCGATTATTGATGTCCAAGTTTCATTGAATCCATCGGCTTTTCTTTTATATTCGTGTTCATATACAGCTTCCATAAAATCTGCATATGACCAGTGTTCCCTTGAGAGGTCATCAAAGCTGTGGACATCAGATGGAACATCCGCCAGGAGTAGCTTACGGACTAGCACTCGATTTGCCAGAGTTACAAACTCAGCCCGGGTGATATTATCGTAGGGTCTGAATAGACCATTGCCGTTTCCAACAAACCATCCTTTCTGTGTCGCTGAAAGGATGTAATTATATGCCCAATTGCTTTGCATTAGGTCGCTGTATGGATTGTCATTGGTTTCCGCTAACTGGTCGAATCTCGACACAACAGCAGCCATTTCGCTTCTTGTTATTGGACGCTGTGGCTTGAAGCTGCCATCAAGGTAGCCGTTGAGTATATTATAATGAGCCAAAGTGTTTATTGCTAGCCCATACCATTCATCTCCTGATACATCAGTAAAAAACACTGATGGAGTAACTGTCTTCAAATCGGGTTTCAGCAGTCTGTAGAATACCATGGCAACTTCTGCTCGCGTGATTTCTTTATTTGGCATGATTGTATTGTCGTCATAGCCTCTTATGTACCAAATATGCTCATCTATGAAAACTTCCGGTTTGTCCGGTAGCTCTACGCCAGCACCTGGAACATCGGTTTCGACATTTATTTCATGAACTGGTCTACCTGGTCCCGGTCCTGGTTTTGCCTCGGGTTCTGGCTCCGGCTCCAGCTCTGGTTCTGGTTCCGGCTCAGGCTCAAGCTCTGGTTCTGGCTCTGGGGGTATTATTATACTGTTCTCAGTCCAGGTGGCAGTGACTGTTACATTTTTAGCAGGCATTATAAAACTTGTACTCTCGCTTGTTGCATCGGTGAACACAACTTCGTCTTCTGTTTTCCATCCAGAAAAACTATGCCCTTCGAATTCGCCTGCGTCGATTGTGACCTCCTCTGACTCTTCGTATTCACCCTCTCCGGTGACCAGTGCATGGCTTCCTATGACCTCGACCATGTACAAAACTTTGGGTTCTGGGATTTCCTTAGTCAGTGTTAAATACTTGAATTCTGCTCCGCTTATACCCGAAACAGGCTCGGTTTCTACACTCATCCAATATGCTCCATGTTCGGAATGGACAGGGTAAATCACCAAATCCTCGTTATTGAATATTTGACCATTTTTACCCCAGTAGCGGCCAAATCCTTGAAGTGCGTCAAGATCAGGTTCTAGCTTGACTGGATTACCAAGAGTTATTGCCGTACCAAAAGTCCCCCAGAAAACTCCTCCTGATATTACATCAATTGTTCCTCGATGATTAATTCCTATATTATTAATCGCAGATCCTCCGCTGATAATACCACCTGATATCTGCGTGATTATCCCTGTGTTGGAAATTCCATAGCCATTCAATGCATATGGTGCGCTTATTGTACCTCCGCTTATTTTTTCTATCCGTCCTATTAAATCACCGTATCTATAATTTTGGATTCCATATGCACCGCTGTTGCTAGTGCTTTTGCTATATATCTCTGCACTACCACCAATCTCCCAGATAAGCCCAGCATTGAATATACCTTGATTACCAACGAAGCTACCACCAAGAATCTCATCCACTGCGCTACCCTTGTCAACTTGCATTCCTATATTTTCACCTTCAAAAACCCCGCCTGTTATACTGCCAACTCTGCTTGTATATATTCCATCCGTATCTGTGTGGTTTGATATAATTAACATGCCAAAATACGCTCCGTGGAAATGCCCGCCGGAGATAATACCAATGCTGGAACCTGAAAAGCCTTCCGAGTCCCTAGTTTCTACCCAGACTGTTGCGTTTTGCAAGCTCCCACCTGGGTCAAGCACATTATGGTAAACACGCGCCGACTGGAACTCTCCTCCGCTAATTTCACCCACTCTGCCGCCTCGGATGATTACCAATGCACTATTGTCTTCAGCAAAGAAGTACCCACCGCTAATTTTAACGATTTCTGCCTCATTCTGGACAAAAAGCCCATGTCCATGCAGGGCAATATCTGGCACAGTCTGAATGAAGCGTCCACCTGATATCAAGTCTACCTTGGTTCCAGCTCCGCTGAAATGAGCGGCGTCGATTATCCCGATGAACTCACCACCGCTGATTTCTGTCAGTCTTGCTCCGCCTTTCATGTCTAAGGCAACTCCGCTCTCCCCTTTAGCTTCAAAGTATCCACCGCTAATGACACCGCTGGCATCAGGTCCTTCCATAATCAACGCAAAGTTTCCTGCGCTTATTAAAGCAATTCCATCATTTATATGAATCGTTCCATCTATGACACTTAACGAATGCATAATAGTTAGTACATTATCATCGCTGCCATCTCCAAGAGTCAACTTGCCACCATCTTCAACAGCAAACTTTATTGGCGTATAGGGTAGTGACCGCTCCAGTATAATCGTATGTTCTCCCTGCGCTCCTATAATTGTCACATCAGCGTTGATTATCACATCATCATGCTCGACAATATCAGCAATGATTTCCAGAGTATACTTATCAAGCCCTACAGCTTTTGCTGCTGCGATTGCTTCGCTTAGGTTGGTGAACGAAAGCTCGATACCTTCGTCTTTGTTGCTAAGTAAAACGGGGTCAGATGGAGCTTCTCTTCTTCTATTGCTTCCCAATATTTCCGCACCGTTGCTAAAGCTACTCAATTGATATTCTTCTGTATTTTCAAAGGTTTCTATATTTAATGAATTTTTGTCTGATAGCATTCCCATTTGCTGCTCCAGCTGCTCCTGGGTCTCGCTTTCAGCTAGCCCAGCCATTGGCACTACTCCTAACATGACTGCTATTGCCAAAACCATATACAATCTCTTCTTTATAAACTTTTTCATTACTCACGCTCCCTTCCGATTTCATCGTGGTTATACTACCCCAATGCGTTTGATAATGAATGTATTTTTCAACAACTCAATAGTTTTTATTTTGTACTTACAGTTAATTTTACATCCATCGCATCAATCGCCGATACACCCAAAAGGGTATAAATACGCAAAAAAACACTGCTTGCCATTTGAAACAGCAAACAGTGTATTAATTGTATAAAATTAGTTGAGATTTATATGGGATTGCTCCTAATTTCGTTTTTGTGCGTGAAGTAAAGGAATCTAGTCAACAACTTAGCTGGTAATCACAGCAATGCATGTTATTGTGTTGTCTAGATTGCCTTCCAATGTCTCGAAAAAGCGAAGTAAACAGATATTAATGCTATCCTTGCTTTCCATCGGCGAAGCTTGTCATATATCGCCTGTCTTCCGGAGCTGGCGGGGGGTCTCCCGCTTTGATGCATTTTAGTAGCCATGCCATATTGTTACCAAGGGTTCGCATAATTTGCAATCCTTCCAAATCTCGTCGCACTTCCTCCGGATTTCGTCCATGAACAGCATTCCAGTATTGAGAGGATACAACAGGCATTTGGGAAATCGTGAAGTATTTGTTCAGTCGATCAAAAGTTGCCGATGCTCCTCCCCTGCGGCAACTCACCACGCAGGCAGCGGGTTTATGAGACAAGTTACCACCCCTTGCAGTATAAAACACCCTATCAAGCAATGCACAAAGTGCTCCATTGGGACCAGAGAAGTATACTGGAGAACCAACAATAATCCCATCTGCTTCTGCTATTTTTTCCATAATAGTGGTATAGACTTCATCGCCAAAAGCGCAGCTTCCCTGTGTACGACAAGCTCCGCAGGCTACACAGCCTTGTATTGGACCTTTGCCAATGTGGAAAATTTCATATTCAATCTCGTTTTTTTCAAGTGCAGTTGCAACTTCACCAAGAGCTGTATAGGTGCAACCTTTCTCGTTTGGGCTTCCATTTACCAATAATACTTTCATATTTTCTCCTTATTCAAATTTGCTTGTCACAGCACTATTTATGAATATTATAACAAAATTTGATTCAAGGAACAATATAACCAGCGCATAAAAGCATATTAACAGATATATGGGTAGCTGGTCACCCCATCCTTCGCAAGTACTAATAGTGTCATCCTAGAGCGTAGCGAAGGATCTTATTATACCGCATTGTGGTAAAGCAAGATCCTTCGCTGGTGCTCTAGGATGTACCAAAACTCGATTTGGCAAGGCTAGAAAAAGAAGCTGCCGAACATGGATGAACGTAAAAATACAATTCAGCAACCGAAGGAAACGAAAATCAAGAAAAAGCTGATGAATATCG
>Ga0099364_10001125_pt1 | contig 44641 bp, 39 predicted proteins | sample TergutTh196P3_FD_73070 | JGI IMG/M metagenome (GOLD analysis project Ga0099364, IMG submission 73070) | Microcerotermes parvus P3 segment gut microbial communities from Pointe-Noire, Republic of the Congo - Th196 P3 | ecosystem: Host-associated > Arthropoda: Insects > Digestive system > Gut ...
CTTTACAATGGCGGTAGAACCGCAGTAAAAGCATTTTTTTGTTCATATATTTTAAAAGGCGGCAAATATATGAAATTTAATCGTTTAAATGGAGTTTCATCACCACTTTTGACTATTAAGCCCAAAAATCAGAATAAAATCAACAATCATAACTCATACTATCTTTTGCCGCACCGCCTCAAACAACACTACAGCAGCGGCGGCGGAAACGTTGAGCGATTGGATTTCGCCCTGCAGCGGGATCTTAACCTTCTCGTCGGATAATTTAAGTACGGCATCGGAAATGCCTACATCTTCGGCGCCCATGATGATGGCCGTAGGACGACTGAAATCGCAGTCATATACTAATTTAGACGCTTTTTCGGTAGCCGACACAACTTGAATACCACTGTCTTTAAGGTAGTACAAGGCGGTACGCAGGTTGGGTACGCGGCATACGGGAATGCGGGTGAGTGCGCCGGCTGAGGTTTTAAGCGCATCGGCATTGATGGGGGCTGCGCCCTTAGCCGGTACCACAATAGCGTGTACGCCGGCGCACTCGGCCGAGCGTGCAATGGCGCCGAAATTCCGCACGTCGGTAACCCCATCAAGCAAAAGGAGCAAGGCGGCTTCTTTCCGCTCCGTAAGTTGCCCGATAATATCCTCAATAGTGATGTAAGTAATCAGTGGCACAAAGGCCGCTACGCCCTGGTGGCTCGCCGATGTGAGCGCATTCAATTTCTCAATGGGAACAAATTGATGGGATATGTTGTGCTTATGTATCAGTTCCAGTAAACTGCGGAAAAGATCGCCGTCTAAACCGATTTTCAGCAGTACGCGTTCTATCTGCCGCCCTGCCTGTATGGCCTCCATAATCGGCCGAATGCCGATGAGGAGGTTCTCAGGAGAATTAGCGGTGCATTTTTGGGAGGAGTGCTTTTTCATAAATTGAGAATTGAAAGTTGAGAATTGAGAATTATTTTTTCAACGTGCTTTTAGTGGTTTTTACGATGCTTACTAACAAGCATAAAAGTTCGTTACAGTCTTTTTGGATAGATGAATATTCTTTCTTCGATAAGTATCCGCTGTCATGTAATAACATAAGCCAATACTCAGCCTCATTGGCTTCCTTAAGAGCGATATTCATTTTGCTTAAGAAATCGGCGCGTGATTGTCCCTGTACCGCTTCTCGAATTAAAGCACCTATAGCTGTTCCGCTACGTAATAGTTGCTTGGATAGTACAAATTCTTTTTGCTTATCACATAAAAAACGGTACAATTTGATAATTCGCAAGGCGAATGCGTAAGACTTAGCTGCCGAAACATTTTTTTTTGTTAACATATATTTTAATATCTTTAGGTGTGAATAACTCTCAACTCTCAATTCTCAACTCTCAACTCTCAATTAATAAGTACCTCCCACTCATACATTCTCCGTTCCAGTTCGGTTTTTTCTTTGTTATATCGCTTAAAGAACTCATCGTCTATGGTTTGTCCTTCGGGATTGGCGAGGACGGCGTCCATAATGGCGATTTTCTGCTCCGTTTCGGCGATGGCTTTCTCTACTGCTTCAATTTCGTTTTTTCGCTTACGGGCCTTGCGCTCCTGTTCTTTCCGCAGCTGGCGTTCTTCTTCGGAATTTTTGTTGGTTTCAGCAGGTTTTTCTACAACTATTTTTGCTTTACGTTCAATTTCTTTGAGGTTTTCTAACTTGCGCCGATGCAGGAAATCGTTGATAGAGCCCAAGTGTTCCTTGACCTTTCCATCGCGAAATTCATACACCTTATGGACTAATCCGTCGAGAAACTCACGGTCGTGCGATACTACTAACAGTGTGCCGTCATAGGCCATGAGCGCGCGTTTGAGTATGTCTTTCGAGCGCATGTCCATGTGGTTGGTCGGCTCGTCGAGGGCAAGCAGGTTGTAGGGCTGCAGCATCAGTTTAGCCATAGATAGACGGGAACGTTCCCCGCCGCTGAGTACCTGCACTTTCTTGTCAACATCTTCGCCGCGGAAAAGAAAAGCGCCCAGAATATCGCGCAGTTTGCTGCGTATATCGCCCACTGCCACGCGGTCGAGCGTTTCGAAAACGGTAGCTTTTCCGTCCATTATCTCGTCTTGGTTTTGGGCAAAGTAGCCTACCTGCACGTTGTGCCCCAGTTTTGCTTCTCCGGCCTCGTAGCTCAGGTCTTGCACCGCAATGCGCAACATGGTGGTTTTTCCCTCCCCGTTGCGGCCTACGAAAGCCACCTTATCGCCTCGTCCCACTTGGATATTAGCGCCCTGAAAAACAATATGGCTGCCATATTGTTTTTTTACTTCTTTGGCCGAAAAGGCTACCTGTCCGGAGCGGGGAGCCGGAGGAAATTTGATGTTCAGCCTTGCCGTATCTTCATCGTCGATTTCTATGCGGTCGATTTTTTCCAACTGTTTGATGCGCGATTGCACCTGATTGGCCTTGGTGGCCTTATAGCGGAAACGTTCAATAAATTCTTCCGTTTTTTCAATCATGCGCTGTTGATTCTCGTAGGCCGCCACCTGTTGTTGGCGCCGCTCGCGCCGCAGTTCCACATAGTGGGAGTAGGGCACCTTATAATCATAAGCCTTGCCTAAGAGCAGTTCTATGGTACGGTTAGTTACCGAATTGAGCAGGGCGCGGTCGTGCGAAATCAGCAATACTGCCCCGTAGTAGTCTTTCAGGTAATCTTCGAGCCACTGGATAGATTCAATGTCTAAGTGGTTAGTAGGCTCGTCGAGCAGCAGCAGTTGCGGGCGTTGCAGCAAAATCTTGGCTAATTCTATACGCATACGCCAGCCGCCGCTAAATTCGGAGGTGGGGCGGGTAAAGTCTTCCCGTTTAAAACCTAAACCCAGCAGGTTACGTTCCGCATCGCCTTCCTGACTATCGCCGCCCAGCAGATGATAGTGGTCGTTCAGCTCGTTCAGCAGTATAATTAACTTATGGTATGCTTCCGATTCATAGTCGCTGCGCTCGGCTAATTGCAGGGTAATATTTTCGATTTGCGCCTGCAACTCGTGTAAGTGGGCAAAGGCAGTCAAGGTCTCATCTATCACGCTCTTGCCGTCGCTTACCTGCATCTGCTGCGGCAGGTAGCCCACGGTATAGCCTGAGGGAATAACCACCTGCCCCGATGTAGGCGATTGAAGGTCCATCAGGATTTTCAGCAGGGTCGATTTGCCTGCACCGTTCTTGCCCACCAAGCCTATGCGGTCGTTTGGGCTAATAGCGAAAGAAACATCGTCGAAGAGTGTAAACCCGCCGAATTGAACAGTCAAATTATTAATTGATACCATACTATAAAATCTTACAAAGATAAACATAATTTACGGATTTACAGAAATCATTTTGCTGACGTTGGCAAAATGGTCGAGAATTGAAGAATATGTGATAACATATGAAATAAAAATTGTAATTTTGTAAAAAATAAATGCTGTTTTCGTGAAAATCATAAAGAAAATATCATGAATCCTAATTATCAATTAATAAAGGTTGCAATATGTGACGACCACAAAATAATAGCCGACGGGCTGGAGCGTTTGATTAACGAATCGGAAACAGCCTGCGTTGTCGGTAAAGCCTATTCTGTTGCCGGGTGTTGGGAAATGTTGAGATGCGAGCAGCCCGACGTGCTGATGCTGGATATAGGCTTGCCCGACGGCACCGGCATTGACCTGTGTCCGAAGATAAAGGAAAAATATCCGCAGGTAAAGGTGCTGCTGTTGACAAGCTACGGCGAGCTTGCTACCATCACCCGTGCTTTAGATGCGGGCGCCGACGGCTATGTGCTGAAAAACTCCATGCCGGAAGAACTGCTTGAGGGCATTGGTACCGTTGCTTCCGGAGAACGCTTTTTGTGCGAGGAGGTGAATGCAACACTTCAAAATAACGAAAACAATTCCATGGAACTTACCCGCCGCGAAATGGAACTGCTGCAATTAATAGCGGCAGGATATACCCTTCCGGAACAGGCCGATAAGATGTGCTTGGGCTACCATACCGTGCGCAGCTACCGTCAAAAGCTGAATGTCAAGCTCAATGCGCACAACACCGTGCAATTGGTTCAAAACGCGAAAGCGCTGAAGTTAGTTTAAAGTTCAAGGTTCAATTGTTTTTTTGTATCTTTGCGGCATAAATCGGTATGCTGTCTTATCGCTCTTCGGATAACCGAAGGGAGGAAAGTCCGGACAATAGAGAGCGCTGCCCTGTGGAAAGCACAGACAGGTGTAAATTTATGGTTGGCGTAACAGAAAATAACCGTCCCGATACATTGTCGGGATAAGGGTGAAAAGGTAGGGTAAGAGCCTACCGGCGCCGATAGCGATATCGGCGGCCGTACGCACCGGCAGATTGCAAGGCCATGTAAACCGGCGTTTGAGGGTTGCTCGCCCGATGCCGGAGGGTAGGCTGCATTAGATAAATGATAAGACCCGACAGAATCCGGCTTACAGGCATACCGATTTTTTTTAAACAATTTTCATCAACTTTCATCAATCTTCATCAATCTTCATCAAATAAACATTGGTGTTCTTTCCGCAGCAGGTCGTTGATGGTTTTTACAGGGTTGAAGGTGGCTAAAGGTACTTCCACAAAGGCGGTATTCCAATCGCTCATGGCTCCATTCCACAAGCCCGGCAGTTCGAGCGCCTTGAGGTCGCGGCCGTCCTTGCTTTTTTGCGAAATGAAACCGGTGGCCTCATCTCGAAAATCAAGCAAAGAATAACGGCCTCCATGGTAGTCGCGGAAAGAGCAAACCAAGTCCACCGGATTGAAGTGGGTCGCTGCCTTAAAGTGGCCTTGCGCTTCGGGGTCCTGCGGGTCTATTTGTACGCTTTCGGCAATTTGGAGCGAGAGAGAACCGTCGGCATTGCGGGCAATGAAGGGTCCTCCGCCCGGCTCGCCTTCGTTCTTCACCATGCCGCACACGCGAATGGGGCGGTTGAGCTTGGCATATAAGGTGCGGGCGTATTCTTCGCCGATTACCGACGGAAGGCTAATGCAAAATTCTTTTTCCAAAAATTGCGCAACTTCTTTTAATTTTATATCGCTGCAACCTTTTTCCAAGAGCAGGATATAGGCAGTAATTTGTTCGCGCAATTGCAAGAGGTAACCTGCGAGTACTTTCTTCCAATGTATAGTGTCGGCGCGCAGTTTATCGGGGGTAATATTGTCGATATTCTTAACAAATATGATGTCTTCCTGCATCTCGTTGAGGTTTTCCAACAGGGCGCCGTGCCCGCCCGGGCGGAACAGCAGTGAGCCATCGGCATTGCGGAAAGGCTCGTTCTGCAAATCAACGGCAATAGTATCGGTTGATTTCTTTTGCTCCGAGAAAGATACCTCATATTTTACGCCATAGCGTTTTTCATAGTTGTGCCGCACGGCATTGAATAAAGCTTCGAAAGCTTGGCGGTGTTCGGGCGATACGGTGAAATGCAGGCGTGCGACACCATAGCTGTCTTTGGCATAAAGCGCCGCTTCTACCAAATGTTCCTCAAAGGCCGTGCGCCCCCCCTCGTCATAACGATGAAACTTTAGTAATCCCTTAGGTAAGTTGCCGTAATTCAGCCCTTCGGCATCTAATAAGGCTTTTACCCAATCAGAGGCTTCAGGCGTATCTTTGTCTATTATTTTTATTAAGTCTTCGTAAAAAGCGAAATCTTTCAGCCTTGTGAAAAATTCGTCAACCTCTTTTCCGCCTTTGCCGATTTCCAAATATTCAAAAAGCGCTTTAAACATACGGGTGGCAGCACCGGAAGCGGGTACAAATTTCAACCGACTGCCGCCCCAATGGTCGAAACGTTGCAGCATTAGTCTTTGTTCTTCTTCGTTGAATTGGGTAATTCCTTTACCGGAAACGGCAGGAGCAGTTATGGGCAGGAAAGGAAAGCCTTTACGAAATCGGCTAAGTTGTTGTTCTACTTGTTCAACAGTGATGCCTGATTTTTGCAATTGGTGAGTATCGAAAAGGGAAAACATATTGTTAATATTTTTAAGTCTTGATAATAAATCAACTAAATAATAAAAAAATGCAATATACGAAAAATTTCCGACAAAATGACTAACTTGCAACGTTTTTTATAAAAACTAAATGTAAAAATTTTACTATTTTTTTAACGTAATTTATTGATGGAGTCCTTTTTAGCCGCTTTAAATCCCACTCAGCGCGAAGCCGTTGTCAATTACCGGGGACCCTCCTTAATCATAGCCGGAGCCGGTTCAGGAAAAACCCGCGTACTTACTTACCGCATTGCTTATCTTTTACAGCAAGGTATTTCGCCGCATAATGTGTTGGCGCTGACCTTTACCAACAAGGCTGCCAACGAGATGAAAGAACGTATCGGACAGTTGGTTGGTAAGGAAAAGGCTCAACGCCTGTGGACGGGAACTTTTCACGCTATTTTTTCGCGTATCCTGCATATAGAGGCCGAACATCTTGGTTTCCCGCCGAATTTCACCATTTACGACACTACCGACAGCAGGAGCGTGATAAAAAGCTGTATTAAAGAATTGGAACTTGATGATAAATTATATAAGCCAAGCGTGGTCTTGTCGCGTATTTCCATGGCTAAGAATAATTTAGTAACTTCGGCAGCTTACCAAAGCAATGTGCAGGCACAGGCTGATGACCAAGCCGCCCGCCGTCCGCGAATTGGGGAAATTTATCAGTTATATACGAAAAAATGCCGCTTGTCAGGCGCTATGGATTTTGACGATTTGTTGTTATATACCAATATTCTGTTGCGCGATTTTACCGGTGTATTGGATAAATACCGCCAATTTTTCCGCTATATTTTAGTAGATGAATACCAAGACACGAATTATGCGCAGTACCTTATAGTGAGGAGGTTGGCTGAGCCGGAACACAATATCTGCGTGGTGGGCGACGACGCCCAAAGCATCTATTCGTTCCGCGGAGCAAGGATTGAGAATATTCTTAATTTCCGCAAAGATTATCCCGACTATGCGGAATACAAGTTAGAGCAGAATTATCGTTCTACGCAAAATATTGTGAATGCGGCTAACAGCGTGATTGAAAAAAACCGCCGTAGGTTAAATAAAAACTGCTTTTCGGAAGCAGCAGTGGGAGACAGGATAGGACTTATCAAAGCCTTTACCGACCATGAGGAAGCCTTTATGGTGGCCGATGCCATTGCTTCAAAGGGACATGAAGATAATGTGCTGTACAATGAATTTGCCATTCTTTACCGCACCAATGCGCAATCGCGTGTATTTGAAGAAGCCTTGCGCCGAAAAAATATTCCGTATAAAATCTACGGCGGCCTGTCGTTTTATCAACGCGCCGAAATCAAGGATATGATTGCCTACCTGCGCTTAACCACCAATCCCAACGACAGCGAGGCTTTTAAAAGAGCCATACAAACGCCGTCTCGGGGCGTGGGCGATACCAGCATGGGGTACCTGGAAGCAGCAGCGGTGGCGCGCGAGAAGAGTGTGTATGCGGTGTTGCAGGAATGCTCGGCGGAAGAACTCGGCCTGCGGGCGCCGGCCTTTAAGAAACTGTGCGAATTTACGCGACTGCTCGATGAACTCTCGGCGCAGCAATACCAACTCAATGCCTACGATTTTGCCATGATGGTAGCGCAGCGCTCCGGCCTGCTGCAGGAATACCGCTCCGACAATACCCCCGAAGGGGTAGCGCGTTATGAAAATATAGAAGAATTTTTTAATTCGATTAAGGAATTTACCGATGAGCAAGCAGAGAATATAGACCGCGAAAGTGAATTGGTAACTGTTCATGAATATCTTGAAAATGTGGCGCTAATTACCGATTTGGATACTGACAAGCCGGAAGACAAACATAAAGTCTCGTTGATGACCGTACACTCGGCCAAAGGTTTGGAGTTTTCTTATGTGTATGTAACAGGCATGGAAGAAAACCTTTTCCCTTCTGCCTTGTCGCTTTATTCATCAGAGGAGATAGAGGAAGAACGCCGTTTATTTTATGTGGCGCTGACCCGTGCCAAGCGTAAAGTAACGGTGTCATTAGCACACAGCCGTTACAGTTGGGGAAAGCCGGTCAACAATCCACCCAGCCGCTTTCTGAATGAAATGGATAGCCGTTACTTAGAATATCCCTTGCAGGCGCGCGAGGAAGATAGTTGCGGCGATGCCGATGATGATTATAATGATTTTCGCCCCTCGGCAGGTTTCAGGCGCAAATCGGCTACGAGCGCTTCCCGAATGAAACCCTTACAGCCGAGAAGTTCGTCGCCGGTACTGAGCAAGCCTCCCATACCCAACTTCCGTCCCGATGATCCGGGCTTAATTAGGGAAAGGCAGTCGGTAGAGCACGAACGGTTCGGCAAGGGTGAGGTAAAATCGGTAGAAGGCGTACTGCCCAATGCTAAAGCAGTAGTGGCGTTTGACGATGGGCCAAAGACGCTCCTGCTCAAATTTGCAAGACTGAGAATAATTTAATCTAATTATTTATAGAATATTTTTTTACCTTTGCAGCCTTATGAAGCAAGTAGAGAAAGATACGACGCGGGAATTGGAAACAGAGAAGGTCAGCGTCTTGTTGTGGCGCTATGCAATACCGGCCATCGTCAGTTCAATGGTCGTGGCCTTGTACAATATTGTTGACCGCATCTACATAGGACAGGGGGTTGGCGCCATGGCCATCTCCGGTTTGTCTATTACCTTTCCCTTGTTGGTATTATTGCAGGCCTTCGGCACTTTAGTGGGAGTTGGAGCAGCTACGCGGGTATCTATTGTCTTGGGAATGAAAGACAAGCATTGGGCGGAAAATATTTTAGCCCACAGCCTGATGATGATGTTCTGTATTTCGGGCAGTCTGATTATTTTATCCATGATTTTTTTAAATCCCTTGCTGGAACTTTTCGGAGGCAGCGAACATACAATCCCTTATGCTAAAGAATATTTGAGCTATGTATTGCCGGGGAGTATTTTCTCCTCTTTGAGTTTTGGCGCTGCCGGCATGATGCGCTCTACCGGTTACCCCGGAAAATCAATGCGGGTAATCTTGATGGGTGCAATACTTAATGTTATACTCGACCCTGTTTTTATATTTTGGTTCGACATGGGCATTCGCGGAGCGGCTATAGCTACGGTAATTTCTATGGGCATTAGCGCAACCTACGGGCAATGGCACTTTTCCAAACCAAGTTCTTACCTGCGCTATCGGCGGCATGGCTTTCGGCCTAAAAAACAAATTATAGGAAGTATCTTAGCCATAGGAATGTCGCCGTTTCTTATAAATGCGGCGAGCAGCGTTATCGTTATTCAGGTAAACCAATTATTGGTAAGGCACGGAGGCGATTTGGCGGTGGGCGTTCACGGCATTATAGGCGCTTACGGAATGTTTGTGGTAATGATTGTTTTCGGGCTTTGCCATGGTATGCAGCCCATTGTGGGCTATAACTATGGCGCCGGCCGTAAAAAAAGAGTGAAAGACGCCTTTTTTCTGACGCTAAAGTATGCCAGCCTTGTTACCGGCTTCGGTTTTATTATGGCCATGTTATTTCCGCGGCTGATGGCGCGGGCCTTTAACAGCGATCCACTGCTTTTGGATATGACAGAACATGCCATTCGTATTTCCTTTATGGCCTTCGCTATGGTTGGTTTTCAGGTTGTTATCGGCCAATTTTTTCAATCTATAGGGAAGGTGAAAAATGCTATCATACTCAGTTTGTCGCGGCAGGTTCTTTTCCTTTGTCCCGCCCTCTACCTGTGTTCTTTCTCTTGGGGACTGACCGGCGTGTGGGCAGCCATGCCCCTTTCCGACTTTCTCGCTGCTGTTTTGGCTTTAATACTTTTACTGCGTGAAAAGAAAAAAATATATGAATAATGAACCTGTCATTATTAAATACTTAGAAAAAATGATAAATGAAAACATAAAAGTGCTGAAAATCTGATAGAAACAGTAAAATTTGCACATTTTAAAAAAAGTTCGTACCTTTATGGATTAATTTATACTTTTAATTTTATGACTAAGATAAAGTCTTTAAGTGATTTACAAAAAATCAAGCAAGATGTGGAAAACCGCCTTGACTTACGCGAAAAAAGCGACCACCCTGAGCGTTTCGTGCAAATAAGGGTGGCCATGGCTACTTGCGGAATTGCCTCCGGCGCGCGCGAGGTGATGAATGCCTTTATTGAGAAAACCGCACAGGAGAACATAGAGGCTGTGGTTACGCAAACAGGCTGTATGGGTTACTGTTATGCCGAACCTACGGTGGAAATACACAAACCGAACGAAACCCCTGTCGTCTATGGCCATGTAGATGTGGATAAGGCTATAGCTATTGTTGAGAAATATATCAAAGAAGGCGAATTATTAGATGGCATAATTCCCGTAAACTATCAAACTATATAACATGGCCTTAAATTTGAAACAAATTCGTATTGCTTTGCGTAATTGCGGCTTTATTGACCCCGAAAACATTAATGAATATATAGCCCGCGATGGCTATGCAGCCTTGGCTAAGGTGTTGGAAGAAATGACGCCCGAAGCGGCCATTGATTTGCTGAAACAATCGGGGCTTCGCGGACGCGGCGGCGGCGGCTTTCCTACAGGGTTGAAATGGGAAATCGCCAACAAAAACAAAGCCGGCCAAAAGTACGTGGTATGTAATGCCGATGAGGGCGACCCGGGTGCGTTCATGGACCGTTCGATTCTCGAAGGCGACCCGCATTCCGTTATAGAAGCTATGGCTATTTGCGGCTACTGTATCGGCGCTACTAAAGGCGTGGTTTATATCCGTGCAGAATATCCTTTGGCTATTCAACGCCTGCAAAAAGCGATCAACCAAGCCCGCGACTGCGGTTTGCTGGGTGCAAATATTTTCGGCAGCAAACTCAATTTTGATATAGAATTGCGTTACGGTGCCGGCGCTTTTGTATGCGGCGAAGAAACCGCCCTTATCCATTCTATGGAAGGTCTGCGCGGCGAACCTACCGTAAAGCCGCCCTTCCCTGCCGAAGCAGGATACTTAAACAAGCCTACCAACGTGAATAACGTGGAAACCTTTGCCAATATTCCGGCTATTTACCTTCGCGGCGCCGAGTGGTTTTCATCTATAGGCACTGCTAAATCAAAAGGCACGAAAGTATTTGCCCTTGCCGGAAAAATCAACAACGTAGGCTTAATTGAAGTGCCTATGGGCATTACCCTGCGCGAGGTGATTTATGAAATCGGCGGCGGTATTAAAGACGGAAAGAAATTTAAAGCCGTGCAAACCGGCGGTCCTTCGGGCGGCTGTTTGACCGAAAAAGACTTGGATACGCCTATTGATTTCGACAACTTAATAGCAGCAGGCTCTATGATGGGCTCCGGCGGTATGATTGTGATGGACGAAGACGATTGCATGGTGTCGGTAGCTAAATTCTATCTCGATTTTACGGTGGAAGAATCATGCGGCAAATGCGCTCCCTGCCGCGTAGGCAATAAACGTTTGTTTGAATTGTTAGACAAAATAACCAACGGCAAAGGGACGGAGGAAGACCTTGATTATTTGCGCAATATGAGTACTGTTATTAAAGATACGGCGCTCTGCGGGCTTGGTCAAACATCTCCTAATCCGGTATTATCAACTATGGAAAACTTTGCCGACGAGTATGCCGCCCACATACATGACCAACATTGTCCATCAGGGCAGTGTAAGGCCTTACGCCAATACTTTATCCTGTCCGATAAATGCGTGGGCTGTACCGCTTGTTCCAAAGTATGTCCATCAGATGCTATTTCCGGCGAAAAACGCCAAACTCACTTGATTGACCAAATCAAATGTATCCGCTGCGGAGCCTGTATGGAAAAATGTAAATTCAGTGCAATAATTATCCCTTCAACGAAAATATAGTGTATGGAGACTATAAAACTTACTATAGATAATAAACGAGTAATCGTTCCTAAAGGTACTACTGTTCATCAGGCGGCTAAGCAAGTGGGCATTCATATCCCTACGCTTTGCTACATGAACCTCGAACTGCTGGGCATAGAAAATAAACCCGGCGGTTGCCGCATCTGCGTGGTAGAGCAGGAGGGACGCCGTAACTTGGCGCCTTCATGTTCCACTGCCTGTGCCGAAGGCATGGTGATTAGAACCAATAGCCCCCGCGTATTAAACGCCCGTAAAACCGTACTCGAACTGCTGCTTTCCGACCACCCGAAAGACTGCTTGATTTGCCCGAAAGCGGGACGGTGCGAGTTGCAGAATTTAGCTTTTCAGCTGGGTATTCGTAGAATCCATTCGGTGGAAAATGCCGAAATGTCAACCTACCGTAAAGACCAGTCGCCTTCCATTATTCGCGATATGGACAAATGCGTAATGTGTCGGCGGTGCGAAATGGCTTGTAACAAAGTGCAAACGGTAGGCGCGCTTAGCGCTGTAAACAGGGGTTTTATGGCGGTGGTAGCGCCTGCATTTGAACAGGACCTGATGCACTCGCCCTGTACTTTTTGCGGTCAGTGCGTAGCTATTTGTCCTACAGGCGCTTTAACCGAAGTCGATCAGGTGCAGCGCGTTATTCGCGCCTTAACTGATAAGACTAAAACGGTAGTGGTGCAAACAGCTCCCGCAGTGCGCGTGGCGCTCGGCGAGGAATTTGGCATGACGGCAGGATCAATTGTTACCGGAAAAATGGTGGCCGCCCTTCGTGAAATGGGCTTCAAGTATGTGTTTGATACCGATTTTGCCGCCGACCTTACCATTATGGAAGAAGGTTCGGAATTGCTCGACCGCCTGACTAAATACGTCGGTGGCGACAAAAATGTAAAATTGCCAATTCTTACTTCATGCTGTCCGGCCTGGGTAAACTTTTTTGAATATAATTATCCTGACATGCTTGACGTGCCTTCTACCGCACGTTCGCCCCAACAAATGTTCGGCTCTATAGCTAAAACTTATTTGGCCGAAAAATTAGGCATTAAACGCGAAGACATGGTGGTAGTTTCTATCATGCCTTGTTTGGCGAAGAAATACGAATGTCAGCGCGACGAGTTTAAGGTCAACGGAAATCCCGATGTGGACTATGCCATTTCTACCCGCGAGTTGGCGCACCTGATTCGCGAAGCGAATATAGACTTTACCTCCTTGCCCGACGAAGATTTTGACCAGCCCCTTGGCGAATCGACAGGCGCTGCTGTTATCTTCGGCGCTACGGGCGGAGTGATTGAAGCAGCTACCCGCACGGCTTATGAACTGTTTACCGGCAATAAATGCCCGCGTATAGACTTTGAAGAACTTCGCGGTCTGGAGGGAATTCGCACAGCTACAGTTGATTTCAACGGTACCCCAATTCATATCGGTATTGCCCACAGGCTGGGTAATGCCCGTAAATTGTTAGACGGCATTCGTTCGGGCTTATATAATCTACATGCTATAGAAATTATGGCCTGCCCCGGCGGTTGCATCGGCGGCGCAGGACAACCCTTGCACCACGGCGACTCGTCAATAATTAAGGCGCGCTTTGACGCTATTTATCGTGAAGACGCCCAAAAGACGATTCGCAAATCGCACGAAAATCCTTATATTATTAAATTGTATGAAGAATTTTTGGGTAAACCGCTGAGCGAAAAATCGCATCATTTATTACATACCCATTATTTTGCTAAAGAAAATCAATAGTTTTAACGGAGACAAGAATTATGGAAGCATTACAAAGCGCTCAGATAGATAAAATAAAGGAAATTTGCCGATCGTTTAACAACGCCGAAGGCGAATTGATAAATGTATTGCATAAAACGCAGGAAACTTTCGGCTACCTGCCCGAAAACGTACAAAGGTTAATTGCTACGGAGTTGAATATTTCGGCGGCTCAGGTGTATGGCGTAGTGTCGTTTTACACCTTCTTCACCATGAAACCCAAGGGGAAATATCCCATTGCTATATGTCTTGGCACGGCTTGCTACGTGCGCGGCGCCGAGAATGTAGTGGACGAATTTAAGAAAGCCTTGGATATTAAGGTAGGAGAGGTAACCTCCGATGGTAAATTTTCCTTAGACTGCCTGCGCTGCGTAGGCGCCTGCGGTTTAGCTCCGGTGGTGCTCATCGGCGAAAAGGTGCATGGCCGCCTCGAAGCTAATCAGGTCAAAGAACTGTTGGCGCAATACCAATAAATTCGATTTCTCGCACCACTCCCATTACGCTTAGTCAATCATCAATGCTCAGCTTGATTATTTCTGCATTTGCCTTATCAACAACCGATTGACCGAGAGAGGCCAAGTAAATTCGCGTAGTGCTCTCATTTTCGTGCCCCATGCTCTCGCTAATCACTTCAATGGGAATGCCTTTGCGAAAGGCCAGCGTTGCCCAGCTGTGCCGCGAAACGTAAGAACTCAGCGGTTTTTCCAATCCTAAAATATCGGAAATGCGCTTCAGGCGTTTGTTATGGTTGCGTAATTGGCTGGTATTGTCGCGGTTTTGAGCAGTGAAAACAGGCAACAGATAATCGTCAACCGTTGCTTCTGCATAGCGTACTATAATGTCCTGCATACAGTCCTCTATTTTAATCCTCAGTATTTGTTTGGTTTTACTTCGGGTATAGACAATATAGCCGTTTTTGAGATTAGTTTTCCGCAGGTTGGCCATATCCACAAAGGGCATTCCCCGCATATAAAAACTGAACATAAACAGGTCGCGGGCTAAGGCCAATTTGTTATGAGCAGGTAAATCCATGTTTTTAACCTGCACGATTACCTCCTCGCTCACAGCACGTTTTACAGTCTTGTCAACGCGGGTAAAAATGTTGGCAAAGGGATTTTTTTGGGTAGTCAAACCGCGCTTAACAGCTTGGTTATAAACTGAACGCAAGGCTCTCATATAACAGGAAGCGGTATTTTTCACTACGCCCGAAATTCTTAGCCAATCTTCATAATGCTGCATCAAATTGTTGTCAATTTTGTCTAAAAGAATATCTTGCCCCTGAAGAAACCGACCGAAATTATTTCTGGCGGTTACACAAATGCCTGCTGTCTTTCGACGATTGCTATTCATCAGATTTTTAATAAGATAAGCAATAAAGGGAAACAAGTAGCCATTGAAGGCATTGTTGGCATATAAATCGGCCAATTCCTCCACCGTATAATTGCCTCGCAGATTGAGCTGGCCTATAAGTTCGCCAAGTTGCCGCAGCTCCGCGTCCATACTGGTTTTTACGGATTGCAGGAAACTGCTTCGCGCAGCATCGGCGGCAGGCGATACTATCCTTTCTTTTTCCCTATCCCATTCGTGCGGATATAAACGAAAGCGGGTTCTCAGCAACTTGACCTTTCGTTTATGAATCAGCTGCAAACAAATAACACCCTCTTTCCCATCTATTCTTGAGGGTATGAATTTCAGTTTAATTGATGTACTCATAATATATGGTTTTTTAAAATGAGTACAAAATTTAAGCCTGATAACGAAACTGCGAGTAAATAATTACAAAGCAGAGGTATTCAAGCTCAAAATAAACAAACAAAAGTAGCAAAATTTTCTTAATCAAAGTAATAAAAATGTAAAAAAATCATTACATTTTAATAAAAAAATATCTAATTCATTGATTTTAACAATGTTTAATAAAAAATTTAACTATTTTCGTCTTCTTTATTTTTGCTGTAAGATTATCTTATTGAACATCAATAGCATATATTACACTTCAATTATTACGTAAAGTATTTGTTTTATAATTTGTTTAATCCCTCGTTTCCTGTGCTAAAAATTTCAACTTCTTGATTAGCCTTGCTAATGTAATTGTTGGTCAGTTCCACCTATTTGTAAGAAGGAGTATTTATGCTGAGATAGCAGGAAATTGATTTAGTAAATTGTATTAAAAACCAAACTAACTATGAAAAAAATAGCTATTTTTTCTGTCTTATTATTATTAGCGATAGGCTTGCTAATAGGAGGCAGATGCGGGTGCAGAGGCGGAACCACTAAAACATCTAAAGTTGACCCGCTGCCGGAACAAAAAGATTCTACAGTCAGGGTAAATGCTGTCAATGTCTATATTGAAAATTCGGGCAGCATGAATGGATATATTAATGGTGTTACTGATTTCAAAGGCGCTATTGGCGCTTTATTGGCGAAGCTGCCTTATTTTTACAATAAGGAAGACGTAAAAGTTCGATTTATAAATACGCGGATTGATTCGCTAACAATAAAAAATGTTGATTTGCACGATTTTGTGAGTCAATTAAATCTATTATGGTCAGAAGCAAAGAGAGAGGGTAGGGTAGGTAAGGATACCAAGCTAAATGGTATTTTCAGAGATATTTTGGAGCAAACAGACAATCATACCATTTCTATTTTGTTTTCCGATTGTATTTATTCTATTGGTAAAGGTGGAGTAGAAGATTTGTTGAAATATGAGAAAAGTTTGACGATGAATGCTTTTCTTATGAAATGGAAAAACGACTCAGTACCTCTTGCTACCACTATCGTAAAAATGAAATCGAAATTTGAAGGCCCTTATTACCCTTATATCGGAGATAATTTCAACTTCCCAATCAAGATGGACCGACCTTATTATATATGTGTTATCGCTAACCGGGAATTGCTGAACGATTTCAACAAAAATATCAAGTTAGAAGCAGGTGAAATTGATGGTTTTGAAAACAAATATGTCTTATCGTCTGAAAATCCGAAAAACATTTATTGGTCGGTACTCAACAGGTCTTTTAATCAGGGACGGTTTAAAACAGATCGCAAAAAAAGTAACAAGGATTACATACGCGGCATAGCAGGGGTGAGTTTAACAAGAGGGACGGATAACCTGAGGTTTGCCGTTGCGGTAAATTTCAGCAATGTGCAGGCAGAAAACGATTATATCTGTAATCCGGAAAATTACCATGTAATCACAGATAATTTCAATGTGGTTAAAGTCGCTGCTTTCAACCCAAGAGAATTAGACAAAGGCGATTGTAATATGGTTAAAGACGCTAATCCAACGCATATTATTTTACTGCAATCAACTACCAAAAAACTGAATAATACGGAAGTTTCTTTTGTGCTGAAAAAACAAATGCCGCAATGGATCAACGACAGCCATACCGAAGATGATACCCATGTAAGTAAGCTGGGAGGTAAAACTTTTGGGTTAAAGTATTGGGTGGAAGGAATTTCCGATGCATACGAAATCATATATCCTGACAATGAAAACTATTTTGAGTGTTCAATATCAATAAAATAACCAATATTAAATAATTAAAAACTGAATCTTATGAACGATTTATTTGCACCTCTTTATGAGTTAATTACAGGACAGGGAGCGGACTTGTCGCAACTTGCGTATAACAATGGGACTTATGTCCCCGTGGGCATTATTATGCTGCTGATTTCGGTAATAGGAATGGCGCTTTATTACTATGCCATTAATCACCCGAAATTTAATCGATGGTATCACTGGTTCTTTGCAGTAGTTGTGCTATGCCTTATCAATTTCGGTATTGCATGGGCTATGGCCGACGGTCTAATATATAAGGAACATGGAGATACAGATGGATACCTTACCGAAATTGTAACTTTCAGCATTGCCAATGCCGTTTGGACCTTCGTTTTTTCTTTCATCTTCTCCCTCTGTATGAAATGGAAAAGTTCCTGCTGTAAGCGCACACCCTTTTAATAATTTTTAAATGAATAGAATATGAGTAGAATATATGTATTCGGAATTGGCGGCACAGGCTCGCGTGTGCTAAAAGCCCTGACTATGCTGCTGTCGGCAGGCGTAAAAATAAATGCCGACGAAATTGTTCCGGTAATTATTGACCCCGACCATGCTGCGGCAGACCTTACCCGTACAATGAAATTGATGCGCGACTATAACAAAGTGTATAGTAAAATCAGCGATTCCAACGATAGTAAAAACGGTTTCTTCCGTACAAAAATCAACATGGATATCTTACCCTCGGTAACTTTACCCTTAAATAATACCCTTGATTGCGACTTTAAGGAGTACATCGATCAGGCAAATATGAAAGATGACGAAGGTAAACATAACAGTAATTTTGCCCTTACCTCAATGCTCTTTTCTGAAAAAAACCTGAATGCCAAAATGGACGTCGGGTTCAAAGGCAACCCTAATATAGGCAGTGTGGTGTTGAACCAAATTGCCATGTCCGACGAGTTTAAATCGCTCGTTTCTTCTTTCAGGCAAGACGACCGCATTTTTATTATCAGCTCCATTTTTGGAGGAACAGGAGCAAGCGGCTTTCCTCTATTAATGAAAAATATAAGGGCAATCAGTAAAGATATTGCAGGAAATGCCTACGCGAAAAATGCACCCATTGGCGCTGTTTCCGTATTGCCTTATTTCGATGTGAAACCCAACCCCGAAAAAAGCGAAATCGACAGCTCTACCTTCATTTCAAAAACCAAGGCCGCCTTGTCGTATTATGACCGTAATATGAACGAAGCCAATGTATTATATTATATTGCCGATAATCTTTCAAAGCAATACGAGAACTCCGAAGGCGGCTCTACCCAACGCAACGAGGCGCATTTTATTGAGCTGGTTGCCGCCTTAGCCATTGTTGATTTTTCGCAAATCTCCGATTTAGAAACCGAAGACGGCGAACCAAAGGAAACCTTTTACAAAGAATTTGGCATTAAGACAGCGGCAAAAGAACTGATCTTTGCCGATCTCGAAGAGGCTACGCGGCAAATTATCAAACAGCCGCTTACGCAGTTTACCCTCTTTTGCAAATATTTGAACGAAAGAATGAAAGATGCCTACAAACACCAACCATGGGCTAAAGACCATAAGTTTGACGATAATTTTATACATTCAACCGCTTACAGCTCCGATATAACGGACATTAAAAAAGCTTATCTCGAATGGCTGGCGGAAATGGCCAACAATTGCCGCGCCTTTGCTCCTTACGACTTAATGGAAAAGAAAGAACTCTTTGAATTGATAAAGGGCGAAAAGCCTGCCAAAATATTGACTATGAAATCAAATTACGACCTGTTCGACGACTATATGAACGGCTTTCAGGCAAGTGTGAAAGACGACCGATCGAAACCGCTCCAAAGTTTCGTGGAACTTTTCTATTTAGCCACAGAAAAATTAGTTAAAGCAAAATTTAGAATGTAACATTTATTATTATGAGCTATATATTTAGATTACACAAAGAAGGGGATAATAATATCAACCACTGGAATAAATCCGTGAAATACGGCAGCGCTATAATTGAACAAATAGACGACCCCAACGGCGAGTCAGCTACTCGCGAAATAACCTCTATTCCTTCGCCTTTTGCGCGCATTGATTTGGTGAAAACCGCCTTTGCCAAGGTGGTGGAAATGGCCAAAAGAACAAAAACAATTGACGGCGATACAATCCATCATAAAATGGTATCGGACACCTTGGACGTAGGGCAACTCTTTTTCGAGTACGACAAACATAAGGATAAACTTCAGATTATGGTTTGGGACAAAGAAAAAGACTTAGATGCATTGCTCAATTCCTACAATCAGGCGCACCGCCAATTGGGCGAAACCTTCCGTATCTATTTGCAGCAAGACGGCGAGACCTATAACTTTCAATTGATGAACAGAATGTATTTGCTCAATTTTACCAAAACCGAGCATGATACGAAGGAGTTGAATATTATTGGGGCTACCTCTCCGGCTACCCTCTTTTTTACTTCAGCCAACAATTTGGATTTTGTAACCCGTAATGTTCAATTTGGCGGCGACCGTCCTTTCGACCAGTACTTGTATGCGCTCCATAAGCGCAATATAGAATATCTTAAATTCTTGTGGGCATTGAAAGCAAATGTAAGCAATTTCTCAAAACTCTTTAAAGAGGTGGACGCTTATATGACGGCAGCTTTCGATTTGAATATGGACCAAAAAACAAAAGAAATTCTACGAGGAGTAACAAAGAAAGACCTTGATAATTTTGCCGATATTCCGGTAGGCGATAATGCGGGGCATTCGGTGGAAATTTTGCAAGACATCAAACTGAAACAACATAAGGCAGATCCCGGAAGCATAGAGCAGGAGAGCGGTTTTGTGATTGACTCCGAATACAGAATTAGCGGACACAGACCCTTGGTTTTGCCGGTAGAAATGTACACAGACGCTACTATTTATACCAAAACAGACAGATGGGACAAAAACATCAAAGCGCCTTTTAAAGACGAACAGCTTGATTTGACGCGCCGCGTTTTACCCGAAGAAGGCTCGCGCTACCCTTACCTCACTATCAGCGACTTCTTAACCGACACCATTGTACGTATGCCTTACGAAATCAACGAACAATATTTTTTCGACGGAAATATTGACCGCGCCGAGGGTAAAAGTTATTTGTTGCCGCTTACCGACCTCTTTTTCCGCTGCTTCACTGCCGAGCAATTACGCGGCGTGCTGCCAAACGGTAAAAAAATGTTTGAGTTCAAAAGTAATGCCGGAGGCGTTACCGTAATTTTGCGTATTCCCATTAAAAATAATAAGCACATCGAATACCGCCGTACTTATTTTGATGGTATTGCACCAAATATCGACAATAATGATGGCGCGTTGATAGAGAAAAAATTCGGCTTGGGTATAATGCCGCTTATCCGTTTCCCTGAAAATGTACAGAAACACTACAGGATTGCCATGTTTGACAAGGGGGTCAACGATGCTGTGTTGACTTGCATTGACCGGAATAGGTTGGTAGAAACTAAACAGGTTATTCGATGGAGTAAAAATTTGGGAGTTAATGCTTGTAGTCAGGAAGCCTATATTGTAGAAGAAAACTTCGATCGTATTCAGGTAAAGGTAGGAACTGTTGCCGCCGTTGGCTACCTTGTACCGAATTTCAAAACTAAAAAGGAAATGGAGGAACAGAGCAGTACCACGCAATTTACCTTTGCGGTTGACTTTGGTACCACCAATACGCATATCGAATATTGTACGGATAACAACAATAAGAGTTCTAAAGCATTCGACATTACGCCGGAAGAGTGTCAGTTGCATAAGTTGCACAAATTTTATCCCGACCCTGATATTCGTATGGGCTTCGTAAAAGATTTTATTCCGGATACTATAGGCGATAATGAGATGTATTCCTTCCCTATGCGCACCGTTTACGCGCCGAACAAAGGCCTGCAATACGATAAGAATCCAATACCTTTAGCCAACGGTAATATCCCATTTCAATATGAGAAAGAGCCGTCGCCCGCTTGGCACGACATCAAAACAGAATTAAAATGGGGCGGAGCGCCCGACCGCCTGCTGGAAATGCACTTGGAAACCATTTTTATCCTGATGCGCAATAAAGTTGCCTTAAACGAGGGCGATTTGTCAGCTACTAAAATAGTGTGGTTCTATCCGGCAAGTATGACGGAAGGTAAGGTTAACCAGTTCAAAAAAATATGGAAAAAAGCTTACGAGAGCTATTTTGGCGATAAAACCGAGAATGTGGTCAGTATTTCGGAATCAAAGGCGCCATATACTTATTATATTGAAAAGCAGGGAGCTGAACCTGAGGTCGTTACTATTGACATTGGCGGAGGAACCACCGATGTGTTCATCGTAGAAAGAGAAGAGCCTAAGATGCTCCTGTCATTCCGTTATGCCTCCAATGCTATTTTTGGCGACGGTTATAATAGCAATCCAAGCCGAAACGGCTTTATAAAGACCTACCAAAAAGCTTTTGAAGATACACTGAAGAAAAATGAATTGGGCGAGTTATTGCTGGTTCTTTCTCAAATTGCAGGCTATGATAAATCGTCTGATATCATAACCTTCCTCTTTTCACTGGTCGGCGATAAAGTAAAAAATAACAGCTCGCTGAATCTCTTGCAGCAACTTTCAAATAATGGACGTTTACGCTATGTCTTTATTGTATTTTATGCTTCCATACTTTACTTTATTGCCAAATCAATGAAATTACAGGGCTTGATGAAGCCTAAAACATTGGCATTTAGCGGAAACGGTTCTCTCTCCCTGCGTGTTGTGTCGGACGAAAATGACATGATAGAACGTTTCGCCAAACTTATTTTCGATGCTGTTTATGGTAACAAAGAGGGGCGAATAGAAGTTATCTTTGAAAAAAATCCGAAAATAGCAACTTGCAAAGGCGGTATTATAAACCCTGTTTCTCAGGAATATGAGACCATTGATAACATCAAAACTATACTTGTTGGACATGATTTTGACGCCTTATCCTGCGAGAAATTAACCTATGCAGAGATTACGCCGGAAATTGAAAAAGGCGTTGTACAGTCGGTACAAGACTTCTTCCGCTTTTTGTTCGACCTGCACAAAGACAATGGCGATTTCTTCTCTAATAAACTGGCTGCCGATCCTGCCGTTTTTGCCGATGTTAAGAAAGTTTGCTTAGATGATCAATCCTTATCTACATCAATGTTCAAAGGTTTGAAACAAAAATTGAACGAAGTAACAAGCGAAACGAAAATAGAAGAAACCCTCTTTTTCTATCCCTTAATAGGAGTATTGAACAATCTGGCTTTAGAAATGAGTAAAAAGTAAAATGCTTTAATGCGAAAAATATGAAGAAAATCTTAATTATATGCTCAACTGTTCTTATATGTTGGACTAACTATAGTTTTGCTCAAAATTCTGATAATAAACCTACTGAAGACAACATAGAGGAGAAGGAAGAAGAGAAGAAAGAGGAAAAACCCCCGTCGGTTTCAACAACCTATAGTTTGAAAGTACAAGATGACACTCCTAAAGCAATTAATGACTCAATTAATCTAATTATTGCTAAAGACTCAGTTTATTGTCCATATTATAACGTTTTAGCTAACAAAAAAACTGTTTATACTTTCTCTGTAAAGGTTGAATTACCCGATACTCTTATGATAATATCAAAGGAGTTTCAGAGCTCTCTAACGAAAGCAGAAGAAAAAATAAGAACATTAGAGGAGGCTAATCAAAAATTAAAGACATTTAAGCTGTATTTATTATTTGCCCTCGCCTTTCTCTTTATTCTCTTAATGGCAGCAGGCGGCCATTACATCTTCATTTCCCGAAAACGGAAAAAGAAAAACAAAAAGGCATTGGCTGAAGCTACGAACGAACTTCAGGAAGCTAAGGAAAAACTGGAGAAACAGGAAAAGAAGCTTGGAGAAATTAAGAATTTAGAAACTCAACTTAAGGGTAAAGATGTAGAAATTAGCGAGTTAAAAAAAGAGATAGAGGAACTTAAAGCTAAGCTCCCGCTTTCTCCCCCAATATCCTCGTCTGCTCCTCCGCCTCCCCGTCCGTTATCGCTGTATGCCGATGCAATCATTGATGGTAGATTCTATAGAGTAGAGGAACAACCCAATGAGGACACTGTTTTTGAGCTGGAGTTGAGCAAGGCGGAGGATAGAGAGGCTACAATAGTTATATATCCCCCCGCCCACAGGCGGGTAATTGCCAACCCTTCGTTTTTGGAAGGTTGCGAAAAGCAGGTTATCGGCTCCACTACCGTAACAATGCGGCGCAACGGCAAAGCACAAAAAGACGATATGGGCCAATGGGCTATTACAACACCCCCCAAAGTGGAAATCAGTTAAGAGAAGGTTATGCTAAAAAAACTATTTTTGCCTCTTGTCTTGCTCGTTCTGGCTACAGGAGTCTGTTATGGCCAAGAAGACGGCACAGCAGATCCGACAACGCGCTTACAGATTATTCTTGTAGTTATAGCCCTAATTGCTTTGCTTGTTGTCGGAATAATATACGGAAAAAAAATATTCAAATCTACATGGTCAAAATACCCGTTTTGGATACTTGCCGTACTGCTGGTCTTTTGCTTGCTATGGTTAACAGGTGTGAAAATTATCGCCAGTGGTGCGTTTATGACCCTTGTTGTTTCATCGTGTATTGCTTACCTAATCGGAAAAAAAGCGTTGGGCGGAAGTCAAAAAGATCGTGCTCCCTTAGAAGATAAAAAAGGACCGATAAAAGACAATAAAAAACTGGCAAAAGAAAGTAAAGATTTGGAAGCAAAAAATAAAAAGTTGGAAAATGATAATAGTAAGCTAAAAGAGGAAAATGAAAAACTGAAAGAGGAAAATGAAAAACTGAAAGAGGAAAATAACAAAAATAAAGATTTGGGAGCAAAAAATAAAAAGTCGGAAGATGATAATAGTAAGCTAAAAAAGGAAAATGAAAAACTGAAAAAGGAATTGAGTGAAAATCCGCCGAAGAAGGAGACTTCGCCTGCACCTACTCCTGTAATCGCCCCAATCGCCCCACCTGCTCCAACCGCTAATAATCTTACAGCAGATAGCAAGATCCTTTATTCCGATACCATTATCGACGGATATTTCAATCGTTTAAGCGAAACGCCGGACGAAGATACCGTTTTTGAGTTGCATCTTCAAAGTACGCAAATGGCCTCTTTTACCATTTATGTACCAAGTTATCAGCGTGTTATATTCAATTCCTCTTTTTTGGAAGGTTGTGAAAAGCAGGTGCTGAATATTACTCAAGATATAGAAATTGTGCGTCAAGGCGCAGCCTTGCTGCAAGCAAACGGCCGCTGGCATGTAGATCAGAAATTGAATGTAGTGATTAATTAAAAAATGTGTAGTACTATTCGTTATATAATCAAATAATATCAGGATATATGAGTAAATGGTGCCCAATATGCGAAGAAGCTCGACCAGAAAGTAATGTTTTCTGCAGTGAATGTACACGTAGACTCCTTGCCAAAGAACCTTCGAAAGAAGAAAAAAGCGAGATGAATAAAAAGAAAGAGTCGGAAGCAAAAGAAGCAAAGAAAGAAATATCTCGGCTTGTAATGGAAATATTGCAGTTGAATGATAAATTGAAGACAGCCAATGATGAGATACAAAGGTTGAGGAATAATAAGAAAAAACAGTATAAAGGAGAAAAAGAAGATTATTGGCCTATCATCATAATCTCTGTTTTACTTTTATCAACAGTAATCTTAGTCGTAACGAACATTTTATTATGAGAAAGAAGCCGTATTTTATATTTTTAATTATCTCAATCGCCTTAACAGTTATTGTTTTTACTTATCTAAAGTTGAAGGTAGATGATGACAGATTGCTATTTCGATTAGTAGCTGTAATGCTCGGAATAACAGCAGGTCTTTCGCTTTTTTATTTGTTGAAGTCATTAAAACCAGATTGGGTTAATAAAAAAAATAATTTATCTATAGTATTAAGTTTTTTGTTCACAATTATTACTCTATGTCTTCCGTCTGATTTTTTTTATCAAAAGTTTCAGGATCGTGATACAACTAATCTTTTAAGAAAATCTTTTAATTTAAAAGAGCAATTTTATGATAAAAATGAAGCTAAGCATCATGTAATTTTCGCATTTGATATAACTAGATATAAAAGTACTGATACACAACTCCCGTCTGTGTTACAAAAGCGACATCGTGTAAATGCTAAGAGATTTACTGCTGTTTATGAAACTGATTCTTATAGAGAATTTTGTAGAGCAATGTTATGTGCGAAATTATACGAACTCCAAGCAAAAAACGTACAAGGTAGATTTTCGATTTACACTGTTGAAGATGAAACAAAATTAATAGCTAATGGAGATATTTCTAATAATATGGCAGTGAAAGATGCAGAAACAGAGCTATGTCATAACATAACTTTTCATGATGACCGATACTCTAATACAGATTTTTTAGCTTTTTATGAAAAATTACATAAACTTGTCGAGCATGATATTTTTAAACCAGAGGAATATACAAAATATGTATTGTATGCTTACAGTGATTTCGTCCATGATAAAGCATACAGAAACAATGATGAATTTAATGATAAAATAAAAGAAATTAAGAAGACACAAAAAAAATTATACAATAGTAGTATTATTCAAAATTTATATGTAATTCCACGTTCAGTAAAAGATGAGGATAATAAGCGTCAATATATTTTTGATAAAAACATTATTAAAGATAACTATAGTGGTGCCGCTTTACGTGAAAATTTTTTCTTCTTAGAAACATCAGATCCCGAGGAATATAATTCAGATTGGACTTACCATAAGTCTAAACACTCTATAGACAATATCCCAATAATCTTTCAAGAATCTAAAAAAGGATATTCTCAAGATTTGGATTTCTTAGGTAGCTCTACAAAATACTATATTCGAGTAATAAATTCGGAAATATTAAATGAATCTCAAAAAATTTACTTGAATATGGATGATGAAGAAAAAAAAATCATAACCAAAGATTTTATTCCAATGACTAATACCGGTAGAGTATATATTTCATGGCAAGGTAGTCCGCTATTAAATAATCCGGCAATATGTTTGGATATTGTAAACGAAAGTGGTGCTCATTGCTTTTTTGATTTAGACTGTAAATTGGGTTATCAGAAAGTTATTCCTTTTGTATTGCATTTGCTTCATTTATTGTGCTTCATATTAGGAGGTTGGTCTGCATTTTTCGCGGGAAGTATGTATTATTGCAAAAAAGAGTGTGAAAAATAAGAAAAAGAGGTATTATTAATTTGGTATAGTAAAAATAAAAATTATGGCAAAACCCTGTCAACAGTGTCAAAAAGATAATCCGAGTACTGCAAATTTTTGTATGTTTTGCCGTAGCCCCCTTGTTGAAAACAAGGAAATTGATGAGTTGGATAAACTTCACGAAGAATTGCATGAAGCCAAAAAAGATCTTCAATTATATAAAAAACTATTGGAGGAGGCCAATACGCAAATAGAGCAATTAAATACCAAAATAGCGCAGGAAGAAAATAACATCTGTATTGCCCAAGACCACCAAAAACAATACCTCATAGAAAAAGAAAGCTACGAAAAAGAAATTAATAAAAAGAATCAAGAATTATCGACACTTAAGGAGCAATTAAAACAAGTACCCAATAAAGAGACAAGTTCTAATACCTGTTTGGCCTGGTTCGTTCTCTTGTTTTGTATAGGATTAGGCGGATTTTGCTATGGATATCAAGAGTATGAGAATTTAAGTAGAAATATTTCATCTCTGAGGGAGGAAAATTCAATATTGAAGGAAGAATATTCAACATTGAAGGAAGAAAATTCAACATTGAAGGAAGAATATTCAACATTGAAGGAAGAAAATTCAACATTGAAGGAAGAAAATTCAACATTGAAGGAAAAAATTTCAAGATCGAAAAATGATTACGCTTATCCATATCAATAAATTTTAAAAACAAAAGAAATATTACTACAGTAAAAAATTAATTATATGACAGGAATAATTATCAAAGTAATTCTCGGTTTATTTATTTGGTGGGTATTGCCGAGGTTAATTTACAAAAAACGAAAATACAGAAAAAAAACACCTCAGTATTTTGCTCATATCGCCTGCAAAATAGTAGGAGTAGCAATGATTGTATTTGCAGGTGTTGACTTAGTGCGCTTATTATTGAATTTTAAATAAAGGATACCATTATGGCAAAAGAATGTTCGGTATGTAAAAACATTAATCACGGCGAAGCCAACCATTGTTCAAGATGCGGGAGCGAGTTACCCGATAAAGAGTTAACAAGTGAAGAGGCCTTGCTTATAGAGGTAGCAACGCTAAAAAAACAAAATAAGGCGTTGGCAGAGGCCTTAGCCAATGCTGAAGTGGGTATTTTTCCGGATATAGAAAAAAAAGTTGAAGAAATTAAGCAGCTCTATGAAGAAAACACAGCGCTGAGTAAGGATAAAACACAACTATTATCGTCAGTTCAGTTGTTGGAAAGCAAACTGGCGAAAATGAAAGAAGAGATAACAAAGAAGATCGCAAGCAAACAACAAGTAGAGAATGAATTGGCACAGCTAATGGACGCTTCAAAGATAGAAGTCAAACAGCTAAATGCTATGAACATGCAGTTGGAGAATGACTTATCGAAAGCCCAAAAAGAGATTGCGAAGCATGAAACAACCATTGCCGAATATGAAAAAATGGTAAATATCAGTAATACAAAAAAACATAAAAGAATTGTGTTAATCTTATCTTGCCTAATTGGTTTCCTGCTCTTGTTGATGATTATTTTTCATTTAATATACAACAACAACCTGCAACAAAGCACAGAAAAATTGGAGACTTTTCTTAAGAAAAGCGGTATTGAGCACTTTTGGCAAATAGATAGAATAGTTACAGTAGAGGTTAAAAATATCAGCATAGTCGGAGAAGATGGCGGTACCTATACTTATTCGGGAGAACTTAAAGATGGCCAACCGCACGGACAGGGTGTAGCCGACTACAAAAATGGAAATAACTACGAAGGAGCTTTTGAAAATGGCCTGTATCATGGTAAAGGTACGATGATGTTTAAAGCAGAATCTGCTACTTATACCGGAAGTTATCTTCAAGGGAAAAGAGAAGGCTATGGCGAAATATATGAAAAAGGAGGGACATATAAAGGAGAATGGAAAGACGATAAACGGCACGGAAGAGGAACTGTTTATGATGCGCAAGGAAATAAACGGTTTGAAGGATTATGGGAAAATGATAAAATGAATAATCAAGAGATTAAATACCCACGCTCTAATACCTTTACGAGATAAAGATTATTATTAAATATTGTATAATGAATAGAAAAACATTTTTCGCAACATTGTGGTTGGCGGTATTTTTTTTGATGACAAGCCAAAGCTTTGCCCAGTTAATAGAATGTGAGATAGCTCTTCACAATTGCCGAAGGGATAGTATAAAAAATGCAGGCAGGCTTCAAACTCAAGCAAAAGACATAAACAAACTTAAAACAGAAATAGAAGCTCTTGAAGCTAAGATAACAAATCTTCACAACGAAAACGACAGTCTGCACGAGTTGATTAATTACAGGACAGGAATGCGCACAGATAGAGCCTCTCTTAGAGAAGTTAAAGAAAATAAGATTATCACGCTTACCTTTAAAGACCCTGTTTTCAAAGCGTGTTTATTGAAATATTACGACATGAATGGCGATGGAGAAATTTCGCAGTATGAGGCTGAGCAGATTATTACGCTTGATATTTCAAATCAAAAAATAAGCTCTTTGGAGGGCATAGAACACCTCGTCAATTTGGAACGGTTAGACTGTTCTTCTCAGTTTAAAGGCATATTAAATGTAGGTAAAACCAGATTAACGAGATTAGATTTAAGTAAAAATACGGTATTAAGAAAATTAATTTGCAACAACAATAGTATCGCTTTTTTAGATATTTCCCGCTGTACGGAATTAATCGAATTAGATTGTTCTTATAATCAGCTTACTAACTTGGTTTTAAATGGAAACCTCAAGTTGGAGTTCTTGAATTGCAGCAATAATAAAATAGGGGGGCTTATTGACATCAATAATCCTCAATTAAAGGTGTTACTGTACTGAAAAATTGGAATAAGATCAAGAAGTTAAATATTTTACCAACAAAAAATTAAACGTATATGGAAACTACAGAACAGAACCCCTCAAAATCGAAAGGAAAAAAAATTCTGCAATTTGTAACAAATTCTGCGCCTTTTGCATTATTGCTATCTATCATATTGTTTGGTGTTGAATATTACAAAAACGATAAGGAATTTGATAAAACGATTAATAGTTTGCAAAAAATTGAAATGTCACTTTCAACCAAGCATATAGGCATTTTTCCCAATTATCTTGAAGAAATCAATAATTTGTTAGATGAAACAATCTCGTCATCAGATACTTCGACAATTATTATATTTGAAGATGTGTTGTTTTATGGCGCATTTTACAATGGCGAGGCATTTAAAGATATGATAAAGAAGCTGACAGTTTTGTCCGGTCCCAGCAAGCGTAGAAAAATAGTTATAGCATATTACGGACTGCACGACGAGGATACTTCTAGAATCAGCGATAAATGGACTAAGGGGCGAATGTTTAGAGAAGTGGTACAAGGCTCTTGGGTGCAGCAAGAAGATTATGCTAAGTTAAAAGCAGAAAGGTCGTTAGAAATAGGATCTTTAAGAAGTAAGGACTCTTTGCAAAACACAAATAGAAGAAGGTCGGATCTTTATTATGTTATAAGAGCTGATTCAATTGTAAGCGAAAAATACTTTGCTGTCTATCGTGATGATAAGCAAGGAGATTTTTTAGAAAGACGAAAGAATATACTCAAACCTCTTTACGATGCAGCACAAAATGACTACAATATATTTGATAAAATTGATAAAATAAAGAGCAACTATATTGGCAAGCCCGAAAATACTATTACTTTTAACGATATTTACACAATGTATAGCCAAACTACAAAAGAACTAATAGCATTCTTTAAGTATCATAATATAGAACTCATTCCGTTAAGCGATTATTTATCAATGTATTGCTGGTCGAATGGAAAAAAAGTATTATTTGTTTTGCCCGGAAGATTTGCAGCAGATGAGATTGGCTTTATCTCTCATGACGAAGCGATTTTAAAATATATTAAAGTTACCTATAATGGCATAAAGAATATAGCAGATTAAGAGGCAAGACACTCGCGAAGCCATAAGAGCGGGGAAAAATTAAAAGTGTAAATATGCGTACCAGATGCACAAAAAAGTCCTAAGGGTATAGGCAAATTATAATGAAAAAAATCGTAATAAGTTTAGTAGCCGTAATTGGCTTTGGTTTTGTTGCAAATGCACAAACAAATTCAGACCTTAAAATTGCAAAGTTGAAAGGTAAAGTAAAAAGTGTTAGAGAAATCACTTATGACAGAGAAGGGCAAAAAGTAGATGGGCGAGACGGTAAGTTTGACGACAAACCTTGGAGTGAGTTACCATTGGCGCACCCAGTAAGTTCAGCCGCAATTTATCCATTTAAAAATTCGATGATAAATTATGACGAAAATGGGAGTATTACAGAAATCGTTGTCTATAGCGAGAATGATGAAATCAACAGCAGGTACACTTACAAGTACGATGCAAATGGAAAAAAATTAGAAAGAATACAATACTCGGACGGAACTTTGTATAATAAGTTTGTATTTAATTATGATGCAACAGGAAAATTTGTTAGTATGAAATGTGGTTATCCGGAAACTGAAATTTATTGTACTGCATTGCCTGATAAATCAGATGCGAAAGGAAATATAACAGTTTTCAAATTGAACTATACAGATGAAAGCATTGATATAACTTGTAAATACGACAATAATAACGTAACTTCAATTTCAATTGGAGGAGAGGAAGTAGAAATAAAATATGATAGCGAAAATCGGATTATTAAAGATATTGTTGGAGAATATTCTTATGACAATAATGGAAATCTGATACAAAACGGAACAGATGAAGATACTTTCCTTATCATTTATACAAATCACGATGCAAACGGGAATTGGACAAAAGCGATTGAAGGAGATGGAATAGAAACTGTTGAAAGAGTTATAACTTATTGGTAAAAAAACTTAAAATCTTCCGTAAAAGGACGGAAGTAAAGCAAAAAAGTAAAATGGGCTTAATAAGTTTAATCGTTGGCGGAGTAGTAGATGCCAACAAAGCAATCAAGCAAAATCAAGCAAAAAATAACGACACCGTACAAAATGTTGTCGTTCAAAATAGGTATTCTATTGATGTGCCTTCGTTTCTATCGCCAACAAACAAACTTGGCGAAGATGCTTCACTGCAATATCGGAGTAAAACATTAGATGTTGCATTCAAAGTTATTGACGAGCCAAAATCGGAGTTTATAAATTCTGTTGAAGAAGTCAGAAAAGAATTACCCGATTTTGGAAAAGACAAGTCGTTACTCGACAATATGGCTACGCTAACACTTAGCAATATGTTTGATATGGACAAAGTAGAAATTGGCAGTTATACCGAAACCAAAATCAACGGAATGAATGCCATTACACTTAATGCTTTTCAAAAAAGAACATTTTTAAAAGATGCTCTATATGGAAGTTTTGCTTTCATTGAAGGTCGAGAAACCTTGTATCAAATAATTATTTTGTCGGGTGGAACGAGCATTAGTAAACTTGCCGACAAGTTAGAGCAATCAATAAAATCATTTAAAGAACTATAAAGTCAGAATGTTATGAAAAGAGTATTATTTTTTATTTTGGCAGGTGCAATGGCATTGTGCCTTGCCTCGTGTAATTCAATGGAAAGCGATGCTGAAAAAACAGCAAAAAATGCTTATCGTGCGGAATTGCAATGGGACGGCAAAATAAATATGTCCGTTAAAGAACAAAAAGAAATTGTTGAGTGGAGCAATAAAATGTTGAAAAAATACGGCAAAGACCCTAATCAGTTAGAGCAATTCAATAAAATGGTAGAACAGGAAATTGAAATAATCAGACAAAAGAATGAAAGGTAAAAAATTATTTTTCATTTATTGCGTATTGCTTTTTATCTCCTGTTCTTCGCCGGAATCTGACGGCAAAAAGGCAGCCAAAAAATTTTGTGATTGCGAAAAAGAATTTATTGAAAATTTAAGCAAAGAAACACGAAAATTCATCAGCGATTTTGCTGATTATGGCTTTACTACTCGCTTGGAAGCCCGCGAAAAATCGAAAGAGTTGATAGATAAAGCAAGCCGCGAATATGGAAGTTGTGTGCAAAAAGCACAACAGCAATACAGCAAACTCAAAGGTAAATATGTTGGCAATTATGGGAAAACAACAAAATTTGAGTATGCTTACAATGCCAAAAAGAGTTTTGACGAACAAGAAATACAGCGCGGCATTCCAAATCAAATGGCAATTAACGATTTAATTTTAACTATTATTCCGCCAATCCCAAATGCGGAAAAAATCAAACAGGATTTGCTTGGCCGAAAAATTACGGAACAACCTAACGGTTATCACCGTCAAGGTTGGTATTGGGAAATCAAAGACGGCGAAATAAAAGAAATTCAGATAATCAGCGAAAATAAGCAGGCTAATGATTATCTGTTTGAGGTTCGTTTGGTTTTACAGGCAAACGGTAGTGCACACGAGGCATTTGTAAATTTGACTTATGTTCTGCACCAACATGATGATTGGACGATTGATTTTCTCGAAAGCAAGCAGGTAAGCATTGTCAAAACAGGAAAATACGACAATTGCGTTACCTCACAGCGGAAAGGTTGGTCAGGAGAGTTCTATTTGGAATTTACCAATCATTGCGATGTTGCACTTGTGGTTGGCGGAATGGTCTTGTCGGAATTTGGTAATGAGTGGAAAAAATTCTCAACAGTAGTAAATGCAAGCGCAACAAGTAGTGTCGGCGGGTTATTTTCTGTTAGTGTAAGAGATTATCAAATTCATTTCGTAGAAAGACCGTAAAAAGGTAGAATAAAGAGAGTTTGGTTTCAAAAAAAGTTGTATTTTTGCGTTAAAGAAAAATGGAAAATAATAATGAAAATATGTTAATTACGAATGCAGTGTATATTTCAGATTATAAGGTAAATATCATCTTTGCGGACGAAACAGAAAAATAATAGATTTTGAGATTTTCTTAAAAAGTCATTCGCACCCACAACACAACAAATATTTAAATTTAAGGAATTTTAAAAAATTTAAGATAGATGGCGGTAATATTATTTGGGGAAAAAATTGGGATTTGATATTTAATCCTCGAAAATTATATGAAGGAATAAATCCAAGTTGAATGAATGAAAAAACCTGCGCCTAACGTGGTCGTGGCTTCACGACAACATAATCGAAAGCACTTTACGCAAGTTTAGGCAATATTTGGTTTTTTGTATTAAAATAGGGAGAAAAAAAGGTTTGCGTTGATTGTTTGAATAATCAATTACTCCATCAGGCTCATAAAATCAATCTCTGTGTCGCTGTTCAGCGTGGTTACCGTGCCGCCTTCACACTTAATAGTGCGGGCAGGGTATTTTTTCATCAGGTTGATGTTGTGGGTAGCCATAATAATGGCAGGCCCTTCGCGGCGATTAATATCCAAAAGGGTTTTCATGATATCTTCGGAAGTTTCGCTATCGAGGTTGCCCGTGGGTTCATCGGCGAGAATCAACGGCGGATTGTTAAGCAACGCTCGTGCAATAGTTACCCTTTGTTGCTCGCCGCCGGAAAGCTGATAAGGCAGTTTTTCCGCCTTGCGTTTTAGTTCCACCTTGTCGAGCACCGACATGATTTGTTGATGACATTCTTCCTTATTCTTCCAACCTGTAGCTTTTAATACAAACTGTAAATTTTCATATACGGTACGGTCTGTCAAAAGTTTGAAGTCCTGAAAAACTACGCCTATCCTGCGCCTCAAAAAGGCAATATCCTTCTCTTTGACAGTAGCTAATTGGTATCCTGCAACTACTGCATGGCCTTTTGTGGGGCAGAGTTCGGCATTAATTGTTTTAATAAGGGTGGTCTTGCCGCTGCCCACCTTTCCTACTAAATACACAAATTCTCCCTGCTTTATTTGCAGCGACACATCGGTCAGTACAGGTGTATTTTCCTGAAAAATACTTACCTGTCGGAAGTCCACAATATACTTATTTTCCATTAATGTTTAATTGTTCAATTGCATTGCCTCTGAATTTATCATACCTTGAGAAAGCTGTCCCCGCAACTTGATAGACAAATGGCTGCGATTGTATTGCTTTCTCAGGGCTTATCGGCGCTACGCCTGTAATTAACTCCAGCGCCTTGGCTAATAAGGCTTCCTGCTCATCGCCTAAGGAAGCGGGATTAAGAATGAGATTCTCTACGACAACATGATCCGGAACAAATCCGTCTTTAAAACTGTTTGCATTGGCATTGGCGTAAGCATAGATAATTGGCTGTATAGCCCAATTGGCAATTTCACTATCGACTACCCACTGCCCGTTTTTCCTCTCTTGCGGCCGCAGGGTTGCTGAGGCGACATATTTACCTACAGTGGTTTCGCCAATGAGTATAACGTCCATATAAGGTTGAAGTCCTGTAATGGTCAGTTCCGAAGCCGAAGCGGTTCCTGTCCCCGTCAGAACGAACAAGCGCTTTTTCGGTAAATTCAAATTGAGATCATCAGTTACCACATTGGGATCGAACCGTTCTTCCAATTGCTCTATTTCCCCCTCTTGTTGCCAGTAGTTTTGGTAGAGGTTGTTCCACTGCTTGCGGATCAGTATATCTCCATTTCCTGTAGCATTTTTAACATTGTCTTTGGGGGCTAAGGCGCTGCAAAGATGTCGGGCGGTAGTTACATGTCCGCCAGGATTATAACGTAAATCCAAGACCAAATCGGTAATGCCTTCTGTTATAAAGTAGCGTAATGCATTATTTAACTGGGTTGTGAAGCCCTGTATGTATTGCACGTATAGCAAATATCCTATTTTCCCTTCCGAGTAATCAATTGTTTTTCTAATCATTACAGGGTTTAAATTCATCATTCGGGAGTTCATTGTTACTGTGCGGTCGTCCGGAACAATATTGCCTGAAGAGTATTTTCCAAGGGAAAGGGTAATATTATTAGAATAGATAAGCGGGGTGAGATTATTACTTGTTATGTCATTTCCGTTCATTTGTAACAATATGTCCCCTCGTTTGAGGTCTGCCTCATCAGCAGGGCTTCCGTCGTAAACATATTGAATAACAGCATAACAGGTATTTGCTTGCTGGTTAAGCCAATAAAATTTCAGAGAATAGCCGTAGGTAGTTTCCTGTCCTGATAAACTTCCCATAAGCCCCTCATAATCATCGGTTAAAAACGACCATTTATCTTCCGTATACAGCAATTTGTTGAAGTAAACAAAGGGGTCGCTTTCGTTCTTATAGTTAATGTTAGGCATACTATTTTCCCATAAATAGACCTCTTGCATGGTTTCGGAAATAAATTTATTAACTTTTAGCGCTTTTTTTGTGGTATCATCGTCTTTTGTACAGGAAACAAGGAGCGGAATTAACAAAAAGACATATACAAAGTGTTTGAGTATAGATTTCATAAATTTTCTTTTATGGTTATTTTGGTACAAAAATACGGTTTTTTTTGTATATTTGTATTTATTATGACAAAAAAAGAACGTTTTGAGAAAATTTTAGCATGGTTTGCCGAAAATATGCCGGTGGCCGAGTCGGAATTGCACTACAGGAATCCTTACGAATTATTGGTGGCCGTGATCCTCTCGGCGCAATGCACCGATAAGCGCGTGAATGTGGTTACCCCTCCTTTTTTTAAACGTTTTCCAACACCCGAAAAATTAGCTGCCGCCGAGGTGGGCGAGATTTATGATTATATCCGCTCGGTCTCCTATCCCAACAACAAAGCCAAGCATTTAAAGGGAATGGCCGAAGTGCTGTTGAATGAATTTCACGGCAAGGTGCCTTCCGATGTCGAAAGTTTGCAACGAATGCCGGGAGTGGGGCGAAAGACCGCTAATGTGATAGCTTCGGTCATTTATAATCGTCCGGTGATTGCCGTTGACACTCATGTCTTCCGCATTGCCAACCGCCTTGGCTTAGTGAAAGCCACTACGCCGCTTGAAACGGAAAAACAATTGACTAAATACATTTCCCCCGATTTGCGCCCTATCGCCCATCACTGGCTGATTTTGCATGGGCGCTATGTCTGTGTAGCCCGTGCGCCCAAATGCGCAAACTGCGGCCTGTCTCCCTACTGCCGCACTTATGAGTTATCTGAAACCCTCTAACGCCACCACAGCCCAAACCAAATGCAACAGAAAAAACGCTCAAAGAAAAATATTTTTCAAAAATAGTTTTTCTTATCAGATTTGTTAGTAATTTTGCAAAATGAAATTTGATAAGAAAAAAGACAATACAAAAATTGTAGTTAAACAATTATGACAAAAGACGAATTATTACAGCATTTGCAAGATATTGAGTGGGACAATTTTGAGGTAAAAAAAGCCGAAAATAACTTACCGAAAAGTTGTTGGGATACCGTGAGTGCTTTTGCAAATACTTCGGGCGGTTGGCTGGTTCTGGGCGTATCGCAAAGTGGTAAAAAATTTGAAATCACAGGCGTTGCGAATATGGAAAAATTAGAGCAGGATTTGGGAAACACCTTGCGTTCTGTTTCAAAATTCAATATTCTTATCAATCCAACTTTCAAAAAATACGATTTTGATGGTAAAAAAGTGTTGGCGTGTTTTATCCCTTCGTCAGATGTTAAGCCAGTGTATTACAACAGTTTGCAAAACACTTTCATACGTACTGGCAGCAGCGACCAGCGTGCCACGCAGTTTGAAATTGATTCACTTTTTCGCGACCAAACCTTTGGAACAATGTCTGAAAAAACTGTTGAAGGCACGTCGGTTGAATGCCTTAATAAAAGTTCGTATAAAAGATTTCGTGAATATCTGAAATGGCGAAATCCCGATTTGCGTTATAACAATATGGACGATGATGAATTTAATCGCCGTCTCAAAATTGTAAAAGACGGAAAACTCACTTACGGCGGACTGCTCTTCTTGGGAAAAAACGAGGAAATAAACGATGCTATTACCGATTTTCGCATTGATTATTTGGAGATACCCGGTACAAGTTATTCAGATGCCAAAGTTCGCTACACTTACCGCATTGACGAGCAGGAAAACCTTTGGGAATACTATTTCACGTTGTTTCAACGGCTGAAACTTTATGCAAATACCAAATACACCATCGGCGAAATGGGTATTGGACACGAAGACACAAAAGAAATTGACGCTTTGCGTGAAGCATTAGTTAATTTACTGACACACAGCGATTATTTCAGCGTAATGAAGCCACGTATTCGTGTGTTTTCAAACCGCATTGAGTTTGAAAATCCGGGCAGTTTGCCATTGCCTGTTGAACAACTTATTCAAACAGACGAGTCATTACCGAGAAATCCTGTTTTAGCAAAATTTTTCCGCGTTGCAAAACTCTGTGAAAGCGGCGGATACGGATTTGATAAAATGCTGCAATGGAAAAAGCAAACAGGCAACGAGGTAACCTTTGAGAGTAGCGTTGGCAAAACAAAATTTACTTTTATGATTGATACGACAACCGCAATCAAAGATGAAAACACTTTGCCAAGCGAATGGGATTTGATAAGTAAAGAGATAGAAAAATCTAATAAGAAAACCGCTGAAACTGACAAGAAAAGTAACAAATCTAATAAGAAAAATTCAAATTTCGCAAAAACTAACAAGAAAACTGATAAGAAACCAGAGAAAACTGACAAGAAAATCATATACTTAATGAAAGAAAATCCTACAATAACCATAGCCATATTATCTGATAAAATAGGTGTGAGCAAATCAGCTATAAATCAGCAAATTATAAAGATGCGAAGGTCCGAAATTATACGCAGAGAAGGCGGCGACAAAGGCGGAAAGTGGGTTATAAATAGTTGAAAAAACAGTCTTCATCAACCTTCATCAACCTTCATCAACCTTTATGAAGCAAGTATCTGCTCCACTTCGTTAATTTCTGCTAAAGAAGCTCCTATAGCGGTCTGATACCGTCCTACCAATACTCCTACCAGGTCAGATGCTTTTATACTGTGGTTATCCACTAAGGAAGCTACCACTACTTTGGCAAAATCAGCCTTTGCATTACGCGCTTGAATGAAGTCGCTTTGTACCCCATACGACAGGGCTAATTCGCGCATTACATGTTTCTTATAGCATTGTGCATAAATAGGTACGCTGGGGCGGTAAGCGCTTAAATAACGCGCAGTTCGTCCCGAAGTGCTGTCGCACAGCAAGGCTTTAATCGGAAGATTATTAGTGGCTTCTACCAGCATTTTCGACAGGGTGTAAGCCACAGGCGCTGTTACATGCTGTAAATGAATATCTAACAATGGTTGCAGATTTTGCTCTATTTCATGCGCAATTTTACTCATTACTTTTACGGCCTCTATCGGATAGGCGCCGCTGGCTGTTTCGCCGCTAAGCATAATAGCATCGGCATGTTGGTAAATAGCATTGGCCACATCGCTTACCTCGGCGCGGGTCGGGCGCGGGTGTTCAATCATGGAATGGAGCATTTGAGTGGCGATAATCACCGGTTTTTTGCGGCAACGGCATTTTTCTACCAACTCACGCTGTATGCCGGGAATTTTTTCGGCGGCTATTTCTACGCCTAAGTCGCCGCGCGCCACCATAACGCCATACACGTGGCTTAATATTTCATCAATATTATCGACGCCTTCCTGGTTTTCTATCTTTGCAATAATTTTAATAGGACTTTTTCCCTTATCCAAAATTTCCTGCACGGCCAATACATCTTCCTTACTGCGAACAAAAGAGTGGGCAATAAAATCAATCTCGTTTTCCATAGCCCAGCGGATAAACTCCCTGTCTTTTTGACTGACAGCAGGTAAAGGAATGTGGAAATTTGGAATATTAACGCTTTTCCGACCTTTAATAATCCCTGCATCATTAACAAGGCAAAGTAAATGGTCGGCTTTCTTTTCTTTGACCCTCAAGGATATATCGCCGTCGTCAATAAGGATAACAGCGTCATGGCGTACCTCGGTTACAAGATTTTCATAATTGATATACAGCGCTTTATCTGTTGATGCTTGGTGAGGATTGCCATATACCTTAATTTCATCTCCTTTTTTTACGCTTATCCCTGCCTCATTTTGCATAGCGGTGGTGCGCAATTCGGGTCCCTTGGTGTCAATTAACAGGGCAATTTTGTCAGATACTTCTCGTACATTGTCTATCACCATCTTGGCGCTCTCCAATTCCTGATGCGCCGTATTGATGCGTACCACATTCATACCCGCATTCATCAGTTCACGGATAAATTCTGGCGAACAGTTTCTGTCCGAAATCGTAGCTACTATTTTGGTTTTTTTGTGTTGCATAGCGAATTGTAATTATTAAATTTGATTTTATTTTGTACTTTTGTGCGGCAAAGGTAGGTTATTTTTTTGGAAATTATGATGTCAAATGATTCATTGGCCTTGGACGGTTGGAATACCGCAATAGCTGATTTTGAGTCCTACTTGCGGCTCGAACGGTCGTTAAGCGGCCATTCGGTAGAGGCTTATTGCCGCGATATAGGGAAGTTACGTGATTTTGCAGTTAAAACTTTAGATAAATCTCCGACCGATTTGTTGCATGTTGATATAGAGGCTTTTTTGGCTACGCTCTACGATATCGGCATTCACAAACGCTCGCAGGCGAGGACGTTGAGCGGCATAAAAACTTTTTACAAATTCTTAATGTTGGAAGAAAAACTTAACGCTAATCCGGCCGAATTGATAGAGGCGCCTAAATTAGGCTTATATCTTCCCGATGTATTAAGTCTGAAGGAAATAGAGGCGCTTATTGCTGCTGTGGACGCCAGCCGAGTTGACGGACATCGCAACCGCGCCATGCTCGAAGTTTTGTATGGCTGTGGCTTACGGGTAACGGAATTAGTCGGACTGAAACTTTCCGACCTGTTTTTTGCCGATGGTTTTATTCGGGTTATCGGAAAAGGCGACAAGCAGCGTTTGGTGCCTGTCGGCGAAATGGCGGTTAAAGAAATTGAACGTTATTGCGAGATACGGCAAACACAAAAAGCAGCTCCGAAAAATGAGGATATTTTATTTTTAAGTCGAAACGGCAAGGGATTGTCGCGCGTAATGGTGTTCAAAATAATTAAGGGCTTGGCAGCTAAAATCGGCTTGGAGAAAGAGATTAGTCCGCATACTTTTCGGCATTCCTTTGCCACCCATCTTGTTGAAAACGGCGCCGACCTGCGCGCCGTACAGGAAATGCTGGGGCACGAGAGTATTTTAACTACGGAAATATATACCCATGTAAATCGGAAACGCTGGCAGGCCAATATTCTGCGGCATCACCCGCGCAGGGCTAAAGCTGCTCACTCGAAGTGAAAACTCAGTAACAGCAAGCGTGAGTTCATGCGGTCAATGACATCGCGGAAACCTTCATGATTTTCGGCTACATTGTTGGAAGCCACATTAATCATACCGCCAGAGTATTTTAGTTCTACCGATAATTTGAAATAAAAATAATAGAAATCGAAGCCTACACCGAACTCATAAAAAGGTTCGAAAGATCTTAATGCAAAAAAAGTACCCCGCGACTCATTAATGCCGCCGCCGAAATTGTACCGTAAATTAGCGCCTCCAATGATGTATGGTCGAAAATTGCTATAACGAAAAGACTCATATTTGAGGAGCAGGGGAACTTCCATGTAGTAAGAAGCGAACGACATGGTATGTATCAGGGTTTGTTGCGTAAATTCATAAAAACCAAGTTCCCGCTGGCCGAAGCAAATACCGCCTCCGGTACGAATATGCAGGCCTGGGACGATTTTGTAGTCAATGATGGCGTCAATATTGAAGCCTAAACCCGGCTTCGTAACGGCAGTTTGCATTACAAGAGGATCGGGATAAATATGAGCGGGCAGTCTTACAAGCTTCAAATCATTAGAGACATGAAAGTCGGCTACGTGCATACCTAAGGTCATGCCAAACCGCCAAGTGCGCTGATGGTCATAGTGCTGCAAGAATAATTCTGTTGTCTGTACCTGAGCTGTTGCAGGCGATAGACAGCATAGAGACAATAGTATAGATAACCAACGTTTCATACAAAGCAACAAAGATATGTATCTTTTTTGAAATTTAACAATTTTTAATGACTAATTATTTGTAAAAATGCTGTCATTAAACCTTTGCCTCTAAAAACAGTCTAATAACAAATAGCCCCCTGTTCGGGCATGGGTTTGTTATGTCTATAAGTTCAGCTTTCACCCTTCCATTATATCTCCCAGCACATTGTCATAAATCGCTTTCAAATCCTTAACAAAACCGAAGGATTGTTGGTCGATGCGCAGTTCGCCTTTGGTTACATGTCCTAAGGTCGTTACCGGAACATTTTGTGAAGCCATAAAATCGACAAAGCGTATTTCCTGCTTGGCCGATACGCTGACTACAATGCGGCCTTGTCCTTCGCCGAAGAGAAAGGCATCGGCACGGATTTCCGAATCGGTAATAATGTCGAAGCCGAGTTGCTTGGGCATGGCCGATTCCAAGAGGGTGATGAATAAACCGCCATCGGAAACGTCGTGCGCGCTTTTCACCAAACCTAAGCGTATGGCTTTTAGCACCGCTTGCTGAACGGCCAGCTCTTCTTCCAAATTGAAGTAAGGAGCAGGCGAGGCTTTAATGCCGTGATAGCTGTATAGGTATTCGGAAGAAGCAATATCGTTGGTAGAAATCCCGACAAGGTAAATCATATCGCCTTTTTTATCGAAGGCCAAAGAAGTTTGATGACTCTTATCGCTGAGTATGCCAAGCATGCCAATCGTGGGCGTTGGGTTCACCGCCTCGGTTTTTCCCTGAATTTCCGACTGGTTGTAAAAGCTGACGTTGCCTCCGGTTACAGGCGTACCGAAATGCTCGCAGGCGCGCCCCATGCCTTTGACGGCATGAACAAACTGCCAATAAACCTCAGGGTTGTACGGATTGCCGAAGTTCAGACAGTTGGTGATGGCGCAAGGCTTGGCGCCGGAGCAAACCACATTGCGGGCGGCTTCGGCTACGGCAATCATCGTGCCGATTTCAGGGTCGGCTTTCACGTAACGGCTATTGCAGTCCGTGCATACCGCTAAGGCTTTATTGGTATCTTTAATGTTCACTACGCCGGCATCTGAGGGGTAGTTGGTACTCATGTTCACCGTACGCACCATCGAATCGTATTGCTCATACACCCACCGCTTGCTTGCAATATTGGGATTGGCGGTTAAGGCTAAGGCTACGGCGGTTAAATCCTCAGGTTTTTCTATCTTTGCAGCATCAAATTTTTTGTATTCTTGGTAATAAGTCGGCTCTTTGTATTCGCGTTCGTATTGCGGAGCTCCTCCTCCTAATACCAATACTGATGCGGGAACTGTTGCCGCTAATTGTCCCTCGTAGTAAAATTCCAATTTATCTTCGGCAATCACTTCGCCTATAATTTCGCAGGCTAAATCCCATTTCTTGAAAATATTTTCTACTATGGCTTCCTTGCCTTTTTCTACTACTGCCAACATGCGCTCCTGCGATTCGGAGAGCAGGATTTCCCAAGCCTCCATGTTCTTTTGACGCATGGGCACCTTACTCAGGTCAATGCGCATACCGCAGCCGCCGCGTTCGCTCATCTCGCTGGTAGAACATATAATTCCCGCTGCGCCCATGTCCTGCATTCCTGCTACAGCGCCGCTTTTGATAAGCTCCAACGAGGCTTCCAACAACAATTTTTCCATAAAGGGGTCGCCTACCTGAATTGAAGGAATGTCGTTGGCCGAGTCTTCCGTGATATTGGCTGAAGCGAAGGAGGCGCCGTGTATGCCGTCTTTTCCTGTGGAAGAACCTACAATGTAAACAGGATTTCCCACGCCGGAGGCCGTAGCCGAAATGGTTTCTCCTATGCGCACCAAACCAACCGACATGGCGTTTACCAACGGGTTGACATGATAACATTCATCGAAATAGACTTCGCCGCCAACCACCGGAACACCGAAGCAATTGCCGTAATGGCTGATGCCTTTAACCACGCCCCGCAACAGGAATTTCGTGCGCTCGTCCTTAGGATTGCCGAAGCGCAGAGAGTTGAGTTGCGCTATCGGCCGTGCGCCCATGGTAAACACGTCGCGGTTGATGCCGCCTACTCCTGTAGCTGCGCCCTGCACGGGCTCCACTGCGCAGGGGTGGTTGTGCGATTCGATTTTGAAAGCGCAGGCCCAGCCGTCTCCTACGTCCACCAGTCCTGCATTTTCTTCGCCTGCTTCAGCCAGAATATGTCGGCCTTTCTTGGGCAAGGTTTTAAGCCATTTTATAGAATTTTTATAGGAGGCATGTTCGTTCCACATGGCCGAAAAAATGCTTAATTCGGTGAAATTAGGCACACGGCCTAATATTTCTTTTATCCTGTCAAATTCCTCGGGAAGAAGTCCCAATTCCTTAGCCGTTTCGTAATTTATAGGTTGCATATTGATAATACTTATGGTTTAAAAAATATTATAGATTACATTCATATTGTTATTTAGATGTAATTTCATAGCATTGTGATTTAGATAAAATTATGCTATTGTAATTATTCGGATTTTGAAATTCAAACTGCCATAATGAATAATAATTACCTCTTTTTTCAAAGAATAACGTTTTAACTTGTTTTTCTGTATGTTGCTGCCATTGACGATAGGGGTAAAATAGTTGTCGAATAATTGTGTTTTTGGTAGAACTGTTTTTTGCTTCAATTAATACAACCTGATTTCTACCTTCATAGCCAGCATCTACTTCTGTTTGAACGCTTTCTGTTGTTATTTCTTGATTTCCAACTTTGAAGGAAAATTTTGGAGTATATTTTCTGCCTCTTATAGTCAATACTAAGCTTTCATCATCTAAAAATGTTCTAATCAAACTTGCAGCATAAGCAAAATCTAAATGTTGCATTTCGGAATTTCCTACCATAGAAGTATCTAATTTAAAATCAAGTTTTGATTTATATATTTTTACGACGGATTGAATTTCAGGAATATCTATGTATCCCTCCCCCTTAACAATAGCATATTCCCCATTGCGAATAGGTAACAAGAATAAATTATTATCTGCAAAAACCTTTGGTCTATCTTCTCTGCTATCTTGTTTACACAAAATACGAACTTCACGTTCATTAGTTTTCGTGAAATGTTTGGTTGCTTGTTTAATTTGTTCTGCATCAATAATGTATGGATCAGTATTAAAATCGTGTTCTGTGATTTTGTACTTATCAAAAATTGCTTTCCAAGAATTGCTATTCATAATTTAAAAAAGTTGAGGTTTTTCAATAATTTGGTTTAATCTTTTTTCTGTTAGTTGAATAAACTCTTGACTTATATCAATTCCTATGTATTTTCTGTTCCCGATAATTTTGGCGGCTACACCCGTTGTACCTCCGCCATTAAA
>Ga0099364_10001126_pt1 | contig 44594 bp, 45 predicted proteins | sample TergutTh196P3_FD_73070 | JGI IMG/M metagenome (GOLD analysis project Ga0099364, IMG submission 73070) | Microcerotermes parvus P3 segment gut microbial communities from Pointe-Noire, Republic of the Congo - Th196 P3 | ecosystem: Host-associated > Arthropoda: Insects > Digestive system > Gut ...
GCATACTGTTTTGAAATAATAAAAATTAAAAGGAAGGAAAAATGAAAAAGTTAACATTTTTTAGTATTGTGATCTTATCAGTTCTGATTCTATCACTTGGCGGCTGTACCCCACGCACTGCATCATCAAGTTCAGAGGGTGTGACCATCACATTCTGGCATAATTATGATGGAGCTCAAGGGCAAATTGATGTTCTCAACCGCTTAATCGCACAGTTTGAAAATGAAAATCCTGGCATAAAGGTTGACCACTTATATCTTGAGTGGTCTGCCCTCAGGAATAACGTAATGATAGGAGTTACAACAAGAATGCTTCCTGACGTATTACGGGGAGACATTGCCTTTGTTCCGCAATTCCAAAGCCTGAACGTACTGTACGAAATGAGTTCTTTGCCTGGATATGCAGATATAGCTGCAAATTTATTGGCTGCGCCAAACAGCACTGCAAAGATGGGTAATAGTTTTTACGGCATTGCTTCTAACACAAATACAAAAATTTTGTTTTATAACCAGGATATTATGAACGAAGCCGGGCTTAGCGCAGCAAGAACCTTTGACGAGTTGTGGGCACAAACAGCCATTCTTAGCAGAGCCGGCAGATTTGGTTTTGTAGAGGCATGGACTGGTGTATGGAATGTAGGCCAATACATATGGAGCAATGGCGGTGATATTTTATCTCCTGATAATAGTACAGCCTCAGGATACCTTAATGGGTCAATTGCTGTAGCAACTTTACAGAGCCTGGCTGATCTTTATGCAGCCAGGCACTTAACAGGCCCTACACTTGATCCTGGTGCTATGGGTGATGGTGATGGTTTTACTGCAGGTGTTTATGTTATGACAATCGATGGACCATGGCGTGCAATATCTTTAGAGCGAGCCGGAATAAACTATGGCGCAGCGCCGCTGCCTTCTGGCCCTGCCGGTGCAGTTGGTGTGCTTGGTGGTGAAAACTTAATGATGTTTCAGACATCAAGTGCTGAAAATCAGGCAGCAGCATGGAAATTCATTCAATTCATGGTTTCCAAAGACCCTCAGGTTGAAATGGCTAAAGCTGGTCAGATGCCTGTTAATATAGAAGCCATTTCCGATCCAGCTGCCATAGAAGCTATGCCTTTACTACCTGTATTTGCCCAGTCCCTGCAAGCAGCACGATCCCGGCCTGTTACCCCAAGATGGAGTGAAATTGAAGATATAATTGCCATGTATGTTAATGAAGCTATTACTGGAGTAAAACCAGTTCAAAGAGCCATGGACGAAGCTGTTGAGGCAATTAATATTATTCTGCGTTAAAAACATGATTTGACTATGATATGCAGGGTAGTTTACTACCCTGCTTCTTTCTTTTGGAGGTGTTTAATAATGAAGCATAACCAATTTTCTTTTTCATGGCGAATAGCGATATTATTGCTGCCTGGTATCATGATGCTGTTTCTTTTCACATTATATCCAATTATAAAAGTTTTGGTAATGAGCTTCTTCAATTGGAATATAGGTATTGGCCAAGCTTCAAATTTTATCGGACTAAGAAATTATCAGGATGTATTTAGTGATCCAATTGCCAGGCGATCATTAGTTAATACCCTTTATTATGCATCTTTGACAGTACCATTGCAAATATCATTTGGCTTATTTGTAGCAGTATTGATACATGGTATTCGCCGGTTTAGTGTCACATTCCGGCTTTTATATTATCTTCCAGTGATTACTTCCTGGGTTGTAGTTGCAGTATTATTTCGAAACATTTTTTCCAACAGAGGCTTAATAAATTATTTTCTTGTTGATGTATTATCTATTGTCTCTGAACCGATTGGATGGCTTAGTACTCGCTGGCCTGCTCTGACATCTACTATAGTGCTGGGCGTGTGGAAAGGTATAGGCTGGAATATGGTAATTTTTCTGGCTGCTTTACAGGCTGTTCCAATAGAATTATATGAAGCATCTGCCTGTGACGGACTTGGAAAAATCAGACAGTTTTTTTATATTACCTTGCCCAGTATAAAGGGTACAATTTTATTTGCTCTTGTTATGTTACTGTTAGGTGCTTTTAATACCTTTACACCCATTCAGGTTATAACCGGCGGTAACCCTGCACATCAAACCCAGGTTGCCATGACCTGGATGTATTTCCAGACTTTCAATACAACAGGCAAATTGGGATATTCTGCTGCAATGTCATTTATAATTACACTTTTTATCTTATTTTTTACACTCATACTATTTAGAGTGTTACGGCCAGAAGAGGAGAAATGATAATGAAAAAAGCACCCATTACACAGTATACACTTATAATTCTGGGTTTGTTTATTATGGTAACTCCAATGGTATTTATGATTACATCATCATTAAGACCCAATGCTGTTGCTTTTACATGGCCACCGCGCATACTCCCGCAATTTGGGGAAGTAACATTTGCAAACTACCAATATGTAATTAGCAGGCAGAATTTTGTACTTTATTTCAGAAATACACTTATTGTTGCAACAGTAACAACTGCATTATCATCATTATTCGCGTCAATGATGGCTTTTTGTATCTCCCGTTTTCGCTTTCCTGGCCGGCGATTATTATTCAGCACAATAATTTCTGTTATGCTTATCCCGGGTCTGGCAATGATCATACCCCAGTTTGAATTGGCTGTCTGGTTCAGGCTAATCAATACCTTGCAGGGTGTAATATTATTTTATATTGCATGGGCTTTGCCATTTTCTACATTTTTGATTAAGAGTTATATGGATGGGCTTCCACGTGAACTTGATGAAGCAACGGTTATGGATGGAGGCAATGTATTTACAATATATTCGCGTGTTATTTTACCCTTAGCTTCGCCATCTATAGCAGCGGTAAGTATCTTTAACTTTCTTGTTGCTTTTGAGGAATTAGCCTGGTCACAGGCGATTCTATTACAAGACAGTTTGCGTACATTGCCTGTGGCAATAACTCAATTTTTTCAGGCGCATAATCGTACTGATTGGGGTTATGTTTTTGCCCTTACATGCCTTGCGATGATTCCTGTGGTAATTATTTATGTTGTATTACAACGTTATTTTATTGCAGGCCTGTCTACTGGAGCAGTTAAGGGTTAGAAGAATGTTAATGGATTTTAGCAAAGTAGCATTCGACATTATTTTACAGGCAGGCCAGTCCAATAGTGAGGGCTGCGGTTTTGGAGCCATTAATAATCCCTTTGAAGTCGATGATCGTATATGGTATTTTAACAATGATTTCACGATATCAAAAGCCGCAGAGCTTGTTTTGGGCAACAGTGCAATATGCAATTTCTCTCTCCCATTTGCAGCCTGTTATATAAAAAAAAGGTTATTGCCGGAGCTGCGAAAGTTAATTATTATTCGCGCTGCAGTTGGCGGAACAGGATTTCTTGATAATCATTGGGGTTTAGAAGATAATACCTATCTGCGCATGCTTAAAATGACAGAGACTGCTTTATCATTAAATCCCAATAACAGGCTCGTTTGTTTTCTGTGGCATCAAGGGGAAACCGATGCAGATTTAGGCAGCTCTTATGATCTGCATTATAAAAATTTAATGACCCTGGTAAAAACAGTGAGAAGTACTTATGATTGCATTAATCTGCCTTTTATAGCCGGTGATTTTGTTCATGACTGGAAGAACAGTAACTTGTCGATTTGCGAACCTGTTGTACGTGCTATACGGGCAGTTTGCAATGATTTAGAAAATGCTGAGTTTGTAGAGACTGACGGGTTGACTTCCAATGCACAAGCTAATGGAGGAGATGATACAATTCATTTTAGCAGGGAGGCTTTAATGACTTTGGGACAAAGGTATTTTGATAAATATTTAAAACTTATTTAAGTGTTTTATGGTCAAACCCAGAATTGGCTGAAAAAATCAGAAAACTCAGCCTTTTATATGGCCGATAAAAATACTTGACGTTTATTTATAAATATTAAAATCCTCGACCGCTTTAAAAAAGCTGTCTATGTTTTCCCATGGACTCATGGGCGGTATATCACAGCCCGATGAAATAATAAAGTTCTTAAAACATGAACATTCCTTTAAGACCTCTGTTGTCGCAGCATAAATGCTTTGCGGTGTTCCATTTCGGAACTGGGCTGAGGGGCTAATATTGCCCATAACAAGAATATCTGATGGTATGTCTTTTACAAGCTTTGTAATATCCACAGCATCACCAAAACTATATATATCTGCTCCTATACCAATAAGGGAATCCAGCATCAAGGGTGTATTTGGTCCGCAGTTATGGTATAAAAACAGAAAATGATCATCTTTAATGGATTGCACAATATTTTTTATATACCGTGAAGAAAACTCTTCAACTAAACCTGGTGATAAAAGCCCGGCAGCTGGTTCAGCAATAACAATTCCATTTGCTCCTGCTTTTTTGAATTCCAGAATATATTGTTTTATAAATTCTTTTGTTTTTTCAAGGGTTGAATTTACCATATCAGGATCTTCATAACAGTTTACCATAATCTCTGTCATATCCATAAGTCTGCCAGCCAAAGAAAAAGGACCTATAACACCTCCAAAAACAGGCTTATCAGTAATGTATTTGCTTGCTATTTCTACAGCCTTGACATACAATCCTGTGCGGGCGCAATTTACATCAGGAACTTTTAGATTATCAGCATCTTCTGCTGTTTCAATTATCCGTCCCAATACAGTTGGGACCTCATCATCAGGTTTACGAATTTGTGAACCAAAAGCTTCAGCCTCAACGGATAAATCCATCATGCTCAAGGATGCAATGCTATCTACACGATCATTTATTATCTTCATGCCTTCGGCCTGCAGGGTACTATCAGAAATTAATTGCTTTACAGTAATCCCCATAAGTTGTACACAGGGAAATGATAAAACCGGCAAAGCTTTTCTTTGAGAAGATAATAAAATATTTTCTTTCCATTGTTTTATGTTCAAAATCTTTATTCACCGCTCATTTCACGTATCTTATCAACAATAATATCCACAATTTGCTCAGGGGTATATTTATCTGTATCAATTATTAAATCCGCAAAACCATAATTATTATTATCGATATTATAAAGGCGTAAATAGCGTTCACGATCCTGTTGGTCTCTTGATAATGTAAATGCTGTGATTTCTTCAAGATTACCGCCTTCTCTTTTGCGTATACGTTCTGCCCTGACCTGAGCGCTGGCTGACAGAAATATTTTAAGGTCTGCGTCAGGAATCATCCATATCGCAAGGCGGGAGCCTATAACACAGCCCACTTCACTTAAGGCTGCAAGTTCGACCTGGCGTTTGTCAACTTCCATGTCCCAGAAATCTTCTTTAGCTGCAAGTTTAAGCACTTCATTTAATTCAAGTCCTTTTTCCTCGGCAAGGTTTCGAAATGTATAATTAATAAAATTCAATCCAAGGGTTTCAGATGCCAGGCGGCTTATTGTTGTATTGCCGCAGCCGCTTTTTCCGGAAATTGCAACTTTTATTCCAAACTTATTATTCGACATTTTTTAACTGCTCCCTGATATTTTCCAGGGCATTTTTCATCTCAACTACAGCCCTGCTTATTTCAAGAACCTGAGTTTTAGAACCAATTGTATTGATCTCGCGGTTTAACTCCTGGCATAGAAAATCTAGTTTTTTTCCAGGACTGGGATTGTGCTGTGCTTCATGCTGAAATTCTTTTAAGTGAGAGTCCAAACGTGAAAGCTCTTCAGAAATCGTATGCTTTGTCAATAAAACCGCGGTTTCTGCAAGAATTCTGTTTTCATCAATTTGACTGCCTAAAACCTCGTTGAACCTAACGCGTAAATTTTCTTTAAAAATGGCTTCAATTTCCGGTGCTTTTTCTTCAATTACCAATGAATTCATACTTATTAAATTAATATGTGAAATTATATCATCTTTGGTATGCTTTCCTTCCCTTAAGCGTTCTGCATCGAATTTTTCCGCAGCTTCTGTAAGTAAAGGATTGATCAAAAGAAAATAATTTTCACTGTCTTTAAATTTCTTTTCAGTAAACAAAACTCCTTCAAGCCCAAGTATCATTGATAGATCAGGCTTTTTCCTTATGCCGAGACCGCGGGAAAGATTATTGATTGCATTATAATATTCTTTTGCAGCATTGCTGTTAACAGAAACTGAAATTTCTGTATTAAGCTCCTTAATTCTTATATAGACTTCTATTTTACCCCGCTTAAATCGTGAAGCGATATATTCACGGATTCTGCTCTCAAGCGAAGAAAGCCAGGAAGGAAGAAAAACATTAATATCAAGAAAACGGCTGTTATATCCCTTTATTTCAACAGATACAATTGTATCTTGTTTTGCGTTTTCAGAATATGCATAACCTGTCATGCTCTTCATAATAAATTTCTCCTTGTTTAAGTATACATCTCAAATAGCTTTTGTCCAAGTTTAAAATTATCTCCTGCACCCATGGTAATAAAAAGATCACCTGGCTTAAGTATATCTTTTAATATATCAACAGCATCAAGGACTTCTTCAGAATAAAAAACAGCCTCCCCCATTTTTGTCTTAACTTTTTCATACAGGCTGCGTCCTGTAATACCTCCATTATAAACTTCCCGTGCAGACCCGTAAATTTTATGAAGCACAAGTATATCAGCATATTCAAGGGAAGAAGCAAACTCGTCAAATAGCGCAGCTGTCCTTGTATATGTATGGGACATAAAACTCAATACAAGCCTGCGGCCATAAAACTCCTTTATACCCTGTAATGTGGTCTTAACTTCTGTGGGATGGTGGCCATAATCATCCATAAAAAGTATGCCAGCGGCCTCACCCAAAACTTCAGACCTTCTTTTGGAACCCCGAAAGTCCTTTATAGCCTTACATACATTTTTTTTCATGTCTTGTGTAAAGGAGCCAAATTCCTTTAGAACCAGTTCGTTTGTAAGGGCCAGGGCTGCAGCTGCATTTACACAGGAATGTTTCCCTGGTATAGAAAGCTCAATCTCTTCGCTGAATCCCCTGACCTTAAACTTCTGAAAACCTATGCCGCAATTATACGTAGTAATTCCCCAATCCCCTTGTGCTGTAAACCCGTATGGAATAAGTTTTAGACTTTTGTTTTGCTCAGAAATTATATTGGCTGCTTCGCAGGCTCCCAGGTCATCTGCGCAGAAAATTAATTGTCCGGAATCCGGGAGCTTTTCAAGGTATTCAATATAGGCTTTAAGGATTGAATCATAATCAGGAAAATAATCTTGGTGATCTTCTTCGATAGAACTTAAGATTATTCTTTGCGGTTCAAAATGAAGAAAATGTCGCCTGTATTCATCTGTTTCAGCTATAAAGTATTTATCGCCGAGGTTCAGTGTAGAACGGTTTCCAAAGCTGCTTACAGCACTGCCAACCAAAACCTGGGCCGGCAAGCCCGCAGCCCGTATCATGGTTCCTGCCATGGCAGTGGTTGTTGTCTTGCCATGTGAGCCTGTAATCCCGGAAAAATCAAAATCATGGGTATATGTTCCAAGGGCCTTCGAATATTGAAAAATGGGAAGTCCCTGTTTTTGAGCCTCGGCCATCTCAGGGTTTTTATCAAAGGAATATGCATCAGAATGAATTACAAAATTCGGTTTTTCATTAATTATATTTTTAGCGTCAAAGGATTCAAAAAAAGGTATGTTCAATTCATTTAGAATTGCATCTGTATAAAAAACATCAGCACAGTCTGAACCAGTAACCTTGACACCGCGATTATGAAGAAATTCTGCCAATGCACACATTCCGGTTCCCTTGATACCAATAAAATATACTTTGGATCCTGGCGCAAAACCCTTCAATATATCCATATCTTATGATATATAGAAAATGATGAAATTTTCAACTCCTTTTGAGGTTTTTGACTGGATTTCCAGCTTTATCAACCTGGAACAAGACCTAAGTATGCGTAATTTCCGCCTTGATCGCATGCAAAATCTCGCAAAAATCTGTAAAAACCCACAAACCTTTGCTCAGGCTTTCCATATAGCAGGGTCAAAGGGCAAGGGGTCGATTTCAGGAATGATATGCTCCATATTGAACCAAGCTGGCATGAAATGTTCCCTTTATGCTTCGCCACATGTGATGGATTTCAGGGAAAGGCTTTCCATGGGAGCTAATTTTTTTGATGATGAAGTGTACAAAAAAGCCGGAGATGAGCTTAAGGAAACTGTAGAAATTGCAATTCAAAAATTTCCAGGCGAAGAATATACATTTTTTGAACTTATGACATTATGGTATTTTCTTTGTTCAAGGGTCGCAAATGTAAATGCAATTTCAGTAGAAACAGGTATGGGCGGAAGGCTTGATGCCACAAATATACTTATGCCTGCTGTTTCAGTAATCAGCATTATAGAACTTGAACATACTGAATATCTTGGCACAAGCATAAAGACAATAGCAGGTGAAAAAGCAGGCATAATAAAAAAAGGCAAGCCAGTTGTTCTTGCAAAGCAAAAGCATGAAGCTCTTGAGGTTTTTAAAAGCAAGGTTTTGGAAATGGCCAGCCCTCTTTATTATTTTCCTGAGTACGGAGAAATAAGCAATGTTAAGTTAGAAAAAAAAGGTACGGTTTTTAATTTAAAATTAAAAAATCCAAAGGACGAAAAATTACTTTTTTTACAGGATATTTGCCTTTCTTTGCATGGCTTGATCCAGGCTGAAAACGCAGGCCTTGCTATACTGGCCTTAAAAACTATTTTCCCTAATATTGAAGAAAGGGCAATTAGAAAAGGCCTCCAGGATTTTTCCTTGCCTGCCAGGTTTCAGCGCCTTGATGTAAAACAGGATTTTATCGTAGATGGCGCGCATACAAGCAGCAGTGTGCAAAATACTGTAAATATATTTACAGATCTTTATGGTGATAACGGCATACTTGTATTCGGCTGTGCTAAAGACAAGGATGTCAAAGCCATGGCTGAAATTTGCTTACCCTGTTTTTCCAAAATAATTATTACAACTCCCGGCACATTCAAAAAAAGCTCCCCGGAAGCTGTTTATGAAGTTTTCCAGGAAGCTGCTGCAGAATTGTCAAAACCACCTGAAATAATTTTTATTCCTGAAACAGAAAAAGCCATTAAGCATGCACTGGAGTTTGGCAGGGATTTATCGCTCCCAATTCTTGGAACAGGTTCTTTTTACCTTGCTGCAGAGATTTTAAATCTCATCAATCAATAATTCCGGTAGCTTGTAATGCAGTAATTCTCCTGTATCTGGATCGCTGAACTGCATTTCATTTGCCCTTAAGGCCAAAAAACCCTGGCCTGTTTTTTCTCTACCGTAAATAATATCGTTTAAAACAGGACAGCCCAGCCAGGCAAGATGGCAGCGTATCTGATGCCTGAAACCCTGGCTTATACAGACGCGCAATGATAATATTTCATTATTATTTTCGATTTTTTTTATATCCAAAATTTCTGTGCTATAAATCCTATCAGCAATCTTATGTTTTTTAAGGTATTTCTTGTCAGTGGTTTCCTCTACAGGCCTGACTTGCTTTCTTCCAGGACCAAAAGCCCGGAAATAACTTTTTATAGTATAAGGACAAGGTATATCATTTAATTCATTATTCAATGCAGGAAACCCAGAAATTTTTTTTTCAGAGCTGCTTACAAGAGCAGAGTAATTTTTGATTATTCTACCCTGGTTTTGTTGTTCCAAAAAATAAGAATATGAATCTTTGTTTGCAGCAAAAATTACAAGGCCCTGTGTTTCAAAATCAAGTCGGTTAAGAAGTCCACCTTCATTATCAGGAATATTTTTAGATTCAGGTTTTTTTTCAATAAGCCATTCAACAAGGCTTGTACCCTTCCCTGGAACACTATGTATTTTTGGAGCTTTATATACAATAAAAAAGTTTTTATTTTCAACAAGAATCTCTGATTTTTGCATATTATCGATTTCAAGTATTGTTGGCTTAGATTGATTTAATTTCATTTTTTAGCTGCTTTATAAGATTCTTAAAACGCTGTGGTAAGGCTGTTCTGAAGGTTTGCTTTCCCAATGCTTCCCTGCCTGGCAGGACAAGTGAAAGACGTTTGGCATGAAGCATAAGCGAGAGCCCAGGAAAATGGGAAGCTGCTGCTGAGGAATCAGATCGGCCGTACAATGGATCGCCCAACACCGGATGGCCTATGTGTTTAAGGTGAACTCTTATCTGATGCGTGCGTCCTGTCTTTGGCCTTACAAGCAAAAGAGAATAATTATTAAACGAGCAGACTAATTTATATCCTGTAAGGCTTGGCTTTCCATGAGGACTTACTGTAAAAAGTTTTCTGTTATGAGGAGACCTTGCAATGGGCTGATCTATAATACCTTTTTCAGGAGATGGGCAGCCATGGACAATTGCAGCATAGGTCTTGATAACCTTTCTTTTTTTAAATTGATCTGCACAAAACTTATGAGCTATATCATCCCAGGCTGTGATTATAAGGCCGGATGTATCTTTGTCCAGACGGTGGATTATGCCAGGGCGGTTTCCGCTAGGATTTGTCGCTGTGTCATTATTTTTTTGAAGACGCCTGAAATAAAGAGCATTAGCCAAAGTACCTGTATGATTACCTGCTCCTGGATGAACTACCATACCCTGGGCCTTGTTGATTACAGCTATTCTCTCATCTTCATAAACAATATCAAGGTGAATGTCTTCAGGTACTAAATCAATTGGTTCAGGGTCTTCCCAGAAAAGCTCCAGGGTTTCCCCGCCTTTTAAGATTCGGGATATTTTTACTTCTTTGTTATTTAATAATGCTTTCAGATTTCTTGATTTAATCTGAGACCTTGAAAGAAGCTTAAGATTTTCCGCAATATAGCGATCAAGGCGCAGACCAGGGGCTAGAGAATTTTCAACTGTACATGAATAAGATTGGCCGGAATAATTATCAGGCATCGGTCTCAACAATATTTGATTCTGTTTCGTCTATATCTGTTTCATTTATTTCGATTTCACTTATATCAGCCTCTATCTCATGCTGTTCGAAGAAAAGTTGTTCTTCCAGTTGATCTTCCAGTATTTGATCCTCTGTAACAGGAGGGAGTTCCCAGACCTCAGCAGATACAATTGGTGTTCTTATTATCAACGGAGGATCCGGTTCAATGATATTTAATTCCCGGCTTTGTCTTATTCGATTATTTCTTACAATAATATAATCAATTAAACCTATTACTATTGAACTTGCAGCCGCGATTCCAATCCTCATAAGCTGCTGGTCACGGGTCATGTCTATTGAACCGGCTGATTTAAAAGGTGCTGGCGCATAACGCTGATCATAATCATTTGAAATAAAACGGGATGTATCCATAATAAAGCCTGTAAAAAAAAAGGTAAAGGGAAATGAACCAAATGTAACGATAGAGCCCCTTCTCAAGTCCCTTGCCCATTGCGGAGAAGTGCTCATGTCAAAAGCACCTGGAGAGACCATGGGATCAGGAGTTTGAGCATTTGCTTGAAATATTATCATTATAAGGAAAATTAATAATAAAAAATTACCGATCTTTTTTCTCAATGTTTACTCCAGGGTTTATCCAAATATCGCAGTTCCAATACGTATAAGGTTAGAACCTTCTTCCAGGGCTATTTTAAAATCACTTGACATTCCCATGGAAAGATTTGACCAGGAATGCTTTCCAAATCTGTTTGAAAGTTCTTGTGCTGCAATGTAACACTTGCGAAAAGAAGTCCTAATAGACTTTTCTTCATCAGTAAAAGGTGCCATGGTCATAAGCCCCATAGGTTTTAACCCTTCAAAAGCATGTACTTTTTCCGCTGCGTAAAAAAGGCTGTCCAAATCTGGAAACCCTTTTTTGCTTTCTTCGCCGGTCAGATATTCCAAATATATCATTAAAGGCTCTTTTCTTCCTAGAGTGAATTTACCAAGTTCGTCAATAAGAGATAAGCTGTCAACTGATTGTATACAGTCAAAAAAATCAGCTGCTTTTTTGGCCTTATTCCGTTGCAAACTGCCTATTAAATGAACTTCAGTATTACTTTTAGGGCTGTTTTCCTGTTTTAGATTTTCATAAAATAACGAGAATTTTTTTATACCTTCCTGGACACGGCTTTCTCCGAAAAAATTTATTCCATGCTTGTAAGCTTTTTCAACTGCTGATAAAGGATATGATTTTGATACAGCCATTAGCTTGATATGATCTGGATTTCTGCCAAGTTTTGAACAGGTTTCATTTATTATATCAGTTATTTGATTTATTCGCTCATCAATAAGCTCAGTCATTTCCAATTAACTCCTCAAGTATTTCTGCAAGCCTTATAAAATCATCTGTTCCAAGAGTTTCTGCCCTTATATTAGCGGATAAATTCATTGTTTCCAAAGCTTTTGAAACAATACTATCAGCTGATTGCTCAGCAGCAGATTGACTATTCTCTATTTTCGTATTTTTTATTGTAACAGAATATACGAAATTGAGAAGATTATTTTTTATGGTTTTGCGTCTGGCAGAAAACAATACTCTTGTAAGCGAATTAAAGTATTTTGGCAGTTCTTTGTTTAATTTTATAAGATCGAAACGCAGGCCCTGGGATTCAACTCTTGGAATCGGATAAAATGAACCACCTTTTATATTCATCAAAGGCTTTATATTATAAACAGAGCTGCACAAAACCGTTAATGAAGAATAATCCTTTGTGCCTGGTTTTGCCAATAAACGCTGTGCAGTTTCAAGCTGTACAGTGATTACCATTTTATTAAAAAAGCGTTTTTTTTCTATCATGTCCGCAATAAGAACAGCGGCAATATTATACGGTAAATTTCCAAAAAGGCTTAAATCATTTTCCTGTAATGTCTTTGGCCAGGTTTTAAGAACATCACCTTCAATAAGATTAAAATTGGTATTTCCATTAAAAAGCTCTTTAAGTATTTTAATAAAACCCTTGTCAATTTCAAAAGCCGTAACATCTGCACCTCTTTCCAAAAGTCCTAAAGTCATTGCACCAAGTCCAGGGCCAATTTCCCAAACCCTTTCAAAAGGCTTGATCTCAAGTGCATCAAGCAGTCTTTCTCTTATATTTGGGTTAATTAAAAAATTCTGTCCAAACTTTTTTCTCATGCCAAGCGAGTTTTCTTCAAGAAATAAACGAAGTTGGCTTGGTGAGTTATAAATTGATTTAAATGATTCAAGTGTCAAAGGATGCAATGCTTCTCCTTCGTTGTCTTTCCATGTATTTGATAAATTCAAGCAGGATTATAGTTAATATCGAAATTATTAAAACAGGAATATACGAGGTTGTATGAATACCCGGAGCTCTTCCTGCAAAAGAAATGATAAATTCCAAAACCTGATATACAAATGCCAATAAAAAATTCAATGGTATAAATAAGAAAGGAATTATGACGATTAATACAAGCGAAATAAATGCCAGTAATAAAAAAACAGCTGCTAAAGGCATAATAATGATTCCTGCAATTAACCCAATCGGATGCAAATCGCCAAAATAAAAAGCAACAGCCGCACTTGTTGCAATAAAAGCACCGGCAGAAGTTGAAAACCCGGCAAGTAATAAATTCGGTACTTTACCGCGAAGGATTTCACGTATTGTTTGACCTGTAATCAGAATACCAGCCAGGGCCAGATAAGAAAAAATAAATGAAACTGACAAGCCTGATTCACTCTTTATTATAAGCTGAATCAAAAAAGCAAGAGATAGAATCGACAATGGATTTTTTTTTAGATGACCCCATAGTGCCAGGATTCCAAGCAGCGACATTATTCCTGCCCTTACCAAAGAAGCTTGAGAGCCGGCCAAAAAAATATAAACAATAATAAAAACAGCACCAATAAGGGAAGAAATACGTATGCCAAATATTTTATTTAATATAAAAACAATTACACCTGACAGTATTGCAAGGTTCAGTCCGGAAAGTGAAAGCACATGGCTGCTCCCTGCCCTTCTGAAAGAAGTAGCCAAATCCACATCAAGATCATCTCTTATACCCAAAAGCATTGCAGAGGCAAGTCCTGCCCATACAGGCTGTATTGCCTGCTCTTCATCAATGCCAAACTTTTCCAATACACTCTTTCTAAAACCCGTGCGAAATTGTTCCAGAGCAGGAGCAGGGTTAAGAATATGCACCTCGCTTGCCCGAAATATCAAACCCCTGTCACTTGATGCTAAGCGTCCTTCAACATAAATTTCAGAACCTCTTCCAAATTCCTTAACCCCTGAAATTGTACCTGATGGAAAAAAAACCGTGACCTTCCCTTTAGCACTTGTTTGCAAGCCTCCTGTCCCAAAAGCCTGGCTAAGTTCCAAAACACCCATACCGCGGCTGTCATTAAAAGCTCTTGGGTCATCAGAAAGCACACCACGAAGGCTAAAAACCTGTTCTTGTGCAAGGGGTATATGCAGATCAATTATTGAAGCTCTGGCTGAAAGACCAAAGTAAATGCCAACTATTCCGGCTATCAAAAAAAGATTTATACGGAGAAATAAAGGTGATGCTTTTAAGGGGTATGAAACAATAACCCTGAAAAATGAAATTGCACATACAGAAATAACAATAAAAATAATTACAAGAAAAGTCCAATTTTCAAAACCTGTAATTAAAGGATATAAGTAAAAAGAAAGAGAAGCACCCACAGCAGCATATATTAAATGGGTGTGAATTGAGCTTGAAGAAATTAAGATTGAGGGAATTGGGATTCGTCCCTTCACCTAATTTTCCATTTGAAAAATATCATCGCTTGGGGCAGTCTCTGAAACCTCTTGCATTCCGGAATTTATTTCACCATTATCAACTTCATCTTCCAGAATACGGAATGGCAAATCATCTTCTTCTTCCGGTAACATTCCAAAAACTTCCCCAAGTATTTTGTTTCTGATTTCTATGGGCAATGGATCAGCTTCTACATGTAACAGGGAACGATCCTGTTCTTCATTATAAGTTACAGAGCGAACAGTTCCTGGCATGACAATGGGGCTGTTGTTTAAAGCAAATTGAACTTTAATTCTAAGTCCTTCATTGGCTTTTCCCCCTATTGTTACAGCACAGCCTGTATCGGAAAGGTCTGCTAGAAAGCATTTAAGACCGTGATTTACTTCCAGCTTATGCGCGTCCTCGTCATTATCCAGCAAATACAGAAAAGCAGATTTATGAAGTTTAACGCGTATTGATTTTCTTTTTTGTGTTCTAAAAAGTGAATCTGAGTGATTTATTTTTAATGATGCCAGGCCTTTTGAAAAAACTTCATCTTCAACAGTGCTGTCAAAAACATAACCTGCGTCATCTTCACGCCAAAAATAAACTGATATATTGACATTGGCCCATGAAAAAAACCCTGTCTGTTTATCCATTACAGGTCTTGAGATTGTCATATAATTACCGGCATTTCTTATTACCCTGGATTTAAATACGCCTATACCTTCAACAAGTATCCTCAGCTGCTGGTCATCGCCTATCTCTCTTGAGGAGCTTATACCATTTTTTATCCTTGGTTTATTCATCTCTATCTTTTTTCTGAAATCATACAGTTTGGATAGAAAATCATTGCTTTCCTGGGCATTGCCTCCTCCGCTAACATGAAGATTTCTTACAAGAGAGCGTATGCAGATATCAAGCTGATTCTGTGACCAGAAAAGGGAGCTGGGGTCTTCAAGATTGGATTTAACTGCAAGCCGGCGAAGAAGGTCTATTTCTTTAATAGAGAAACCTGAGTCTTTTCCTTTGGCATAAAATTGCAGCCAGGATGAACTTTTTCCAGTTCCCTTGCCTGATCTTAAAAGCAAAATTATCCCTGCAGCTGCAACAATAATTACAAGGAATGTTACCATTCTGATTCCCCATTACAAGTATTGATAATATATTATAATATATAAGAGTCTTAACAATGTCAAAAGGAGTAAACTGTTTCCGCTTTTTTTGAACCCCTGTTATTATATATAATACTCTTTTTTTCAGGCGGCTTACAGCTTACATCCGTAAATTCTATATTAACAGACTCTGTTATATCATTTTCGGCAAATAATGAGCTTTTACGTCTTTTTACTTATACAATTCCCGGTTTAGCGCTTATTTGGTATCTAATTCTTGAAAAAAAGAGCCTTTTTGTTTCATTAAAAGAACTAAAACCCCAAAAATCAGACATAATTTCCTTTGCATTGGGTTTTCCAGGCCTAATTCTTATTGGGATAGCTGTTTCTTTATTAGCAGGAGCAATTGGCAGACATACATCAAGTTTTATACCTCATATAATAATTCAAGCCCCGGATAATATTTTTGGATGGGTTATTTTGGTTTTTTCTTTCATTGGATTGGCCTATCTTGAGGAGAGCTATTTCCGATTTTATCTTTTAAAAAAACTTGATAAAAATATATTATTTACACCTTTAAGAGTTTTTTTTCCAGCTTTTCTTTTTGCGATTTCCCATTCCTGGGAAGGACCCTGGGGCATGATCTACGCATTTTTGGCCGGGATTTATCTGTCAGCTTTGTTTTTAAAGTACAAGACCCTGCACGGAATTTCCATGGCCCATGCCTGTTATAATTTGTTTATTATAATGGTGTCAATCACCAAATTTGCCTAGTGTTATTTCTGTTTTACCCACGCTATATATAGCGTAGGGACACATGTTTGATCAATTAGAAACTTTGACCCAAAACCTTGCCGCGCTGGCCTGTTAGTTCAAGGTAGGCCATCTCCGCAAAGCCCAATCCAGCTGTTTTGGCAAAGCTCTTTGTGTATTCATCATAGAGTTGATCTTCGTAGAATTGGCCAGCAAATCCTGTGTCAATAAGCTCGGATTTTTGGATTGTATTTCTCATGCTTGAAATAAGGGTTTTAAGCAAAAAAAACTCAAACTCCTGGCACATTTCAAAAAGCTCGCTTGTTCTGTCAATCTCTGCCCGGCCTCCGGGTAGTATGGGTGTATTTGAGCCATCAATGGAAACAGAGCGCTGTTCGGCAGAGCGTTCAAGCATTTGTGAGAAAAGACTTTCTGAATTGTCCCTTGCATGCAATTCCGCAGGGTTTGAATATGGATTATTTCTGGCGGAAAACGGGATAAATTGCTGGCTGCTAATACTTAAGTTATTAATGAAGTCACTCATCGCAATACATCCTTTATTCGATTAATGTTAGCGTTTAAGGGTTGTTGCTGTTCCCAGCATATTGTCGCTTGTCTGAATTGTTCTTGAATTAAACTCATAGGCTCTCTGGGCAACAATAAGGTCAACCATTTCCCTTACAACAGAGACATTGGACATTTCAAGGAACTTGTGTGCAAGTCTGCCCATGCCTTCAAATCCTGGCATACCGGGTATTGGATCACCTGAGGCATTTGTTGTCTTAAAAAGGTTTTCACCTATTGCAGTAAGGCCCACAGGGTTTGGGAAACGGTATAATTCCATTTGGCCTACATCAACAGGGTCATCCATGCTTATCTGGGGAACTATTACCGATACCATTCCGTCCTGGGTAACATTTATTGTTTGAGGCAAAAAACCTTCTGGCATAATTATATCAGGCAATACCCAATAACCGTTATTTGTGACTAGGCGGCCATTTTCATCAACAGCGAATGCTCCGTTTCTAGTATATGCCCAGCTTCCGTCATACATCTGTATACGGAAAAAACCTTCTCCAATGATCGCTATATCATAGACATTTTCAGTATTTTGAGGTGCGCCCTGAGTAAACATACGCTGGGTTGCGGCCAGTTTTACACCATGACCAAGCTGTACGCCTACAGGGACAACGGTTTCTTCTGTTGCTGGGGTTCCTGCTGTTCTTACAGTCTGATAAAGCAGGTCTTCAAAATCTGCCCTGACCTTCTTGAAACCAGCAGTATTTACGTTTGCAAGGTTATTTGAAATATTATCAATATTGGCTTGCTGACCTATCATGCCAGCCGCGCCTGTCCATAAACTCCGTACCATATTAAATTACTCCTATTTACGCCTGATTAATTTGCTCTCGATACCTGATTTATCAAAACACCCAGCATGGCATCGTGGGTTTGAACTACTTTCTGGTTTGCCTCATAAGCGCGGTTTACTTCGATCATCTGAACCATTTCCCTTACAGGCTCCACATTGGCAGCTTCTGTAAAGCCCTGGATTACCCTGGGCCTTGAGCCAAATTCGATATCCATAGCAGGGCCTGAAAAAGCTGTTTCCCTGTAAAGACTTGACCCCATTTTTTCAAGATAACGCTCGCCCTGATGTGATTCGAGTTTAAATTCAACTATTCTTAATGTATCTAAAAGCACGGTTTCGCCCCAGGTATTGTCTTCCCTGGAAACCATTGTTGTAGGGTCATCTGCGTATTCAGCATTTATCCAGACATTTCCGTCATTATCAACCCTGAAATTATTTGCCTGAACCCTGATAGGACCGTTTATACCAAGAACCGGATAACCTTCTTTTGTTTCAAGAAAACCTTCTTTGCCAAGGATAAAGGAACCATTTCTGGTATAGCGTTCTCCCCAGGGGGTTATAACTGTAAAAAAACCATCTCCATCAAGAGCAAGGTCAAAATCATTGCCGCTTTCTTTAAGCGCACCCTGCTCAAAACTTGTAAAAAGCTCGTTCAGCTCTACTCCCATGCCCAGTTTTCCGAGTATGGGTGCTACATCAGCAGAGCCAAATGGATGATGATAGACTCCGTCATCATTCATACGCCTTATAAGCAGTTCAGGGAATGCCTTGAATGCTGCCTGTTCTCTTTTATAGCCGTCTGTGTCAACATTGGCCAGATTATTGGCTACTGCATCAAGTCTCCATTGCTGGGCCCTCATGCCGCTGGCCGCTGTGTACCATCCTCGTATCATATTGTGATTATCGGTATTTGAAAGGGTGGATTTAACCGGAAAAGGATAATAACATACAATCAATGACAGCTTCTCTAAAAAATCAAAATGAACACCCATTAATCGGCCAGGGAGCAATCTTGCTATGTGCCATATTATGGAGTACAAGCGGGCTTTTCATAAAGCTCATTGACTGGCATCCCATGACCATTTTTGGCATAAGAAGCCTTATTGCAGCTCTGTTTATGCTTTGTGTCAGGTTTTTTTATACAGCTTCGCTTAGGCGCGCAAAGCCCGGCGAAGGCAGGCAATCAAAGAAAAGCAAAAAAATACCCCTGTGGGCCGGTGCATTTGCCTATTCCATGACCATGCTTACATTTGTCATTGCCAATAAAAACACCACAGCAGCCAATGCCATTGTGCTTCAATACAGCGCACCTGTATGGGCTGCAATTTTGGGGTGGTTATTGATTAAAGAAAAGCCCCACTGGGAGCATTGGATTGCCCTGCTTGCTATTTTTGGAGGCTTTGGACTTTTTTTTAGGGACAGTTTTGGAAGCGCTGCTTTTCTTGGGGATGGTCTTGCGTTTTTATCAGGAATATTCTTTGGCGCACATTCTGTTATTATGCGTATGCAAAAAGACGCTAACCCGGCTGATTCCATGATTCTGGCTCATGTTGTAAGTTTTATAATTTCTATTCCTTTTTTGTTTTTATATCCACCGGATTTTTCAACATCTACGACAATTTCAATGCTTTATATGGGTATTATTCAGATAGGCTGCGCTTCCCTGCTCTATTCATACGGGATAAAGAAAATTACAGCTATTCAGACCATGCTTACAGCCACAATAGAGCCTTTGCTTAGTCCTGTATGGGTTTTGCTTGTAACAGGAGAAAGACCTGCTTTCTTTGCGCTTATAGGGGGCAGTATAATTCTAATATCAGTATTGTTTACCATGATAATTGGCAATCAGCGTCTGAATAATATGCAGAATCATAAAAAGCCGGTAAAATACGATTGAAAAAAACCAGATTCAGGGTTTATAATCTATATATTGGGGAATTATGGAAAACAGTTTAATCAAAGCCTGTCGTAATTATGAAAAAAATCTGATAACACAACTGCTCAATAAAGATGTTGAAGATATAAATTTCCAGGACAATATTGGCAATTCCAGCCTTCACTATTTATGTAATATTTATGACCATGATCTAACAGAAAAACTGCTTGATAAAGGGGCAGATATTAATATAACAAACCTTAAAGGAGAAGCGCCCTTACACCTGGCAGCTGCTTTGGGGAATGTTAATTTAATAGAATTGCTTTTAAGCAATGGAGCTGATATTAATCTCAAAACAAATGAAGGCATAACACCGCTTGTTACAGCAATAAGAAAGCGCAATGTACAGGCAGCAAAGGTATTTATTTTTTCCGGTGCAGACAAGTTTGCTGTAAGTGCAAATAACATTTCTGCAATGGATTATATAAAAGCAGAAGGCCTTGATGATTTGCTTGTTTTTTATAAGGAAGGTTTTCCAAAACTTGATGCGAAAGGGAACACTCCCCTGCATCATGCTATTTACCAGAATGGTGTTTCAACTGTCCGCGATATATTAAACAAAGACAGAACATTTATTGATGTACGTAACAAAAAAGGACTGACTCCTCTTTTAATTGCCATATCCAATCTTAATTATGGTATAACAGATCTTCTTTTAAAATTCGGCGCAAATCCCAATTTAGTCAGGGAGGATAACAGAACCTCTCCCCTTCATACAGCAGCCCTGAATGGTATAAGCTGGCTGGGAGAAATACTTCTGGAATATAAAGCGAATATAAATGCACTTGACAATGAAGGAGCCACGCCCTTGATACTGGCTGCAAGAGGACATCACCGTGAGTTTATAGCCCTGTTGCTCCGCAGGGGTGCTGATATTAACATTGTTGACGATTCAGGAAAAAAGGCCATTGATTATGCAAAAGACTGGGGAACAAAAGACTTGATAGAAATATTTGAGAATTACATTTCCCATACCTCTGCCAAACCCAAATAAATAAAGATAAACAATAAATCAGGACAAACTTCTAAGATTTATTAAATCAAAGCTAATCCTTATGAATAAAAATATGGCTACAATTATTATAAAAAGCCTGATTATTTTTCTGCCGTTTTTGATTGCAAGCTTTGAGCCCAGGAAATTACCTGCTATTGCGCAGACTGCACAGGGCAGGGCCAACGAAAAAAGAACCTTGCCTCCAATTAACCATGCAGTCAAAGATGCAATGTTGGAGGAAAAATTGATCACCCTGGTTGTGCCTGCTGCCTTAACAAGTTCCAAATGGGCAAGGCCAGCTAGAATAAGTGTAATGAACATACCTGTTCCTGGTCCAAAAAAACCATCATAAGCGCCTATAACAAGACCTGTAAAAAATGAAATAAGAAGAAGTTGTTTAAAAGGTTTCTCTTTCTCAATTGATTCATTAGACAAACCTTTATTTGTCAGTACAAAAACAACGGCTATTGGCAATATTATCATTAGACAGATCTGAAGCGCTCTTGGAGACAAAAAAAGCGCCAGCTGTGTTCCTGCCCAGGAACCAGGTAAAGCTCCCATTACGCCTGCAAAAGCAGCAGGAAAATGAACATTGCCGCTTTTTGAGTAATTTATAACAGCAACTCCTGTGCCTATACAATTAGCAAATTTATTTGTACCGTGAGCTGTATGAATGGGTAATCCAGCGAATATGTAAGCGGGCAAAGAAATAAGCCCTCCACCTCCCGCGATTGAATCCACGAAACCAGCAAGAAAAACCAGGGGACAGACAATCAACAATGTTATGTGATACGGATAAATCATGATATTAGATAATCAGCATAGCATCGCCATAACTGAAAAATCTATACTCCTCTTTTATTGCCTCTTTATAAGCATCCATTATCAAGTCCTTTCCTGCAAACGCAGAAACCAGCATAAGCAGAGTTGACATTGGTGTATGAAAGTTCGTAAAAAGCATATCAGCAACTTTGAAATCATATCCAGGGTATATAAAAATCGATGTATTACCCTGCCCTCTTTGCAGACTGCCGGAGCTGTCCGGCTTTATTGAGTCGTACGGCTTTTGCTGCCAGGCAGATTCCAGGGTGCGCAGGCTCGTGGTTCCTATTGTAAGAATCTTTCGCTTTTCCTTTTTTGCTTTCTCGATTTTTGTTGCAGCTTCATCATCTATGAAAAAGCTCTCCTCGTGCATACTATGGTCTTCGATGTTTTGAGTACGCACTGGTAAAAACGTACCAAGCCCAACATGAAGGGTTATAAATACACTTTCCATGCCCGCATTATTAAGTTCTGTAAGTAGCTCTTTTGTAAAGTGCAGACCAGCTGTAGGTGCTGCGCTAGAGCCTGTTTGGCTTGCATAGACTGTCTGATAGCGGCTATTGTCGTCAACCGTATCCTCGCGCTTGATATAAGGTGGTAGGGGAACATGGCCATATTGCTCAAGCCATTCATCACTTATTGGGGTTTCAAAGCGCAGGATTAATTCTATTATGCCTGAAGATTCAGATTGCACGAGGATTGCCTTTATATTGTCTGAAAAAACATACAGATCTCCTGGTTTTTTACGTTTTGAATGCTTTGAAATGACTTGCCAGGAATAATCATCGACTTGATTTAAGAGAAGAAACTCTGTTGTAGCCCCTGTTTTTTCACACAAGCCAAAAATCCTTGCTTTGCGTACTTTGGAATCATTAAAAACAAGCAGGGTTCCTTTTTCAAGAACTATAGGCAAATCTTTGACCATACAATGCTGTGTTTTTCCGATCTTGCGGTTCAAAACCATTAAGCGGCTATGGCCCCTTTGTGCGCAGGGCTGTTGGGCAATAAGATGTTCCGGAAGCTCAAAATTATAATCAGAAGTTTTCAAAAGAGCTGCCCCGCGTTTGACTCGGCATATTTATAATTTAAATGTTTATATGCCAGGCTTGTTACCATGCGGCCGCGGGGTGTGCGCTGGATAAGGCCTGCCTGGATAAGATATGGTTCATAATAATCTTCAAGGGTATCTACTGATTCACCTATGGAGATGGCCAGGGTTTCTGCTCCCACAGGGCCGCCGTTATAACGCTCTATAATAATCTTTAGGATTTCGCGGTCATGCTGTTCAAGACCAAGCGAATCCACTTCAAGCCTTTGCAGGGCCTCTTCCACAGTTGCTAGTGATATGAAATCCTGGCCCTGGATCTGTGCAAAATCCCTGACCCTTCTTAACAAGCGGTTTACTACCCTGGGCGTTCCCCTGGCAGATTTGGCAATCAGGCATGCTGCATTATCTTCAACTCTAATATTCAGAATCCCGCTAGAACGCCTTACAATGGCTTCCATATCCTTTTCATCATAAAAAGAAAACCTGCATGTAATGCCAAAACGGCTTATCAGAGGGCTTGAGACATTGCCGGCTTTTGTGGTTGCACCTACAAGCGTGAATGGCTGTATGGGAATGCGTATGGTTCTGGCGCTTGGTCCCTGGCCTATAATCCAGTCAAGCTCATAATCTTCCATGGCAATATATAGCATTTCTTCAATAGCAGGTTTGAGCCTGTGAATCTCGTCAATAAAGAAAACTGTTTTTTCAGTAATAGAAGTTAAAATGCCTGCAAGGTCTTTTGGCTTATCCAGGGCAGGCGCTGAAGTAACTTTGAACTCAGAGCCAAGTTCATTGGCAACAATATGCGCCAGTGTGGTTTTTCCAAGTCCTGGCGGCCCGATCAAGAAAAGGTGGTCAAGGCTTTCTTTTCTGGCCTTGGCAGCCTCTATAAATACACAGAGGTTCTCTTTCATGGCTTTTTGACCAAGGAATTCTTTCATTGATTGAGGACGCAGAGAGCTGTCCCGGCCATCTTCTTCAAAAGATTTCTCCGGGTGCAAGAGGCCTTTTTTTACACTATCCTTTCCCATTAATTACCTTTATCTCCAATTACATCACGCAGAGACGCAGAGACGCAAAGTAGGTATCAAGTATCAAGTATTAGGTAACCTAATCCTTAATACCTATTACCTATTACCTATTACTTAATCCCTCATTCCTCTTTCTTAACTCCTCCGTGTTATTAGCGCCTTTGCGTCTTGGCGTGAAAAAAATCAATTACTGCTTAAAATCACAATAGCCTGCTTGAAAAGCAGCTTTTCCTTTTCAGCCAGGTCCAGGTCTGGGGCAAGCTCTTTTTCTGCCCGGGTCAGCGCATCTGCTGCAAGCCGGCGCTCGTAGCCCATTCCAACAAGGGCATCCACAAGCTCAGTATAAGGTGAAACCGGGATTGCCCTGGACAGAGTCAGTTTTCCCTTGAGGCTAAGTATCATTTTCTGGGCAGTCTTTTTTCCCAGCCCTGGAATTGCTTCGAGCCTGCCAAGGTCTTCGTTCTCAAGGGCGTTTTCAAGTTCTTCCTGGCCAATGCCTCCCAATATCTTTAATGCAGCTTTTGGGCCTATTCCTTCAACTTTCAGGAGCTCAAGAAATGTACTGCGCCTTTCCTCTGCATTAAAACCATAGAGCTTCATCTGGTCTTCCCGGTGATAAAGCCAGGTAAAAACCCTGCACTCCTCCCCTGTTGGTGGCAGGCTGGCAATATCAGAACCTGGCATTGAAATATCCCATTCAATACCATTGTTGAGTATATAAACACTGTCGCTTAGCTTTTCTGCAATAATTCCCCGTATACTGTTGAACATAAGCTATCTTGACATTTATGTAAAATATTAACAAGAATGAATATAGAAACCTATTTATAAACAAAAATTATAAATATATAATAATATATGAGGAGGTCAAAAATGAAAACTGTTCTTGTAGTAGATGACAGCCGGATAATGAGAAACATAGTCAAGAATATTTTTTCTGATTTGAAGATTTCAAGCCGTTTCCTGGAAGCAGAAAACGGAATAAAAGCCTTTCAGCTTTTGGAAACCAATAAAGTACATATTATCTTTTTGGACTGGAACATGCCGGAAATGGACGGGATGTCATTTTTAGAAAAAGTAAGGTCCATGCCTGATTATAAGGATCTGCCCATTGTAATGGTAACATCCGAAGCAGCAAAGTATAATGTAGTCGAAGCCCTGCAAAAAGGAGCTACAGACTATATTGTCAAACCCATTAACGAAAGAACTTTTAGAGAAAAAGTTTCTGAAATTGTATTCTAGGAGCATATTATGGAAAAATATATTCAGCCATTTATTCAGGTAAGCGAAACAGTTTTTCGTAATTTTTGCAAAACAGAAGTTATCCCTGGCAGGGTTTTTTTTGTTACCAAAGACGAATATGACAGCAACTGGGATATTTCCGGTATCATAGGTCTTTCCGGCGAAGTTTCCGGGGCAGTTGTAATTTCCATGAAAGAGGTAAGTGCCTACAGGGTTACAAAGATACTTACAGACAAGGATCATAGTACTTTTGATCCGGATGTTACTGATGCAGTAGGTGAAATAATAAACATCATTGCAGGAAACGTAAAAAAGAATTTTGAAGAAGAGCTAAGGATAAAGATATCCCTCCCGACCATAGTCAAGGGAAAATCACACTCCATTGTATGGCCTTCAGAAAAAACAAGAATTATATGCATACCTTTCACAATTTTTGAAAATCAGGAAATTTGCCTTTCTGTTGCTGTTGATCCGACAATAAAATGATCCGACAATATAAATAGTGAAAGAAAAAAAAATAAAACGCATTTTAGTTTCCATTTTTCTTGGAGATCGTTACACAAAACTGACATCTATTAATGATCAAGTCAGGTATATGACAATGAATGCCATTTTTATGGCAGCAATAATTCCTCTGACAGTACTTGGGACAGTAATGTTGATTGAGGATGTGCTTATAAGAGCCATAATCAATTATTTTATTGCGTTTCTTTGCCTGACATCCCTTATCCTGATACGTTCAAAAATGCCCTTAAGACTTGTACCTGTTTTCCCGGTATCTGTTTTTGGTGCATTTTGTGTGTATTTGCTTTATACAGGAGACCTTCACCTCTGGGCTGCTATCTGGCTTTTTTCATTTCCAGCCATAACAATCTTCCTGTGTCAGATATTTATAGGGATAATTGAATCCATAATTGTATTTATTGGCATTCTTTTAATATTGTATGCGCCATTTATTCCAGTACAAGTAGACTTCGATATAAGTATACGTATTGTTTTAGCTTATTTTCTTGTAACAGCTCTGGCTATTATTTATGAATCAATAAGCCTTAGAAAAGACAAACTAGAAGCAAAACTCAAGGTTGAACTGGCCCAGGAAAGGGATATAGTTCAAACCATGAAGAATAATATTCAGCAGGGTATATTCCTTATGGATAAGGAATATAAAATTCTTCCGCAGTACTCACAGCCGCTTGTAAATATTCTTTCATATTATGATTCTGAATTGGCAGGCAAGAACTTCCTTGATATATTAAGCTCTTCTTTGGATGCAAAACAGCTTCAAACAATGCAATCTTATTATACAATGATGTTTGAAAAATCAAAAAGCTCAAGGGTACTTGAATCAGTCAATCCAATTTCTGAGTTTGATTATCATGTAGATGACAGAATTAAAGTCCTGACAACTAAATTTCACCTTGTAGAGCAGGCAGATTCAGAAGCTTTTGTAATCGGCATTATCCAGGACATAACCAGGGAAAAAGAGTTTGAAAAAGAACTCCAGGAACAAAGACTGGCAAAAGAAACGGAAATGAAAAACATGTTCGATGTCATCCAGATAGACCCAATTGTTTTTGGGGACTTTATTGATGATACTGAAAATAACTTTAATTATATAAACTCTATCCTTAAAGACAGAACCCTTACAGAAAGACAGGTTGTTACAAAGTTTTTTCAAAATGTCCATGCAATAAAATCCAATGCCCTTATCCTGGGTTTGGAATCTTTGGGTTTAAAACTCCATAGTCTTGAAGATGATATTAAAAAAGTATCAAGCCAGGATCAAATATCTCTGGATGATGTTCTGCGTCTTACTGTAAAATTTGAAACAATAATGCAGGAAAAAGATACTTATATGAAAATAGTCAATAAAATTGAGTCTTTCAAAGTATCTAACCGCCTTGATACAGTCCTTTTACACTCCCTAATAAAAGCTGTAGAAAAAACATGTGAAGATACACAAAAGAAAGCCAATCTTAAGGCAGGACACATAGATATTGGTATTCTTGAATCAAAACTGCGAAAACCCATTAAAGACATACTATTCCAGTGTGTAAGAAATTCAATTTTTCATGGTATTGAACCAGAAGAAGAAAGAATTAAAAAGAACAAAAAACCAGAAGGTCTTCTGGTATTCAGCATAAAAAATATTGATGGCAATGCGGAAATAACCTTTTCCGATGACGGCAAAGGGCTTAATTGGGAAAAAATTAAGACCAAGTATCTTGAACTGCATCCGGATGCAAAAAACATTGACAAAAAAGTTCTGCTTTCATCAATTTTTTCACCTGAATTTTCCACTTCTGAAGAAACTACCTCAGTGGCTGGCCGGGGAGTCGGGCTTAGTCATGTTAAAGACCTTGTAAAAGCCAATAACGGGACAGTCAATGTTAATTCTTCGGAAGCAGGTCTTATATTTAAGTTTACTTTTCCCCTGACAAGTTAAAAACAGTATTATGTGCAGCGCAGATGGCAGCTGCCAGAGCATCTGCAGCATGATCCGGCTTTGGTAATTCCTTAATACCCAGAATAATACGCACCATCTCCTGAACCTGTGCTTTATCAGCTTTAGTAACTCCGACAACTGCTTTTTTAATTGAATTTGGGGTCAGCTCCTGTACAGGAAGTTTCATTTGAGTCAATGCCAGATGCAAAATGCCCCTGGCTTCTGATACTGTCATTGCACTGGACACATTTCTGCCAAAATACAGGTTTTCCATTGCAGCTTCTTTGGGTTTATGCGTTTGAAGTATGTTTCTGATTGATTGGTAAATAATTAAAAGCCGCTCTCCGCGGGAAGAGTTTGGTCTTGTTTCTATACAGCCATGGGCAATATAACGGAATTTATTATTATAAAAATCCACTACTCCCCAGCCAGTAGATGCCAGGCCAGGATCAAGGCCCAGAATACGCCTTATCTCCATACGATGTCAGCCAAAAGGCATTTACTCTGGTACAAATCCGTCCGGAATATTTAAATTTGAGTAGACATTCTGAATGTCATCGTTTTCTTCAAGTTTTTCTATAAGTTTTAATGCCTTGATTGTACCGTCATTATCAAGGTCAACACCGGCATCTGCAACCATGCTTATTTCCGCGCTCATGGTTTCAAAGCTTTTTTCATTAAGGGCATTAACCACAGCTTCAAAATCTTCCGGTGTAGAAGTTACCTGTATAATACCTTCTGAAAGGGATATATCCTCTGCCCCTCCTTCAAGGGCAGCTTCCATTACCTGATCTTCTGTGTATTTATCTCCGTCAAGGGTAATGACCCCCTGGCGCTTGAACAGCCTTGAAACAGCCCCGGATGTGGCAAGCTGGCCGCCTGCTTTGGTCAATATATTTCTAACATCCGCAGCAGCCCTGTTTTTATTATCTGTAAGGACTTCTATTAAAAGAGCATATCCTCCAGGAGCATAAGCTTCGTACATCAATTCTTCGTAATTTACGCCGTCAAGCTCTCCAGTACCTTTTTTAATGGCCCTGTCAATATTATCCTTGGGCATATTGGCTCCCCTGGCCTTTATAATGGCTGTTCTTAAACGGGGATTTGAATCAGGATTACCGCCGCCCATTCTGGCAGCAATAGAAATTTCCTTTATTAGTTTTGTAAATATTTTACCGCGCTTAGCATCAGCTGCGCCTTTGGCATGCTTGATGGTAGCCCATTTACTGTGACCAGACATTTCTCGCTCCTTAAGAGAAAAATAAGAATAATAAAACTGACAGTTCTAGACCTGGGCTTAAGTCTAAGTCTAAATCTGAATACCTTTACTTTACGAATTTTCCTTTTAGCATGGCTTTTTCTATGGAACTCTTTACAAGCGGAGTATACCATTCATAGCTAAAAGGCTGTTTTGTCCTGACTGTAGATTTTATGTGGGCTTCCATAGCATCAGTACAGGGTTCGCACATTTCCCTGTGTGCTTTGTGGAAATAATTCCTGTTAGAAATAGGCTGATGAATCTGTTTTTTGCATACATCGCAATGAATACTTTTCATATTTGCTCCTCTAAAGTTTGCTTATAAAAGTATTATATTTGAATAAAAGCTGTTTTGTCAATGCTTCAAATGCTTATTCATAAAAAAAATATTAAAAAAAACTTAGAAAATATCTTTTTTAAAAATCCTTGACAAAAATCATATATTTTGTCAAAGTAAAATAAATTATAAAAATACGCCTGAAAAATCTTTTATGATTGTTTCAGGCGTTTTTTTTCAAAACTTATGGAGACATCAATGAAAACATCGAATGAGACATCAAAGAAACAAGGACTATATTGTGTATTGGCAGCTATAGGGATTCAGCTAAGCCTGGGTATAGCTTATATATGGAGTGTATTCCAAACCGGAATTGCAAACAGCATTTTTAATGGCAATAATGCTGCTGCAGGACTTACATTTTCGCTTTTACTCGCCACACTGACCATAGGAAGTGTCATTGGAGGCAAGCTGGCAGCCAAATATACCACTCGCCTTGTAGTTTTTATAGGCGGTATCATACTTAGTGCGGGTTTTTTCCTCGCATCCCTTGTAAAAGCAGAATTCGCATGGCTTTTATGGCTGACTTACGGTGTTATGGGCGGGGTTGGCATGGGTTTTACCTATTCCACAACCATTGCATGTGCACAAAAATGGTATCCGCATAAAAAAGGACTGATAACAGGCATTATTGTTGCAGCGCTTGGCTTAGGCGGCGTTGTTTTTACACCCATTGTTGAGGGTTTGATTATAAGATTCGGGGGTACAGGAGTTGGAGAGCCTAAAACATTTATGGTATTAAGTGCGGTTTTTCTGCTTGTTTGTACTATTGGATGCTTATTCCTTAAAAACCCGCCTCCAGATTACATGACAAACGCTGCTGCTTCAAACACAACTGCAACAAGCGCGGCACCCAACAGCATATCGCCTTCACAAATGCTTAGATCCGTGCAATTTTACCTTTTAACAGCTGCTTTCATGCTTGCCTGCATGGGAGGCCTTATGATGATAAATTTTGCAAAGCCAATAGCTGAAGCAAAAGGCTTTGTTCCAGCAGTAGCTGCAATCGGTGTATTGGCAATCTCCATGTTCAATTCAATTGGCCGCCTTATCTGGGGCATGATATCTGACAAACTTGGACGAATTAATACCATCACTCTATTGCTCTCAGGATCAGCAGTTCTTTCCCTTTTGGTCAATATAGCAGTGGGATATTGGGTTTTTATATTAATTGCTGTGATCGGCTTTTTCTATGGCGGGCTTTTAAGCAATTTCCCCTCCCTAACAGCTGATCTTTTTGGACCTACTCATATGGCAACAAACTATGGATTTGTACTTTTGGGTTTTGGCAGCGGAGCAATTATCTCGTCTCAAATAGCAGGTCACTATAGAAACCTTGCCATAGATAATATTAATCTTATGTTTCCGGCATTTGTGATTGCCTCCTGCTGTGCAGCCGGCGGCATAGTCCTTATTCAGATTTTAAGAGTCCTGGGAAAGCGAAGGGCTTGAATCTCAGTCCGCGTTAGCGGACAATTTAATAAATTTCCTATATGATCCAACCCCGAAGGGGTTGACAAAAATATCGGATATTTGTAATATCCTACTAAACACATAGGTATTACGTGTAAAAATCTAAGGAGGAAAAAATGAAAAGAACCTTAATTAGTCTTGTCTCTATCGGAGTATTGCTTTTGGCATTTCCCCAGCTTGCTGAAGCTAGAGGCGGATCAGAACAATCAAGTTCCACTCTTACAGTGGGAGCAACACCGGTTCCGCATGCGGAATTACTTGGCCTTATCAGGGATGACCTGGCATCCCAGGGGATAAACTTAAGGATTATAGAATTCACCGATTATATACAGCCCAATATGGCTTTACTAAGCGGAGATCTGGATGCCAACTATTTCCAGCACACACCTTATCTGGAATCCAATACTGAATGGTCAACACAGCTTGTCTCTGCATTTGGCGTGCATGTGGAACCTTTTGGGCTTTACTCCAGAAGATATAGCAATTTAAGAGATTTGCCCAATGGAGCGACCATTGCTATTCCCAATGATCCGTCAAATGGCGGCCGTGCCCTGCTTTTGCTTCAGGCAAACGGGCTTATCAGGCTAAGGCCGGGCTCAGGTCTTTGGGCTACTCCCCTTGACATCATTGATAATCCCCGCAATTTCCGTTTCCAGGAGCTTGAGGCAGCACAGCTGCCACGCGCTTTACAGGATGTTGACGCTGCTACCATCAATGGTAATTTTGCGCTACAGGCTGGGTTTAATCCAGTGCGGGACTCACTCATTATTGAAGGTGCGGATTCTCCCTATGTAAACATTGTTGTTGTGCAAAGAGGCAATGAAAATGATCCCAGAATTATTGCATTAAGAAATGCCATGCTCAGCCAGAAGGTAAGGGATTATATCAATGCCAATTACGGCGGGGGTGTTGTAGCGACATTCTAGGCAGGATATAATATCGAAAGGTATAATATCGGGCAATAATGATTACTTTAAAAAACATTTCCAAGACTTATTCTACGGTAACTGCGGTTAAGCTGGTAAACCTGGAAATCCCGGCAAACTGTATTTTTGGGATCATAGGACGCAGCGGCGCAGGCAAATCTTCGTTACTGCGTACCATGAGCCTTTTGGAAAAACCTGATACCGGCGAGGTGTACTACAACGATGAACGAGTTGACACCTTGCAGGGACAGGATTTGCTGGCACGGCGCAGAAAAATGGGAATGATATTTCAGAACTTTAATCTTTTGGGTTCGCGGAATACAGCGGGAAACATTGCCTTTCCCCTGGAAATCGCAGGCTTACAACGCAAGCAAATTGACAGGCGTGTTGATGAACTGCTTGAACTTGTTGATATAAGCGACAAACGCAGGGCGCGTATGCGGGAACTTTCCGGCGGGCAGAAACAGCGTGTGGCTATAGCCAGAGCTCTTGCAGCAAGCCCGGAAGTTTTATTCTGCGATGAAGCGACAAGCTCTCTCGATCCCCAGACAACCCGTTCAATCCTTGAGTTAATCCGCGATTTACAAAAACGCCTAAGCCTAACCGTTATATTGATAACACATCAGATGCAGGTTATACGGGAAATATGCCAGAATGTAGCGGTCATGGATCAGGGATATATTGTGGAAAGCGGAAGCGTTGACACAGTCTTTAACGCGCCGCAGGCAGATGCGACAAAAGGACTTCTTCATGCTTAATGAAATGATTTTTGAAACATTGACCCTGCTTCCGGCTGCGACAATAGAAACAATATACATGGTTTTTGCAGCAACTTTATTTGCCTGTATCATGGGTTTCCCTTTAGGGGTTTATTTATATACAGCTTCTCCGGCAGGGCTTTTACCAAGACTTATGTTTTACAGTGTAATATCCAGGATTGTAAACCTATTTCGTTCCATTCCCTTTATAATACTGATGATACTTCTTATACCCCTGACGCGGCTTATCATAAGAACCAGCATAGGCCCAACAGCAGCGATAATTCCACTTTCAATAGCAGCAGCTCCTTTTGTGGCACGCGTTGTCGAAGCAGCCCTGTCAGAAGTTGATCATGGGGTTATTACAGCTGCCAGGGCAATGGGTGCAAGCAATTTTCAGATCATACGCAAGGTATTAATTCCAGAAGCCCTGCCTGCTCTTGTTTCCGGTCTTGCACTGACCATTATAAACCTGATTGGTTATTCGGCAATGGCAGGTGCCATAGGCGGCGGAGGTCTGGGAAATCTTGCCATACGTTATGGTTATTACCGCTTTAGAATAGATGTTACGATAGGAGCTGTAATCGTAATACTTTTGCTTGTAGAAGCAGTACAGATAACAGGGACTATAATCAGCCGCAGCCTTCTTTCAAAGCGTTAGGGCAGATATTATGTTTTCTGCCTGGGGCTGTTAAACAAAAGTGAGTTTCAATATGAAAAACAATATTTCTTTTCGTTCAAAAATTTATGAAAACATTACACATGCAACAGGAGCAACGCCGCTGGTGCGGCTGTCAAATATCAGCAAGGGCTTGCCGGGAATTCTGCTTGGCAAACTGGAAGCCTTTAACCCGGCAGGCAGTGTAAAGTGCCGTATAGGGACAGCAATGCTGGAAGCAGCCAGGCAGGATGGAAAACTAAAACCAGGCGGCTTGGTAATTGAACCCACAAGCGGCAATACTGGTATAGGCCTGGCCTTTGCCTGCGCAGCTCAGGGTTACAAGCTTATGCTGGTTATGCCGGAAACCATGTCCATAGAACGCCGCAAACTTGTAAAGATGCTTGGCGCAGAACTTGTGCTTACACCTGGTAACGAAGGCATGACAGGGGCAGTAAACAAGGCAAAGGAACTGACAGAGCAGTTATCAGGTTCTTTTATGCCCCTGCAATTTGAAAACCCGGCAAATCCAGAGATTCATAGGCTGACTACCGCAGAAGAAATTTGGCAGGACAGTAAAGGCGAAGTGGATATTTTTGTCGCAGGTGTAGGCACAGGAGGAACCATCACCGGCGTAGGCGAAGTGCTAAAACAGCGCAAGCCATGTGTTAAAATTGTCGCAGTCGAACCTGACGCATCTCCTGTTCTTTCCGGCGGCAATTCTGGTCCTCACCGTATACAGGGTATAGGAGCTGGCTTTGTGCCTAAAATCCTTAACCGTTCAATAATTGACGAGATTATTCGCGTAACAAATGAGGATGCCTTTGATACAGCCAAAAGATTGTGCCGTGAAGAAGGTGTACTTGCAGGCATTTCATCCGGCGCAGCAGTTTGGGCAGCACTGCAGCTTGCTTCAAGGGAAGAAAACTCCGGCAAAACAATTGTAAGCATATTGCCTGATTCAGGCGAGCGTTATTTGTCTACACAGCTTTCTGAAATAACAGATGATTGATTTGCAATTTCATGCCTCGGACCAAGGGAGTGAACATATAGACCTTACACACGAAGAAATAAAAAGATATAAACGCAATCTTATGCTGCCGGAAATAGGCATTGAAGGACAAAAAAAAATAAAAAACGCAAAAGTCCTTATAGTAGGTTTGGGCGGACTTGGTTCACCCCTTGCGCTTTATCTAACAGCCGCAGGTGTCGGAACCATAGGCCTTGCTGATTTTGATATGGTTGATGAATCAAATTTACAAAGGCAGGTGATCCACTCTATGCGCGATATAGGAAGGCCAAAAGTAGATTCTGCCATGGACAGAATCAAAGAATTAAACCCATATATAAATGTTGTTACGCACAATGTAAGGCTCTCAAGCGAAAACGCTTTGGATATAATCGCAAATTATGACATTGTAGCAGACGGAACAGATAATATACAAACCCGTTATATAATAAATGACGCATGCGTAATATCCGGTAAACCATATATCTACGGCACTATACTTCAATTTGAAGGCCAGGCAAGCGTTTTTGCAGCAAAAGACAGCCCCTGTTACAGATGCCTTTTCCCCTCCCCGCCTCTGCCCGGCATGGCGCCTAACTGCGCTGAGTTTGGTGTGTTGGGAATTTTACCAGGCATTATAGGAACCATTCAGGCTGCGGAAACAATTAAACTTATTACAGGCAATGCAAAGCCATTGATCGGACGCTTGTTGTTATTTAATGCTTTGCACATGAGCTTTCGGGAGCTTCAGCTGAAAAAAGATCCTGAATGCCAGACATGCGGGGAAAATCCCAAAAGGAAAGAATAATGGCTTTTATAACACAGATCAAAGCAGAGGAATATGGATATAACTTTATCCCTCAAGAGTATCTTCCACCTGGAAAGGACGAATATTGGCAAAGGGATATTCAGCAAACAAAGCACAGGGTTTGGCGTGAACTAAAACAAGAGGAAATAGAAATACTATTAAAAAACAATAATTCCTGTTCTGCCTGGGACAAGGTTCTTGTAAGCGATCCTTTTGAGCCTATGCTGATCCATAACTCAAAATTTTATGGCCTTGTACGCATAGGTGCACTCCGTAATGTAATACTTCAGCATCATGATTTTTGTATTCCCGCAGGAATCAGAAACAGCACAATTATTTCCTGCGATATAGGTGATGATACGGCAATTCAGGAATGTCACTATATCTCCCATTACATTATTGGAGACGCCTGCATACTTTCCCGGATTGATGAGATGCAGACCACGAACCATGCAAAGTTTGGCAGCGGCGTGATAAAAGACAATGAGGAAGAAAGTGTCCGCATCTGGATCGATGTGATGAACGAGGCAGGCGGCAGATCAATACTTCCATTTCCGGAAATGCTCTGCGCTGATGCTTTTCTCTGGGCTTGTTACAGGGACGATACAGTTCTCTGCGAAGCACTAAAAAACATTACCCAAAAAGAGTACTCAAAGCCTTATGGCATGTATGGAGTTGTGGGTTCTTATTCGGCAATAAAGAGCTGCCGCATTATCAAGGATGTTTTTACAGGTGAGTGGGCATATATCAAGGGAGCAAACAAACTCAAAAACATCTCCGTGCTTTCTTCCAAAGACGAGCCAAGCCAGATAGGTGAAGGAGTGGAGATGATAAACGGCATTGTGGGTTATGGATGTAATATATTTTACGGTGTAAAGGCTGTGCGCTTTGTTATTGGCAGCTATTCAAGCCTGAAATACGGTGCCCGTCTTATACATTCAGTGCTGGGGGATAACTCCACGGTTTCATGCTGCGAAATACTCAACAGCTTTATATATCCAGCCCATGAACAGCACCATAACAATTCCTTTCTTATTGCCACTATGATTCAGGGCATGAGCAATATGTCAGCAGGTGCAACCATAGGTTCCAACCATAACAGCCGTGCCAATGATGGGGAAATCCGGGCAGGCCGAGGTTTCTGGGCCGGGCTTTCCACCTCTTTAAAACATTCCAGCTATTTTGCCAGCTTTATCCTTGTTGTAAAGGGGGATTATCCGCGCGAGCTGAACATCACCCTGCCCTTCTCTCTTGTAAACTACAATGCGCGGCTTGATAGGCTTGAAGTTATGCCTGCCTATTTCTGGATGTATAACCTGTATGCTTTGGAACGTAATTCATGGAAAACTCAAGGCAGGGACAGACGTAAAAATAAAAAACAATACATAGAAACAGATTATCTGGCTCCTGACACAGCAGAAGAAATAATTTCCTCACTTTCTCAGATAGAACTCTGGATGAAGGATTTCTCTGATGAAGATGACCTGCTTTCAGTTACTGGTCTCGAACCCCAGCGCAGAGGTACGGTAATATTAAAACCGCGCCAGGCCTGTATTGCATACCGCGAGATGCTGCTCTATTACAGCCTAAAAACACTGGCCGATTATCTGGAACAAAACCCAAAACTTTCATATACGGAATTTATAAACCAAATGAAGACAGATTCCAGAATAAGCGAATGGATCAACCTTGGCGGGCAGATAGTTCCTGCATTCCGCCTTGATGAACTAAGGGACAGGATTAGAAATGGCGATATAGATAGCTGGGAAAAAATTCACGCTTGTTATGATGAAATTGCAGCAGCCTATCCCCTTGACAAAGCGCAACAAGCCTGGGAAGTATATCGTTACCTTGAATGTGATGCATCAAATACTGAAGCAGAACATCCATTTGAACAGACTGATAATTTTAAAAAAGAAATGGAAAACTTTATAAAACTAAACCGCTCAATAAGTGATCGTGTTTATCTGAGTAAAGCCAAGGACCTTACAGACTCTTTTAGGAGCATCTGTTACCGTAACAGGGAAGAGATGAAGCAGGTTCTGGGGAGCGCAGATGATAATTCATTTATTAAATTCATCCGCAAACGTACTGACCTTGAAGAAGAATCCATTATACATCTAATGGAGAGGCTTTAATTTTATATTAATGCATATCAAGCTTTAAAGCTCTTTAAACGCAGAGCATTTGACACAACTGTTACAGAACTTAGACTCATTGCAGCAGCAGCTAACATGGGGTTCATAAGCGGACCTCCAAATACATAAAGAAGCCCGCCGGCAATGGGGATGCCAAGCGTATTGTAGGCAAATGCCCAGAAAAGATTTTGTTTAATTGTGCGGATTGTCCGCTTGCTTAATTTTATTGCTGTAGGGACATCCATTAAATCACTTTTCATTAATACAATGTCAGCACTTTCCATGGCAACATCTGTGCCGCTGCCTATGGCAATGCCTATGTCTGCCTGGACCAGGGCGGGTGCATCGTTGATGCCATCTCCGGCCATTGCTACTATTTTACCTTCAGCTTGCAGTTTCTTTATCGCATCTGATTTATCTTGTGGCAAAAGTTCTGCAAGCACATTGTTTATCCCTACCTGATTTGCAATGTCCTTTGCAGTTTGCAGACTGTCACCTGTGATCATAATGACTTCTAAACCCATTTCTTTAAGCTTTGAAATCGCTGCCTTGCTGTTTGGCTTGGGTTTGTCAGAAACCACGATCTTTCCAAGATACTCGTTGTTAGAGTAGATACATATGCCACGTCTTATTTCGACAAATTTGCCGTCAATAAAGCCCTGAACACCCTGCCCTATAATGGCTTTAAAATCAATTACCTCAAGATAATCACCATCATAATAATCGCAAATAGCCTTTGCTATAGGGTGTTCAGAATAGCGTTCTAATGAGGCAGCAAGCTGTAATACATTCCCCTCGACCGAGGCTACATGCGGCTTGCCCTCTGTTATTGTTCCTGTCTTGTCTAAAACAATTGTTTCAATTTTATGGGTAATTTCCAGAGCTTCGCTGCTTTTGATCAATATGTTGTTTTCTGCGCCTTTTCCCGTACCTACCATTATTGCCGTAGGAGTTGCCAATCCCAAAGCACAGGGGCAGGATATAACAAGCATGGTAATGAAAATTGAAAGTGAAAATGATATATTTGCACCTGTCAAAAACCACAAAAGGCTGACTGCCATTGCAGCTAAACAAACAACGGGAACAAACACAGCGCATACCTTGTCGCCTAATGCTGCTATGGGAGCTTTGCTGGTCTGGGCATCTTCAACAAGTTTTATGATCTGTGCAAGGGCTGTGTCTGCACCCACTTTATCTGCCCTGAATTGTATCGTGCCTGTTGTGTTAATTGTTGCGGCATAAACAGTATCTCCGGTTTTCTTGTCCACAGGCATACTTTCACCTGTGAGCATGGATTCATCTATTGCGCTGTGTCCTTCCAGTACAGTTCCATCAACAGGGATTTTTGCACCTGGTTTAACCATGACAATATCACCTGGTGCTACTTCATCAATCGGGATTTCTTTTTCAATACTGTTCTGTATGATAATGGCGGTTCTGGGTGCAAGGCCCATGAGTTTTTTTATGGCTTCGTTTGTTTTTCCTTTTGACACTGCTTCAAGCGCTTTGCCAAGAAGGACAAGGGCAAAGATAATGCCTGCGGTTTCATAATATAAAAAGTCTACAGCTGCGTTATCACCGTTAGCAATTCTCCATGTATTGTATATGCTATAGACCATTGCCGCTGATGTTCCAATGGCAATAAGAGAATCCATATTGGGGCTGCGCTTGACTAATGCCATAAACCCTGCTGTATAAAATTTATACCCTGTTATGATAATTGGAATTACTAAGACTATCTGCCATATAGCAAACAAAAGGGGGACATCCTTCATGGTATGATGAATAATTGTCCAAAAAGGCAGCCAGCTTAAGGGCAGCATGGGTGCCATGGTAATATAAAAAAGCGGGGCTGCAAAAATAAGGGCAATGACAGCTTTTGTCTTGGCTGATTTTATTTCTTTTTGCTTACGCAGCCAGTGCGTGTCATTTGTGCTGTTTTTTTTTATCTCAAGCACTTCATAACCTGTTTTAATTATTGCCTTTTTTATGGCGTCAATTGATTGAGTATCAATAAATTCCACAAAGAGTTTTTCTGAGGCAAGATTCACCCTGGCAGATATTACACCTTCCATGTTTTGCACAGCTTTTTCTACTCTTGCGGCACAGGCAGCACAGGACATTCCTTTAATGATCAATGTTTCAGTCTGCATATATCTCCTTTTAATTTTTATACCTTATCACACGGCTGGCGTTCAATATTGCCATCAATGATACTCCAACATCAGCAAAGACCGCTTCCCACATGGAGGCAACTCCAAACGCGCCAAGCACCAGAAATACAGCTTTGATTCCAAGGGCAAGAATAATATTCTGCCAAACTATTTGTTTTGTGAAACGCGCTATGGCAATGGCATCAATCAATTTTGAAGGTTCATCTGTCATCAATACAACATCAGCAGCCTCTATGGCCGCGTCCGAGCCAAGTCCGCCCATTGCTATGCCCACATCAGCACGGGCCAGCACCGGCGCGTCATTGATACCATCCCCGATAAATGCGAGCTTGCCTTTTGCCTTTTTTTTCATTGAAAGCATTTCCACTTTTTCTACTTTCTCATGGGGCAAAAGACCAGCATAATATTCATCCAGAGACAATTCTTTGGCAACAGCCGCTGCTATTTCCGGATTATCACCGGTTAACATAACAGTCTTGATGGCATTTTCTTTGAGAGCTGCAATGGCAGCCTTGCTGTCTGCTTTTATTTCATCAGAAATAATGATGCATCCAATAAACACATTATCTACAGCTATATAAACTTTTGTGCCAATATCCTGTGATTCAGAAAAAACAATTTCATTAGCTGACATTAATTTGTGGTTTCCAGCAAGAATTGTTTTGCCATTTGCTTTTACGCTTATACCAAGACCGGAAATTTCATTGTATTGGGAAAGTCCTTCTCTGTTAATCTCTTTATTGCCGGCCTCTCTGTATGCTTTTAATATGGAAAGCGCAATAGGATGATTTGAAAAAGACTCAGCTCTTGCAGCATATTCAAGCACTTGCTCATCTGTCCAATTCTCTGCGCTTTTTATACCTGTAACATTGAATACCCCTTTTGTAAGGGTTCCGGTTTTATCAAAAACCACAATGTCAAGATTGTTCAGGGCTTCAAGGAAATTACCGCCTTTAACCAACACACCTTTTCTGGAAGCGCCGCCTATACCGCCGAAAAACCCAAGTGGTATAGAAATCACCAATGCACAGGGGCATGAGATCACCAGAAAAACAAGACCGCGGTGCAGCCATTCAGACAAGAGACCAAAACCAAGAAGCGGCGGGACAAAGGCGATTAATGCGGCAAGAAAAACAACAACAGGGGTATAGTATCGGGAAAAGCTCGTGATAAAATTTTCTGTTGGCGCTTTCTTGCTTGAAGCGTTTTCTACAAGGTCAATTATTTTTGCTACTGTAGATTGTCCAAAGGTTTTTGTTACCTTTATTGTTAAAAGACCGTTCTGGTTGATACATCCTGAAAGTACCATATCCCCTTCTTTTGCTTTTCTGGGAATAGACTCACCTGTCAGAGCCATGGTATCAAGCATGGCCTGGCCTTCAATTACTTCACCGTCCAAAGGGATCTTTTCCCCTGGTTTTACCAATATAGTGTCCCCGATATTTACAGTCTCTGGCTCAACCTTAATTGTTTCATTATTTTTTATGAGGTTTGCAAAATCCGGCCTTATGTCCATAAGAGCGCTGATTGATTTTTTTGATTTATTGACTGCCATGTCCTGAAAATATTCACCCACCTGGTAGAACAGCATGACCGCAACTGCTTCCGGGTATTCGCCTATAATAAATGCTCCGATAGTTGCCAGGCTCATCAGGAAGTTTTCATCAAAAAACTGTCCCTTGATTAATCGTTTTATTGCCTTAATTACAATATCACTGCCAAGAACAAGATAAGCCAGCATGAATACAGCGAATTTAATGTAGATCTGCAAATCAAGAATTTGATCTAAAATAATACCAGCAGCAAAAATCACTGCTCCGGCTATAAGCTTTGCAAGCTGAAATTTCTCATCATTTTTATCATGAGAGCAGCCAGGGCAGGCAGTCTCTTTCAATTTGTTAGTATTATTCATGAATGTGCTCAAACCCTTTTTCAAAAATGTCTTTTACATGGCTGTCTGCCAATGAATAATAGACTTCTTTTCCCTGCTTGTTATATTTTACGAGTTTACTCAAGCGCAGGGCTCTAAGTTGGTGGGATATTGCTGATTTTGTCATGCCAAGCAATACAGCAATATCACAGACACACATTTCCTGGCAGGAGAGTGCCCAGAGTATGCGAATACGGGTACTGTCAGAAAACATCTTGTAAAGGTCTGCAAGATCGTAAAAATCCTCCTCTTTAGGCATAGTCTTGCGCACACGCTTGACTACTTCTTCATGAATAACTTCACAATCACATTCCAGTTTATTATGTTTCATTGAATCTCCATTGAAAATATCAATATGATTGAACAATCGTTCAACTATAATTTAATATATTTCAATGGTTTAATCAAGTGTTTTTTAATTTTTTTTAAAAAATCTATCTGTAACTTACCATTTCGCTGGCATTCCTGCGGGCAGATGCACCGCTAACTGCATCTGTTCCTGGTGCAACCATGCCAATACGGACAGCCAACACAGCATTACGGTTTTCCGGAAGTCCAAGTTCGCCTTTAAGGTCCCTGTTCACCGCTGCAATGGGGGCAATGTATATTTGTGAGCCATAGCCCAGGGCCTGTGCTGCCAGATACATTGATTGCGCTGCCATTGCACAGTCCATAAATTCCCTGTTTGTAGTACCTTCTGTTGATACAACAATAACTACGTTCCCCTGAACTGCCTGGGAAATAATTCTTTGAGTAAGGCCAAAATCCTGCACAACAGTAAAAAACCAGGGCTGGCGATTGCCTGCGCTGCCAGTACGAACCCCAGCCTGTACTATAAGATCCAAATCAGCTCTGGGTATGGCTCCTGTAGCAAAGGCTCTGCCAGGAGAATAGTGATTGAGTATAACACCAAGACGATTTGCCCCATCCTGAGCTGGCAGGGAAATAATACAAAACATCAAAACAATTAAAACAACGATTACTTTTTTCATAAATTTGCCTCCGCATATATTATACAGCAAAAGGATTAATAGTATATACTATAAAAATAATATTGATTTTTGGAGACTTCATGTGAAGCAGCAGGAAAGCAAAAAAGCCCTAATCGCAATGAGTGGTGGAGTGGACAGTTCTATTGCCGCATTTCTCCTGAAAAAGCAGGGATTTGACTGCACAGGAATAACAATGAAACTGTTTGACAACGAGGATATTGGAGCAGGCAGGGAAAAAAGCTGTTGTTCACTTGAGGATGTAAAACATGCGCGCAATACTGCTGATTCAATGGGCATACCATTTTATGTAAATAATTTTACAGAAGATTTTAAAAAAAAGGTAATAGGCCGCTTTATAGAAGCCTACAAAAGCGGCGCAACTCCAAATCCCTGTATAGACTGCAACCGGTATATAAAATTTGAAAAATTGCTTTTTAGGGCCAAACAGCTTAATATGGATTATTTTGCAACAGGACATTATGCCCGCATTGAGTATAATGAAAAAACCGGCCGTTATTTATTGAAAAAGGCAATTGATAAAATAAAAGACCAGAGCTATGTATTGTATGCCATGACACAGGAACAACTGGCACATACACTTTTTCCGCTGGGCACTCTGCGTAAATCAGAAGTAAGAGATATTGCAAAAAAACTTGGTTTTACAAACGCGGATAAACAGGACAGCCAGGACATATGTTTTGTACAAAATGGCTGTTATGCTGAATTTATCGAGCATTACTTAAATCATACCAGTGAGAGCGGTAATTTTATTGATATGCAAGGCAATATTCTTGGCAGGCATAAAGGGATAATCAGATATACTACAGGACAGCGGAGAGGACTTGGTATTTCCCTGAATAAACCAATGTATGTACATTCAAAAAATATTGAAAATAATACTGTAACTCTTTGTGAAGACAAAGAATTGTTTGCAAGTTCATTTGAAGCAGCAGATTTTAACTGGATAGCGTTTGATGGCATTACAAGCCCCATCCATGTTAAAGCTAAAATCAGATATAACCAAACCGAACAATGGGCAACAGCAACTCAAACCCCGCACAATACCGTTCATATTGAATTTGACGAGCCGCAGCGGGCAATAACAACAGGACAGGCAGCAGTATTATATGACGAAGATATGGTCATTGGCGGCGGGACTATTTCTGTGATATTATAAATATGATGTCACAATACTTCATGCGTTGCCTGCTTATTATTGCCTTATTATTTTCTGTCAGGGAAATTTATACTCAGGAGAATGATGAGCATACTATTAATGCCCGTATCATAACAAGCATCGAAGTAACAGGTCTTAAGCGCACAAGACCCCATATTGCCGAATATCCGCTTGAAAAATTTCTTGGCATGGACAGTGAAAATCTTGTGCAGCTCGAAGTGGAAGCTGCTGTTATTGGAACAGGCATACTTGATTTTATTAGCATGGAAATTATCGAAGATAATGACAGTAATGATGTTATACTGCATGTAACGGTTCATGAAAAATGGGCGATTATTCCCAATATAATTTTTTCAGCAGATTCAAGAGGAATAAATCTAGGGCTTTTTCTGATGGACAACAATGCCTTTGGTATAATGGATACGGCAATGCTTGGCGGTATGTATTTGAGTTCCGGCTGGATGGCCATGGGAATGTACAGACATACGCCTGGACATACAGGGTTGCCGGGCTGGAACGCATCATTAAGTTACAGTTCATTGACAACAGAAGATCAGGACAGGGAAGAAAATAGGCAGCGTTTTTATGGTGTAAACAGGTTTAATGCTTCGTTTGGATTAACAAAACCATTAACAGAAAATTTAAACACATCCATGGGAATTTCCTATTACGATATATCTGTAAATAATAAAGTAAACAGCTTAAATGCTCCTGAAAACAATGCACAAATCATAGGATTTAGCCCTGGGCTTTCATTAAATTACAGAACTTATGATGGAATTTTTATATCCCAAAGCGGTCTATCATTATTATATACATATAACCTTGCAATAAAAGGAGCATCGTTTCATCAAGCTCAATTACGTGCTAATTATGAACAATCCATTATTCCTGGATTTAGATATATGTTACGAAGCAGCCTGTCATGGAAATCCACAGATGATCCGCTTTTTGAAGATGGGCCTCAAAGAGCTCAGGTTAATATACTGCCAAATAGGTTTTCTGCATTGCATTATGCGGGTTTTGCAGCAGGACTTGAAAAATATATATTCAGAATAAGATGGGGAACATTATCAGCCCTGGCATCATGGCAGGCAGTTTTTTCCGAAGGGCCTATTGGAGGCAATCAGTTTGATCACGGGCCGTCAGTTGGTGTGCGTTTTTATTTAAGCCGCCTGGCTACATCTGCCATGGGAGCAGGTTTTGCATATAATATGAGTACAGGAATCTTTCAGTTTGCAATAAATATGGGAATGGGGTATTAGTATGAAAATTGTAATTTCGGTTATGGGTAAGGATCGCACAGGCATTATTGCCCTTGTTTCCGGTCTCTTGTACAGGGAGCAGATAAATATTCTTGATATCACTCAAACCATACTTCAAGACCTGTTTACAATGGTAATGCTGGCGGATATTTCTGGTTCAAAGCTGACTTTTGAATCGCTCCAAGAAGAACTTGCAAAAGTAGCAAAAGAGCTAAATGTTGAAATCAGAGTTATGCGCGCTGATCTTTTCGACGCAATGAATAAGGTATAATATGCTCAATATTTCTGAAATCCTTGAAACAATAGGCA
>Ga0099364_10001127_pt1 | contig 44583 bp, 47 predicted proteins | sample TergutTh196P3_FD_73070 | JGI IMG/M metagenome (GOLD analysis project Ga0099364, IMG submission 73070) | Microcerotermes parvus P3 segment gut microbial communities from Pointe-Noire, Republic of the Congo - Th196 P3 | ecosystem: Host-associated > Arthropoda: Insects > Digestive system > Gut ...
GTCCCCCCGCCGCCTGCGGGCGGCACCTCCCTCAAAGAGGGAGGCAAGGAGTTTTTTTTTTTTGCCTCCCTCTTTGAGGGAGGTGTCACCCGTAGGTGACGGAGGGAGGGTTCGGGCGACCGGGGGCGGTCGCCCCTACAAAAGATTGTTTATTGTGCACAAAATCAATCAGAGCGACTGAATAGATACAAAAAAAACCACCGCATACACGGTGGTTTTTTTTAAAAACTTATTCTACAACAAATACAAGCGAATTATAGTTAGAAATCGTAACGCTTACCATGCCATTCCCGCTGACAATTCTGCTGGCGGGTAGCCGTACCAAGCTTCCGTCCGGGTTGACGGAGTAAACTTTGATTACACTGCCCCAGAGTTTGGGGTCGATGTTTAGTTTTACGGAAAGGGTTACGGATTCCAAGCCGCCGAAATCGCCGTTTTCAACGAATCCCATGCCTGTCACCGCTTTTGCTTCGGGGAAATGGGACTTGATTCTTTCGGGGACTTCCACCGCGCCGCCCTTGAAATTAAGGTCTTTGAGTGCCTCGGTGTCGGTTATGTTACTGCCCTTGATGGCAACACCGTGGTTTCCGTAAGGAACCCAAACTTTTACATTGTCGCTTGCAATCGACAATGCTTCGAGAACATCTGAAGTTACGCCCAGAGCGGGGCTGAGGGTGACTGTTCCTCTGGTTGCGTTGCTGATAGCTGTTTTAGCTTCCGCGCTGTCGGCAATTACTTTTACTTCTTTGCCGCCTTCACCGCCGCTTTCGGTGTTATTCGTACCGCCGCTGCCGCCGCCGATTCCGCCGCCGGAGATGATTTGGTCACGAGCACTTCCGCCGCCGCCTCCGCTGTTTTCGCTCGGAGCTTCTTCGGTTACGTAGCTTCCTCTTGTTACGATAAAGCCGCCTTCTATAAGGTCGTCACGGGTGATAATGGTTTCATCGCCGCCTAGGGTAGCAACCGTTACGATTTTACTGCCGGGGTAAACTACGATATGTCCTGTGCTGAGGCTGGCAATATCAAAAGTCCCTCCTGCGACAATTGTAACAATCGCGTGGTTATTGAGTGTTCCGCCGTCAAAAATGACTGTGCCGTTTGCGGCGACTTCAATTTCAGCGGTTTTATTGCTTTGGCTTCCGTTTGTAAGTATGCCTTCAACGGTAAGAGTTCCGTTTGTAACCTCAATCTTTCCTAAGTTAGTTAACCTGCCGACTTTATCAGCCGCACCGCCCGTGCCTGTCGCAACAACAATATTCAATTTGCCATCATTTACAAACGAAATTGTGCCGGTTGAGCTGTTGGTGATTGTTCCAGCGTTGTTTAGCGTTCCTTGGTTATCTGTAAGTGCGCCGTTGTTGGTTATTGTACCAAAATTGGTGATAGTTCCGGCTGCGGCTTGAGTACGAAGGAGTCCGTTATTGGTGATTCTGTTGTTGTTTTCAAAAGTTCCTGCTGAAACAGTAATTTCGCCCCGCGGTCCTGCACCAGTATCATTATAGCCCCCAATTAAGATTGTTCCGTTGTTTTTAAATGTTTTGCCGGAGGCATCAAACCTAATAGTACCATAAGTTCCGGCTGTAACATTAATAGTGCCTTCGTTTGTGAAATTATCGCCGATGTAAACATTGCCCGCTACATTTATAGTTCCTGCGTTTGTGAGTGTATCGAAGAAATTCGATTCATTGGGATATGCTCCTACAACAAGCTTTTTATCGGCACTAATATTAATCGTGCCTTTAGCTGCATTAGTTAAGGTATCGCCATAGATAGAACCGCTAATAATGTTAAGAGTTCCGTTGTTCGTAAACGAATTTATAACATTAACTTCCGCATTAGTCATAAGCGCAACAGTTCCGTTATTTGTAGTGTTTTCGATTTTAGCAGGAGGGAAAATATCATCAAAAACCAAGGTCGCACTTGAATCAACGGTAAGGTCTTCTATTGTCAAATCGGTTTTAAGCGTTAATTTCCCGCCTTTAACGTCAAGCTTTTCGAGCGTTTTTGTTCCGACATTTAAAACAACGTCAGTGCTCGACCCTGTCACTTCAAAATCTATGCCCGCTAAATCGATTGAGCCTGTAATTGTAACAGTTCCCTCGCCGGAAAGAGTTATTTTCGGAGTTGCTACAATCGCAAACTTAGCCGAAGCTGCGCCGGTTGTAACAATTTCCAAGACATCTCCGTCATTCAAAGTTTGTATTGTCGCGCCGTTTTCTACAGTCAACGTATGCGGTACATCTATTCTTTCGACATAGCTTAAAACTACGCCATTGCCTGTAACGATGATTGTATCCCCTGCTTCAATTTTTCCGCCCGCGGCAGGAGTTAAGCCCGGAATAGCCGCCGCAAAGCCCGGACCGCCGGTAAGACCGTCCCAGTTTTCCGAAACGTCCATGCTTGCTGTAACTTCCCAAGTTGTATTAACAGCACTCGCCGTCAAAGGCGCGATTAATGTCACCGACAATGCCAGAGCCGCCGCCGTCAGCATTGCCAACAGCCTTTTTGTTTTACCCTTTACCATAAAATCAAAACCCACTTTCTTATCCTGTTTACTTTTATTAGGCAACAGCTTTTCCGTTACCTTACTTTAATCATAACATAAAAATTGAAAAAATGTAAGGGGTTTGGCGTGATTTCGGCATGTTGCAAAAAAAAAAAAAACGGGATTTGTGGGTTTTGCACAAAACCAAAAGGGCGGTAAAGAAATTTTTTAAAAGTATTGACAATTTTATTTTTGTATGTTATAATCATTATAATAAAAAAATAGAGAGGGCTTTTCCCTCTCTAAATATTGGGGTTAACGATGCTTCTTTTTGGTCGGAGAGCATCGTTTCTTTTTTCTTTCTGCAATGATGTCACGTATTGCAAGCACGATAAGCCCACCTACAACATTTGTCATTAAGTCCGAAAGAAAATTAAACGGATTACCCATGTATGTACACCTCCTCTCATAGGATTAAGGCAGGAGAGGCAACCCCCCTCCCGTAATCCCACGAACCTCGGTGACACGCAAACCGAAACAAATTTAAGACACGTTAACTCCTTGTGGCTTATTATAGCGAATTTTGGCGGGGGTGTCAAGGATTGTACCGAATTGTAATATTTTTTTGAAAAGTATTGACAATGGCGTTTGGTTGTGGTATAATAATTGTAATAAAGCGAACAGAGAGGTGCTAACCTCTCTGTTCTGGGGATTTAACGATGCTTTTCCTTGTCACGGGGGCATCGTTTCTTTTTTCGTTCAACGTAAATTTTACGAATTGCAAGCACTAGGAACTCGCCTGCAACGATTGCCGCTACGTCTAATAGAAAACTAAACGGATTACTCATGTATGTACACCTCCTCTCATAGGATTAAGGCAGGAGAGGCAACCCCCCTCCCGTAATCCCACGAAAATCATCGGTGACACGCAAACCGAAACAAATTTAAGACACGTTAACTCCTTGTGGTTTATTATAGCGAATTTTGGCGGAGTTGTCAATAAATGTACCGAATTGTAATATTTTTTTGAAAAATATTTTTAAATTTTTTATAAAGTATTGACAGAGCAAGGGAAATATATTATAATATAAATATAGGGAGCATACTAGATGACGGCTCTCTTCCTCAAGAATAAGTTAATTTAAAAAATAACCGCATCTTTTGGTCGAGGGGCGGTTATTTCTTTTCATTTATATCATGTATCAGTCTGATTACATTGCAGGTTGTATTAATGATAAGCAGAATCAGAACTAATGTTTCCATAAACTACCACCTCCTTTCGGAGTTGGAGGAAAAAGAGCCGCCACCGTATAAGTATGCCCCTATATTTTGAGGCTTTATGTCGGAATGGATAAGGAAAATTAAAAATGCCTCATTGTTATTATAGAGGATTTTGGCGGGGGTGTCAAGGGTTGTACTGAATTGTAATATTTTTAATATTTTTTCATTTTACCTATTGCATTAACCCAAAAAATATGTTAAAATAATTAATAGACTGTTTTTTTATACTAATTACGGAAAGGAATGAAAGGAAAAATGGCTAATATTAAATCGGCTAAAAAAAGAATTAAAGTTATAGCCGCTAAAACAATGCGGAATAAAGCGGTTAGAACTAATCTTAAAACAACGCTGAAAAAGGCGGATGCGGCTATCGCGGTGAAGTCGGGCGACAGCGAGGCGGCTGTAAGGCTTGCGATTAAGAAAGTAGACCAAGCGGCGGCAAGAAATTTAATCCACAAAAATGCCGCTAACAGGAAAAAATCCCAGCTTATGAAGAAGCTTAATACGGTTAAGGCATAGTATATGAAGCTTGACGGACGCTTGGAGGCTTGCGCGGGCTTTGTAACGGGTGAAAGAGTCTGCGATGTCGGCACGGACCACGGCAGACTTGCCGCCGCGCTTTTAAAAAGCGGCAGATGCAAAACCGCCGTTGCTTCCGATTTAAACAAAGCACCGCTATCCGCCGCGAAAGCCACGTTGGAGCGGCTCGGTGTGTCTGAACGCGCAGAGCTTGTTTTGTCGGACGGGCTTTTGAATATACGTCTGGGCGGCATAACGGACATTGTAATAGCCGGAATGGGCGGCGAGCTTATAGCTAAAATACTTTCAGAGCGCGCCTGTGAGCTCGGCGGCGTAAACCTTGTTTTACAGCCCATGACAAAGCTTTCTTTTTTGAGGGCTTGGTTAAGTGAAAACGGCTTTGACATCATAAATGAAAAAGAAGCAACGGCGCGTAACCGCCGTTATACGGTAATAAACGCACGCTTGGCATAATGTGCGGGTTTACAATGTACAGTTTGAGGAGGTCTGTTATGGCTACGGTTAAGGCGATTATGGATTTTATGGAGAAAACCGCTCCGCTTCGCCTTACCTCAAAGGATGACAATGCGGGGCTTTTAGTCGGAAGCTGTGAGGACAAGGCTGACAAGGTTATGCTCTGTCTTGACATTACAGTCGATGTGATTAACGAAGCGGCTGAAAAACACGCTGATGTTATCATTTCACATCACCCGATTATTTTCAAGCCATCGCTCAGCAGTATTTCCGTTCAGCACCCTGCCGGACTTGCCCTAAAAAAAGGCATAGCCTGCCTATGCTATCATACCTCCCTCGACATAGCCGACGGCGGAATCACCGACATGATGTATTCGCTGTTGAAAGAACCGTTGGGGCTCGGCGAAAAGCTCGGATTTTTGGAGCAGGTTTGCGAGGACAAGGGGTTCGGTTTGATTTGCAATATGAATGAGCCCGTTGAGCCTAAAAAAGCGGCTCATATGATAAAAGAGACTTTCGGTTGCAGCGTTTTGCGGTATCATGACGGCGGCAAGCCGCTCAAAAAAATTGCTTTCTGCTCCGGCGGAGGGGATTGGTTGTCTCCCGTTGCTACCCGGTTGGGCGCGGATGCTTATTTATGCGGCGATATTCGCCACCACCATTTTATAGCCGCGCAAAACGAGGGCTATTCAATTTTTGACGCGGGGCACTACCATACGGAGGTTATTTTTATACCCTGCTTGAAAAAGCGGCTTGAAGAGGCGTTCCCCGCCCTTGAAATTTTTACCGCCCAAAGCTGCTCAGACCCTGCCGGATATATTTTTTAGAACTGAATAAAAAACTACGATTCAAGCGTATAATTAAGAGGAAGAAAAAATGCAGGAAAATAGTACAAAAAAAATAATTTTCAGCGGCATACAGCCTACAGGTACATTTACCTTAGGTAACTATATCGGCGCGGTTTCAAACTGGGGGAAACTCCAAGATGAATACAGGTGCATATATTCAATCGTCGATATGCACGCCATTACCGTAAGGCAAGAACCTGCTGAACTGAGAAAAAATACGCTCGCGGCTTACGCGCTTTTGCTCGCCTGCGGGATTGACCTTACAAAAACCATCCTTTTTGTGCAGAGCCATGTTAAAGCTCACGCGGAGCTTAACTGGGTTCTGAACTGCTCGGCGCAGTTCGGAGAACTTACAAGGATGACCCAGTTTAAAGAAAAATCAGAAAAGCACCCCGAGGATATAAATGCGGGGCTGTTTACCTATCCCGTGCTCCAAGCGGCGGATATTCTCGCTTATAATGCGGATTTAGTCCCCGTGGGAGCGGACCAGAAACAGCACCTTGAATTGGCGCGCAATATTGCCCAAAGGTTCAACCATAAATACGGCGATACGTTTACATTGCCCGAGCCTTATATACCCCAAACGGGGGCTAAAATTATGTCGCTCCAAGAGCCTACCCAAAAAATGTCAAAATCCGATGAAAACCCTAACGCGGTTATATCCATACTCGATGAGCCGGATGTTATTATCCGCAAGTTCAAAAGGGCGGTTACAGACAGTGAAGCCTGTGTCCGATTTGCCGAGGGCAAGGATGGCATTAATAACCTTTTGACGATTTATTCGGTTGTCTCGGGCAAATCCGTAAGCGAAGCGGAGAAAGAGTTTGACGGAAAGGGCTATGGGGATTTCAAGTTAGCCGTAGGGGAAGCTGTTTCCGATAAGCTAAAGTCGGTGCGCGAGGATTATGCGCGCCTTATAGCCGACAAGGCGTATCTGACCGAGTGCTGTAAAAAAAGTGCTCTTACCGCTTCGGCTGTTTCGCAGAGGATTATTGATAAGGTTTACCGCAAGGTTGGATATTTAACGGTTAAATAATGAGCAAATAAATCCTAAAAAACTAAAATTAGCACAAAAATAATGATTGTTTTTGTGAATAATGCCAAATTTTCACCAAACATGCACAAAAACTATTGACAGAATCGCTCTTTAGTTGTATATTTATATGTAGCATAGTGTAAAAATGCTTCATGTAATTTTTATACAAATTGTATAACCCATATATATACATATGCTTTAGAAATTGTTGGGTTGGAATAAACTCCCAAATTCCCCAAAGCTTGGAGAGCCAAGCTGAAGCCCTTAGTATATTTAAGGCGTTCGTAAAGCGTTGCCGCGGTATTGATTTTGCGGGGCAGCTTTGCGAAGTCTGAATATAAATTTAAAAACCTTGCGCGGCGATATGAAAGCTTCTGCTCTGCCGAAAGGCTTTAAATGTCGGTTTCAGACGATATTTATATGAGCAGACTGCGGAAATTTTGCTCCTTTCAGCTCCTAAAACGAAATTGACGACTTTTCGGGCGGGAGAGGAAAGAGCCGCAGTGTTAAGGCAAGCAAAAACAAGGCTATTATATTTTTATAATATAATATATTTTAAGGAGGAAAAACCCTAATGAAAAACTTTAAGAAAATTATTGCAGCAATTGCCGCAATCGGTATGGCTGGAACCATGCTGGCGGCTTGTACCAGTGACAGCGGCAGCGGAGGCGGCGGTGGTGGAGGCGGCGGCGGCGCAACACCCTCTGAAACCATCGGATTTGAAGGCTTGCCGGAAGAAATTGACGAAGCAGCGTTGCTTGCAGACGGCGGCGGCTCTAAGCTGAAGATTTACTGCTGGAACACCGAGTTCATGGCAAGAATGACTTACGTATACGGCACGGTAGGAGTACCCGGCAAAGAAGTGACAATTTCCGAAAAGACATATACCACAGGTGCTGACGAGGAAGGCAATCCCGTAACCGAGACCATTGCAGTTATAACCTCCATCAACGGCGTTGAAATTGACTTTGTTGTAACCCCTAACCAAGGTAACGCTTACCAAGACAAACTTGACGCGGACATTGTTAAAAATACAGCCACCGATGACCCGATTGACATGTACTTAATCGAAGCTGACTATGCTATGAAATACGTCAACACGGAGTTTTCTCTTGATGTAAGCCTTCTCGGTCTTACAAATGCAGATGTTGGCAATATGTACGGTTACACCAAGGACGTTACCACGAACAACACAGACGGAACGCTCAGAGGCGTTTCATGGCAGGCTTGCCCCGGTGCTTTCATCTACAGAAGAAGCATAGCGCAGGACGTTTGGGCAACAGACGACATGACTGAAATCCAAGCAAAGGTTGCGAATTGGGACTTGTTTGAAGGCACTGCGGCTGAACTGAAAGAAAAAGGCTACTTTATGCTTTCCGGTTATGACGACAGCTACCGCGCATTCTCAAACAATGCTACCAATCCTTGGGTAGACGCGAACAACACCATTCAGATTGACGACAAAATTGGGGAATGGGTTGAGCAAACCAAAACCTTCACAGACAACGGCTGGAACAACAGAGCGAACCTCTGGAGCGACGCCTCAATGGCAGGCTTCAACGCTGACGGAAAAATCTTCGGCTACTTCGGTCCCGCTTGGTTTATTGACTTCGTTATGGCAGGCAAAGGCTCTGACGGCGACTGGGCTGCTGTAGAAGGACCTGCAAGCTTTAACTGGGGCGGCTCATGGCTCGTAGCAGCTCCCGGCACTGATAACGCGGCTCTCGTTCAGGAAGTTTTGAGAGATATGACCTGTAACGAAGATAACCTCTTAGCTGTAACCAAAGAATTCGGCGAATTCACAAACAACCGCAATGCTATGGAAGCACTTGCGGCTGACGAAAGCTACTCTAACTCATTCTTAGGCGGTCAAAATCATATCGCTGTTTTAGCTAAATCCGCTACGAACATCAGCATGGATAACATCAGCGAATTTGACCAGTTACTTACCGAAAGCTTCCAAGCGGCTATGATGGAATATTTCAATGGTAATAACACCCAAGAGGAATCCATTGAGCTCTTCTACGAAATGGTTTTGAAAAACCGTGCCCTCAACAGGTAGGTTTTAAGAGCTTAGGCATTTAATTGCGCTATGTGTGGGGCGGGCTTCTGCCCGTCTCATACTATATCTAAAAAACTTTAATGAAAGGGTAATCCGCTTTAGAGTGTCTTATTTAAGGGTTATTGAGGGTGATATGATATGGCTGCTCCGATTACCAAAAGAAAATCTATAAGTTATACGAACTGGGGATATTTCTTTATAGCACCTTTCTTTATTATTTATGCAATTTTTGCGTTTATTCCGTTACTCAGCACTTTTTGGTACAGTTTATGCGATTATTACAGAGTTGGAGTTGCCGATTGGACAGGTCCGAAGTTTATCGGGCTGGACAATTTTAAGGTGATTTTGGATTTCAGCCAGACGTACAATCTATTGGTGTATTTTAAAAATACGGTCATCATTTGGCTTGTGGGCTTTGTTCCCCAGATTATAGTTTCCTTGCTTTTGGCTTCATGGTTTACCGACCTTAGATTGAAGCTTAAAGCGACAGGGTTTTTCAAGGTTGTTATCTATCTCCCCAACGTAATCATGGCGGCTTCGATTTCAATGCTGTTCTTTGCCTTTTTTGACGACTTAGGACCTGTAAACAGTATGCTTAAAGAAGCAGGGATGATTACGGAAGCGTATAAGTTTTTTAATAACGTAACCGCTACGAGGTCTATTATAGCTTCTATAAACTTCCTTATGTGGTTTGGTAATACGACTATATTACTTATGGCGGCTATTATGGGTGTTGACACAAGCGTTTACGAATCGGCTCAGATTGACGGGGCTAACCCGGCGCAGACATTCTGGAAAATCACAATCCCGCTGATTCGCCCGCTTTTGGTTTATGTTTTGGTAACCTCTTTAATCGGCGGTATACAAATGTTCGACATACCGAGCATTATTACTAACAATATCGGTACACCCAACAGAACCGCGATGACGGTTATGATGGAATTAAATGCTTACGCAGGGAATAAAGATTACGGACGTGCTGCCGCGGTAGCTGTTGTTCTCTTTGCAGTATCTGCCTCTTTGAGCTTGCTTGTATTCTGGCTGGGTCGCGACAAGGATGCCATAAAAGTCAGAAAAGAAATGGCTAAAAGGAAGAAAGGAGCCGGATTATTATGAACGACATTGTTCGTGACCGCGATGCGATGAGTAATATTATTATTTTAAATGTTAGGCGCGCTATTGCCTATTTGGTTTTAGCAATTCTAACCTTTGCCGCGCTCTTTCCCTTTTACACCATGATTATAAACTCCACAAGAAAGCATACCGAAATTCAGAGCGGGTTCTCGTTTTTCCCCGGTTCATGGGCTGATTTTTACCGAAACTTTATGAACGCGATTAACGACCCCACGATTCCGATTATGACGGGTATGGTTAACAGCCTTATCATAGCGGTGGCGGCAGCCTTTTTATGCGTTTACTTTTCAGCGTTTACGGCTTACGGAATCCATGTTTATGATTTCAAAATAAAGAAATTTTGCTTTACCTTTATTTTAATCATCATGATGGTTCCCACGCAGGTATCCGCTCCCGGTTTCCTTAACCTCATTACAAGAATGGGATTGATGGACACTTTCTGGCCTCTAATCCTGCCCGCAATAGCCGCTCCCGTTACATTCTTCTTTATGAAGCAGTATATGGAAGCCTCCCTACCGCTTGAAATTGTAGAAGCGGCAAGGATTGACGGGTGCAACGAGTTTAAGACCTTTAACAGAATTGTAATGCCGATTTTAAAGCCTGCGATTGCAGTTCAAGCCATCTTCTCTTTCGTTGCAAACTGGAACAATTACTTTATGCCTGCCCTAATTTTGGAAACGGCAAACAAGAAAACGCTCCCTGTACTTATTGCAATGATTAGAAGCGCGGACTTCTTAACATTTGATAACGGCAAGCTTTACGTATTTATCATGCTGTCAATCCTGCCTGTTATCGTAGTTTACTTAATCCTCTCTAAATTTATCATTCGCGGCGTTACTTTAGGGGCGGTTAAAGGGTAATTTTGTTAAATTCAAAAATTTGCGACCAAATGCACGGGACGGGCTTGCCCGTCCCGTGCACCAAAAAAATAAAAAAACAGAAAGCGAAGTAATACGCTTTCTGTTTTTTTTTTTTATTGGATTATCCCGCTTTTCTTGACAGCCAAATATGCGCTATATCAAGGGCATCGTAAAGGCTGGATTTTTCGCTTGTCTTTACAATAGCCTGCATGGGGCTGAGCTTTTCGTCCGTTGCCATTTTGTATATTTTAACCTTGCTTGCTATATCTAAACCGCTTTGCTTGGTTTTTTCCGTAATTTGAAGCATGACGACATGGGTGTCCCACATATTTCCGTAGTATATTGTGTCCTTATTCCTCACAAGGGGGAGACCTTTATAGGTAAAAAATTCGGACTTCACCGCAGTGACCTCAGCCGCCGCGTTTTCTTTTTTTTCAGCCATTTTAATAATATCCTCCTTTTTTTCCATAAAAATACTATCATTTTTATGGGCTTTTATTGGTATAATAAATAAGGGTTCAGAGGGAAGCGAGCTTTCCCCAAAAGACCATGCGAAAGGGAACGGTCACGGATATGGCGTTGATTGAGCTTAAAAACATATCGAAATATTACGGCGGAGGTGAAAACAAGACCTGCGCTTTGTCAGACGTATCTTTAAAGATAAACCGAGGCGAATTTATCGCCATTGCAGGTCCGTCCGGCTCGGGTAAGTCTACCCTTATGAATATGCTGGGCTGCCTTGACATACAGTCGCGCGGGGAGTACAGGCTGGGCGGCGCAGATGTAGCAAAGCTTTCAGATAAAAAGCTTTCAAAAATACGCAACCGTGAAATCGGGTTTATCTTCCAAAGCTTTAACCTGATTCCGAATCTCACCGCTTGGGAAAATGTGGAATTGCCGTTAATATACAGAGGTATAAATTCCACGGTACGCAAAGAGCTTTCGTTAAATGCACTTGAACGGGTTTCGCTTAAAAACCGAATAAACCATCGCCCCTCGCAGATGTCCGGCGGGCAACAGCAACGCGTAGCCATAGCCAGAGCAATCGCCGCCTCCCCGCCGATTATATTGGCGGACGAGCCAACGGGTAATCTTGACAGCAAATGCGGAGCAGACGTCATGCAGATTCTATACGAATTAAACGCCCAAGGCAAAACAATCATCATCATCACCCACGATGATAAAATTGCCGCCCTAGCCGCCAGAACAATCCGCGTAACGGACGGAAGAATCGTTTCCGACATAACGGCGAAATCATCCTAGGGAGCATCCCGTATTTTAATGAAAATCCATCGTTGTAAAGAACATTATAACATATTATACACTTTTTGTCAACTATTATTTTGTAAAATGATGAGTAAAGTACCGTGGTGAATGGTAATATTGCAAGAAGCGGCTGTCATTTCATTGCTCACGCCCACGGGGAAGCTCCTTGTAAGCTTATAATTTTCAACATTATATTTTGTGCCGCAGGTTGTGACCACCGCCTCCTCGGATATGGCAAACATTGACAAATACCCGCTGTTTCCGGGAAAATCAAAGCTCCCCTTTGATAAGACATACGCCTCAAAGGAGGGTTCAATGATTCTGCCTTTGCCGCCCTTTGATAATATATATTCCAATACTTGGAGGTTTGCGATAGTATGGTCAAAACGACCGCCGCTCGCGCCGCAGAGGGTAATATCGTAAAAGCCCCGCCCCATAGCCGCTTTTACCGCAAGCAGCATATCGGTATCGTCCTTTTCCTTGGGCGCGGTTATCGTTTCGCACCTAAGGGGCGGCTCGCCCTCTAAGCTGTCAAAATCGCCGATTAAGAGGTCGGGGAGGAGCCCCAGACGGATGGTATGCCTGTAACCGCCGTCGGCGGCAATGACGAAAGAATCGGCTTCAACCTTAATACTGCCGTAGTCGCTTATTTCCGCGCTCCCGAATATATAGCATTTTCTCAAAGCAAATACTCCTTCCGTAAGGGTTAAAAAAAAACCGCCGCATGAAGCGGCAGTTTTTTTATTTCTCAGGCGATAATGTACTGCTTAATTTCAGCGAAGAACTTAGACGCATCATCAGTATGTGCCTCGAGAGCGATAGGCTTCGAGAGGTCCAAGCTGAAGATACCCATGATTGACTTCGCGTCAATTGCGTATCTGCCGGAAATAAGGTCAACGTCGTATTCGCACATTGTAACTGCCGATACAAAGTTTTTAACGTCTTCGATCGTTGACAATGAAATGGTCGTTTTGCTCACAATAATCATTCCTTTCAATTATGGTACTCCAACGGGGGCTTAGGCTTGGACGAGCCGGGAGGCTCAAACCCCTCAGTCCTCATTCCCAAAACCTCAATCCTCATTAAAGAGTATACTAATAGAATAACAGTTTTTTTATTTTAAGTCAAGAGTAATTGCAATTTTTTTTATAATATTGTATAATAGTATATATAAATTAGGAAAATAGCGGAGATTTTTATGAAAATTTACTTTATTACCTTCGGCTGTAAGGTTAATTCTTACGAAACACAGAGCATGAAGCAGGCTTTTGAGAGCAACGGGTTTACTATATCCGCGGACTGTAAAGGTTGCGAGGTTTACATAGTCAACTCCTGCGCCGTAACCGAAACGGGTGTTCAAAAGACACTCAAAGCGGTTAGGCGGTTAAGGCGGGAAAACCCAACTGCCGTTATCGCGCTGACGGGTTGCCTGCCTCAATCGGGGAAAACTGATTTTGAGAAAATACCCGAGGCAGACATTATAACGGGGACTAAAAACCGCTCCGAGCTCCCCGAGCTGGTAAAGTCTTACCTAAGCGAGCAAAAAAAGCTGTATTCAATACATGAATTTACCGCCAACGACAGCTTTGCGCCCGATGCGATTGCTTTTTACGGTGAAAATACGCGGGCTTTTGTTAAAATACAGGACGGCTGTAATATGTTCTGCTCCTACTGCATAATCCCTTATGTACGGGGCGGCTTCCGCTCAAAACCTTTGGACGATGTTGTAAGCGAGGTTAAAACGCTTGTATCTGCGGGCTACAGGGAGGTTGTGCTGACGGGGATTAACCTTTCTTTTTACGGCACGGACTTAGGATTACGGCTGATTGACGCAGTTGAGGCGGTGTGTAAAGTTCAAGGGCTTGACAGGGTTAGGCTCGGTTCATTAGAGCCGAAAATCATCACCGATGAGGATATAGCGCGTTTGAGCGTTTTGGAAAAGCTATGCCCTCATTTTCATCTGTCCTTGCAAAGCGGCTGTAATCAAACCCTTAAAGCTATGAACAGAAAGTATAATTGTGAGGAATATAAACAAATTGTATTAAAGTTACGTAAAGCATTTAAGAATTGCTCTGTAACTACCGATATAATCGTTGGGTTTCCGGGTGAAACGGAGGCTCACTTCGCTGAGTCCTTGGAATTTGCCCGTGAAATGAGATTCAGCAATATACACATATTTCCATATTCCAAACGTGAAGGCACTGCCGCCGCTTTAATGGACAACCAAATTCCGAGCGGCGTAAAAAAAATGCGCGCTTCCGTGATGGCTGAAATTGCGGGGGCTTCGAGGAGCGAATTTCTTAAATCTCAAATCGGTCTTATCGTCCCCGTGTTGTTTGAAACGGAAAAGGAGGACGGAATTGCTCACGGGTATTCGCCAAACTATACTTTAATAAAAATGTTTACAAAAAATAGTTTGCAGAATAGGATTTTTTATGTTAAAATAGTAAAAGCGGAGAAAGATGATTGCATAGGTGAAATTGTAACTGTTAACTGTTAAATATAAAAGAAGGGATGTTTATGTACTTATGAAAGTGGAACGCGTTTATGTTGAAAAAAAATCGGAATTTGCCGTAGCGGCAAGAGGGCTTTATTCTTCTCTTAAATCGGCTCTGCGGATTGACAGGCTAAAGGGTGTGCGGATTTTAGAGCGTTACGATGTTGAGGGTGTATCGGAGGATATGTTTTTATCTGCCGTTGCCAACGTGATTTCCGAAGCGGAAATTGACATGGTTTACAGAGAACTGCCCGAAATGACCGCTGATGAAACCGTTTTTGCCGTTGAGGATTTACCCGGTCAGTACGACCAGCGCGCGGATACCTGCGCGGAGTGTATCCAATTCCTTGCACGCGGCGAGCGTTGCAGGGTGAAAACCGCGAGAATTTATATTTTAAGCGGAAAGCTTAACGAGGAAGATTTAAAGGCTGTCAAGGCATATATCATAAACCCTCTCGAATCTACCGAGGCATCCTTAGAGGAGGTTGATTCCTTAGTCGTCAAGCAACCGCCCCCGGATAGTGTTGAGACAGTTAAGGGCTTTATTGGCATGAACGATGAGGAACTGGCGAGGGTCGCCGCCGAATACGGTCTTGCCATGGATTTTGATGATGTGAAATTTTGCAGAGATTACTTTGGCAAAACGGAAAACCGCGACCCTACCGTTACCGAAATCAGGATGATTGATACCTATTGGTCCGACCACTGCCGCCACACCACGTTTTTGACGGTGATTGACCATGCGGACATCACCCCCGATTATATTAAGAAATCATATGAGGAATATTTGAATGTCCGAAAGGAATTGGGCTGTGAGGCTAAGCCCGTTACGCTTATGGACATAGCTACAATAGCCGCGAAAAAGCTCAAAGCGGACGGGGTTCTGAAAGGGCTTGACGAATCGGAGGAGGTAAACGCCTGCTCGGTCAACATCAAAGCGGACATTGACGGCAAGCCGCAGGACTGGCTTTTAATGTTCAAGAATGAAACGCACAACCACCCTACCGAGATGGAGCCTTTCGGCGGCGCATCCACCTGCTTAGGGGGCGCGATTCGTGACCCGCTTTCCGGGCGCGCTTACGTTTATCAAGCGATGAGGATTACGGGTGCGGCAAACCCGTTAGTGCCCTTTGCCGATACCATTCAAGGCAAATTGCCGCAAAAGCAAATCACCGTAAGCGCGGCAAACGGCTACAGCTCATACGGCAACCAAATCGGACTGGCGGCGGGGCTTTGCGCTGAAATTTACCACTCCGGCTACGCCGCAAAACGTATGGAATTAGGGGCGGTTATCGCCGCCGCGCCCAAAGAAAACGTAGTCCGCGAAAATCCTGCCTCGGGCGACCTTATAATCCTTTTGGGCGGCAAAACAGGGCGGGACGGATGCGGCGGAGCGACCGGCTCTTCAAAGGCGCATACCGAAGCCTCTCTTGAAACAAGCGGCGCGGAGGTTCAAAAGGGTAATCCGCTAATCGAGCGCAATATTCAGCGGCTTTTCAGAAACCCCGAGGTGTCCAAAATAATCAAGCGTTGTAATGATTTCGGAGCGGGCGGCGTTTCCGTCGCCATAGGCGAGCTTGCGGACGGGCTTTTAATCGATTTAAATGCCGTCCCCGTGAAATACGGCGGCTTAAACGGCACGGAGCTTGCCATATCGGAAAGCCAAGAGCGGATGGCTGTAGTCGTTTCTCACAAGAACGCGGCTTGGTTTATTGAGGAGGCTCTAAAGGAGAACCTTGAAGCTACCGTAGTAGCCGAGGTTACGGCTGAACGCCGCCTTGTCATGAAGTGGAATAAAGAAACCATCGTTGACCTATCGCGTGACTTCCTTAACTCAAACGGCGCGCAGAAACATATCCGCGTTGCCGTCCCCGACCCTGTTACGAGCCGGATTAAGAACTATACCGACCGTGTTGACAGCTGGGAACTGATGATGATGAATCTAAATGTCTGCTCCCAGAAGGGTTTAGCCTCCATGTTTGATTCAACCGTTGGTGCGGGCAGCGTCCTTATGCCGTTCGGCGGCGCGTGGCAGCTTACCCCCGCGCAGGTTATGGCGGCGAAAATACCTGTTGAAAAGGGAGAAACAGATACCTGCTCCTTAATGGGCTGGGGTTATAATCCTTATATTTCCGAAAAAAGCCCTTATCACGGGGCAATGCTCGCGGTTATAGAGTCGCTTGCTAAAGTCGCCGCTTCGGGCGGGGATTATAAAAATTGTTATTTAACCTTTCAAGAGTATTTTGAACGCCTTCACGATAATCCCGCGCGCTGGGGCAAGCCTTTTGCCGCTTTGCTGGGTGCGTTTAAAGCGCAAACGGAGCTTGGGTGCGCGTCAATCGGCGGCAAGGATTCAATGTCGGGCACATTTGAGAATATAGACGTTCCGGCGGCTTTGGTATCTTTCGCGGTAACAACCGCTTCGGCAAAGCGCGTGATTTCACCCGAATTCAAAAGAGCGGGCAATAAGGTCGTGTTTATCAGCCCCGATTATGATGACGACAACCTGCCCGTATTTGAAAGTATAAAATCCTGCTTTGAGAGGGTTCAGAAACTGATTGAGGATGGGACTGCCATATCGGTCTGGGCGGTAGGCTTCGGCGGGGTTGCCGAGGCTTTGGCGAAGATGTCCATGGGTAACCGTATCGGCTTTAAATTTGAAAAGAAGCTCTCGGAGGATATATTGTTCTATTCAAAATACGGAGCTTTTATAGCCGAGCTTGACGGCGACCCGTTCACCGTTGAGAATGTCATAGGCGTTACCATAGACGAATATAAAATATACTGCAAGGATTATACCGTAGATATGGCGTATATCCAAAGCAGGTGGGAGGAGCGGCTTGAGCCTGTATTCCCCGTCAAGGTTAAGGAGGAGAATAACGGGTACGGCAACGGTGACGAGGAGGAAGAGGATGTCAAGGCGGAAACCTTTACCTACGCCAAGGGGCAAATTACGCAACATTCATCGCACTTCGGAAAGCCCAGAGTGTTTATTCCGATATTCCCCGGGACTAACAGCGAAACGGAAGCCGCACGGGCTTTTGAAAGGTGCGGAGCTGTTGCGGAGACCTTTGTCATTACAAACATTACCCCCGCTCTTTTAAACGATGCCATAAAAAAGGTTGAAAAAGCAATCATGAATTCGCAAATCATTTGCCTGCCGGGCGGCTTCTCAATCGGCGGCTCTCCGGCGGATTCGGCGCGGTATATGGCGGCATTTTTCAAGCACCCCCTTATAGCGGATGCCGTAACCGCTCTTTTAGAAGAGCGCGGCGGAATGATTTTGGGCATAAACAGCGGCTTTAAGGCTCTTTTAAAGCTTGGTCTGCTCCCTTTCGGCAAATATGCCGAAACTACCGAGGCTTCTCCGATATTGACGTTAAATACAATAGGCAGGCATCAATCGGGTATGGTAAGAACCCGTATTGCTTCAAATAAATCTCCTTGGCTGTCAAGATGCCGCATAGGTGATGTTCATACGGTCGCGCTATCAAGCGATTCGGGAAGATTTGCCGCCTCTGAAGAGTTGGTTCGCAGTCTTGCCGCTGACGGTCAAATTGCCTCTCAATACGTTGATTTATACGGTGAGCCGTCTATAGACATACGCTATAACCCCTGCGGCGCGGCTTATGCCATCGAGGGCTTAACATCACCCGACGGGCGTGTTTTCGGCAAGACGGCTCACAGTGAGCGATTCGGCGAGAGCATATGCAAAAATGTGCCCGGTGATAAGGAACAAGGGATTTTTGAAAGCGGTGTTGACTACTTTATTTAGGAGCATACATCATGTTAAATTTAAACATCGTGCTTATCGAGCCGCAAATACCTCAGAATACGGGGAACATATCCAGAACCTGCGCTGTTACGGGGGCGAGGCTTCACTTGGTCCGCCCCTTTGGGTTTGAGATTACCGATGCTTCCTTAAAGCGCGCAGGGCTTGATTATTGGAATGAGCTTGACGTTACCTGCTACGACAATTCGGAGGATTTTTTTCAAAAGAACAGCGGCGAATTTTTCTACTTCACAACCAAGGGGAAAAACACCTACAGCGAACGCGCTTATCCCAAGGACTGTTACATTGTTTTCGGCAGGGAGGATAAAGGCTTGCCCGAGAGCCTGCTTAAAGCAAACCCGGATAACTGCATGAGAATCCCCATGCGCCCCGCGCTCAGATGCCTCAACCTTTCAAACGCCGTTGCTGTAGCGGCATATGAGGTTTTGCGGCAATGGGAATTTGATTTTAATTGACATGTAGGGCGCGACGCCCGCGGCGCGCCGTTGTGAAGCGCATATTTACGGCGCGCCGTGGCATCGCACCCTACAAATATCTTCTGTAAAGGATGATTTTTTTGAAGCCGAAAATTAAGCTTATCACCGATTCAGCATCGGATATTCCGAGGGAGATTGAGCAGGAATACAGCATTGGCATGTTTAAGGTTCATATGACAATCGATGACTTTGAGTTTGACGAGAGAGATATATCAAACGAGGAATTTTACGAGCGGATTAAAAATTCCGATAATATGCCGACACACGCGCAGATTACGCCCTTTGAATTTGCCCAAAGCTTCAAAAAGTATTATGATGAAGGGTTTACCGATATTATTTATGTATCGTTACCCAAAAGGGGTTCAAATACTAACTTCTCCGCTAATATTGCCAAAAATGAATTTTTTGAAAGCCACCCCGAAGCGGAAGCCGGTTTCAAAATCCATATAATAGACAGCGGAAATTATACGGGAGCATACGGATACCCCGTATGCCAAGCGGCAAAAAAAATTGCTAAGGGAGCTTCCCCTGCGGAGGTTGTCGCTTATATTCAAGATTGGGCAGACTATGCCGAGATTATTTTCGGCTGCTATTCGCTTGAATATGTAAAGCGTTCTGCGCGGGTAAGCGCGGCGGCGGCTTTTGCGGGAGAGGTTTTAGGTCTCCGCCCTATAATAAAAATCAAGGACGGCATTTCCTATACCCTTTCCAAGGTGCGCGGCACTCGAAATATCATCCCTAAAATTATTGAGCACGCCCAAGCGGATATGACCCCCAAATCGCCTTATTGTATATTATACGGAAACAACCCCGAGCAAGCCGATGAACTCGAAAGGGAGGCGGTTAAGAAATTCGGCTACCCCCCTGAGATGAGGTTTCAAATCGGTCCCGCCATTGCCTCCAATGTCGGTCCGCAGACTATAGGATTGACGATAAGGTCTAAGTTAATGCCGTGACAAAAACCAAAAATCGGAGGTAATCATGCCTAAAAAAGAAAATATCAGTGTTCAGGGGACGGCTTTATAATCCGAATTTTAATGTTACCGAATTCGGTAATATTAAAATGGAAAGCACGGACAATAGTTTCACGCTGACCACAAAACAATGGACAGAGACTAACGCAATAGGCGTTACTGCAAAGCGAACGGTTAATTCAGCTTAACAGCACGGCAATTACTCAAATGAAATCGCTTGTGGGTAATGGTGCGGTAAAGGGGTTGAAATAGGGGGGTGTTAATATTTTGCCAAAATTAAGGCGGGAATATTGTTTATTTTGGCTATAATTTAGGGGTTGACATTTGGTTTCGGGTGAGGTATAATAAAAAAAGAGGGTATGCCGCAGTGACGGTCTGCTCCCCTAAAGTTAAAGTTTAAGAATAAACCGCTTCAGATTTGCAGTCAGGCGGTTTATTTCTTTTTATTACGACTGTAAAGAAGTATGCTGATAACAACAATAATTATGTCACTGATTACGCCAATGATTGTTGCCGCCGTTAGGATTATATCACGCATACGCTTCACCCCCTCTCAAAAAAGGGGAGCAACAAAAGGATTCAAGACCGCCACCGTATTTCAACATACCCAAGTTAAGGCGCGACCCACTCGCTTAATGCTCTGACATCGCCTTAATTACATCATACAACATTTTTTGCAGGTTGTCAACTAAAACATTAACATTTATGTTAGAGTAATAAAAGCAGGGTGGCGAACGCCCCGCATTAATTTAAAAAGCCGCCTTTTTTAAAAGGGCGGCTTTTTAAATTAATGCGCTGATTCCTAAATCAACCCCCGCCGTGATTTCCCGAACACATGGAGGGGACGTTTGTGCTTTTGTAGTAGCCTAAACCTCCCGTGGGACATGAGCCGCTTGCGATTAAGCCTGTATTACTGCAGAAATACAGTTCTCTCACATCGGGGTTAGAGGGGAAGCTTCCGCCTCCGGCTTCCTCCATAATATCACCGAAAACATTTTTCCATACCTGCGCCGAGCCGTAATAAGGTGAGGGTTGCATTGCTTTCGGGGTATCATAGCCATACCATATACCGCTCACATATTCGGGAGTGCATCCAACGAAAGTGATGTCATGCCAGTTATCCGAAGTACCCGTCTTTCCGACTACCGTTACATTCGGCAGTTTAGCCGCCCGCCCCGTACCGTTAGGTCCTTCAATAACGGTCTGCATCAGCTTATTCATAACGTAAGCAGTTTCTTTATTTAAGGATTGGAAAGGTATATATTTATTCTCCAGAATAACCCTGCCGTTTGAATCTACTACTCGAGTGTAGGTGGTAGGCGAGTAGTAGATTCCCGCGTTACCGAACGGCTGGTAGGATGCTACCAGCTCCTTTAAGTGCATACCTGTCGTTAACGCTCCGATTGAAAGCGGGGCAAGTGCCGCATCGTAAGCTGAGAGCGTGGTGATTCTGTAATTATACTGCAAAAAATCAAACACGGCGGGAGGGGTCGCCTTTTGAACAAGCTGAGCGGGAACGGTATTCAGCGACCTTTGCAGTGCCTGGAAGGTAAAATACCCCCCGTGGTCCCATGAACGTGAATTGTAGTTATAAGGTCCTTGCCTCATCCGCCCCGTTGACTCGTCTAAAGCCCAGTTATCAAGCGGCTTATTAATGTGAATGGTAGACCATGTCATAAGGTCATGCTCTATCGCGTAGCTGTAGGAGGCGATTGGCTTTATGCACGAGCCGGGCGAGCGTTCCGCCCTGTCTGCGTGGCTCCATATATTAGAGCCCGCTTTTTCGCCTATTCCTCCCACGACAGCCTTGATATTTCCCATATAATCAATGCAAATAGCCGCTGAGTTGGGCGGGTCGAGCCGCACCTCACTTGAAAAAGTAGTCCAGTCCTTATATTTTGCTTCTAATGCTTCCTGCATTTTCAAATCAACGGTGGCATAAACCTCGTAGCCGCCGTTATAAAGCATATCGCTTGCTTCGTCTAAGCTCACTCCGTAACTCCTCGCTAAATCCCAAGTCACATCCCTTATAACCATATCGACAAACCAGCTTTGTATGCCGGAACTTAGCTTGTCATCATCGGATGGTGCGTTCGGGTCGCGGAAAATAAGCTCCTCCGCTAACGCCTCGCGGTATTCGTTCTCCGAAATCGCGGCGTTTTGATACATGAGGAGCAATACCGTTTTCTGGCGTTCCAAATTCATATCAAGATTCGCAAACGGATTCCAAATATTCGGGTTTTTGGGGATAGCCGCCAAGCTCGCGCCCTCGGCTATGGTAAGCTCCGACACGTCCTTTCCGAAATACTTCATAGAGGCGGCTTGTATTCCGTGGGCACTTCCTCCGAAGCCTATCCAATTTAAATATGCTTCAAGAATTTTTGATTTCGGAACATACTGCTCCAGATAAGATGCCCTGAAAATCTCGCGCATCTTTCTTTCCCAGTTTTCATCATCATCTCCCGTGACATTTTTTACAAGCTGCTGCGTTATGGTAGAACCGCCTTGACGACCCCACATCTGCAAAATTTCATTTATAAACGCGGTAAACGTCCGCTTCCAGTCAACTCCGTGGTGCTCATAAAAGCGTTCATCTTCGGTATAGACGAAAGCATCTTGAACATGTTTGGGGACTTGTTCAAGCTTTACGGGTATGCGGTTTGCCCCCCTGCTGATGCTGGCAAGCTCAACGGGGTTTCCTGTTTCGTCATAGCCGTATATAAATGAAGTGTAATCCAGATTTACCCCCGAAAAGGGGTCAATGTCAATCACATCGTTGCGGTATTCCTCTGCGAAATTAATTACGTACACGACCATAGCCGCCGCCACGATAGAGCCGGTTATTACCGCCAGCAGTATAAGAGAAAGCAATGTCGTCCCGATTACCGCAATGGTTCTTTTTACGGGATGAACTTTGCGCTTGTTCTTTTTTGGCGGTTGCTTCGGTCGCGGCTTAGCGGAGCTTGCCTGCGGCTGACGCGCCCCCTGCTGAGGTTGGCGCGCATCCGGCGGAGGCTTGCGCGCCCCTTGCTGAGGCTGACGAGCATCCGGCGGAGGTTTACGCCGTACAGCTTCGGGCGAGGGCGGCTTACCATTACTTTGCCGCTGAGCTTGCGGCGGCGGGGGCGTCTTAGCTTTAAGCTCGCCGGAAACTTCACTTTCGGTAATGCCCTCATCGGTTATTATATATCGTTTGCTCATTTTGTCGTCCCCCTTTTTCAATTAACAGCTAATCTAATTTATATTATACTATAATCAAATATTGTTGTCAATACTGCTTATTACCCTTCTATCTCCGCGCGTTCAAATCCGCTTTGTGCGTTCCCGTAAACTATGATTGTATGGTCTGTAAAAATCCCGTCTGCATCAAGCCAAAACTCATAATCGCCGTTATGGCTTGTTTTTATGCTCGTTAATGTAAGCACGTTATAGAAATGGCTTTCGTCTATGCCGTCATCGTTCCAATCGTTGGCGAGGCTTAAAAGCTCGTCGGTGACAAATCTGCGAATAAGCTTGTCTGTTTCATTTGGGTCTTTGAACAATAAATGCCCAAAGGTTACAGCTTTTAGGACTTCCTCTTCGGTATCGCCAACAGCTTCTTGTGTAATAATGTCCTTCTCGTGCAGCCATTCGATTTCACGTGTGAGTCTCCCAAACTTATCGCGCCAAAAATCACCCATTTTTTCGTCATGAAAGTCTGGCGGTCCTTTTTTCGCCTTTTTCTTGTCGTCAATCTTGGTAATAATAAAGCCATACGTCAAGAAAACGGCAAAGACAGCCGCAAAAAAGATAAAGATATAATGCTCTTTATCCTCGATGCTCGCATAAATCCAAAAGCCGACAAATAAAAGGGCTGCAATGCTGGCGGCTATTGTGCTAATCGTTTTCATGGTTTGCATTCTCCCTACCTTTTATGATTGAGAGGTTTCTTTCGCGCTTGCTATTATTTTGAAGCCGTATTTCTTGGCGGTGGCTTCTGCGATTTTGTTTGTACGTTCCGCACGTTGAGCAGGGGTCAAACCTTTTGTTTCCTCGTATATTTGAAGTCGGATATGATTGACCTCTTGCTCGATTGTGCTAATCGTTTTCATCTTCAACCACCTCCATCGGATTAAAAATTTCAACGGCACGATAGCCGTTCAATGCGTTAATGCTCCCTGTGCCGATTTTCGTCTTGCGCTTGACGATGTGCTGGAAGTTCATGCTGATTGTCCATGTTGTTCACGGCGGCAACGGCGATGTGTACCCCATCGGTGCGGTATTTTTCGGGGATTACGTTTTCCGAAACATAAATATCCGCTAACTTTTCCGCTTCTTCGCTGACGGTTAAAATAGCTATGTTGTATTCGCCGATAAGCGCAAACATCTTCTCGTATTTTTCGGTTGCCGCTTTCACAAGTTCTTCAATAACAGCACCCGAAGTAAACGCTTCATATTTTCCCGCCGCTATTTCTTTGAATAGGGATATTGTGCTTGTATGTGCAAGCCCTCTGTCCTCGTCAAAGTAATGGTTAAACAGGGTGGTTTCCAAATAAATTTTCTGTTTTCTCACGGGTTATTACCCTCCTTCACTAACGGGTGACACCTCCCTCAAAGAGGGAGGCTTGGAGTTTGCTCCCCTCCGGTCAGCGAAAAGCTGACGGGGGGAGGGACAGCGGCGTTTATTCGTCAAATTTAAGCACTGCCATGAACGCCTCTTGCGGTACTTCTACCGTGCCGAGTTGGCGCATACGCTTCTTGCCTTCCTTTTGCTTTTCCAAAAGTTTCTTCTTTCGGGTAATATCGCCGCCGTAGCATTTCGCCAAAACGTCCTTACGCATAGCCTTGACTGTTTCGCGGGCTATAACCTTACCGCCGATTGCCGCCTGAATCGGGACTTCAAAAAGCTGGCGCGGAATATTATCCTTAAGCCTTTCGGCAATCTTGCGTGCACGCGGATACGCGCTGTCGGCGAATACTATAAATGAAAGTGCGTCTACAATATCTCCGTTTAACAGAATATCCAGCTTTACAAGCTTAGAGGGGACATAGCCCATAAGCTCGTAATCAAAGGAAGCATAGCCCTTGGTACGCGATTTAAGCGCGTCAAAAAAATCATATATAATCTCATTAAGGGGTAGCTCGTAATGAAGCTCAACCCTTGTCTCTTCAAGATATTTCATATCTTTGAAAATGCCCCGCCGCTCTTGGCAAAGCTCCATAATCCCGCCGACATAATCGGAGGGGGTTAAAACGGTCGCCTTAACAACAGGCTCTTCCGCCGATTCAATCGTTGCAGGGTCGGGGTAGTTAGTCGGGTTGTCAATGTAAACGGTTTCACCATTGGTTAACGTCACCTTGTAAATGACCGATGGCGCGGTTGTTATTAAATCAAGGTTAAATTCACGCTCCAGCCGTTCTTGAATAATCTCCATATGCAAAAGCCCTAAAAACCCGCAACGGAAGCCGAAGCCCAGAGCAATCGAGGTTTCCGGCTCGAATGACAGGGAGGCATCGTTCAGCTTCAGCTTATCCAAGGAATCCCGCAGGTCGCTGTAATGCGCGCCGTCGGAGGGGTAGATTCCGCTGAAAACCATGGGGAGGACATCGCGGTATCCCGGCAATGCGGTTTCGCAGGGGGCATCGGCATCGGTTATAGTATCGCCCACCTTAGCATCCCCTATAGATTTAATCGAAGCCGTTATAAAACCTACCTCGCCCGCGTGCAATTCGTTTGCGTTTACAAGCTCCGTAGCTCCCATGTAGCCCAGAGAGGCAATGGTAAATTCTGCCCCCGTTGCCATAAACCGAATCTGAGAGCCTGCTCTGACCGTTCCGTCAATAACCCGCACATAGCAGATTACACCCTTATAGCTGTCATAATAGCAATCGAAAATCAACGCCTTTAGCGGCGCGTCACGGTCGCCCTCCGGCGCGGGTATATCGGAAACAATTCTTTCCAATACCTCCTCAATATTAATCCCCGCTTTCGCCGAAATCCGAGGCGCGTCAAGCGCGGGAATCCCGATTATATTCTCTATTTCATTGCAAACCCGCTCCGGGTCGGCTGATATTAAATCTATTTTATTCACCACGGGCAGTACTTCTAAGTTGTTATCCACGGCAAGATAGGTATTGGCAAGCGTTTGAGCTTCTATGCCCTGAGACGCGTCAACGACAAGAATCGCCCCTTCGCAAGCGGCAAGTGAGCGCGATACCTCATAGTTAAAGTCAACATGCCCCGGCGTATCAATCAGGTTAAACACATATTCCCCGCCCGCGTTTGACCTGTAGTTAAGGCGGACGGCGCGGGCTTTTATTGTAATGCCCCGCTCGCGCTCTATATCCATATTATCAAGAAGCTGCTCCTCCATATCGCGCTTTGTAACAGCCATGGTAAGCTCCAAAAGCCTGTCCGCCAAGGTGGATTTCCCGTGGTCTATATGGGCTATTATGCAAAAATTACGTATACTTTCGCGGTTATATGACAATGTAACGCATCCCCTTATTAAATAAATCACTATGATTATTTTATCATACTGAAGGTATAATGTCAATTAAAATATTTTATGGACAATTAAAGTTTCAACTTGACATCGTGGAAACCATTAAAAACATCTTGACAATTTATAGAAAGTAATGATATAATAAATATAAGAAATTTTGTTTAAAGATAAATTAAAACACGGAGTATTGGTCTTTTATGGTTGTTATAAAATCGGAAGAGTATGTTCAGAAATTCATCGGGGTTACTTCATCGTTTGAGGGGGATAAGTTAGTTTCCGAATACGCTCTGCAGGCTATTCTGAATAATGAGGGTAATAATACCGAAGATGCTTATTTTCTTAATGCAAAAAGCGGTGAACTAATTGAACACTATAAGTTGGGTGAATTGGGCGGTAGTATATTTGAATTGCCTAAGCTTGATAATGACGAAAAAATAATAGCGATACATAATCATCCTAACAATGTGTCATTTAGCTTTAAAGATTTTGTTACTATGAATAATTTTTCGGAAATTAAGACAATGATAGCAGCGGCACATAACGGAGCGGTATATTTTATGTCTGTCGGCAACGGCAGAAGATTATCGCTTTATGAGGATAATCAAAAATTATATTATGAAAACCTTTGGGGACGCTTTTACAGGGACATTGGCGGTGATGACGGGGCATTAAGAGAATTTGCCGGAGGATTGGGGTGGATTTTTTATGTTAAATGAAAAATTTGAAAGGATATTGCAGTTTGACGGCAATAAGCCTATTGAATTAATGACGGCAGAGGAAAGGGATGATTATTTTATCTCTATAAGCGGCATGAATTATGATGATTGGTGCGAGCATTATAAAGACGATACTTTAGAATCTTTGAGGGAAGAATTGCGTGTTTCCATACTTAAATACGCAACATAGTTGTATTTTCTTCAAGAGATTCTTGATGAGGAGGACGAAGAGGGATGGAAACTAAACAAACTAAACTTTTTGCCGCTGAATATGTAAATTCGGGGCGGCAGACGGAGCTTGATTGGGCGAGAGGGCTTGCTATATTTTTTATGGTTTGGATACACGTAGCGGAGGAATTGGTAGGTTTCCCGCCGGGGGTCACTTCAAATATTCTGGCACTTGCGGGCGGACCGCTTGCCGCTCCTACATTTATGATGTTGATGGGCATCGGGATTGTATACTCAAAAAGAAGCGAACCCAAGAAAATGGCTATGCGGGGCATTTCTCTGCTCTGCATCCACTACGCGCTGAATTTTTCTGCACTCGGTATGCCGAGCTTAATTAAATTCGTCCAAGCCCCAAGTCAAGAGCAACTGACCAGTGCTTTTACTTATACTTTCGGAATCGATATTTTGGCATTTTCGGGGCTGACCTTTCTGCTCTTCGCGCTTAAAGAAAAATTACGGCTCAAAACCGTCCACCTCGTCATATTCGCGCTTGTTTTGTCCTGTTTGAATTTTATATTTACAGTCCCGGTTGATAATTTAGCGTTAGGGGCGTTTTTGGGGCTTTTTGCCAGAGTTAACCCCTACTCGTATTTTCCGCTGTTATCATGGTTTTGCTATCCTGTCATAGGCTATTTGTTTGGGGATTTGCTGAAACGCTGTACCGACAAAAAGCTTCTTTACAAATATCTGTTTCCCATAGCATTGCTTATCATTGCAGTCATGACATTATGCGCTGATAAATACGGCGCAAATATCTGGAATGTCGAGCTTGACGTTTGGAATACCGGCTATTATTATCAAGATTTCTTTCAATACATACTGGTCGGCGGAATATTTTTTGCTTGGGTCAGCTTGCTTTATGCCATATCAAGCGTAAAGGCTTTGGGCTTTTTGGGCAAGCAATTATCAAGGCTCAGCAAAAATATAACGGTTATCTATTGCTTTCAATGGCTGATTATCGGCTGGAGCTTTATCCTAATCGCGCCGGAATTTCCCGAAAACAGTTACTGGAGCATACCGTTTGGGATTCTTGTAACCATTATGTCTGATGTGCTTGCGGTTTTATTCAAAAAATACGTCAAACGAGCTGCTTAACAAAATCACCCGTTCAGCGATAATAAAATGCAAAACCTAAAGGAGAAATCTATATGCAGGCGTATACAGGTTATTTTGAAAATGAGCGTTTCTACCCTAAAGGGCGGGCTATACGCGAAAAAGGGCGGCAAAGGGCTGTATTAACGCTGATTGACGATGCGTCACCCGGCACATCGGAACGCTTGGAGGAATTTGATAAAATTGCTCATATGCTGCGCTCCGAAAATAATACGGAGGTTCAAGAGCAGGACAAACGCCCCGCTTTCGCCTACGCGCCCAACGCGGATATTATAGCGTATTTTATACAGGGAAATGAGCATGTCTCCGATTCTATCCGAGCAATTATTACGGAGGGGCAGTTGCTTGTCCTGCCGCCAACGGTATTTTTTGAACTGCGGCGCGGTTTTATACGCAAGCCGGATGCGGTTAAGGAGAGAACTTTTGACTGTATCTGCAATCTTTTTCCCATCGGTGAAATGAGCGTTACGGCATGGGAGCACGCGGCGCGGATATACGCGGACAGCCGAACTGCCGGCTATCCCGTTACCGACATCATTACGGCGGCTTTTTGCATAGCGGGCGGGCATAAGCTCATCACCGCCAATCCAAGGCGTTTTTTTGGAGTTGACGGGCTTTCGGTTGTCGATTGGAAGGCATGAGCCCCTGCGAATTTTGATACAGGCGGTCAATAAAGAACCGAATATAGTGAAAATATGAGTATAAAGAGTATATAACGAACAACCCTTTCATAATCTGTATTATAGTACAAGATATGAAAGGGTGTTTTTTATGAAAATAAGCCGTTTAAAAATAAAGTGGAACGTGGTTTTTGTCGCTCTTACATTCTGCGCGGCGGCGGCGGTTATTACATACGCTTCGTCAAAGCTTGATAATGCTGTAGTCGTAAGCACAGAGCCTCAGGCTAAGAAAATGGTTGTGATTGACGCGGGGCATGGCGGCATGGACGGCGGCGGCTCAGCGGCGGACGGCACGATGGAGAAGGGGATTAACTTAAACATCGCCCTCTCTGTCCGCGATATGTGCGTTTTTTTCGGTTATTCAACCGAGACGACCCGTGACAGGGATGTTTCCATACATGACCGTGAGGTGAAAGGGGTTAGGAATCAAAAGGTTTCGGATATGGAAAACCGCCTTGCTTTATTTAATAAGTACCCCGGAGCGGTCTGCATTTCGATTCATCAGAATATCTTCACCGACCCGCAATACCGGGGCGCGCAGATGTTTTTTTCGGAAAATGTCCCCGAAAGCGAAAGGCTTGCTTCTATCATGCAAAGCAGCTTTGTCAGAAATCTTCAGCCGGATAATATGCGGGAAATAAAGCCCAGCGGCAGTGAGCTTTTTTTATGCCATAACAGCATCAACCCCGCAGTTATGGTAGAGTGCGGATTTTTGACAAACCCGGAGGAAGCCGAGCTTTTGAAAGACAGGGACTATCAGCGTTTAGCGGCGTTCACCATCTTTTCGGGGATTAAAGAGTTTATAGTTTCATCGCCTTCAGTCTGAGCACGTTCAGCAAAAGAGAAATATCCGAAAGGCACATAGCGGCGGCGGCAAGCATAGGGTTTAAAAAACCCAGCGCGGCTATGGGAATCCCCAGCGTGTTATAAGCAAACGCCCAGAAAAGGTTTTGCTTGATATTCCTGACCGTCATGCGGCTCAGCTTGACGGCGGCGGGAACGCCCGACAAATCGGAGCGCATTAATACGATGTCAGCCGATTCTACCGCAACGTCCGTGCCCGAGCCTATGGCTATGCCTGTGTCGGCTTGTGCAAGGGCGGGCGCGTCGTTTATGCCGTCGCCTACCATTACGGCTTTTTTTCCCAGAGATTGGAGCTTTTTGATTTCATCGGCTTTATCCTTGGGAAAAACCTCCGCCAATACGCGCTCAATCCCGACCTCCTTCGCAACCGATTCAGCGGCTTCTCGCTTATCTCCCGTAATCATAATAAGCTCCAGCCCCATTTTTTTAAGCTTTTCAACGGAGGGCTTGCCGGACGGCTTGGGTCTGTCGGAAACGGTGATTCTGCCCTTATATTCATTATCAACAAATATTTCAACGCCTCGCCCTATTTTCACCCTTCTGCCGCCAATCAACCCCTCAACCCCCTCACCGACAACGGCGCGGAAATCCTCGGCGGGCAGATATTCGCCGCTGTAATTTTCAACGATGGCTTTGGCAATCGGATGCTCCGAATAGCGTTCAAGCGAAGCGGCTAGCTGCAGGATGTTCGCTTCGTCCGCGCTTTGCCCTTTGGCGTACTCTACGCTCGTCACCTCCGGCTTCCCCTCTGTAATTGTGCCTGTTTTATCAAATACGATAACCTCTGCCTTAGCCAGCTTCTCCAGAGCCTCGCCGCTTTTTATAAGGATACCGTTTTGCGCGCCCTTGCCTGTTCCGACCATGACTGCGGCGGGGGTTGCCAGCCCTAAGGCGCAGGGGCAGGCAATGACTAAGACGGAGATAAAATTAGTCAGCGCGGTTTTAAGCTCTCCCGTTAACGCAAGCCACACCGCCCCCGTTATAACGGCAACAGCAAGCACAATAGGGACAAAATAGCCCGAAATCGTATCCGCCATCTTCGCGATAGGGGCTTTACTGCCTCTGGCATCTTCAACCAGCTTGATAATCTGCGCTAAAACTGTGTCACTCCCCACCTTCTCGGCTTTGAAGCGTATTGAGCCTGTCGTGTTGAGCGAGGCGGCGCATACGTTATCGCCGGGCTTTTTGTATACGGGTATACTCTCGCCGGTCAGCATAGCTTCGTCAACCGCGCTTCCGCCATCGATGACTATACCATCGACGGGTATTTTCGCGCCCGGCTTTACGATTATAATGTCTCCGATTGCTACCTCCCCGATGGGGACTTCGGCTTCTATGCCGTCCTTTAAAATCAGTGCGGTTTCGGGGGCTAGCTCCATCAGCTTTTTAATCGCGTCCCCCGCCTTGCTTCCGGCGGCGGATTCAAGTGCGCCGCCAAGCAGAATCAGCGTTATGATAACGCCCGCGCACTCGTAATATAAGGAATGGACGGCGTGAGATTCTCCGCGCATAATCAGCAATGTATTATACCCGCTGTATAAAATCGCAGAGGAAGTACCCATAGCAATCAAAGAATACATATTGGGCTTTCCTTTAAAAAGCGCGGGAAACCCTACGGTATAAAATTCAAGCCCGAAGCCGACTATGGGAATCAACAGTAAAAGCTGCGTTAAAGCATAGGTTAACGGCGAATTTTCCATCCGGCTTAAAAGCGCGCCGGAAAACGGCAGGCTTGCGAATTTAATCATGGGAACCATTGCAATGTAAGTAAGCGGAAAGCAAAAAACAGCGGCTGAAATAAACTTTTTTAAGATAATTTTCCATTCTTCCTTGCCATTGCCGCCTCCGCACCCGCAGCATCCGCATTGTCCTTTTTTACTCATATAATCTCCCCCTTTTTCTTGTATAGTTGAATAATTGTTCAACCGTATAATTAATTATAATCCTTTAGAGCTCTCTTGTCAATAGTTTTTTGATTTTTTAATTTTTTTGTATATTTTAAACAAAAAAACGCGTTCTTGTTTAAGCTAATTACCCCAAAGTGCCAATAAATTTTTATGTGGGATTTTTATTTGAATTGCATAAAAATGATTAAGACTTTGCCATGCTTCGACAGGGTCATTTACCATAAAATGTAAAAAACGCGTCCTATAGCTTTGTTGCTTTACTAAGGCGTTGTGAAATGTATACAAATTTTACAGGATTTCAATTGTTGACAAACAACATAAACAGGATTATACTATAAGCATAGAGTTGCAGAACGGTTACACTTGTAATTTTTCTGTAATTATAGAAAGGAAAGGTATTCAATGCGAGAACAAATTTATTTGGAAAACAAAAATTCTTTTTCAAGCCTTTTAAAGAATGTTAAAAACAAGAGTGCGGCGGCTATTTGCGGCGCGATATTGATGACTGCCGCAGGAACGGCTTTCACCCTACCTAACTTAGTGCAGAGCGAATTCGGAGCAGACACGGCAAGCGCAGTTTATGATTACGCACCGCTCCAAGCCGAAAGCGAGGACGGCGAAGGCGTGGAAATGTTCGGCGTTCAAACCGCAAGCGAAAAGAGAACATTGGTTGAAGGCGCGGAGGCAAGCGAAAAATTAAGCTTTCAAATCGTTAAGGTTATGGACGAAATCACAACCATATGCGCCGATGCAGATATAATCATATCGGAAGCAGAGGCGAAAGCGGAGGAGCTTTCTAAAAACACACTCGAAAACAGCAGTGTTGAAGAAATCAGCATATCTCAATTAAGTATCCCCGATGATGTTAGCATAGACAAGGATTTGAAGCCCGTTAATTACAGCGGAATCGTAACAGGCAAGGCTTGCGCTTATTCCGCGAAGCCGACGGCTCTTACGGCTTCCGGCAGAACCGTAGCGGTAGGGCACGTTGCGGTTGACCCCAAGGTCATCCCCTACGGCACAAGGCTTTTTATCACCTCGACAGACGGCTCATTAGTTTACGGCTACGCAATCGCCGCCGATACAGGCGGAGCGTTAAAGGACGGCAGAATCGTAGTAGACCTGTTTATGAGCAGTGTGGAGGAGTGCCGCCAATGGGGGGCGCGTCAAGTGAATGTTTATATTTTAGACTAGATTGTAATCCTTAAACGGCTCAATAAAAGCGGCGTATTCAAAAAAAGAATACGCTGTTTTTTTATGCTTGCATTTTTTTAAGACTTATGGTATAATATAACTATATTATATTGAAAGGGTTGTTTTAAAATGGCTGAGAGAAAACGGAAACGAGATACGCTTTTAGAGTATATACGCACAGCAGCACCTATAGCCGCCGCTCTGGTGATTTTTCTCGTATCGGCAAGCTTTATTCTTCACAGAATCAACAGCGCGAGAATTTATAACGAACGCTGGAAGGATTACGAGGACTGCGGAATTTAGGACAATTAACAATTAACAATTATTGTTAAGCGTTAACGGTTAGGGAAATGGAACATATGCAAAAAAGGTTTACTATGAAGGATGAGGGGTTTACCTGCGCTGTATGCGGCGAGAATGTCGGTTTGCTCGGGTATACAGCGCGGGACCATTGCCCGCGCTGTTTGTCGTCTGTTCATCTGGATAATTTCCCCGGCGACCGCGAGGCGGACTGCGGAGCTTTGCTCACTCCGATAGGACTGGAGAAGGGCAAGAAGGACTGGAAGATTGTATACCGTTGCACGGGCTGTTCTACAGTTAAAAGAAATAAGGCGGCGGCTGACGATGATATGGATTTGCTGATTAAGCTGTCGGCGGGTAGTGGTTAGTGATTAGTGGTTAATGGGGCGGGGGATTTTTTTATGGGCAAAAGAGAGCTTGACTTTGCGGTATTTTGTATTGAGAACATTGCAGAGCATCTAAATAAGAACGGCGCGGAGGTTTATAACCTGCTCACGGACGCAAGCGATATACTTGACGGCTATATCATACAGCATTACGAGCCTCTTCATACGCAAGGCAGGGAGTATATCGTCAATGAACTTGTTGAATATATGGAACAACTGGGGGTATTGGGTTGATTCTGTATCACGGCTCTTATTTAACCGTTGAAAAGCCCGTTCTGTCATTTTCACGCAGTAATCTCGATTTTGGGAAAGGGTTTTACACTACCCCGATTAAAGAGCAAGCTGTCAGTTGGTCTGCCAGATTTAAGCGAAATCGCGGGAAGAGCATGATTTCGCTTTATGAGGTTGACGAGTACGCTCTTCGTAACAGCACAGCTGTTTTAGAATTTAAAGAATATTCCGATGAATGGCTTGATTTTATTGTTTCTTGCAGGCGCGGGAAACATACGGGCGGCTATGATGTTGTAATCGGCGGAGTTGCCAATGATAAGGTTTTTGATACAATACAGTTATTTCTAGATGAGCTTGTCAGCAAAGATGAGGCAATTAAAAGGCTTCGCTATGAAAAGCCGAATATACAATACTGCTTCCGAAGGCAAGCGGTGATTGACGGCTTCTTAAAATTTGTTTCAAGTGAGGAATATTGAGAGAGGAATATTAGATGAGAGCGAATAAAACATTGCTTCAGCATAAATACGCCAATGTAATCGAGGCGTATTCCAAACGATGTCATATAGGGTTAAGGCAAGCGATGGATATTTTCTATCAATCACAGACCTATCAAGAGATGAGAATAGGCATATCCGATATGCACTGCAGAAGCGATGAATATCTTGCGGAAGAAATAGAATTGGAGCAGACTGCTCTGTAAATGGAGATAAGTTGAATGTATATATATAATGCGAAAATATGCTCCCCCGATGCCGCTCCTATTGAAAGCGGGTATGTTAAAATTTCAGAGGGGAAAATAGCCGCCGTAAAAAAAGGCAAGCCCGGCAGGGTAACGCCCGACAGCATTGATGCGGGCGGCAAATTTTTATACCCCGGATTTATTGACTGCCATACTCATTTAGGGATATTAGGCGGCGGCGCGGACGATGGCGACCTTAACGAGAGCAGTGACCCCGTAACCCCCCACCTCCGCGCAATAGACGGCTTTAACTTTACTGATGAATGTTTTAAAGATGCAGTAAAAGCAGGCGTAACATCAGTAGTTACAGGTGTAGGTTCAAGCAATCCTATAGGGGGCGAGAGCATTGCAATAAAAACTCACGGGAAATGCGCGGACGATATGTTTATCCGAAAATCCGGCATAAAATTCGCTCTGGGCGAAAACCCAAAGCGAACTTATTCCGCCAAGGGTCAAAGCCCCCGAACGCGGATGGCAACGGCGGCAATCATACGCGAAGCCCTGTTTAAGGCTAAAAGCTATAAAGAAAGAATCTCAGCGGCGGGCGGAAACTTGGCGAAAATGCCCGCATACGACATAAAGTCGGAAGCATTAATCCCTGTCTTAAACCGCGAGATTAAAGCCTTTTTCCACTGCCACCGCGCCGATGATATTATGACAGCCGTTAGGATTGCAAAAGAATTTGCTCTGGATTACGTACTGGTTCACTGCACTGCGGGGCATACTGTAGCGGAGCTTCTCGGAAAAGAGAATGTCACCGCCGTAATCGGACCTGTAATCGGGGGCAGGGATAAGCGCGAGCTTGCGGAGCATACGGTCTCTAACGCGGGTATACTATATAATAGCGGTGTTAAGGTTGCAGTTTGCACCGACCATTCGGAATTGCCCGTTCAATATCTGTGCACGGGGGCGGCATATTGCGTAAAGGCAGGTCTGCCGCGTGATGAGGCTTTAAAGGCAATTACAATAAACGCCGCCGAAACAGCCGGAATAAGCGACAGAGCAGGTTCAATCACGATAGGCAAAGATGCCGACCTAATCCTGCTTGACGGCGACCCGTTTGACATAATGACAAATGTTGTTATGACTATGATTGAGGGAGAGGTTGTTTATAGTCAATTGATGATTGACGATTGAGAATTGACAATTTATAATCGTAGGGGACGGGCTTGCCCGTCCCGCACAAACAAAAACACACCATTTCGCTATTAGCGGGACAGGCAAGCCTGTCCCCTACAAAAATACAGCGTTAATATAGTTTTTACAGATACTCAATTATCCGTTTCGCTTAAAAACAAAAGCAACTTAAAAGCATCGCGTAACCCTTGTAAATATATGTCGTTTAACTCGTAGCTTCGCCTTTCGATTTCGCGCTCGTAATGCTCCCTAATTTCAATTTGCTCACTTTTTTCTAAATGCTTTTTGTATAGGTTTTCTATACTTTTTTCGGATGATTTTTGATGATTACATAAGTCAACGTATTCTTTATTTTTTAATGTGCGTTTTAAGGCTGTATCTTGCCTTTCTGATATTAATTCGTATATAGGGTCATATTTTTGTTCCGGCATGGTTTTAACTCCTTAATGTTTTTTCACGACATTTATTTCGTGTAAATATTATTATAACACGAAAATTAATTCGTGTCAATATCTTTTACAAATTTTTTTGGAGGAATTTATGCTTTCATTGCGTTTAAAAGAATTGCGAAAAATACATAATGTAACACAGAAGCAGGTTGCGGCGGCAATTAGTATCACTGAGCGTAATTATCAGCGATTAGAATCGGGGGAAAACCCCAACTATTGTACTTTAAATGCTCTTGCGGATTATTTTAATGTTTCTATTGATTATATTGTCGGCAGAAGCGATGACCCGAAAAGATATTAACGATTCAGTTAGGTAGTAAATTGCCTAACTGACCATACCGAGCTATAGTAGGTTAAATCTACTAATTATATTATAGTAGATTTAATCTAACTTGTCAAGTGTATTTTTAAAAAAATTAAAATATTTTTGGGAGTAATTTTATGTTCTCGAAAAAAGCTTTTTCAGGGCGGATTAAACAGCTCCGAAAAGAAAAAAAGATAAGCCAAGCTATATTAGCCGAATATTTAGAAATATCCAGAACCCAAATAAGCGACCTTGAAAACGGTAAAACATCTACTTCCGTAGAACGATTATACATGCTTGCCGATTACTTCAATGTTTCCATCGATTATCTTGTAGGTAGAAGCGATGAGCCTAAGAGATATTAGGCAAGTACAAAAAATGATATTATTGCCTTAAACAAAGCAATAATATCATTTTCTCTTAGCTATTTGTGCCGTATTATTCTTTAGCCCCTTGGGTATCCCCCTCATTTGCGGCGTGTTTACCCGAAAGCGCGACGGCAAGCGTTGTAAAGCCCGTAATCATCATGGAGACACCTACCAGCTTTCCGAAAATTATCGGGGCTACAAGCGCGCTCCTAATCGGGAACATGATGAAAATTATACCCGCAATGACTGAAAGAATACTGCCGAGCAATGCCCAGCCCCAGCCCTTATTGCCGGATTTTTTAAGCGCGAGGCTGTTACCGATGCTTAACACACCTGCGAACAAAATCCAGATTGAAAGAACCCATTCAATCGAAAGCACCCCTAACGCCCTTGTCCCCACATCGCCGGTAAGCATAATCGCGCCGAAAATGATGTGCATAATCCCCGTTATTAAGTCCCAGCCGTTTCGCGTATCCTTTGCCGCCAGATATTTTGCGATTAACACAGCACCGCTGACCGCCACAACCCCGCTGAAAAGCGGAATGATATACAGCGGTACAAATATTAAGAATAAACCCACCATAATCATAATAAACCCGATTAAAGCCGCGGCTACTTTCATGCCTTTAAATTGACTAGCCATTAAAAAATCCTCCCGTAATATAAAATATTTGTTTCAAACTTGTTTATTATAACATTTATTAGCTTTATTGTCAAGTATTAAAAATTTAAACTTACGGTGATTTAATTGCCTCGAAATTTGTTCACAATTAAATTGCCGTAAATTAAACTGCGCGGTAATATCTTTTCAATTAAATTATCGATTGACATTCAGATGAAAAGGGGATATAATATAAATGTAAGCTGATTTTTTTCTCGGAAAATTTTTATGGGGAGATTATTGCATGGTAATACTGGCAATCGATGGCAACAGCATCATGAACCGCGCTTTTTACGGAATAAGAATGCTCTCTAACAAACAGGGGGTTTTTACCAATGCCGTAACGGGGTTTATGAATATTTATTTAAAAGTTATAAATGATATTAAACCCGATGCCGTAGCCGTTGCGTTTGACCTCCGCGCGCCTACTTTTCGGCATGAAAAAACGCAAAGCTATAAGGCAAACCGCAAGGGGATGCCCGATGAGCTTGCAATGCAGATGCCGCTTATAAAGGAGATTTTGGCGGGGCTGTCCGTCAAGGTTGTTGAAGCAAAGGGGTATGAGGCGGACGATATTTTAGGCACTCTTTCAAAAATGTGCGAAAACAGCAGTGATGAGGGTGACAAGTGTTATATCTTAACAGGGGACAAGGATTCTCTCCAGCTTTTGAGCGGGAAAACAACTGTTCTGCTTCACACCACAAAGGAGCTGAAAGCCTACTCCCCCGAGCTGTTCACCCAAGAATACGGCTTCGCGCCTGTTAACCTCATCGACCTAAAGGCACTGATGGGCGATTCCTCCGACAATATAAGCGGCGTTAAGGGCATAGGCGAAAGAACGGCTATGGCTCTTATTTCGGAGTATAGCACGATAGAGGAAATATACGCCGCATTAGAAAACGGCTCTTTGAACGTCACAAAATCCGTGAGCGAGAAGCTTCGCACAGGTAAGGAAGATGCGGAATTAAGCAAATGGCTTGCTACAATTGTTACCAATGTCCCCCTTGAAGCCGTGAGCGGGCTTGATTCGTTTGCGCTGAAAGAACACGATATAGAAAGGCTGTCAGCCGTTTTGACGGGGCTCGAGATGTTTAAGCTTTTGGAAAAGCTTAAAGTGAAGCCGTCCGAAAATCCCGCCGTGTTAACTGCGCCAAGTTTGTCCGTTGTCCCCGAAAAAAGAACGGTTCTGCCCCGGCTTAATTACTCCGTGGGCGTTTTAACAGAGCTTATTTTTGATGAAATAGTTAATACAAAAAGTATAATAACTTTTTATTATACTAATGTTAACTTGAATATTGTATATAATTCAAACATTTATACCATAAGTAATAAAGAGCAGCAATTAAAGTTTTTATCCTCTAACTGCCCTAAATATACATTTGCGGCAAAACCCGCTTATCATTTTTGCTTTGAAAACAATACCGAGCTTGTTAACATCAAAGCGGATGCTGAAATCTTAGGCTATCTGCTTAACACGTCTTCGAGCGAATATACTATAAATAGAATGTGTGCAGAATATAACTCACCGTATTATGATTTGGGTGAATATTCAGACACGGCAAGCCTCCCCCAGCTTTGCGAAAGGCTTTTAGGCGAGGTAGAAAAAGCGGGCATGTTATCGCTTTATTATGATATTGAACAGCCCCTAACGGAGGTTTTAGCTTCAATGGAGCACTTCGGTTTTACGCTTGATGTGCAGGGGCTTAAAGACTTCGGCGAGCGGCTTGTCAGCGATATAAACGCTTTGGAACAGCAGATTCACTTTATGGCAGGGCATGATTTTAATATTGCTTCACCCAAACAGCTTGGGGTTGTTTTGTTCGAGGAATTGGGATTGCCTTCGGGTAAAAAGACTAAAACGGGCTGGTCTACAAATGCGGAAGTTTTAGAGGGGCTTAAAAGCAAGCATGATATAATCGAGCTTATTTTGCAATACCGAAAGCTTACAAAGCTTAATTCAACCTATGTTGAGGGCTTTTTAAAGCTGATTTCGGAGGACGGGCGGGTTCATACTGTATTTAAGCAGACCGAAACTAAAACGGGGCGCATATCGTCCGCCGAGCCTAATATGCAGAATATCCCCGTCCGCACGGAGCTTGGGCGGAGTATGCGTAAGTTTTTTACCGCGAAAAAAGGCTGTATCCTGCTTGACGCGGATTACAGCCAGATTGAGCTTAGGATTTTGGCACATATGAGCGGCGACAATAACATGCAGAATAATTTTCACTCCGGCATGGATATTCACGCATCAACGGCGGCGCAGGTTTTCAAAATGCCGCCGGATATGGTAACGAGTGAAATGCGCCGCGCCGCTAAAGCGGTTAACTTCGGAATCATTTACGGCATCGGCGCGTTTTCTTTATCAAGCGACATAGGGGTTACTGTAAAGCAAGCTGACAGCTATATAAAAAACTATCTTGACGGATACCCCGGTGTTAAGAAATTTATGGATGAAACGATTGCACAAGCATCAAAAACAGGCTATGCCGTGACTATGCTGGGCAGGCGCAGGAATATACCCGAGCTCTCTTCTTCCAATAAAAATATTCAAGCATTCGGCAAGCGCGCCGCTATGAACGCGCCCATACAGGGGACAGCGGCGGATATTATCAAAATCGCTATGGTTAAGGTTTACCGCCGATTAAAAGAGGAATGCCCGAACGCGAAGCTTATATTGCAGGTGCATGACGAGCTCATCATCGAAGCCCCCGCCGCCGATACCCAAAAAGCCGCCTTGATTCTCGGTGAAGAGATGAGGAACGCGGTCGCGCTTGATGTTCCGCTTGCGGCTGATGTTTCAAGCGGGGGGACTTGGTATGAGGCTAAGATGGGTGGGGATTAGGGGCTTGCGATGAAATCGCAGTTATGGACGACAAGCATTGTAATATTGTATAAATAAAGCACTTCACTTTGAGGAATGAAGTGCTTTTTTATTGAAGATGCTCGCTGAGAAGATTAATCAAAAACTTACAAGACGAACTTCCACCAAGAATTGATTGCTGTAATTGAACAGTAACTTTATCTCGACCGAAAGCAGAACCCCAATTATATAGCAAACTTTGTCTGGAGCACTCACAGAGCAACGGAGTTTCGACATATTTGCTCTTAACCAAGTCACAAGCACAATAATTGTATGTAAGCTCAATAATTTCATTACTTTTTATAACTTTAAATCCGATTTCAGGAAATCTTTTTTTCAATCGGCTCAAAAAATCGTCAAAGCTTTGCGAAGCGTTATATTCATCAAGATAAATCTGTTTGGTATATGAATCTGAGCAAGATTTTCCACATTCTTTTAAAATATCTTTTCTGCTTTCATCATCAATGTTTTGTAGGGAGCGTTCAAATCCCTCAAACCAAAATTTAAAAAAGCGTTCTTTCATTCATTACCTCCCAAAATATAAATAATACCCGCAATCCCCTATGAAAGTCGGTTGATGTGTTTAATGCTTATTAGGTGGGGTTGGTTAATTCCCATATTGATTAGGAACATAAGGCAAAATCCCCCAAGTCACATCTTCTGCCGTAATAGTACCTGTGTGAATTTCGGGATTTATGCCTACTGTTTGTTTTTGGCAAGTGTGACTATTATGCTTCTTACAATCGGAGCATTTCGATAATCCTTGCGTCCTTGCACATTCCATTTGCACACAGTCGTGAAGCCCGCTTATTCCTCCGTGACTGCAGCCCTTGCAGGGCGGTACGGCTTCATCATCTTTCTGACCGTACAATGCCTTTATGCGCCGTTTTGCTTCTTCAATAATTTCGGGACTAACCCAAGTTTCTCCTACGTAATGAATACACAAATCGCAACGGTGTCCGCAATGAGCATATATTGCCTTTTCTTTAGGAAAAGGCTTGCGATTAGGCTTTTTCTTGAAAATAATCAATCGTTTAACATCTTCAAGAGTTTCTAAATCAACGACAGGAATATGTACCCATTTGCCGTCGTGATAGGTCTGTGCGTTATCATAAAGTTGCTGAATACTACGCGAAAATTCATGTCTAATCGCTTCAAATTTCTCACGCTCGGCTTTGCCGAAAATCAAAAGAAAAACGTAATGGTCATCACGAATATATATAGTCAAAATTGTTTTCCCGCTTCGGCGGAAACGCAAAGTGTCTTTGCCGTCACCAATTTCATCGGCAAGATATTTACCTCTCATGAAACGCATTGTTTCTTCGCTTGCTTTTTGCAATTGTGTTTTTTTCATATCGTTCAGTCCTGCTCGTATTATATAAATTTTATTCGCAACCCTGCGGAAATCGGTTGATGTGTTTAATGCTTATAATGCGATACCCGCGTTACAGACTTAGCGAAAACATCAATCCTTTTATATCTTCATTACTTCCCTTATATCGGCGAACTTCATCATCACGTTCAAGCGAAAGACCGATTTTCTTCATCACTTTTACAGATGCTCCGTTTCTATAATCGCAAGTCGCAATAACCTTTCTAACTTTACATTCATTAAATGCGAAGTTTAAAACTGCTTTGGCGGCTTCAGTAGCGTAGCCGTTGCCTTGATAGGATTTATTAATCATCCAACCAAGCTCTCCCTCATGTCTTTCATCATCTTTATAGTGAAAAGAAACAGCACCAATATGTTTATTGTTTAACGTAATTGCAAATTCAAAAAAACGCGGCACCTCAGCTTTCCATTCAGTAGCAACTTTATTAAGATAACTCTCTGTTTCCTGTATGTTGTCATTAGGAAGATGAACCATATATTGGGTAATTGTCGTATCGCTTGCATATTCGTGTGTAGAGACTAAATCGCTGATTTCAAGCGGTCTCAAAACAAGGCGTGGAGTTTGAATTCTCATCGCTCATTATCTCCCAATAATATAAATTTTATTCGCAACCCTGCGGAAATCGGTTGATGTGCCTAATGCTTATTATCTCGACTTATATTTACCTTGAAACTCACGCTTTGCCATTTCAGAATGCTTTAAAATAAATTCAGATTTTGCTTTTGTATAGCCGTCTCTGTCATGCTTAAATTCTTTCAATAAATCCAACTTCAATTTACTGTACTCGTTTGAAACATCAACGTGTTCAATAAGATAATCCCTAAAATAAAGCTCGTCCCAATCCCCCGAATATCTTACATGAAGATGATAAACTTTATCGGCAAAACCGTTAAGTGTATAACCTTTATTAAAAGAAAGTTTCATCGGTTCATTTTCTTTATTCATAAGACGCCAACCGATAATGGCTAAATCATCAATAAATCGTAAAATATCACAATCGTTCACAACTTCCAATAAAATATCCACCGTAGGTTTTGAAATCAACCCTGCAACCGCACTGCTACCAATATGGTTAATCCGCGCTATATTATCAGCGTTTATATTTCTTAAAATGCTTTGCTTTTCGCTTTCATACCATTCACTATATTTGGGATTATGCGCGCGCAAAACTATGGGAAATAACGCCCATAATTCCTCCAATGACATTTCAGATAATTGTTTTTGCATTTTCCCTCCATAACTAACACCTACAACCTTGCGGAAATCGGTTGATGTGGCTAATGCTTATGCCGTCCGATTAATCAAATCCGCAAATAGTTTTATCTCATTTTCGTGTGTTCTTTAATCGTTCAAGTAATGCGAAAATAAAAGTAGTTATACCGTAACTTAAAAATAATCCGGGAACAAGCCTCACAACCCAGCACATAACACTCATATACCAAGCAATACCATTATTTGAAAAAGCTTCAATTACACTTGCCAGTGAAATCCCGAAAACGACTGAAATTAAAACAATTTTCACTGTTACTATGTAACCAATGTAATATGAACCGCTTATAAGAGCTATCGGTAACGGGCTATATTGTTCCGCCACCTCAATCGGTTCACCTAATTCAGCCAACACAACTCTTATATCGCGTTCTTCAGGGACATTTTCTCCGCACCTATCCTTCAACATCTCGGATATGTTGCTTTGCAATTTCTGCTTCACATCATTTCTCATGTGCCTAGGTAAAATATTTAAGACAGCTAAAACATATTGCTCAACATTATTATTCATATTTACCTCCAGAAACATAAATTTTATTCGCAACCCTGCGGAAATCGGTTGATGTGCCTAATGCTTATCAGCTGACTACTTTGTAGCGCAATCGCACATAAGAGCCCTCTAAAGCAGTACACTCTTCAAGTTTCAACACGCCCAATTTGTTAATTTCACTTTGCGAAAGTAAAGAGTAACCGTCAATTAATGAGGGTGTATCTTTTCCGCCGACTAAAATCGGCGCAACAACAATGTCAACATAGTCAAGTAACTTTTCCCTTAGAAATATTTCATTCAATGTCCCGCCTGTTTGTATGGTAACCCGGTCGCAACCATAATCTTCATATAAACAGTTTAACACTTCTGCTGGATTAAAGGTTTTTTGATATATAATGTTAATGTTGTCTGCTTCGGTTTTATATGCAGGGTGTGTTGTGTTGGAAGTCACGAGTACGAATTTCTTTGCCAACTTTGAGAAATACTCAACCCCTTTAGATGTTAGATGTGAATTATCAATAACAACAAAACTCACATCAAGTTTATCAGGCAAAGACCGTTCATTCGCACCGACTTTTGCCATAACTCGCCCCGAGTTTATTGACCAAAGGTCAGTTGTTCGTTCTATTTTATAGTATTGGTGTAACCCTTCTTTAACTCCGGCGATATTCGGAAAATCCTTGTCAAAATCTAAGGCATCGTTTGCCCCCGTGCTAATTTTGCCGTCTAACGAAATCAAAAGAAATAGCGTAGTAATTGGTCTTTTCATACTGCCCTCCGAAAATATAGATTTTATTCGCAATCCTGCGAAAGTCGGTTGATGTGGTTAAATGCTTATAACATGAGGTAAACTTAGAGCGTGTTTACACTAACCAAACAACGCATATTTTAGCTTATTATTCGTTTAGTGTAAAAACACGCTCTAATAGTTTTCTTCTGCAAGTTTTACTGCTTCAATACCCGTGTTTTCAATCAATTTATTAATCAGCCCCAAAACACCTAAAACCTCAGTATTGGTGTGACTTCCTACTAAAAGATTTATCCCCGCATATTTAGAGTATTGCTGAGAATATAAACTATACTCGCCTGTTATATATGTGTCG
>Ga0099364_10001128_pt1 | contig 44568 bp, 56 predicted proteins | sample TergutTh196P3_FD_73070 | JGI IMG/M metagenome (GOLD analysis project Ga0099364, IMG submission 73070) | Microcerotermes parvus P3 segment gut microbial communities from Pointe-Noire, Republic of the Congo - Th196 P3 | ecosystem: Host-associated > Arthropoda: Insects > Digestive system > Gut ...
GTCTTCTGTGGTGTTGTAAGATAAATTCCCTACATACAATTTCTTCGTCATTGAAATAAATCCTTATACTGGACTAATGTCCATTTATTCACGCCCATTAACATGGACGACTCCAGCCCTAAACGGGCAAGTGGATGCAATTTGAAGGTATTTTTGATAGTATTAAGGATCGAAAAAAAACGAAGAGTGAAAAATGCAGAATCAATGACCTCTTAAAGCCTGCCAAACCAGGTTCGGCAAAATAAACACTACTCAAAAACCAATTCCTGTTAACAAATTTATTACTAACCTAAATATAGAATAAAAAAATAGATTTAGTCAAGTATGTTTTAAAAAAACATAAGTTTTAAAAAACATAAATTTTAAAAATATTCTGTCATATGCTGGGGTCTTTGGGTAAAAAACCCTGACAACATATTCTTTTTTCCATATATTTCAAGTCCGCTTTTCTTTGTAAAAAGCATATTATCCAGGCTTCTGTATCCTGTAATTAACTGACTTAGTGCCGGAATATTACACTTAATATCAGGTTCTTTATTGGTAATGGAAACCCTTTTGCCCTGTTTTCCGAATTCTACCAGAAAACTGGCATTATTCGCGGATATGAGGTTGTCTTCCACCCCTATGCAGAATTCGGCATTGCCGGAGGTGTCCGTCGTTCTCATCATTTCCAGTGCTGCTTTTACATTAATGACCCTTGTCATGTCTCGGTGAATTAATCTTTGTTCGATTTCCATATCATTACTGCTTAAGGCAGCCATTATGTCCATGGGATCTATATAAGAAGGCATTAACCATTCAAAGGCGTCCACTTGGGCATTTTGAGCTCCAAAAAGACTTAAAATGCCATACAGTGATGCGTTGTCTTTGAATATTAGCTCAGAAATACTTGCAATTGTTTTATTAGGCTCCTTTTTAACCTCGTACTTTACATGGCCTCCCGGTTCACCTGAATCATCAATCCATTGATACAGAAAAATGCCCTTTGCATAGGGATCGTTATTTGTGAAGTCTCTCCATGCAAGATTCTCCGGCCAGTAATCCCTGTGTATGCCATGGTTAACCTTTTTAATATATTCACTGTGAACCTTTGCAAGGCAGGAAGTGTCATCTCCCGGAAAGATCTGTGTAAAATTTCCCCTGAGTTTTAAATGGGAAAAGTCTTTCATGGGAATATTTATCCTGTTTCTGGCACAGGAAATCTCGTAGCCAAACTGCCTGTAATAACTGTAGGAGAATGGCGCAAGGCAGGAAAAGATAACGCCTCTTTCGTAAGCTTCGGGAAGGAGTTTTTCGAAAATTGTCCTGACCAAACCGCCCTTCCGGCTTTCCGGCAATGTTCCGACACCGGCAATCCCGGACATCGGAACACTGTTTCCGTCAAAATTCATCAGGTAGTTTATTTCGGTTAGGCCGCTTTGGAGTCTGCCGTTTTCAAAAATGCCCCATGACCAGTCAGCCGGCAGAGAGAGAGGATCCCTCTTGTCTCCCTCCTTTAAAAAATCCCTGCGGTTATTGTAAACCACCGAGTGCAGGCGGGAGAGCAGAGGCATTTCTTCATCTTTTAGACGCCGCAGTTCAGTCATGGGAAATTAGATCAGTCTTTAAAAAGGTCTGCAATTTCCTTTTTGTACATATCGACTATGAAATGGCGTTTATAGTCATGTTTACCGGAAAGTTCCATACCGGGCTCAAAAGCCTTTGGAAGCAGGAGGCTGCGGTAGATCATTTCAAAAGGACGGAAACCTGTTTTCTGGTTAATCCTTGTCGTAATTTCCGACTGAATTAATTCTTTAATTTCCGTAAGTTTATACAGGCTTTCTGTGTCCATGTATGGAATGGAATTCTCTTTTGCATAGGCCTCTACCATTTCAATGTTGATAACCACAAGGGCGGCAAGGAATTTTTGATCCTGTCCTATGATCATTGCATGATCTATAAATTCAGAATCCCTTATCTTGTTTTCTATTGGAACGGGTTCGATATTCTCTCCGCCCAAAAGTACAATTGTGTCCTTGGCTCTTCCGGTAAGTTTTATCTCTCCCTTGAAAGTCTTAATTCCGATGTCGCCTGTGTTAAGCCAGCCATCCTTGTCAATAACCTTTGAAGTCTCTTCGGGCATTTTATAGTAGCCCTGCATGATCTGATCGCCCTTGGCATAAAGCACACCCTTTTGCCCGGGAGGCATTTCCCTGCCGGTTTCCTCATCCCTGATTACGACAAGCATGTCCGGGAAGGGAGGGCCAATGGTTCCGGGAACGGGATTTTTAAAATGCCGGACTGCAAGAACCGGTGCGGCTTCCGTTAGTCCATAACCTTCAAGAATCAAAATTCCTGCGGCAGTAAAAAACTTGTCCACGGCATCGGGGAGGGCAGCTCCGCCTGAGATTGCGCCGCGAAGTTTTCCGCCTAACATTGTCTTGATTTTTTTGAAAACCAGAATATTACCCAAACCGCGAAGAGGGCTTAATAAAAGAAAGGGAATAAAGGAAACGATTATATCGAAAAGTCTAATGCGCCTTGTTATTTGTGGAGTTCTTCCAATTAACAGGTTCTTGAATTTTTCGTGGCTGCTTGAAACATTTACAAAGAAGTTAAATAGACCCTTTTTTACGGCACTTCCGGAGGCGGCATTACGGTAAATGCCCGCCCTTAATGCTTCCCAGATCCTTGGAACGGATGTCATCCAGGTTGGCCTTATGCTTTCGCAGTCTCCAAGCATTATTTTTCCGACAGGTTTTGAATAAGCCAATGCCCCGCCGGGCTGAAGGGCAATGTATTGAACAACCCTTTCAAATGAATGCCAGACAGGAAGTACTGTAAGCCAGATTTCTCCATGCTTATTGTCTATTGCCTGTGGTGCAAGGCTGGATTGATGCAGGAAGTTTTTATGTGTAAGCATTACACCCTTTGGTCTTCCGGTGGTTCCCGATGTAAAAATTATTGTTGCAAGATCATCGGTCTTTCCAAGCTCTATTTCGCCTTCAATGAATTTTGCATTTTCACTTCCGGGAGGAGCAAGGCTCGCGCCTTCATTCATTATGTCCTTATAACCCTGAACCTTGATATTTCCCAGGTCGTTTTGGTACTTATCCTTGTTAAAGTCATTGTCAATAATAATGAATCTTTCGATTAACGGGATTTTTTCTTTTTCGCCCAGGATCTTTGCCATTTGGGCTTCGTTTTCAAGTACGACAGATTTGCAATCACCGAAGGAAAGAATGTAGGAAAGTTCTTCCGCCATTGTGTCACAGCCCCTGGGTACATCTGCCGCACCAAGGCAATGCAGTGATAAGCTGACAATGAGCCATTCCTTTCTGTTGTCGGAAATTAATCCAACATGATCTCCGCGTTTAATTCCTGCCTTGTTTAGTCCCATTGAGAATGCGATAATCTCGTTATACAATTCGGAAAAGGTGGTGGCTTTAAAGACTCCGTTTTCGTCCTTGCTGTATTGGGCAGCCGAGTTTGGATAGTCCCGGGCATTTTTTTGGATCATCCGGGGTAAGGTTGATATTTTCATGACAAAATTATATATTATGTAAGGATAAATGTCTATATGAAAGAAAAAATCAAGGTCGGCATACTCTTTGGCGGAAAGTCCGCCGAGCATGAAGTATCACTCCAGTCCGCAAAAAATGTTTACGATGCACTGGACAGCAATAAATACGAAGCAATTTTGATCGGCATAGACAAGAGCGGCCGCTGGCTGCTTGGGGATGAAGGCCGCTTCCTCCTGGATTCTGATGATCCCAAAAAAATTCGGCTTAACGCATTAAGCGATCCCGTTGCCCTTATTCCCCAAAGCCGCGGATTTTTGAACACCCGTAAATCCATAGATGTCGTCTTTCCCATTTTGCACGGCCCCTTCGGAGAGGATGGTACAGTACAGGGATTGCTAAAACTGGCAGACATCCCCTTTGTAGGTGCCGGCGTTCTTGCCTCTGCTGTTTCCATGGACAAGGATGTAATGAAACGCCTTCTTGCCGGCGGCGGACTGCCCATAGGAAAGTACAGCGTTATACGCAATAAAAATGACATTCCGCCCTTTGATAAAATCAAGGCCGAGCTTGGTCTGCCCCTTTTTATCAAACCGGCAAATATGGGCTCCTCTGTTGGAGTTAGCAAGGTGAACAGTAATGAGGAATATTTGGCTGCCCTGGAAGACGCTTTTGAATATGACACGAAAATTATAGTTGAAGAATTTATTCCGGGGCGTGAACTGGAATGTTCGGTTCTTGGCTCGTCTTTTGCGGACAGTAGCAGCCCCCATGCTATAAAGGCATCCGGAGTGGGAGAGATAATCCCAAGCCACGATTTTTATTCGTACGATGCAAAATATATTGATGAGCAAGGTGCCGCCCTCGTCATCCCTGCAAACATACCCCCGGAAATCATCGCCCGTATTCAGGAACTAAGCCTGAAAGTTTTTGATGTCCTCTGCTGTGACGGCCTTGGCCGCGTAGACTTTTTCCTGAAAGAAGACGGCAGCATTATTATAAACGAGATCAACACCATGCCTGGCTTTACGCGTATCAGCATGTACCCAAAATTATGGGAAGCCTCCGGAATTTCTTACTCCGCCCTTATCGATAGTTTAATTGAAATAGCCTTTCTGCGTTATAATGCCGAGAAGGGTCTGAAGACGGAGAAGTGAGGTTGACATTTGCTATCATTTTTGCTATCATTAAGTTGTGAGTAAAAGAGATAAGCTCATAAAGAAAATTCTTATTGGTAAATCCAATGTGAGTACTAATGATGCAATAAAAATTCTGGAAATGCTTGGTTTTAGGGCAAGTAAAGCTGACGGTTCACATCTTACCTTTAGAAAGCAAGGTAGTAAATCAGTTACAATTATACTTACACAAAACCCTATAAAATCGTACTTATTGGATAAACTTCGAGATGTATTAAATAACGAGGGATATAACAATGACAATTAAAAATTTAGAGTATTATCAAAACCTTCCTTACACATTTATTATCGATTGGTCTGATGTTGATGAGTGCTTTTTAGGCAGTATTTCAGAATTAGAGTACAATATGACCTGTGGACAAACCCGAGAGGAGGTTTTAGTTAACCTTAAAGAAGCGCTTATTTCCTATGTTAAAACAAGTCTTGATAATAAAATGGAGATTCCTGAGCCATTAAACATTAATGATTTCAAAGGGAGTATCACCTATAGAACCAGTAAAGAGCGACATTACATGCTTGCAAAACAAGCCAAACTTTATGGTAAAAGTATAAATGCTTTTATAGACGAAGCAATAGCCGAGAAATTAGAAATGAGGTAGCCAAAAATACTATTGCATTTTACCCAACCATGCGTTTACCGCTAAAACTATGTTTTCCTTGTCTTGGGAATTTAGCTTCCTGTATGAATTTATCAGGTCTCGTTCTGCTTCGTTAAGGCATTCTACTTCGATTCCTGTAACAAGGTAGTCCGCCGATGTTTCCAGTAATTTTGCTATCTCGATTCCCTCTTTTATATTGGGGTATGTCTTACGTGTCATCCATTTTCTGAAAGTGCCGAAAGGAACGCCAATTTTTCCTGCAATCCATTCCTGTGTTGTGTTTTTCGATTTAATTTCGTTTTTCAGCCTCATCCAAAAGTCCATACCATATCATTTTAGTCTAAAAAATGCTCAAATTGGGCTAATTTCAATTGACAGATAGGGCAAATATGGACTATAAAAGGACTATAACACTGATTTTATAGAGCATATTTAGAACATTGTACTGTTTCAATGGGCAAATTTGCTCTTTGTAATAGTGACGGATCAAAAGGAGGATGGTAATGAAGAATAATAAAATTATGAATAGGATAATTTTATGGTTTTTGATGGTATTTATACTGTCTATGGGGATAATTGCATGTACTCAAACCCGGTATGATGATGAGGGTGATTTTAGGATATCCACCCTGGATGGAGAGAGATCTGCCAGGATCATTGGTTATGTGGGAACAAAACAGACAATCAATATTCCTCCCAGAATACAGGGAATGAATGTCACCGAAATAGGTGATGGTGCATTTGAAAACAAGGAAATAATTAGCATAACCATTCCCAATAGTGTTACTTCAATTGGAAATAATGCGTTTGCAAGAAATTTTCTTACAAGTATTAATATCCCAAACAATGTGACTTCTATTGGAGATGGTGCTTTCCAAGGAAATCAATTAACCAGTGTGGCAATACCCAATGGTGTGACTTTAATTGGGAACCTTGCATTTACCAATAATGAACTCACCAGTGTTACAATACCAAGCAGTGTGATCAATATTGGTGTTGATGCTTTTGCAGCTAATCCGCCTACCATCGATGTAACACTGGATATGAGTAATGAAACAATAATTTATTCAACAGGAACATTAGGATCAGGTTCAAATCGTAGAGCTATATTGTGGAGAAATGGCAATCCTTGGCTCATGAGCAATTCTGAATCTTTCGCTAGTTCAGTATATGTTTCAGAAAATACAATTTATGTGGCTGGGTATATCGGGAGTAACAATAATGCAAGAGCAACTGTCTGGAAAAACGGTGTTGCCCAAACCTTGAGCAATTCTCAATCAGAGGCTAGTTCTGTATATGTATCAGGCAGTGATGTTTATGTAGGAGGTAATTTAGGATCTCAAGTTCAAGGAAATCAAAGAGCCACGTTTTGGATAAATAATGAAATCCATCCTTTGAGCAATACTCAATCGTCTGCTAGATCAATATTCGTAACAGATAACGATGTTTATGTGGTAGGATATATAGGGTCAGGAAATAATAGGAGAGCTACGATTTGGATAAATGGTGCAGCCCAAACCCTGAGCAATACTCAATCAGAGGCTCGTTCTATATATGTATCAGGCAGAGATGTTTATGTGGCAGGATTCGTAATGTCAGGAAATGGCAGAAGAGCTACAATTTGGATAAACGGTGAGGCTCAAACTTTGAGAATTTCCGGATCAAGTTCTGCAAATTCAATATATGTATCAGACAGTGATGTTTATGTAGCAGGATATATAGGGTCAGACGGTTCTTTTAATAACATGAGAGCTACGATTTGGATAAATGATGTAGTCCAAACTTTGAACAATACAACATCAGAGGCAGATTCTGTTTATGTATCAGGCAACAATGTATATGTGGTAGGGAGTGTAGTGTCAGGAAATTACAGATCTACAGTTTGGATAAACGGTGAGGCTCGACCTCTGAGTAATACCGTATCATATGGTAGTTCGGTTTTTGTAAGGTGATAGCTGCTTTTGAGGATATTTTTTTGCTTAGACATTTTTTGTGAATTATATATATTTTGAAAATGTGGGCAACGTTGCCCATCTTTTATGGTATATATGACTTTTTCCATATATAAAAATTGTGGATGGTATATGATAGACAATATGCTATATGGTTCGGCGGAAGGTACTCCTCTCATATTTTGCAAAGCAATGATGTGATATATATCCGAACTAAATCCCTTTTCCCATGATGGAAATTATATGAACAGAAATTTAATTTAAAAGGTGGGGACGGGGACAGACAAGCATTTGTGAGCCTGCGAACATGATTGACTGTTCTCGTACCCCCTTTTTGTTGATGCTATGTTTATATTCTGCATGGGAAAAGAGGTGGGCTTATGGTTGAGACCCCGGAGCTGGCTGCATATTTAAATGTGCCTTCCGCTAGCTATTATAAGAGGGACTGTTCTCATACCCCCTTTTGGTTGATGTCATGTTTATATTTTGCATGGGAAAAGATGTGGTTTTGATTACGGGCGTAACCAGTCTGAAATTATTTGATTACATATGTAATCAACCATCAAACAAAAGCCAGGCTGGCTTTAACCGATGGATTTTCTGTATTTATATATTCAACACTATTTGGAAATTCACTCTTTATTCCGGAAATAAATTCATCGGCCCAAGATGGCGTAAGAACCTTAACTCCATCGAAATCTAAAACTATCTCATCTTCGTTATTTAGATCACCAAAAACATAAGCTCTGGCTAAAAGGAATGCCTCTCTTCCTGCCGGCCGGGATATTAATATATCTCCAAATTTTAATATATCTATAACCATATTAATTATCTCCATCGAAATCAAGAATTGCCAGGCATCCGCTTAATGAAATTTCTTCTTCATGGAAAAACATTCCATCTTTATCTATTTTACATGAACCGTTTCCAGACTGGAAGTAAAGATGCCAATTATTTGAGATGATTGCTTCGGCAACAAACTTTAATCCATTGCCTCTTAGTTCCGGCGATCTTCCGGAAATCCTTTTTGTAAAGGCAATTTCTACAGCTTCCATATCATTTTTAGTTTGCGGTAAAACATTTAATAGGGATTGCCTTACACCTTTGCCATAATCAGATAGAACAATGTACTTATCTGAGTATGTAAAATCACAATAAACACCGCCAGGGTTTTCTGATATAAATCCGAAATTATGATCAAATGTATTATTCCCAATTTCTCCAATAAGAGCAGCTTCCAGATATTTTTGTGATTCCAAAATATATGATTGGAGTCTAGCAGTGAAAATATCTCTGCTTATGGAGAAAAAATTGCTACCCAAAGAGAACATACCAAGTTTGTCGGAAACAACAGCTCTAATAATCGAATCGTTAATCATTTCAGAGTTCCTTGGGTGATATGTTATATTTAGGAATGATATTTTTCAAGATATGTCCTCCGTTAAGACATATTTTGTGAATATATATTTTGAAAATGTGGGCAACGTTGCCCATTTTTTGTGTTTCAGAATATCACTTTATGATAGACTTGGCATAGTATAATTTCATCATGATAGTTCAACATTCCGATTCTTTACCGGGTTTGTCTGAGAATAATCTTTCTTTGTATGCCTGGTTTAAGTCAAACCCGGAGAAAAATAACCGCCTGCTCTATCCTCGCTGGCGTTCAGGGGTGCCAACTGTTTTATTAAAGTATGCCTCTGTATGGCATGATGTGTTCGTAGGAAATGAAGAGCAGCATCCCGGTGATGGGGTTTTGTATTTTCATGATTTTCTGCTTGGAGATAAGTTTTTTTCGGACTTCTATAATGGTAAAAGTATAAAACCTAAAAATATCCCTGTATATGCCCTGCTCTTTAATTATTGGTATTCGTTTTCAGCCGAAAAGAACGGGACTCTAACTATGGAGCCGGAGCGTGTGTTGACCCTGGTTCTGTCCGGAAACCCTCGTCTTGCTATACCTTTATATGAGTACCGCCGTCAGATTGATTTAGAATTATTTACTAAATTTATTTCTAAGATTCTTCAGAAATGGAATTTATCGATTAATAATTTATCACAAAATTATGGGAACAATGATGTATGCGAAGCAGTCGAGCACTGGCTTTGGGAAGCCATTCTTGGTTTCTCCTTTCCCCGTTTGTTGGGTGATTGGCAGAATCGTTTGTTGAATTTGTGGGCTGGCTATACACCGGAAGCTGTAAAGCGCTTTGTTATATTGCATCTGCCCACCGAGCGATCGATAATATCACCGCGTGAGCTGCGTGAATATCTGACTGCTGCAGAATCCTTGTATTTGGAAACAAAGTCTTTGGCAGGATGCTATTCAGTGGCTTTAGTTGGTGAGTGCAGGGTTCCCAAGATGTCTTCGATTGGGATGATGCAGAGGTTCCATGATGCAGAACATATAGATCAATTACGAAAACAAATATCACATGATAAAGCTGTATATGAGTGGCCTCTAGCCTTGACCAATATTTTATCGGATTTTCCTGAATGGTATATCCCTACCATGAATGCAGAGGTTAATCTACGGGGTACGCAGCATAATCATTGTGTAGGGTCTTATGCCGATCATCATTTTGAGCCTCCTATTGAAAACAAAACTTTACTTTTGTTTTCTGATTTATATAAGGCAGAAATGCTAATTTATTTTGAAAATAAAATATCTACAAATGTGACAGTAATACAGGTACGGGGCTATTATAACAAAGATGCACCTGCCGACACTTCCAACTGTGTAAATGAAATTGCAAAAAAGCTGGAAAAACTTTCAGTTGATGCGTTCTGTCCGAAAAGGGTAAATATGGATGTGGTTGGGAAAAATGAATAACTGGAGTAAAGAATTAATAACCAGAACACGCCTGGAACTGGAAGAAATGGTAACCTATACCAGTGATACCGGTAAGCTGCACTGGCTCATTGGCAGCAGTGACATGGAGATAGGTGCACATTTCAAGAACATAGACGGTATAAGGTTCGGGATTATGACCACGGTGGATGCATATGAAGGAAGGTATATTATTTTTTTGAATGATAGCAGGGAGCAGGAAGTTTTTGAGTCTGTAGATGCACTAATTGAGGCAGGGTGGGTTCTGGATTGAGAGGGTGGATTAAGCGGAAAATTATGAGTACATTTAGACAGGGAGTATTGTATGGAAATTATATATGCAAAAGATTTAAGAGATAGAGATAATAAAAAAAAGATCCCCTTTGAACCTGGGTATTACAGATGGTGGGCTAAAGAAAACGAAGTGAAACTATTATTAAAGGATTACTTTAGTGAGCTATTTTCTTATTTACGCCCAGGGGAAAGTGAGGATAATAACCTGGAAGGATATTACTTAATTTATGTTGGAATTGCTAGTAAACTAAGAAATAGAATTAATATTCATGTAAACCAGAAACATTCTAAGGGGAATTTAGATAATGATGGATTATCAACTTTACGTAATACAATTTCTGTCCTACTGACTGGAACACAAAAAGGAGAAAAAGAAACCAATGAGTTAATGGATAAGTTAAAAATACAATACTTTAATATTGATACACCTAAAGATTATGAAAATGAAGATTTAAACAACCCTGATTTTGTTGTTCCCTTGAACATTGATAAAAATGAAAAATCTGTAATTCAGGATTTTAAGACTTACTTGGAACAGGAGCGAAAAAAAGCAAAAGAACAAGCAAAAAATAAATAATATCAACCATACGATTTAGGTCATGTTTATCGTCACATTGAAGCTTGGACAGTTTTTTACTAATTCCTAAAAAATCCATGTCTATTATTTTTTTTAACAAGAGCATATCTTTTTTATGTTCTCCGTTTATATAATCAGAAAAAATACCGTAAAAGTATTTATCAAAAAATACTTCCTGTCCATTTAATTCAATAAATTCCTGCAGGCCTAAGTAAAAATTATCAATAATTACATTGTTAGTTTGCTGGGGTTTTAAAATATTTTCATCTTTATTGGTAAAAGTATAAATGCTATCACCAAGAGATAATGTATAATGCTTTTTCGACTTTATTATCTTGTTTATATCATCTCTTAGTGCAGATTTAATTTCGGTGTTTGCCTGATGGTATTCATTACCGGTAAAAGCTTCAGCAAAAAATAAATCAGTATCAATTGCAAGAAGAAAATTATTTAATGTTTCTTCCCAGTTGATATTTTACATGAAGTATGGCAAAACAGGAATAGCCCCGGAATTAAGCCTAAATCATTATAATATATAGAAATACGATAAAATACCGGTTTTATCCCATGCACATTGAAAACTATTAAAACAGGCATAAAACACCTCAAAAGAGGCACTTTTATACCTGTTTTGTTCCCATTACTGTTACCCTAAAAAAATTATTAAGAGTATATGATTATTTTGGGGTAATAATCGGATAATTCGCTGTAAAAACTTCCACCTTGCCTCTTGGCGATTTTTGGTTATTAGACATAGGACAAGCCATTTTAAACTCAGCCGTTTCCCATTTATTCCGCTCAGAGTATTCTGACAATGACTTATTCCGGAATGAACTTAATAAAAACTTACCTTTTAATCCATCTAGAACCTTTAATAAGGAATCAAAGTCCTCTTGAGAATAACCATCATAATGACCTTGATGGCTTCCAACATATGGAGGATCTAAATAAAAGAAAGCTTCTGTTGTGTCTCTACTCTTAATAATCCGTAAAGCGTCACAGCATTCTATCTGTACTTGCTGGAGCCGAATTGCATAATCTATAGAAAAATTCACTCTTTTATTTTTGAGTTTTTTACTACTGCTTCCATTCCGGTCATAGCCGAAACCACCTTCGAGATCGCACCCATATGAAGAATTGGCAAGCATCCAAACAGCCCATGCACGTTTTATCCGATCAAACATTTCTGGGTTTTCGTAAATAACCTGTGCATGGTGGTGCTGCTTCCGGCTATGGAGGCTAATGGTTATTTCCTTCTCCAATGCAGAATAATCCCTCTGAAGAACCTCATAGAAATTAATGATTTCACCATTGGTGTCATTAATTATTTCGACAGGGGATGGTTCCTTTGCGAAAAAGACTGCTGCACCGCCAAGGAAAGGTTCACAGTAGATCAGATGTTCCGGGATCATTCCCAGAATCCGGGCGGCAAGCTGCTGCTTACCGCCATAATAAGAAAGTGGTGTTTTCATAAAACCCCTACATTATGTAGGCTTTACCAAAAGACAAGGGACATCCATAATAGATCCACCTAGTGCTAGGTCGGGTGGAAACAGGTTATCCTGGGGGCGTTTGTGCGCCTGTCCGGCAGGTACGAACTGCCGGGCTCTGCCCGTTATTTTTTGCAGCACTTAGCTGCTTATCCGGCAACGCCGGAATATACCAGAAATTACTTGACTTTTTCACAAATAGGACATATATATAAAGTACCCCTTAGAGGTGGCACTACCGTGGGTGCAGAACCGGCGCATAGACCACCTTTACAGGGGTCTTCTTATTATTTTGAGTAATCCATCCCATATCAACATTACCGTATCTACATGTAAAATTGGTGTTTGACTTGACTTAAACCAACCTTCTACTTTTTTTATTGCATCGTCGATGGAATGGTTTTCAGTAGGCGGTGTAAGGCAGACAATTGAGGCTCTTTGTCCGTCAGCTTCATTCAACCTTCTGATGATTTTATTAAATGATTCTGGATTTTTGAACTCACCAAGTCTTCCGTTAATAATTGCATCGTAATTACTGCTTGTTCTATTTTCTGGAGTAAAGAAAACGCGATGACCATTTTCTTCTAAAATTTTCGCTGCATAAACTTCCTTTTGCAATGGTCTAGCAAGCCCAGCTTTCCTTGCTGTATAAATAGTTCCGTCAAGTCTTTCCATATCCACCCCTCGTACAAGATTTAGAGAAAAATTATATAACCCATTGTCTTTTGCAAACTCCTCAACATCGTTAAAAATGTCATAATGTGCTGCACGTAAAGCCATTTTTTCTGTCATCATCCACCAGCTCTCCTTATCAAGTGGATTTCCCCCAAACCCATCCATCGGCTGGAAGGTTGTACTCTTTATATCAAAGCTGTCCATTGTAACACCATCATCAATCTGAGCTTTGTATACTGCCTGAAGTCCTGTACGGCACTGGAAGTGATAGGGTGGGTACCCATACTTTCCCCAGAAAGGATGATCAGATGGCAGTACAAGACTGGTCTGTCCTTCTCTTAATAATGCTCGACAGAAGGTAGAAGTTCGGCTATCCTCAATAACTAAGAGCCTCCATGCCGGAGGCGGCCTGTCTTTAAACTGCATGAGCTTTCCGGCAGTGTAAGCTGTTTGGGTATTTGTACGGAAAACATTCTCCCAATATCCGGGGCGAAGTCTCATTGCGTCATCTCCTATTAGCGTTTGTAATGTCTGCCACTGCTTATATGTTTCAGCGACACCCTTGCCGCTTCCTATGGCGTTAGACAAAACCTGCCTTGCAGCATCAATGTAATCCAACTGTGAAAGCCTTGCGACTGTGAAAGCTCTAAAACGAAGCATCGGTTCAAATGCAATCCATTCAGCTTTTGTTACAGGTATACGGCTCCTCATAAAAGAGGTAGCTTCTTCAAAAGTGAGTTCTGAAATCGGAATTTCTAGATCTGCCATGTCCATTTTACGTAAGGCATGATCCATCCCTAGCAGAAGAGCGGTCGCAATAAGTGATTCTGTTTCTCTTACAAAATCCGGATCTATCTCAGGGAGATAAGGCTTATTTAACTGAGCCTTTGTGGGAGGTGTGTCTGTAGTGGAAAGGCTTTTTAAATAATCTAAAAGTGTTTTTGCTATCCTTGCGTTGATTCTTTTTTGGGCGGCATTACTCAAGCTGTCCAGCTCTGCGAGCTGTGCTTTTTCCTGAGCTATGTAATCCGTATTAATGGCCTTGGGGCTTTTTTTTTACCCCCTACTGGCTGCCCTGAATCGGAAAGAGAAAAGCCATGTGTAGTTTGCTTAATATACGAATCTTCTTCATCTTTTGGCTTAGGGAGCCCATAACGGTTATACAGTGCATCATTGGAAATCGGAATGCCCTGTTCAATGGCTTTCATGAGCTGCTCAAAACTGGCATGCCTTTCTGTGTCTACTTCCGCGGAAGGGGGAGTACCGGAAAAACTGTTAAGCTCAAATGCCCAGTTAATAATCTTCTGAACAAGAGCCTGTCCTTCAACTGCTATTCCTTTGGCATCTTCATAAAACAGATCGGCCTGAACTTCGCCCAGGGCAAGGCTTCCGCCGTCAGTCTTGCTGGTTGCGACTGACTGCCCTGTAAGACCATAACTGATCTGAATATCGCAGGCATCTACCAAAGAAGCGAAACCGATAAGATCACCTGACATTCCTATCTCATGGATGGAGTCAACATTCCCGACCGCCGCGGCTGAGCCGGAAACTACAGAGATTAATTCTTCTGCAATTTGCCGAGCTTTGGCTCTGATATTATTATCATCACCTTCTGCCTTGAATAATGCCAATATGGTTTTAACCGAAAACTTTTCTGTCGCTTGAAGCCAGAATTCATAACCGGCTCTTTTAAACATATAAGGCCAGTAGACACAGCGGAGGACGCTTGTGCCATAAGGGTTTTCGTCATCTGTGTCATGGTGGTATTGCAGCCATTTATAAGGTTCGTTAAGGACGCGCCTTTGTCCTGTCTGGTTTAGGTAGAGTGTCCAGTCATGCCCGAACACAAAGCGTTCCGGCTTGCGCGTAATGATATTGTCAGGAATGTACTGTCCGTCCTCAATTCGCCAAACCAGCTCTGAAACCGAAAAGCCGTAATCGAGGCCAGAATATACCCTCTTCAGCTTTTGGTAAAGCTTAGGCCAGAGATCGAAGCTTTTAACAAAATCAAAAACATTATCAGGGCAGCCATCGGGCTGGGTTATGTGAATGGGGAAATTTAGTGCCGCTGTTTTGAGCTTATTCAATAGGGATTTGATCCGGGGGTCTGTCCGCATCTGCCGGTATGTGTCATAAGAGGAGAAAGAACCGGGGAGAATATCATCAGGGTTCGGCATATAATTTAAGAAGCTCCCCAGCATATTGTCAGTGATAACTTGAGTGGTTAGTGTTTTATTATTGGGTTTTTTCATGGCGTTTAACAGCCTCCTTTATTCGCTTACAAGAAATATCAAAATACTTTTCGTTTATTTCTATGCCGATGAATTTTCTTCCCATTTCTGCACAAGCCACTCCGGTTGTTCCACTCCCCATGAACGGATCGAGGACTGTACCTGATTCAGGAACTGACTCAACCAGATATTTAAGAAGCTCCAGCGGTTTTTCTGTTGGGTGCTCTCTGCCTTGCGGTTTATTACCTTTCCATGTATTAAAAAAACTTCCATGAGGTAATTTCCGGGGCTTACCTTTGACAAAGGCGCAGATCCATTCATGGTTATTTCTCCACCATGATCCCATAGCACCATTACGGTTTTTATCCCAAACAATTACAGAACGCAGAGTCCATAAGCTTGTTTCCCATGCCGTTACTATATTTGTGTACTGCCGCCAATCAGTAAAGACATAAGCCGGAGAACCTGAAGAGCATTTATTTATACATTTTAAGGCTACTTGTCGCTGCCAACGGAGGTAGGAATCACTTCCCATGTTATCACCCAAAAACCATTCGTCTGTTCGGGTGTTTTCGCTTACTTTATGAGCTTTCATAAAAATATTTCTGGCTGTCGATTGCTGTCTTCCTCCACTGGAATACGGCGGATCGGTAATAACTGCATCTACCTTAACAAGGGATGGCAGAATATCAAGACAGTCACCTAAATACAAAGTGTTATTCCCGATTACTTCAACTCGCATTACTATTCCCTTTCTTTTTATTACCAAATTTTATTCGGCAGTATTCCGCATAATCTACAAGCTCTATCAAAGGCCTTGAGCCTCTGTTGTAATGAGGTTTAGATTTACGTCTCTTTATATGAGGTTTACTCTTGCCCATCACCACCCCCTGACCATATTGATAATCTTCCGTGCCGCTGTTGCGGTGCTGGTTTTGACCTGTTCCACCACAGGCATACCGCTGCCGCTGGGGATCACCTTAACGCCTAAATATAAGCCGTCCATCTGATCATCAAATTTCCACTTGGGAAAATTAACAAGCTCGTCTTTCATTTCTGCCGCTCCATCGGCAGGAAAGCGAATTATTCCGTTTTCGATTAACGGTGATAAAAAACGTGCCTTGGCATCTTTTGAAAGGGTATTGCCCAGCTTCTTAATAGGGAGATAAACATTCTCTTCAGCGGCTAACTTTTGGATATAATTACCGTATATGCCGCTGAATACTACATCTTCCCATGCAATAAGCTCAAAGCCGTAAAGCCGATGAAGTATCATGAGCTGCCGGACGGTGGCAGTTTCACTGCATACTTTCGCCCACGGAGGAAGCACATAGATTATGCCTGTCCGCTTATGGACGGCAATGGGTACTTCTGCCGTGCGGTCATGCTTGCCGGTTGCTGGGTCTACTCCGCAGAAAAAGCGAAGCTCGGCGACCGGAGGGAGTTCTCTGTATTCATGAGTTTTAATCCATGACCGCTGTATTATGCGCTGTTCATCGGAAAGGGGTTCGTTACACCACTCTGTTGAAAAATTATCAAAGCCAAGCTGTTCCTGTTTTTCTGCAAGGGTTTCTGCTGACCAGTATTCCGGCCAAAGGGGAGAGCCATCAGGAAGAAAACAAGATAGCCTAACGGCAATCCATCTCTTGAGAGTATCAGCTTCCAGCTCTTCCATGAGCCGCGAGATTGGATCATCAGAATGGAATATCGTATTAACCCATATGGTGAACGCAGTTTTACCAAGATTGAAAACAACCCTCTTGAGCCATCGGGAAATTTTATCTCTCTGGGAAGGGGAGTCTACAGCATCATCTTTTAAAACATCATCAAGCACAATGAGATCGGGGCGGTACTGGCGGAAGCGAGTACCGCGCATGGATGCACCGGAGCCTTTTGATTGTATGCATGTATCATTTTTTAACTCTATCCTGTCATCACGCCAAACGTTACCTTTCAGATCCCCAAAGTCCTCAAGGATAAGCTCGTTTTCTTCAAGCTCGATTTTTATGTTAATGAGGTTTTCTCTGGCTGAGTCTCCGGAGGCTCCTATTAATAAAGCATAACGATTCTTGTCTGTGACAATGCTCCACAGAACATATGCAAAAGACCAACGGACGGTCTTACCGTGCTCCCTGGGCTCGACAAACATAGCACCTGCAAGGTGTTCAGTGGGTTTTAAAAGTCTGTGATATTTCTCATTAATAAAGGGTTTAAGGCTATTTGAAGTTGCCACTGTAAGGGATCGGGTATCAGCCACATTATAAAGTATGCTCTGATATTCAGCCGGTTCGGTGAAGAAATAATCTGCAAGATAATATTCACAAAAAAAACCGAAATCTTTTTGAGCCTGTTCTTTTCGTTTTTTCTTATCAAGGGAAGCCCTGTCATCGCCTACCAGTTCCGAAAGGAGATCACTCATTACTTCACCTTGGCGTCATCAACGATTTTGCAGAGCCGTCCTAATAAATCGGGGTCATGCTGGATGGCTTTTTGAAGCTCATCTTTTAACTGTGCTTTTGCCTTATCCAAAGCTTTGACCGCCTGAGTACGGAACTGCGCCAGTTTTGCCTGTGCCATGGTGAGTTTCGCCGTGGCGTGTATCATTTCTGCCGGGTCTTCAAAGTTTATACTCTCGATGTTCCGTAATTCTTTTGTAATTAACTGAGCCAAATAAAGCAGCATCCCTTCAGACAGCTCAGTTCCGGGGTGGTCTTTAAAAACCTCTGCCATGGCTTTTGAAATTTCTATGCCCTTGCGGACATCGGCGATCTCATCTTCATAACTGCGAACAGCTCGGCGAATGGCTTCGCGGCTGACTGTTATTTTATAACCGTTCTGCGAAAGCCATTCGTTGACTTCTTCGGTAACATAGACAAGGGTTTTTCTTCCGCCATCCCATTTTTCGGCAATCAGCTCTTTGAGGCCGTACTGCTCCGCCTTGCTCTTCATTCCCATGATTACCCCTTTGGAATGAGAATGCCGGGATCGTCTTTGATATTACCTTCCAGAAGGTCTATGCCGTCAGGGTGGAGCTTGTATCCCTTGAGAGTGTCATTCTCTAAATAAGGATGTGGGTGTTCGCTTAAAATGATATATTTTTTATCTACCAGATATTCCAAAGAAGCAGTAATTTCTTCAGTCTTGTGGTATTGGTATAAAACACTAATGATTGTAATTTCGTCTACACCGTTAGGATAAACTTTTTTGAGGAGAGCGAGTATTTTACCGCGTAAAATGTTCTGTTTCATTGGTTCTATTGATTCCCCTTATCTTTCCACAGATCAATGATATTTCGATTTAGCTCATAAAACTGTGTTGATACTTGGCTGGACAATCCATTAATATCTTCTTTCCAGCCTCCAAGCTCCCTATAAAAAGTTTCCCTCTTTAAGTACTCATGCTCAACAACAGAAAGCCTTGTTCCAAAGGTGTTAAGTGAATTGTTTATATAATCCCTTAATTCCTTTGCCCTCTGTTCATCTTTTTTTCCATCGGAATCGATTTTACGAATTAAATGTATAACAACCACTACCAGCACGCTTGAAATTGCGGAAGGCCCCCAGGACTGAAAGATGGCAAACAAGGCTGCAAAATCCATTTAACCTAACTCCTTAAATCCATATATTAAGTCCCGTGGGAACCTTAACGCCTTTTTTATATAAAAAGAACATTACAAACTTTGCTATAACGTTAATCAAGAAAAGGATTCCTGCCCATAAAAGAATAGTATTCCTCACCCTCAACCTCTCTTCTAAGCGAATCGATTTCTCGTTCAACTCGTCTATAGTTTGTAATAAGATCAAAAACGAATCGGTCGTACTCCTCAAGTGCTCCCTCAGCATCGAGGCTTCGTCTAATAATTCGCTCGTATAATTCTCCAAGTCTTGTATCATAGCTTCGGAGATCCTCTGCGATTCCTCCGCTAATTCTCTCGATTCGGTCAACGCTGATCTGACTGCGAATGATAGGCTCTGGTGTGACAACAACAACGGGTCTTGGTGTGGTGCATCCGCTGGAAGCAACAGAGAGAACAATAAATAAAATAGCAAGAACAATTGCACCCAAAATATTCGCTTCACGCATCAACACTCCTTTTTCATAAGCCAACCAAGAAGGCGATCGTAATTCCAGCGGATTATATAGGCACCCTTTTCGTCCCTTCCATCCCTTATTGCCCTGCTGTTATAAATGCCGTCCTGTTCAAAAACATCCATCCCTGACTGATCCGATCCGGTACAAATTCCTATGTGACCAAAAGAATTTTTTGGAGTGCTGCCAAAAATTACAACAGCTCCCGGAGGGGGAATTAAACCTTTGGTGTAAGTAATGCAGTCCATGTTTTTCTTCTGTTTAGGACGGTTTAAATGCTGGTAATAAAAAACAGCGGCACCCTGAGTTCCTGTTCCTTCAGGTTGTTCTGCTTTGCGAATTTTCCAGACATCATTCCAGTACTGGCGGACAAGATCTACACACTGAGCACCATAAGCTTTATCCCAGTCCACAGCGACATCTGTATATTTTTCGATAAAATCTGTCAGTGTCACTTTTTTTCCCCTCCGCCCATTACTTTTTCCACAAGGCTTTGTACGCCCCTTATTATGTAGTCATATGCAATTTGATTAACCGCAAGGGCGCAGGAAAAAAGGCTGAACATGACAGTTATTGCAGCAGGTACATAAGGAGAATGCATGACAACACAGATAGAAGTAATAAAAAGGGATACAATTGCATATCCTCTTTTATGCTTGGGATTAATAAAGTTTTTTAACCACTGCACCAAGCCAATAGTGGATACCGAAATAATAAGTACACGAATCACCAGCCATTCTGGATTTAGCTCTGTTATCATGCCGTATATAATAAGGGAGTGATGTGTAAAATAATCTAATTGGGATATATGAATTATGCGGAAAATAAATCAGGCTGGTTTAAAGATTGGAATGTCGTGAACAATAAATTTTTAGATCTGTCCTGTTGATGCACCATCTGCCCTCGTCGTCTTTGTAGGCTGTTATTACTTTGCGATTTATAAGTCGGCGGATAGTCAGGCTTTGAACGGAAAAGAAATCCGCCACTTCCCTCGTAGACAAAATTGCGGGCAAGGCTTCTATTTTTACTTTCAGGGCATCGCTGAGCATATTCTATGACTGCCTCCGGTGTCAGCCGCCAACATCTGCCAATTTTGACAGATTCAATTTCCCCCATCACCAGGAGATAGTACACCTGATGAAGTTCCAGCTCCAGAAAATTGGCAGCTTGTTTTACTGTCCATAGCATAAGTCCCCTCCTTAGCGTCCGGATTATATCCTGCTTTCCAGCATATATCTCGCAAAGCTTGTATCACCCCTGATGCTGCCCTGCTGGTAAGAAAGCGTATATCGTCAACCTTGCCAATACGCTTGATAATTGCCCGAAGGCTCTTTTCATCCTTTGCTCTGCTGGCAAGATCCCATAAGCCCCGGATATAATACTCCTGTCTTGGAGAGATCATTCCGGGAGTTTTCTTTGTAATTGTGCGCCTCTTTTTAAGCGGCGATCTTTTTCCACTGGGTAAAAAGCCAAGCCGGACAAAGGCTGTCATAACTAAATCAAATTGTTCATCTGTAGTAATTTCCTTTGCGCTTGACACTCCGGCTCCGGAGAGAATAGCCCTGTATGCTTCTTCATCAAGACAGAGCTGTTTTTTGGCGATGTGAATAAGTGCCAATCTTGATCTTTGACTTTGCATTTTACCCTCCGATTAAAAATGAGCCTTGTGAATTGTGAACCCCAACACCATGTTGAAGCTGCACACCTTTTCCTGCCTCCCTGCCTTTATATGAATCAATATCTCTCCCAAAAGAGCGGTCGGTACTATTTAACTTTCCAAGATTTGGATAATTTTTATTAACAAAGGACTCTATGGCAACATCCTCTTCAATGCTTGTTTGTGCAAAGGTAATAAGTTTATCTGATATAGTACTAACCCAGGCTTTACAAAAATCATCTGCTCTTTGAGTTTTACGGTATTTCGATCGAACTCTGTAAAGGCTCTTTATATATTCTTTTCTCGCTGTTTTTAATTTACGAAGTAAAATCTGGGTGATATAGGCTGCAACCTCTGCTCTGTGACTCAAACCGATAAATACCCAAATATGTTTCCAATAATTTTCTCTTGAATAACTATGAATGTACTTACAGCCAAAGGCTGTGCTCACATAAAATATAAGAAGTGTTTCGTATATTGGAGGAGAATTGCCCCCGTATGATGGAGTTTTTTCTTCAGAAATATTTATATTTCCTACTTCAAATTTCTCTACATTATACTCCGCCATCATCTCCTGAGCCATTTTCAGAGCACTCGCTGCTTCGTTGGGATTCGGTGAGTTAGATAGAGCTAAAAGCTTTTTAATCTTTGCCTTTATCTTTTCAAGGTTTTCATCCATCATCTTCTTCCTCCTCATACAAAGGACAATCGTTTTCATGCAATTCTTCCAGATCGTCATTTGTAGCACATAACAAACCACACCCATAAAGTCCATTTACAACAGGATCATATATCCCTGTATTTTCGTAATGCTTACACTCAATTTTTCTTAAAGGGCATATCATCATGTGCCTCTCTCCCTCCAAAAATACCCGGGCGGAGATCCAGAGCCGCCCGGGATTATTCGTTATGCTGACAGTTTAGCCAGCTCCTGATTCACAAGTTCCCTTTTTGTTTCCACAAAGAAGTCCTCTTTTTGCCTTCGGGCGGCTCCAACCTTTTCAAGGGTTTCATCGTCAAGCGAAAGCATTGCCTCTTTGTCCGGTTCGATTTTGGTACGGACATATTCTTCAAGACCGTGTTTTTGAAGAAGCTCTGCTGTCTCCTTGGACACACTGATTGCGTCCGGGGCTTTGCGGAAACCGAAAATGCCGAAGGTGCGGTCAAGGGATTTCCTGTCTTTGAAGAGATCTCCCCTGAAGTACCGGGCATAGGCTTCGATTGCCTTTACGCAACTTTTATAGCGTTCTCTCATGGGCTTGCCTTCTTCTGCCGCTCTTTTTTTGATCAAAGCGATGTCCTCATGTGCAGCATTGTCGATAGCCTCAATTTGTGCTTCGATCTCGCATAATTCCTGTAAAACTCTGTCCGCTTCTTCCAATGATTTGATTGCAAATTCATTGCTTTTTGTACGTGCCATAAATACTCCTTAATATAGTTTGTTAAGCCGCTTCGGGATCATTCGATCCTGCGTTAGTCGGTAAAATATAAAGATTCTCCTGTATAATGCCCCGGAGTTTCTTTGTTTCCGATGATATTTCCACAAAAAATTTATGAAAATAAAGCCCTTTTTTGTCAGGGGTTTGAGTTGGGAAAATGCCCTCGTTGGCAAGGTTCTCGATTAGTTGCACCTGATCCATGATCTTGGCATAACCATCACTATAAAGTTCTAAACTCATTTCTTCTTCTCCTGTAATGTTTCAATCCTTTCGATCTCCTGAAAATACATTTCAAGAGCCACCTGTACGTTTTCCAGCATCCCCCGGTAGGCAGCCTTTAAGTGGCTGTCATCTGATCCGGGCGCAAGAACTTCTGCAATTTTCACAGGGTAATTAAGGCCCCGGCGGATAAGGTAAATCTCATTGGTGTTGGGAATTTCAAAACGGTGATTATTTAGCTTTACCTTTTTACTAAGGGGAGGGGAATCAAAGTACTGCTCCCATGGAGTTAAATATTTATCTTCCGGGATTTCATCCTTTGATTCCTCTTTTTCTTTCTGTGGCGCAGAGAGAAGCTTTAACGCCCCTGTGATCGTATGTCCGGAAAGCAGCTTGGGATTATCTTTAAAGTTTTCGTAAATGCGTAAATAGGTGTTTGCAGTCCGTATATCAAAGGCGAGGTTGTCTTTACACCACTGCGGCCATGATTCATGGGCGTCTAGGCGATCCCAAATATCCCGAAGGATTTTCCCAATCTCAAAAGCAGTGATGGCACCTTTTTGCATTAGCTTGACAAAGCTCTTATGTAGATTGTTAGCCTCTGTTATACGAGCGGCAGAAATATCCGTTGCCTTACTTTCCTTCATTTGTTACCTCCAGTTCCGCCTGATTACCAGCATGGCGGCGGTCTCCACTACATCTAGGTCAATAGCGTCTAATTTATTGACTGCCATTGTGTTTTGAGCCCTTTCGATGATCTTCACAAACTGGCGGACATCGGTTTTTGATATGCGGTACATTGCGTCCACTACTTCATCATCAACTTCTGCCCATACTGATTGGGCGATCTTTTTGGCGTCCGCTTTTGTGAGACCAGCAAGGGGCAGATAAACCCCAATCCGGCTTTCGAGTTGCCGGTGATCGTTCCGGAGGTTCTGAATACTTCCTGTAAGGCGCGGCAGCCCTATGAGTACAAGACCGCTTTTACCAAGGTCGTGGACAAGACGCCGGGAGAATTCCAGTGCATCGGCTTTCAGATAGTCAGCCTCGTCCAGAATAACCACCATATTGCGATCCGCAAGGGTTGCGCTTATATTCCGGATAAGGGTTTGCTGGTTCACCCTTATTGTGTCCATGCCTAATGCTTCTGCAATGCGGATGGTCAGGATTTTTGAATTCATTCCCTTAACGACATCGATGTAAACTGTTGTTCTGGGGTTCTGGTCTGCGTAATACTTAGCCGCTGTTGTCTTGCCCCCTCCGGCATCATCTACAATAAGGGCAATGTCGCCTTCGGTATGTGCCAAGGCAATGGCACTGTTGATCTTTTTTAATTGTACGGTTTCCACTATAGGCACCTTTTTTCTGGCATAGGCTTGTTCCATGCGGCCTATCCATTTGACGATTGCCTCCTCAAGGGCATCTACATTACCGTCATACTTATTATTCCGGTAATTGGACAGAGCTGCCGAAGCATAACCGATATCCTTGGCTGCCCTGTTTTGAGATATTGTGTATTTTTGCAAGGTATCTTCCAACCTTTCTTTAATCTGTAAGTTCATAATAGTCCTCCAGTGTTGCATCTAACGGATTTTTAAGATTCCGTTTTGGTTTGTCCGGTACCGGATCATTTTCCGCTCCGGCTGCAAGGGGCAGGGTGTCGCTCTGGTTTAAATACTTTGTAATGTCTATGGGTTCTGCCTGCCTGTACTTATTTAGGGCAACATTGACCATGGTTTCATATTCCGGCGCCGCATGGACTTCCCTTGTACCCATTTCTGCCAACCGCATAAGGTTGAGCTTCTGGGCTCCCCTTACTCGTTTAGTTGCCTTGTCCAGATCTTCTCCTTCAAAGAGATAATTCCCCTGTGCTGTAAAAAGATAACGCCCGGAGAGATCGCAGATCTGCACTTCCGCATCGGTTGTGAGCATTGTTCTCACCATTACCTGTTGTCCCGAATAATAAATTAGATCCGGATGGTAATATTTTACTTCCCCGATTTTAACAACGTTGTTTCGCACATAACGGAGTTCTCCCTTGGAGAGAGCAAGCTGCAGGGTTTCCCTGTCGGCATGACGAATGTCCACAGGTAGATTTTCTGAAAAAACCTGACTTCGGGTTTTTCCGTTCATGCCTTTGCCGGTTGATGTAAGCTCATCATTGATGTAAGCAATCACAGCTCCAAGGGCATTTATAGCCTCCGTCCATTCCGGGACATCGTTCCGCTTTGCAAGACCATTTATAGCCCTAAAGTACAGTTCCGAGTCTTCCGGCCGCTCTCGTGTGTCGCCGCCAATATAGCTTCCTAAGTCCTTGGAAAAATATTCTTTTAATAAACCAAAATATCTTTCCTGACGGCCTTTGGATTTAGCGTTATACGGCAAAGTAAAAGAAACTTCACTCCCTATAAGGAAGAAAATCCCCTGAATATAAACTTCCTCTTCTTCATCCAGCTTTTCCGGTGTGCAAACTTTGGCGGTGACAGTTTTACCGTTTAGAATTTCCGAGCGGTAATCCCTGCCATTGTCAAAAATGAGCTTTCGGGGAATGCCGTATTGAATAACCGCCATATAGTAAGCAGCTATTATTGAGAGATGAGAAGGGGAAACCGAAGGACACCAGCCGAGTACCTTGCCGCTCCTGTAATCCTGCATGGTTGTAACCCATGGGCGGATTAATTTGCCGTTATGCATAACAACGCAGTCAAGGCAGTGGTGATCAGAGACCACAACATCGAGGCTTTTGTACTGCCAAATGTTTTGGTCAATGTGCGGCTGATGTTTATCGGTAAAAGCTGTCCTCCCAAGACGGCGGTAATCTGTTAAAGCTTGTGGCAAGCTTCGCAGGTAACGCCTTGCTGTGGAATAAGTACATTCAGATCCCGGATAGTTTTCTTTAAGCAGCCTTAAAGCATGTTGAATTGTCGGGCGGCTGTCCCGGAGCCAGAAAGTTTCAAGAAGTGCTTTTTCACCCTCGGTCAGGCTTTCTCCGGCTCCTCCGGATGCAGAGCTGTAACGCGGCACAAGACCGTCCATGCCCTTTGATGTAAAATCACTTTCCCAGCGGTAAAATGTTCGGAGCGAGACATGCCCAAGGTCTTTGTACAGCCTTGAATCCGTTTTTAAATTATAGGCTGACAAAAAATCCTCTTTGCGAAGACCGCTATAATGGTACTCTGCAATAAGGCTGCCCCGGAGTGCAGCAGAGCGGCGTTCTTTTTCTGTCGCCCTTGCTGCCCCCTGTAAATCCTGACTCTGCTTTTTCGGCTCATCAGGTGTGTTGTAATTGTTAAGTGCAAGACGCACATCCATGGGCAGACGGCTCTCCGCCCAGAAACCGGCTTTCCCCGACCTAAGCCAGCCCTCCCGTTCGGCACGTTTTAAAACAGCCTTACGGGATATGCCTAAAGCTTCGGTAATCATACCGGTTTTTATCTGTCTGCTCATGATGCCTTCCTCTTTGCCTCTGCTTCACGCATGGCTTCAAGGTCTCGTCTTGTTCGAGGCGGAAATAGTTCTTCCCATGACTTTCCGAAAAAGTGAGATATTTTTTCCTCTGTCTTTTTAGATCGCCGTGTGCCATTAATGACTTCAGCTAAATGTGGTCTGTTTATTTTCGTGGCATTAGCGAGCTCACTGATGGTCATGTCCTTTTTGGCAAGTTCAACTTTCACCCGTACCCGCCTTTCTTTATCAGGCGGATATGGTCTCCCTGTTTTCATGTATCCTCCTTCTGCTTGAGCTTTTCTCTAAGTTCCTGCAACAATTCATCTTGATAGGCTGCCTTACCTTCCAGTGCTGCAATGTAACGGTTTAAGGATTCAATATAGGCAGCATCGGATTCGGCCTTTTTTTCAAGAGCTTTTATTTTTTCATTAAGAGACTTTTTCATGCTGTCCCTCCTTAAATAAAGCAGGCTGTTTTTCTTCTGCCCATTCGATACACTTTTTTGTGATAAAGTCGTCTACTACTTTTTCACTTTTTTTTGCCACTATAAGGGCAGACGGTGCTCTTGACCGGAAGTACTCTTTTTCACATACTCTCATTTGCTCTACAGCAAGAACAAAATCTTTCCAAGATTTAATCATGATGTACCTCCTTCTTGTGTTTTTTCATAAACTCTGTCATAATGGAAACTCCTTCTGGATTGCACGAGGGCTTTCCACGGCTTACCCGTGCCTTCCTTTAGATAATGTCCCCTCCATACGGAGGGGCTTTTTTTATTAGTGAAAAAAATTATAATAAATTAATATCAAGCCCTTTTTCCTTAGCTACCGCTCGGATCATGGGGCTGCATAATACCTCCTTTCCTGCATAAACAGGTAAATAAATCCCCCTCCTGTGATATGATTAGTCACCACAAAAAACCAAGAACACAGGGGAGGGTAAGAGACCATGGATAAATTAATTAAATGTCAAATTGCTAAGGAACGTGATGTATTTATACATTGCCCTGGATGTCGAACCAATTTGAAAGAAACTCCTGAAATGAAAATGGGAGAAGAGCCATTTGTTTTTCTCTGTCCAAAGTGTCATCACTTTTTTAATGGAAAAGGAGTTATCCCTTTTGAAGAAGCGGACTTAATGTTTCCTGGTGTATCTGATATTTCCTATTAATTACGATAACGGATTTTCTTAATGTAAAGGTCAGAAATTTCCTTTATGTGGAGAAGAAAAATATCCCAGAAGGTGAATGTACAACAGTATTTTCTAAACAAATCGAATTCGTCTGTAACTTCGTAAATCCGTAGCTTTAATAATTTTTTCAGTGGAAGATGATTTTCCATAAAATGTTTATGCTGCTGGGTCTGTTCAATGTCAAAACGGATTTTAGCGCCTAAAATATTCATACATGCCTCCTGTAATAATTTACCGGTCTTCCCGGCTAATGGAACCGGCAGGAGTCGAACCTGCCTGACATAAAACCTACCGGGAGGGGGCTTTAAGTCAGTTCCACACAGTCCCATTTCCGGGCAGTCCCCGGAGGACACTCAAAAAGGATTTTGGGCAGTAAGGCTTGAGTTAACCTACCGCTCAAGGTCAAGCGTCTGGGGGAAGCCCGGACTCCCTGCTGTCAAAGATCCTGCCTTGGCCTTTGGGTTTCCCCGGAGCCTGACATATATCACAAAAACCTCGACAAGATGTCGGTTTCATGCAATAATTAGGATGGCGACAAAATGTTGCCACTATTAAGATCATATTTCCTAATCTGGCGACAGTTTGTTGCCGGATATATCCTAATATATCGGACTTTTCCTAATTTTGTCAAGGGATATTTCCGAAAATATTAGAAATTATTTTTAGGATGTATCCAATGTTAACTTGGGAAGATAGAATAGACATTATTAAGGAAACCTGTGGGATCAAAAATAATAGGCAGCTGGAAGATGAGCTTGGCCTTGCCAATGGGTATATTAATGATTTGATTAGAGGTAAAAATAAAAATCCGTCAAAAATAACAACGGCACTAGTAACAATTTTTAACATTAACCCTGTTTGGTTTTATGATGATAATGTTGGGATGTTTGGAGACAAACACGGAGACTACTCAACCAGAGAAAGCGAGTTAATTGTAACACTTAGGAAAGTGGAAACTAATTATGAAAATAGATTATCAGGGATAGAAAAACGCTTAAGTCGCCTTGAAGAAAAGCTGGATAATAGTAATTCTGCAATAAGTCCTGCCGATAATGCCGATGGTCTTTCTAATAATTATTATTATTCAATGGATAGAGCACCAGAATATGCAGTGTTTACAAAAGTCCCTTATGTAAATGACATTGCCGCCGGGCTCCCTATAGCCCAGAGCGAAGATCAGTCAGATTTTATTGAGGTGCCATCAAGGCATATAAAAAACGGAAACAAATACTATGCCGCCCGAATAGTGGGAACTTCCATGATAGAAGCCGGAATCAGGGACGGCGATCTGGTCTTAATCAGACAGGCCGGAGTCCCACAGGACAGGGCAATCATGGTTATTCGTTCTGACGGGGAGTCCACCCTTAAACGGCTTCGGGAGGTCGAAGGTAAGGGCTGGGAACTGCATTATGAGGACGGATCCGGCCGGATAATACCACCCGGAAAGGCAGATTATGAGGTGCAGGGAGAATTCGTTGCTGTGGTGCCTGAATCCTCATCCGAGACCCCCGAAAAAAAAGCCCCAGAACGCACGAGAAGCCGTTAAAAAACTGTTAAGACGGAAAATTGGTGTCATTTTACGAGTAGAGAGGATGGAAGATGAAAAAATGGATTTTTATCATTTTTATGGTGTTTATTTCACACATTACATTTGGGCAAGAAGTAAATAGGGATGGCAGGCAAATTTCTGCTTCTGGATCAGGTGTAAGTCGTCGAATTGTTGCTGAAATATTCATAGAAGACGGCATTAATGTTAATTTAGAATTTAGAAACGGATCTACATTTTTAGTCATTATTGTTACCAGAGATCATTTTACAGAAATTGATAATTTTGAAATGTTTATAAAAGCAGATCGCTTAATTACTCGATTTCGTGAAACATTTGATTCCATTACTGATAGTGCAGGAAGGAATGATTTTATTGACAGAGCAATAACTTATAGAAGCTCTCGTTATCGTTTTTCCAGAGATTTTATAGATGGGGATTATGTTTCAAGATTTGAGATTACTCTTCCAAATTACCAGTTTGATGTAGTTTTATATGCTCAAGAATTCAATGTCAGCTTTTTAGTAAGCGGACAACAATATACATTTTCAGCAGATCCGGTAGAAATCAGAGCAACACAAGATGCAGGATTATTAATGACAGTGGCAGGGTTGAGATAACTTAGCAAAACCAAGCCCCGGCACTCCGGGGCTTATCTTTTATCCCTTATATCCCATTTAGAGTAAGCCTTTTCATTTCCCTTCAAAATGACACTATGAAAATACGCAAGAGGGAAATTGCAAAGGTAGGCATTTTCGGGTCTAAAGAAGATCCTCAGATTGTCACCGAAAAAGATCTCTTAGAAATTGCCGAAACCTTCCCTGATTCACAATCCGCCCCTGTAATATTCGGGCATTGGCCTAATGCTGAACTTCCACGGCTAGGGAATGTGCTGTCTGTCGCCTATGATGAGGCTGAACAAAACCTTACAGCGGAAATTCAGGAGGAAGACACCCTCGCCGATGCGGTAGATGCCGGTTATTACCCCGATGTCTCCATCCGCTCAAAGCAAAGAGCCAGTGATGGCAAAATGTACCTTGTACACCTTGCCTATCTAGGGCAGGAAGCTCCGGCAATAAAAGATCTCATTTCTTCTATTAAAGAACCTTTGGGGATTGCAGCCAGTGACCGCTTAGGCCTCCGCTTTTTCCCCTCCCCTTCGGAGAAACAGTTTTATCTCTCCGACACCCCACCAAAAAACCTTTTAAAGAGTGACGATATGGACAAAAACCCTGCAACCGGTACGGAGCAGACCCCAAGCCCAGGGGACGGCTCCGGGGCTGCCGGAAGCAGGGAAGAGTCCGCAAAAAATGACAAGGAGAAATTTAACATGGACGAAGAAGCGAAAAAACTTCGTGAAGAGAACGAAAGGCTCAAAAAGGAAGCAGAGGCGAAAGACCTCGCCCTCTCCGATGCCGCCAATCAGCGGCGCAAGGCAGAGAGAGAAAGGCTCAAGTCTGTTATGGATGAAAAGGGAATCCCCAAAGCCATACAGGAAAAAGCCCTTTTCCTTTCGGATTCCTTTGACGGGGATAAAATCATCGAGCTGTCAGACAGCGATGCCCCGGAAGGCAAGCGTAAGGTTTCCCATAACGACTGCCTTATCGAGATTATCTCCGGCTTTACAAAGCCAGTAGAACCGGGGGTTCTTAACCTGAGTGACGGCGACAGTGCCGCGTCTATTGGGAATTCAACCCCGATGGACTTCTCCAAAATTTAAGGAGTTTTAAAGCATGAAAGATGGAATTGTTGGAGAAATGAATGTCCACACCCGGAGAGCGGCTGATGGAAGGCACCACCCTTTCATTACTTCAGTAACTCTACCGGAAAATCACCCTGCACTGCCCGAAGGAACCATCCTCATAGGCGGAGCAGGAGCCGGTACTGCCGCACTCGCGGCTGCCAGCGGTGCACAAACATTGTTTGGTGTACTGGATGAAGAGGTAAAGGCAAATGAAGGCGTGGGAAATGTGATCATACATGGTTCCTGCCCTGCAGAAATTCTAAAGACCGTAAATGCAAGCGGCGAACCCACTCCTGCATCAGCGGATCTCATCAAAGCCCTCCGGGGAATTGGAATATACGTGTAAGGAGCGCGTCATAGATGAAAGTAAGTTTTAAGAATTTTTTTACAAGGGTTGCACTTATGGAAGCTCTTTCGAGACTTCCGGCACTCAAAACCCCGATTATGGATCTCATCTTCCCGGAGCCTGTGCGGAAGAATCATCCCTTTGATAAGCTCACATGGGCAGATCTGGGGCTGCCTACAAAGAACATTCCCCTAATCACAAGGGGATCTGTGTCTTATGCACTCACTCCAGCGGAAGGCTCGATCAAGTTAATTGATCCGGCGAACCTTACACCCTCCATTTTTCTTTCTGCTGCTGACTGTAATCGTATCAACAGTCTGGAACCCGGAGGCAAGCAGGTTTTATTCGATAATTACATCGACACCCTGCGTAAAACTGTACGCAAAAGTACCGAAGCTCTTGCAGTTCAGGCAATCACGGGGAAAATCAGTTACGATCTCCGCACAGCGGACGGTGGACTTGATCTTTATGAGGTCAATTTTGGAACCCCCAAAACCGTGACTGTATCAACAAAGTGGGATGCAGAAAAAGCTGCCTTCGGTGACATTATTGCCGGTTGTGGTGAGATCGTTGACAGCTTGCAGGAAACTTCAGATGGGACAGACATAGTTCATCTTATCAAGATGGATGTCTACAAAGCCCTGGCAAACAAGGCGGCTACCAACAAAGATATGATTAAGGTATTTGAGGATCATATTCTTGTAGGGACATCAAAGTTCTACCTTTGCAATTCAAGGTACTATAGCTACAAAGATAAGGGATACAAGGCAGCAATTCCGGACAAGTGTGTTATCACTCTTGCACGTGACGATGCCTTCAGCCTCTTCTACTGTGCTCTGGATTCCTTCGATGCAAGTTTTGCAGGTCTACCTTTCTTCGTAAGGGAACATCAGACAGATGATCCGGAAGGAGTAAAATTCATTGGTCATTCCAGACCAATGACGGTACCGAATGTATCTGCCATCAGGAAAACGCAGGTATTGGCATAATGGACGAGTTTGGCATAGGGAATATTCCGGCAGTAAAACCTGTGATCGAAGCCTTCTCCCCTTTCGGGGAACCGGTAACACCGGAAGAGGTATCGATTCGGCTGTCGAAAAATCTCTATGACCAGCTCGCCGATGGCTCTGATGATACAGTCCTTGAAGCAATTACAAGGGCAGGGATCTATATAGGAGCAGTCCTTCGCCGATTCGGTGTACCTTACAACCTTGACGACAAACTTGTCCGTGAAGTGGTGTTAATTCATACGGTTTATGAATTGCACATAGCTCTTGGACATGAGGAAGCAGGGCGTGAGTATCGCGTTAAGGCGAAGGATATTATCAGGGCAGCATGGGGAGATTTTCCAGAGGCAGATTCCAGTCCGGAAAAAGGGACTGCTGCAGCTGTTACTCCCCCTAAAAAACGGCAGAAGCCATGGGTGTTTTAGAAACTCTGGATAGCTTTTCAAGAGCATTAGAAAAGCCGGATAAGTTAGCCGTAATCGGCGGCATGGCTGTGGAGATGATCCGAAGCCATATTCACCAGGGCAAAGGCTTTGCTCCTCTTTCCCCGGCAACAGAAGCTTATAGGGGAGCAGGTAGACCTTTACAGGACTTGGGAGGTCTTAGGGATTCAATCACCTATAAAGTGATTGACGGCCAGACTGTCAGCGTTGGGACTAGCAAGCCTTATGCTGCTATACAGAATTTTGGTGGTGTAATAAGACCTAAAAATAAAGAATGGCTTTGGTTACCTGCTGCCGGAGTCAGGAAGTTACAGCGTAAATATGGCTATGGAATATCGGATGTAATTAATGGTCTTAGGTCTGCCGGTTATTCGTTATTTAGACGAGGCAGGACAATGTGTTACAAAGGAAAAAGACGAGTGCGAAATGCAGAAGGTAAACTTGAATATGAGATCCATGTTCTTTATTACCTTAAAAAGTCCGTGGAGATCCCTGCCCGAAGATTTTTCTTTTTAACAACACAGGAAATGGGGTTATTAATAAAGGAGGCAGGAATTGATCTTGAACAGCTTTGATGCACTTTACGCTTTTGCTGCCCAGTTACAAAGGCAAATAAAAGATGATGCCTTCCAGACCAAGGTTGTTGTAACTCCTTCTTCAATAAGTGAAAAGGGGCTTGTTATAAAGGTGAGCCTGTTAAAAACCTATTTGCAAGGAGAGCCAAAGGCAATAAAGACAAGCCGTATGCTCCGCATCAGGGTGTCTGTCACAGGAGCCGCTGCGAGCAGGACAGGATTGGAGCAGGCTCTGTCAGCAATTGAAGCAATGGACGCTTTTCTTGCTTCCGATGGGCTCCGTCTGGAAGTAACTGATCAGGGAAAAGTCCGGGGCATACCTAATAGCCGTATCATCCAGGCCATAAGCCAAGAGGATAGTTTCATGGACAGTCCCGATTCCATATCTGTGCAGGATGTACAGGATGACAGGATTGTCACCATAACAATACCAACAGGAGAATTTTAAGTGATACAGCACATAACAAAGTACAAAACCGAAAACGGTAAAACCCGAAAGGTTCCTGCCAAAGCAGGAAATAAAAATACCATGGAGACAAATCCCGTGGTAGATAACAATTCAAAACCTGACACTCTTCCGAGTGCTCCGGCAAAGTAAGGAGAATTTATGAACGAAAATAAAACCCTCATTGGGGATGACAGCATGATCTTTCAGGGGGATCTTCTCCCGAATGAATACACCGGAGACGGTGCAAAAACGATCAATGAATTGGTTGCATCCCAGCTCAGTAATGCAGACATAAAGCGCATAATGGTAGTTATAACTGCCATTGCTATTAGCAATACAATCTTTCCGGATGGTTTAAAGGCAGGAGAATTATTCCCGGCACTGGGAACGGAAGTCCCCCAGCCGGGCGACAAGTTCCGCCTCTTAAACCTTTCGCACATTGCGGACGCGTCAAGCTGGGGTTTGAACATCACTCAAAGCGAGATCGATGTTACAAGGTTAAATGACAAGTTCCGAAAATACCGGCTCGGAAAAAAGGACGCGCAGCTCACCTTATCATCTATTTTTACGTTAGGCGAATCCGACCAGCCCGGAGGTGTCATTAACCGCAACATGAAGCTGGTTACTCACAAAAGAAATGGCGATTATGTCGTCACCGATGAGGCAAACCGCTCTCTTTATATGCTGGGCTTTGTCAACAAAGCAGAGCTACCGGAAGAAACGGATGATTTTGTGTTCGGTCAAATATTCTTGTATAACATAAAGCTCGGCGGCCAATCAGGAAGTGCCCAGTCTTATGATGCATCCGGCAGACTCACCGGCCTTGATCCTGTGTTTTATTCACTGGAAGCACAGGCTTAAAGGGGCGTTAAATGAAACTTGAACTAGACCGCGAAGGTGTTTTTATACCCAGCTTTAATGGTAATAAAAACCTGCCCGAAATGGACAAAGTCATTGTGCGTTATAAGAATCCGACACTTTCCATAATTAACCGCTGTCGAAAAAAGCCGACTGCCAAGGGTATTGCTAACGCAAGCGGCGGAATTGACCACATGGAAATCATTATCGAAAAAGATGATGTAACTACAATAAGAGAATTACTTGTCTCTATAAGCAATTGTTCTTATACCATGGACGGCAAGGAAAATCATATTGTAAGTGCAAACGATCTTTTTAATGCACCTGTTCAGTTCTCTCCCTTGTATAAAGAAATTGGCGTAGAATTTGACCGTATCCTGGACAACGCGGAGATCAGCGAAAAAAACTAAAAATTGCTTACCGGGTATACCGTGCCGGTAAGCATAAAGCGAAAATGGCTCCGGGGCGAAATATTAAATGGAACACCAGAGCCAAGGATGAAAACGGCTGGGATATTTTTATATCCCAGAACGAAGCGGTATCATACATAACCGAAGAGTTTTGTGCAGCATGGGAAGTTTTTTGCAATACTGAAAATCTTGGCTGCCTTCCGTTTTCTGGAGGCTGGGCTGAACAGCCAGTCTGGATCACGCAGGCTTTATCTGTTTTAAAGGTAGAAAAATCTCTTGCAGATGAAGAAGAACGTGAAATGAAACAAAAGGAAGCAGAGGACTCCCGGAAGCATGGCAGACGAAAATAGATCCCTAGAGTTACAAATTCGCATTGCCACACAGGAAGCCCTTAAAGCTGTTTCCAGCCTTAAGGGCGAAGTGCAAGCCCTTGCTAAAGAAGCAAATAGTTTTGTCGGCAATGGCGGTAACGCTCTGGAAGATTCCCTAAAGGATGCAGAGTCAGCCGCCAAAGATGCGGCTCAGGGCATAGATAAAATTGTCAGTTCCATAGGAAAACTTGCAGAGGTTGCTGTCCTTACAAAAGCCCTTTCCTTTATTGCGGACATGGGAGCCTTTGCTCTCCGTACTGCTGATGACTTCCAGACCATGAGAAACCAGTTCGGGATTTTATTAGGCGACATGGAAGCTGGTGCCGGGCTCTTTAATGAAATAAAAGCCTTTAATGACAAAACTCCCTTTGATATGTCTACCCTCACACAGGCAACCAATGTCCTTATTGCCGCCAAAGTTCCCCTCTCCGATTTACAGGCTCAATTAACAAGGTTTGGAGATCTCTCCCAAGGCAACGCCCAACGAATGACAAGCTATGTAAACGCTTTCAGTCAGGCTGCCGCCAAGGGAAAGGCGGACATGCAGATATTAAACACATACCTTAATCAGGGCGTTCCCATTCTGGATGCACTCGCTAAAAACTTTGGTGTAACGACTGCTGAAATTGTAGAAATGTCAAGCCAAGGACAAATTAGTTTTGAAGCATTTTCTCAGGCATTGGAGGATTTGACTGCTGCCGGAGGACAGTACTTTGGCGGCATGGAATTGGCATCGGAAAGCCTTTCTGCAATGATAGAAGGCTTACAAGAATCTGCTAACTCCTTGGCTGCTTCCTTTGGTGATATTTTAATGCCAGCAGCCCTTGAAGTTGTTGGTGGTTTTACATCAATTATTAATTCCATAAATGATAATGCAACCGCAAAAGGAATTTTAGCTGGAGCTATAGTATCTGTGACAGCAGCCATGGGAATTATGGCAGGACAAGCTGCAGTACTAGCTGCAAAAACATGGTTAGCTTATGCGGCAAAGATGGGGTTGAACACGGCTATGGCAATAACAAATCCACTATTGCTTGCAGGCATTGCAGCAGCAGGAGTTGCCACCGCAGGTTATGTAGCTTATGCTGCCAGTCAACAGCAGGCAGCTCGAGAAGCTGAAAACTTTGCTTTAGAGCAAATAAGAATAAGGGAGTCTACCGAGGCAGCAACAAGAGCAATTCAAGCACAAGCAGATGAACTAGCTGGAGCCGGGAGAGCGGCCGAAGGTGAAGAACTTATTAACTTATATAGAGAACTGGATTCTATTCAACGGCAGGCTGCTGAGTCTGCTGAGTGGGTGCAAATACAAGCAAGAATACTTATTGGTATATTAGAGACGCCCATAAATTTTTTTACAACTCACTGGTCGGAAGGGTACGCTAGTGAAATAGATAAAATTAGTGCAGCTTTAACAAATATGCACACTGATCTTCAAAGAGAACTTATGGGAAACCAAGATTGGCATAATGCCCTTGCTGAAGAAAATGTTAATAAAATGATAGAGGCTTTGGAAAGAGCTCATATGAACGATAATACAAGAAGTAGAATAACTGAAATAAATAATAGGATTGGAGAAATTTTATCTGAGACACCAAGTACAAGTGAAGCTCTAAAAACTTGGCAGGAGTGGTTTGAAGAAATTGCCGGTGTTGATAGAACCCAGTTTGGAGAAAGCGGAGCAAGAGCAGCCGGATTATATTTATCAGGTATGGAACAGGTGCTTTTACGTGATGAAAGTATTGCAAACGCACTCGGTGTTACTTTTAATTTATCAGATATTTTAAGAAATCAACAAAACGAAATACAAAACACAATTACATCGCTTCTGGGAATTAATCCAAGTGAGATTGACGATCCTTTTGAACTAATGGATAACAGTATTCAAAATCTTGTCCGTGAATATCAAGCATTGGAGCGGCAGATAATCCAGCTCGATTACATAAATTATCTTGAGGACTTACAAAGGCAGGTAGACAATTTAGGAAAGAGCCAAAGAGAACTCTCCTTAGCCAGACTTGAAGGATTGGGACACACCGAAGATGAATTGCAAGCAGTAAGCGATCTATTTAACCAAATGGAGCGTTTTAATATCCTTGAAAGTTACAGAAGAGAAGTAGATTTATTAACAGACAGCAGGCAAGAGACAGCCAGAGCTGCTCTTTTGGCTGCCGGTGCAACACAGGAAGAGCTTGATGAACTCGACTATTTATTTTGGCAATTAAGACAGATTGGTAAGGATGAACAATCAGATGAACTCTCATGGTTTGATAAAGTAAATGCAGATTTAAAGGATTTCAATAATAACCTTGCCGAAAGTTTTTCCATTGCATTAAACGAAATGGAAATATTCTGCGAACAGGCAGCGGTTATACTGGGAAAACTATCAGCATCGATGGCAGAACTCTCCATCAATGCCGGTTTAAACGGCTTTGAAGAATTTGGCCGTGCTCTGGGACAGGGAGAAAAAGCAGCAGATTCCCTAAAACAGGCCTTGGCAGAAATGTCCCTGCAAATATTAAAACAGCTTCCCATGATGTTTTTACAGGCTGGATTGCAATTAATAGCCAATGGCCAATGGGCTATGGGGCTGGGATTCATTGCTGCCTCTGCGTCAAGCGCAATAATGTCCGGATATGTGGATGGAGTTGCAAGAAATGCCCATGGTGGTGTATATGACGAATATGGCAAAGCAGCCAGAGAATTCGCCCAAGGCGGTACATTCACCAATCAAATTGTTTCCCAACCTACCTATTTCCGCTTCGGCGGCGGCTTCGGTAGCCTCGGCCTGATGGGCGAGGCAGGGCCGGAAGCCATAATGCCACTCCGCCGCATGGCCAGCGGCAACCTTGGGGTAGAAAGTAATGGGGGAGGCGGAGATGTATATGTCATTATTCAAAATTATACAAACGAAGAAGTTAAAACAGAGGAATCCTCTGACGGCAATGGAAACCAGATTCGCAAAATTATTATTGGCGCTGTGAAGGAAAGTATCTCAAGCGGTGAAATGGACAGACCCATGGCAAACCGTTATGGATTAAGGGCACAGGGGGTATAATGACAAGTATTACATATCCGGAAAATTTGCCCAACATTAGAGCGAGTGGTTATTCCGCCCAGTTTGACGATCCTGTTATTCGCACTGCCATGGATGCCGGATCTGTTAAGCAACGTCTTCGTTATACCGCAGTTCCCATGCAGATTAATGGCACAATAATTTTAAACATGGAAGAACGCGCTATATTTGAAAATTGGTTTGTTAATACTTTGGGTTATGGCACCTTAAGGTTTATCATGGAAAATCCTGCAACCGGAACCAGAGAAGAATTCAGATTTACCAAAACTTATTCAGAAATTGAAATTGAAGGTTTGTTTGAAATATCTCTATCCCTTGAGAGGATACCATGACAGAAAATGGAAAAATAGAAGTAATCAGGGAAGAAATATCTTCAGTTTTTTTGCATCTGGTAAAAATCGAAGCAGAGGGTTTTGAAGATCTCTATTTTGTAGATAACAATGAAAAAATAATATCCAACGGAAATGAATACTTGCCTTGTGCATTTAAAATAACTTTACCCGAACAAAATGATGATGGATCTGCAAAACCCTGTCAGATAGAAATAGATAATGTTGACCGCCGTATAGCCGAAGCAGTAGCAGAAACAATAAATAAGCCTGTTGTTTTAACGATCAGCATTGTTATGGCTCACAATCCGGACATTATAGAGACAGGCCCCTTTGTTTTCAGTTTACGAAATGTAAACATAAACAAAGAAAGAGTATCAGCAGATCTATACGATTTTTATATTTATGACAGAAACCTTCCGGGCTTGCGTTATACACCACAAAACTTTCCGGGGCTATTTGCATGATTGCACCATGGGTAAAAAGCTATGTGGGAATCCCCTTTAAATCGGGAGGCCGTACCATACATGGCTTGGATTGTTACGGCCTTATAAGATTAATATATCTGGAACAGTTTAATAAAATACTCCCACTTTTAGATCTATATTCAGATGCAGATAATTTTATTGAAACGGAAAATGTAATGAAAAGCTATCAGCCCATCCTTGCCGGTCAGGAAGTAGGTACTCCGGAAATTGGAAATGTATGTGTAATTAAGTTTCATGGGCTGCCTGTACACCTTGGTATATTTGTCGGTGATAGTTTTATTTTGCATACGCTAAAAGGTGTCGGTACTGTCTTGCAAAGATGTGATGATCCCAATTTAAGAGGACGTATTGAGGGGTGGTACAGTGTCGATTAAGGTAAGGGCGCAAATACATCCTGTATTGCAAGACTATCAAGAATTCTACACAGAACCAGCACCTCTATCCACTTTGTATGGACTGCTTAATCTGCCTTTAGACATTACTCATGCACGGTTTTTAATAGACGATGAAATAGTTTTTAATGACTATAAAAGAATTCCGCCTGACGGTTCTACAGTTTACATAAAAATAGTCCCTGAAGGATCTCCTAACCAAACAGGAAAAGGTGCTTTCTGGGCTGGGCTTGGTATGGGAATATTAGGCGGCATAATGCTCCTAACCGGCATCGGTGCTTCCGTAGGTATGATGCTAATTGGCACAGGTGTCAGCATGGCACTTGGCGGAGTGGTACTCATGAACATGGAAATCCCAGGACCATCGGGCAGCAGGGACTCCGGCCAGCAGATGGATTCCATTCGTGGATCAAGAAATAGAGACAGAAAATTTGATTTTGTACCGGTGCTTTTTGGCAGGCATCTCATTGTCCCCGATGTAGCAGCCTTACCCTATACGGAAATCGATGCTGAAGGTCAGCAGTGGCTTACTCAGCTTTTTTGTCCAGGGTATAACGATATTAAGATAGAGCATGACAGTTTTAAAATAGGTGACACTGCCCTCATAGAATTTTCTCAATCAAAAAATATAAATACAATCCTTGAAGGAAATGATCCCAAAGTAAAGCTGGAGTTGCTTCTTGCAGGGGAAGAGTCTTTATTATACCCGAATATATGTGTTGAACAGCAATTTAATAATGTATTAAAGCATAGTGACGATGATGATCTGCCTATGGAAACCATTAGAACTACAGCAGATAAAACCACCAGAATAAATGTTGACATTATTTTTCCTCAGGGATTAACCCGATTTAACGATAATGGAGCCAGAGAAAATACAAGTGTAAATATAAGTTTACAGTACAAGGCAGAAATGGCGCCGGATGAAGATTATCAGGACTTTCCGGACTGGTCAAGCACTATATCAGGCGCAACTGTTGATATGTTCCGGCTTCAGTCAACAGTTACTGATCTTGCTCCGGGGAAATATACAGTAAAAATAATTAGGCAAACTCCGGACAATAAAGATTCAAAAATTATTAATACTGTATATCTTGGCTCCATACGTGCCTTTTCCGATGAGCAGCCTGTGAATAATGTTGTGGCTCAAGATCTGGCTATTATAGCAATAAAGATAAGAGCTTCCAATTTGGCATCCGGCGTTATAGACAATTTTAATTTTGTGGCTCAATCCTTAATCCCTGATTATACAGGTATCGGCTCTCTATGGACTCCAGCATTAACTAAGAACCCTGCTTCGATGCTTCTATATTCCTTACAGGGGAAAATAAATCCCGATCCGGTTTCCGATGAGGATATAGACTGGGAAGCCTTCAGGGAATTCTGGATTTTCTGCAATGAAAAAAATTATACCTGTAATGGGGTTCAGGGAGGAAGGGAATTATTCAGCAATCTATGTGCGAAAATTGCCAAAACCGGCAGAGCCTCATTGTTAAAAATAAACGGAAAGTTTTCTGTCATTATAGACAGGGAGCGTCCTGCTCCTGTACAGTTATTCTCACCCCGAAATACCATAAATTATACGCAAACCATAATAAAAGCGGATGTACCTGACGAGGTAGCACTTGAATTTATTGATGAGACTGTCGGATGGACATCAAATGAACGTAGTGTATACAATACCGAAACAGGGCTGCCACATGGGAATGAAAAGACTAAACAATCATCTAAAATATGGGGCATAACCGACCCGAAAACGATATTTAAATTTGCACGTTATCAATATGCGTGTATAAAAAACCGTCCCATTGTCCACAGTTTATCGTGCGACATTGAATATCTGTTATGCAGGAAAGGCGATTTAATCGAATATGCCGGAGATACCGCTTTAACAGGGATCGCTTATGGCAGAGTAACCGGATTATTACAGGATAATAATTTAATAACCGGCATTATATCTGACACTGTTTTTCCTCAAGAAGAAGGGAAAGAATACGGTATAAGGTGCAGGAAATCCAATGGGCTGCTTATCACTTTAAATATTGTTAATCGTAACACAAATGATAAAACACTACTTTTTGAAGAACCGCAAAATGAAGGAATGTTTAATATAGGCGACCTGATCATATTTGGTTTAACCGGTAAAATTACCCGGCAGTTAATCATTACAGAAATCACTCCTGAAGATAATTTTAACGCCTCTTTAAAATGTGTAGATTATGCCCCGGAAATATTCCATGTGGATGATCCGGATTATACAGTACCACCTTTTGACAACAAAATAACAATGGACGGAAGTACAACCGACCTTGATATTACAGAACCGGAAAAATGGCAGACATGGAATACTTACCATGACGATGAAGAAGAACCGGAGAAACCAGCCGGCAGTGGTACAAGTGCCGGCTGGCACAGACACCTAACTCCTCAAAGTTTATGGGTGTCTCAAAAAACATCCAAGGATGTTGACGATGGCGAATGGGGAGCCCCTACAAAAACCAGCCATAGAGTAATGGTGGATGTTACAGCCAAACATCCAACTTATAAAGAAATTATTGAAGGCTTTTCAAAAGAGGGAGTAACAATGCTTCCTGCTCCCCTTACTGTATCAGCGGCAGGAGGCTTCCGCTTTATTACTCTTACGTGGGCAAAGCAAATTAATTTATCCAACCTTAAAGAATATCAAGTGCAAGTGTCGGAGGATTCTGTGACTTGGTATGCACCTCGTTTTGATGGAGCCGGGGTGTCCGCCCCATGGCGAGGAGAGGAAAATAATTACTTTTCAACCATAGCCACAATGCTTACCCACCCAAATATACCACCAGCAGGATCCGCGAATGAACCAACCGGCCGCTTTTTATACTACAGGGTACGTCAATGCACCATGATGGATGTATATTCTGACTGGAGTACTGTTGTCGGAGCGGAAACAAAACTGGCAGATACCGGGGATTATGGTATTAATTCTATTTCGGCTAACGCAATAAAAACAGCCGAATTGTTGACTGTTTTCGCAAAGCTCTCCGATAGCCTTATTGTAGATCCACGTTTTGGAATATCTTCGGAAAATACAGAATGGGCAGATGGAGACACAAGGGCTATATTAAATGCCCGGCAAATTGCCTTTCAGTTTTTTATGGATAGGATCTGGGTGACAATGGCAAGGCTGGGACTGGAGGGAGTAGAAGCGACTCAGTTATATTCAGCCGATAAATTATTTATTACCAATGACAATATGCTCTCTCGCCGGTCTCGCGGTTATGATGTAGGTTCACCTCTTCTATCAGATTATTCCAGAGTAGCGCATCTTGACGATCACACCGAATTATCTTCCCTAGGGACAGATGCATGGGTTCTGGATCAAAACAGAGAAAACTTCTTTAAGATAACAGGATCCGGATCTTTGGAAGGAGAAGCAGAAGGTATCCCCTTAATCTTAAAAGCAATAGCACCATACGCGACCGAAGCAAGGGCTCTTCATGGTAATTTTCGATTGCAAGGAACCTTTGATGTAAATGCGGCATGGACTCTCGATTTTTGGCTTTATTATTATTGGAACGAAGATCAAATAATATTCAGAGTAGGAAGTGAAAGTGAGAATATACAGCTATCTGTACAAAATAAGGAGCCTTATCTCAATGATGAACCAACCGATGATATTTGGCTGAACGACGAGCCTGACGAAGGGGTGTGGCTTAACGAAATAAAAGATGCTGCAGCTACCATAACACGTACTTATCAAAACCAGATGTATACCATCGATCTCGAACATGGAGAACTGGAATCTCAAAACTGGTATCACATAGGTCTCACAGCCAATGGAACATCATTTCAAGTCTTTATTAATAATAAACAATTTGCATGGGGTAGTCAGGCACAGACACAACCTGTACATATAGATATTAACCCATCCATCGGATCGATAACAGAAGAACACAGCCTAATAATGATAGACGAAATATTCTTTGATTCTCGCTCTTCAATATCAGCCTTTTTATTTAATCGCAATACCGCACTCAAACGCCCATGGGGACATCTGGATGATCAGCACCCCTGGGCAATTATAAATGTACAAGATCCTGCATATTTTAAAACAAATATTTTCAAAAGCCCGGATTTTATTTCTGCCGTCCAAGCGGTAATTAATGGAGGAACCCCATGATAGACCTTACACTTAACGGATTTATGATTGGCAATATGCCCAGCTTCAATAATGCCTTCGGTACAAAAAAAACCGAGCCCGGCAAAGGCTGCTCAACAGCCGAAAACACTATCAACATGATGATGCCCTTCCTCCGACAAAGACCTATCACAGTTAATTCAAACACATCTACCTCGGTTGTTGAGGCTGACGCTATCCTTAACCTATCTGATGATATTACGACATTAACCCTTGGAAGAGGCACATATAAAGGTGTTGAACTAAGGATTATCAATGATGCCGAATCTGAAGTTAGCTTGTTAAGTGGAGCTAAGATCATCCAGACCAACATGGGAGAAATCCTAAAACTCCGCTGGAATGGTGATGAGTGGAGAGTAAAAACATCCATAAGAGTTGGTGAATTAGTAGAACAACTCCCTGGACAATATTCACCCATACAAAAAAATCTTGAAGGTGAATATATACTATGGAACGACAGAGCGGTCTTATATGGTATAGGGAATGCACCTCCCCCGGCATCTACAGATTATTATGCTTTAAGGCAAAGCAGCCCAACCATAGCAGCCAACCAAAGACCAATTGTCTGCTACCATGTGAAAGGCAGCGATTGGCGGCTTTGGCAGTTTAATGGTGAGGCCGCCGCCTACACAATCCCCGAAGAGCTCGATCCTGTAAAATGGACACCCCTTAACATAGATGCCAGAGTAGGAAGAGGCGAATGCCAGAGACTTACAACAAAAAACCCAGTCACAAAAATTATTACAGTTACAGATGATCTTGCCATTGGGAATCAAATTACCGAAGGTGCTTATGCCGGAATGTACATCTGGGAAGTACTGGTATTAGGCGGAAAATTTTTATCGGTTGCTGGCGGTTTTAGACCAACCTTTGAAGTGGGCGGTGTGCAGGGTGATGCGATACGACTTTTATATGGACGCGCAGAGAGGGTCTTAATAACAGCTGCAAGTGGTGCTTTAGCTGGCGATACTG
>Ga0099364_10001129_pt1 | contig 44563 bp, 35 predicted proteins | sample TergutTh196P3_FD_73070 | JGI IMG/M metagenome (GOLD analysis project Ga0099364, IMG submission 73070) | Microcerotermes parvus P3 segment gut microbial communities from Pointe-Noire, Republic of the Congo - Th196 P3 | ecosystem: Host-associated > Arthropoda: Insects > Digestive system > Gut ...
GTAGCACATATCCACATCTTCGCCGCGCTCAAACTGCGCCCGTTGGGACTCGTTGAGCATTGAATAAACAAGGTGAAACTTCTGTTCCTGCGTCATTTCAAACTCGGTCTCATAAAGCACCCCATCCACACGAAAAACCGGATTTCGCGCGACTGTGATGTGAATATCGCTAACCCGCCTCTCCCGGGCAATTTCAATCAGTCTGTCAATACTCATTAGTTCCGCCACCTCATTTTCAGTACATTATTAGCTGTTAAACAGAGTATGTAACTTTTATCATTTCCTCGACAGTTGTCTTTCGTTCAAAAACCAGCTTTTGCAGGCTTGTCTGCAGGGTTTTGAGCTTATTGTTTTTGAAGACGTAATCGTATATATCTTCGGTGGGCGCTTTTGCGGAAATCAAGTTGCTTATCGCTTTATCTATTACCAGTATCTCGTGAACCGCTATGCGCCCTTTGTAGCCGGTGTTCGCGCAGAGGTGGCATCCCTTGCCGTGGGCGAGTACCGGGACGTCTGCGCCGATTGCGCGCAGCTCGTTTTCGCCGGGCTTGTACTCCGTATAGCATGTGGTGCAAATCTTTTTGACGAGCCGCTGGGCGATAATTCCCACGAGGGAGGTCGCGAGCAGATAATCCTCCACGCCCATATCAATAAGGCGGACGATGGAGGAAATCGAGTCGTTTGTGTGCAAGGTGCTTATAACAAGATGCCCGGTAAGTGCGGCGCGTACGGATATCTGGGCTGTCTCCGTGTCGCGGGTCTCGCCGATCATGACAATATCCGGGTCCTGGCGCAGAATTGAGCGCAGGGCGCTCGCAAATGTCAGCCCGGCGAGCGGGTTGACCTGAGACTGGTTTATCTTCGGGAGCGTACGCTCGACGGGATCCTCAACAGTCGCGATGTTGACCTTGCGTTTTGAAAGCATCTCGATTACGCTATACAGCGTCGTCGTTTTTCCGCTGCCCGTCGGCCCCGTGAAGTAGATGACTCCGTGGGGGTTCTGGAGGATGGTCATCATTTTTTTATAGTCGTCGGGCATCATACCGAAAGTGCCCGCGTTATCCGATACGCCGCCGCCGCTCAAAAACCTGAGCACGATTTTCTCCCCGAAAACGGTCGGCAGGCTTGAAACACGGACGTTTAATTCGAGTTCCTGGAGCTTGGCCCTGAAATGGCCGTCCTGGGGGGCGCGTTTTTCGGCAATATCCATGCCGGAAAGTATTTTGATACGCGCACTGATTGAACCATGCAAAGAAGACGAGACAGATACATACTCGACAATCTGCCCGTCTATTCTCATCCGCACCATCGTAATCTCTTCAAAAGGCTCGATATGGATGTCACTCGCGCCGGCGGTGTAACCTTTATATAGTATGGAGTTAATAAATGTAACAACCGGCGTATCGTCCGCGGACGCCGAAATATCAACATAACTGAATGCAATATTCTCACCGGCGGAAAGGTTGGCGCTTGCGGCCGCCACCTGAGTTTCCACCTCGGAATATGATTCGTTTATGGCTTTGACGATTTCGTCACGGTCGCTGATCTGCACCTCGAGCTGCATTCCTGTGATCAGCTTGACGTCCTCAATCGCATAGTAGTTGAGCGGGTCGTTGATGCACAGCAGCAGTACGCCCTGCTTAAACGCAACCGCTATAAGGCAGTGCTTGATGGCGACTGCCTTTGGTATTTTTTTGACGGCTTCTATGTCAATTTTCGCGTCTCTAATGGATACATACCTGATATTCAGGCGTTTCGCAATCGCTGTATTAAGAAGTGTCTCAGAAACTATATTATTTTCAATGAGTACCGCGCCCAACCGTTTTTTCTCATCAGACTCTCTTTGAATCCTCAGCGCGTGCTCCAGTTGCTCTACTGTTATGTGTCCGCCTTCAATTAATATTTCCCCGAGCCTTAGTTGTGTCTTTGCAGCCCCCATATTTAATCCTCACCAAGTTGTATATATTTCAACATTTCCTAAGATTACCCTCCGCCCCATATATCCGTATTTGAGCCTCCGCCACTCTTTTTTGACGGTTTGAAGCCCATGCCGCCTTTTGGGCGTGCCGGTTTTTTGGACGGCTTGGCTCCTTTTCCCGCCTTGGGCTGCGCGGGCTTTTTCGACAGGCTGATTCCGAAAGCTCCCTTGGGCTTCGCGGCTGCTTTTGCCGGCTTGGCTTTCGCCCCGCCCTTTGGAGGTGCGGCTGTTTTCGCCGCGAGTCCGGGGATTTTTGAAAACACCCCCAGATAATACAGGAAGAATAGTACGCACAAGGCAAGTAACAAAGCCGGGAAGTGGATATTCTCAGACACAATGGAGACAACATGCCCCGCCCAAGGCATCACAAGCACTACCCTGCCGACGACGCTTTCTCCGCGCACAACTTCACTGTCGGGGCTTAAGTTCTCTGTCCCCTGGGTCAGAAAACCCCTCTGTCCGCCGTTTTCGTAGTCCTCATAAATCTCGACGATTTTATGTGTCACGATCACACCGTCGCCTCGAACATACGTCACGTTATCGCCCATAACAAGCTCCATCGAACTCGAAACCTGCGAAACTACCAGGGAACCACGGGGAATCTCTCTTTGCATAGTAGACGACATGACCGGGAATAAATAGTTTCCGAAGATCTCCGTCCGTACTTCCCGTTCCGTGCCGGATAGCAAAGCGAATAATAAGGCGAAAGCCGAGAGTACAGTAAGGGCGCATGCAAGCAATAGCGCGGGTAGGCCAATCCTCTTGGTATCCTGAGCCTTGACATTTCGAATAGCCCCGGTCTTGCCCGGAATCGGCTTAATGCGCTGCGTTAATGCACCCTGCGCATCATTCGCAAAGACTTGTGGCTGTGACACGGACTTCGCCGAATCATCGGGAAAGACAGACTCCGATGCTTCCTCTGCCGGCTCCGCGTGGGATTGAGCCTGAGGCTGCGGTGCGGGTTCTGTCCAAGGCGAGGCCGGAGGCTGTTGTGCCGGCTCTGTCCAATATTGGGCCGGAGGCTGCGGCGTCGTTTCTGCCCAAGATGAGGCTGATGGTTGCGGCGCCGGCTCTGTCCAAGGCGAGGCCGGAGGCTGTTGTTGCGGCTCTGTCCAGGATGGAACCTGTGGCTGCAGCTCTGGTTCTGCCAATGACTGTGCCGGCGGCTGCGGCTCCGGCGCCTCCCATGATGGGGCTGCCGGCTGCGACGCGGGCGCCTCCCAAGACGGAACCGATGGCTGCGGCGCCGGCTCTGCCCATGACTGTGCCGGCGGCTGCGGTGCCGGCTCCTCCCAAGATGGGGCCGCCGGCTGCGGCGCGGGCGCCTCCCAAGACGGAACCGCCTGCTGAGACGCGGACTCTTCCCATGACTGTGTAGGCGGCTGCGGCGCCGGCTCCTCCCAAGATGGGGCTGCCGACTGCGACGCGGGCGCCTCCCAAGATGGGACCGCCGGCTGCGGCGTAGGCTCTGCCCAAGACTGGGTCGGCGGCTGCGACGCGGATTCTGTCCATGACGTGGCCGGCGGCTGCGGCGCGGACTCTTCCCAAGACGGGATCGCCGGCTGAGACGCCGGCTCTGCCAATGATTGATCAGTAGGTGTTTCCCATGAATGCGGTGGAATCACCGATGCCGGTTCCGGCCACAATGAGGCAGGATTCGCCGGCTCGGACTCCTCCCATGTTTGGTTCGCAGGCTCGGGCGCCGACTCAGCAAACGTGGGTGGTATGGGTTCCGAAACAGGCTCCGGCCAAGATAAACCCGAAGTCTGAGCCTCCGGCTCCGCCCATGATGAAATTGTAGGTTCAAGCGCAGACGGCGCCCAGGGCGATTCCGAAGGCTGAGGCGGCTGCGTCTCCCACAGCGGGGTTATTGTATCAGGCATAGAATCTGCAAAGGACAGTGGCGTAATCTCCGGGGCAGACTGCGCCCATGAGGTTGTCGCAAAATCCGGCGCCGGCTCCGCCCAAGATGAAGTCTGCGCATCCGTGGCCGGCTCTGCCCAAGATGAACTCGGTGCATCCGTGGCCGGCTCCGCCCAAGATGAACTCGGCGCCTCCGTGGCCGGTTCTTCCCAGAACGGCGTCGTCGGATCCGGCACAGATTCCCCCCAAAACTGCGCCGTAGATTCAGGCGCATATTCCGCTTGAGATGGGGCTGCGGACTCATGCACGGACTCCATTTCTGCCGGAGGTTTCATCTTCAGTGCGGCCGGAGGTTTAGTCGCCGGTTTTGTTTTCAGTTGTGCCGGGGGCTTCATTTTTATAATAGGCGGATGTTCCGGCGCTGCCTCCTGCGCGGCCGGAGCCGGCGGCTCAGTCTCCTGCACGGTTTCTTCATCAGAGCCTTCCTCATCTCCAAACAGGTGTTCAAACGGAGATTTACTTAAGTTTTGTGAATAAGCCTCATAGTCCGCCTGATCCGATAGTTCCGACGCGGGCAGGTGCTCGTATTCCTCAGCAGCATCGGGTAATGTGTCGTCAGGGGGCTGTACCGGCTCTTCCGCAGTAGGATGATATCCGTATTCTTCCGCAGTATCGGACATGGTTTCGGCAGTAGATTGATACAACGGTTCCGGCGTAGGCTGGTATTCCTCCGTGACGCCGGAAAACGTATAGCCGGGCGCTTCGTGGGCCAATTGCCTATACTGCTCCGCAGCGGGAGCTTTTTCATGTAGTTCCAAACCTTTAAAACCCATACTGTAAGGCTGGCTTGCCGAACTGCGCACCGTCTGCATCACTGTATCAAGGGCATTTTCACATATTTGCCGGGCTTGGGTCATTATGCGTGAAGACTCTTCCTCGGCGCGATTCATGACGCGGGACGACTCGTCCCCGGCGCGGGCGAGGATATGGCGTGATTCGGCCTCGGCCTGCTTAACGGCTTTCTGCGCCTGCATTGACGCCTCCGAAAGCGCGTTCCTGATGAAATCAACTTCCACATCCAAGTCAAGGCCCGCTTCACTGTCCATTTGCGACTTAATTCGGCTGTGAAGCAATACCTCGAGGTTGCTCAAATACTCATCGATCTCGTCTTCTTCGTATCCGAAGTTTTGATTATTATATGCTAATTCGCTCATCGCTTCTGCTCACACCCCTGTTTGTGTCAAGTCCCATGCTGCATCTCAATCTTGGCTATTATATCATAGATTTGTATGTTTTTCAACACTTTTTACAAACGTCTGCCGCGACTATAGGTGAGCTGAATAATTAACCAAAAATAGTATAACCAGTACCGCCGAAACCGCGCAAAGGACTATCAGCAGCCTGTTATATCTGTCGGCCCTTCTGCGGAGGCGTACGGCGTTGAATATCAGGCCAAGTACGCTGGTCACGAGGGACAGCATAATCGCGGAATACGCCCCCACGAGCGTAGACCTGTCCCACTGTGTCACAACCGTCACATTAAACAATCCCGCTAATATATTCTCGCTAAAAGGCCGTGCAAGCTCAAGCAATACAATCGCTACGGCCGCGCAGAGCCACCCGAATATGGTGACAGCCGTGACGCCTCGGGAAACCCAATCCGGACTCCTCCTCCGCTCGCTAGGCAGTCTGCTTTCCTCATCCCCGTCAAAACCTGAATTTCCCGCCCGACGGTCAATACCATCCCATACATCACCATGATCGGCGCCACTTTGCATTTCATCCTGATTCACAATACTCAACACCCCCTAATCAAAGCTTTCGCCTACCGGCAGAACTCAAAAAACAGCAAAAGATGCTCCCCTCATAATCAACTCTCCTCTCTCAACTCTCCACTCTCCACTCCTCAAACCGTGTTCTGCGGAAAAAACTGAAAAGGAGAACCGTCCCAGCTTGTTCCCGGGTCACTCCAGCGTGATTGCCAGTCGGGTACGCTTACGTTGGGATCCGGATCCATATAGTTGGAAAAGCAATGAAAGCCTGTAAGCGCTGCATTAGCAGAAATATCGAGTTCCTTGAGCAGATTATTTGCGCAGTTAAGCGTCTCCATCGCGGCATTTTTCGACAAGTCCATTTCCCTGAGCCGGTTGCTGTAGCAATATAGGTTCACAAGCTCGACATTTTTTGAAACATCCAACTCCGTTAATTGGTTGCCGAAACATAATATCTGCTTCAGCTTGGTGTTAAACGAAAGGTTCAGCTCTTTGAGTTTATTGTTTGCGCAGTCAAGCCGGGTAAGAGATGAAAAATACTCGACGCCCTTGAGAGATTTAATGTCCTTTTTTCTGAGATTAAGAACCGGCACTTCGGCAAGAATTTCAAGATCGTATTCTGTGACATGGCTTGAATCCGCCCTTCCCCCGCCGTCCTGATTATTAAGTATGCGCAGAACCTCATTGCAAAAATTTGTGTCCGGAAATTCCATTGCAAATGTGCCCGGCATCGCGTGTGCCTGAGTCTGTTCCTGCTCTTCAAACACATCGTCATACACATCCTCGTACTCCTCTATGGCGTGGCGCACTTTTCTTTTTCTGCGGACGAAGATCGCGTAGAAAGCACAAGCAATTATTACCAGGCAAAATATCACAAAACCGATAATCATGAATAAAATCATGGTAAACGGCGATGTGGCGTTCCCTGCTTGATCGATGGCGGGCCTGTTTCCCCCGCCTCCCGATGCTTGATCCGGTAGGCTCATCCTGATTTCAACAGGCGGCGCTTCATACAGGAGCAAAAACAGTTGATACATGATCATCGCCGTCTCCGCCCGCGTGATATCGCTCAGAGGGGCGAAGCTTGAGCTTCTGTCCACGATCCCCTCTCTGACTGCCAGCGCTACTGCGCTTCTCGCCCAGTCCGCGATCTCATCCCCATCGCTGAATTGCGCTATGTACTCGTCAATATTCGCAGGGTATGTATAGTCCCTCCTGCCGGTAAGCGTACGGGCCGCCAGCGTCACCGCTTCCTGCCGCGTCATGATGCGCTCTCCGGCAAACAGGTTTTCGCCAATGCCCGCTATCAGCCCTTCATGCTCACCTGATGCGATGTAGGAGTAATTGTCGCTTTCCGGCGGGACGTCGATAAAACTCGTGCTGAGGCTGCGGTCAAGGGCAAAAAACATCCGTACAAGTGTGGCAGAAAAGTCATATCGTGTCAGTGCGTCGTCAGGCTCAAACCTGCCCTCGGTCAGGCTGAAAAATCCTTTGCTCACCATAAAACGCACGATACTTTGCATCTCATCTGAAAACTCGTGTATGTCTGTAATTTCCAAAAGATTCTCCATGACCTCATATGATCCCGAGAATGGGGTCGAGAAAAGGATCGTGCCGGCAAGTTCGTCAAACTGTCCTCCCCAGTTATCCACGACGCCGCCAAAGCTTGCGAATACAGTGTCAAACATTCCCGTTGCCGGCAGCGTAATAGTGACGGGGGCGGATAACCTGTCGATGATTTCACCGCTGCCGTCAATAAAGACAATGATATATAGCCCATCGCTGTTCCGCTCGATCTGGACTGTCAATGCTCCGTATTCCTCTGTCAGCGTACGGAGATCCGCCCCTGCTATCGTTACAGCGTAACGATTGTCGCCCAGAAGCAGCATGATCGAGTTTTCCCCTATTATATCCGCAAGCGTCGCGGCGAACGTAATTTGCGCCGCCTCGTCCGGATCAATGTTCTGCCCTTCAATACGTATGACCGCTGAAATCGGCCTGCCAAGGTCTATGTTACTACGCGTCAAAACGCCGGTCAGTTCGTCATAGGCTTCCGCCGCGGCTTCCGCGGCATACAGGACGTCACCGTCGGAAACAACGAATCGGTTTTCACTGGCAATGAGCGTGGCTGTGCCCTGATTGCCGATCACGAATTGAATATATGTCGCAATCTCGGACAGCGCCGCATTGTTAGGTGTTGTGCCGTCCGTATCCCGGATGGCGCTTGTGAGATACTCCGCGCACTCGCTGAGAGTCGGCAGCAGCGCTGCGGCATTGAAATCTATCGTCACATTCGGCGTCCCCGCTGCCTGGGCAATGTAGAAAACAAGCGCATCTTCAGATAAAAGCAATGCGTCGGAATGCAGGACATGGAACATTATCTGACCGCCTTGCCTCCCCTCGCGCACTACCGCTCCGCCTGTCTCCCTTCCGTTTTGCGAGACGACGGCATAATACAAATCACCGGCGAGCCTGTATACCCTCTCGACCTCACCTTCAAGCAAACCTTCCAGGGCTTCGGTAACAGCGGCTATTTGAGCTGAGGTCAGATTATGCTGAGGGAAGCTATAATCGGACGCATCCCCCTGCGCGGCAGCGTTCACCACAGGCGGCGCAAGTGCCACTAATAGCGACAGAAGCATTGCCGCCGCCATAATTATGCTTAATACGTTTTTTCGCATCTTTGCCCCTACCTCATTGCTATGCATAGATAGTATTTTAGCGTTTATGTTACTCTAAGTCAATATGACAAGACAAGAAATGATACCAAGAAATTAAGAAAAGCGGCAAAAATGTAGAAATGCTCCTGTTTTCGTGCTATACTTCATGGGATGGGTCGGTACACGTTATTCCGGTTTTCTGAGGGGAGTGCACTTTGAAGAAGTTTGTTTTGAGTAAGGAAATAGATATACATGCCGCGCAAGGTTGGCTCGCCAGAATAATGGTCTTCTTAATTCTATGCGTGCAGCCATTGTACTTAAACTCACGCGGCTATATGCTCCTGGCTCACCATAAATTCGTCTTCTTTGCCACATACATGTTTATTATCTTATTCATTGTTTTTCTTGCTTGGGGCCATCGGCGGATTAGGCGCGTGCCCCGGCTTATATCACAATACAAATTCAGCGTTACGGACTTTGCCATAATGGGATTTGCCGCCGTAACGCTGCTGTCAGCTCTCCTAACTCCTTACAGCAGCGAAGCTGCGTTATGGGGTATGCCAACACGACGCGACGGGGCTGTGACTCAACTGCTGTATGTCGCCGTTTATTTTATCGTCTCGCGTTGGTACAAGATGCGTGAGAGCGATTTTATCCTATTTGGAGCGTCTGCCATACTTGTCGCCATGATAGGGATTTTACAGTTTTTTGGCATGGATTTTTTAGGGTTGTGGGATACACTTCCATATGAAATGAGAATAAGCGTGGAAAATTACTACAACATTTCGTTCCGTACCACTCTCGGCAATATTAATTTTGTATCAACATACGCCTGCATGGCAATTCTTCTATGCGGTTTTCTTTTTGTGAGGCTCAATTCCAAGTGGCGCTGTCTTTGTCTGGCGGGCAGCGCCCTCAGCTTTTGGCTGTTGATAATAGCGGGTTCTTATTCAGGTATGGTTGGCACATTGGCGGCAACTGTTTTGGCTGTACCGTTCATTACGCAAAGCAAAAAGTATCTCGGGAGGTTTTTAAGCCTGATCTCGTCCTTTGCGGCGATGCTGTTTTTGCATCGTTTGCTTTATAATACGATTATTCTGGGCGCCGGAACCGCAGCCGAACTTATTATTCTCGCGGCGCTAATGCTCCTTCTTGCGGCGGCTGGGCTTAGACTCTCAAAAGCCTCTGATGCGTCCCGATCAGACGATCCTGTCAAATGGAAGCGCGGCGTTATTTTGATCGCTGTTTGCATAATGGCCGGTCTGGCGGGAATCTTGATATTAGGCCGATCCGAAAGCGCCGGTCCCGTGTATCAAGTGCGCGAAATACTCAGGGGAAACATTCAGGATGATTTCGGAACCCACCGGATCTATATTTGGCGAAACGCCCTGCGGGTTCTTCCAAAACACCCATTAATCGGCAGCGGGCCGGATACATTCGTGTACGTATTTCCTCAGGACGCACAGTTTGTATTTGGCGAGTATTACGACAAAGCGCATAATGAGTATTTGCAAATTCTCATATGTCAAGGCATTCTGGGGCTGCTGAGCTATTTTGTCTTTATTGGCGCTTTATTAAAAAACGCCATTGCAACGGCGTTTAAAAACCCGATTACTATGGCTGTATTGGCGGCGTTTACCGGGTACTGTATTCAGGCGTTTTTTAATATAAGCCATCCTATCGTAAGCCAGCTATTGTGGGTGTTTGCCGGAGTGATGGCAAGCAAGGGTGTTTCTTCAGCTTATGAGCCGGAAGGAGAATCTCTGATCTCATGAATGAGATCCGTTTCTTCTCATAGCACAATGCTCTTGAAAGGGGTGCACTTTTGAAGTCTTCCGTATTGAATAAGGAAATCGATATCCAGGCTGCGCAGTATTGGGCCGCCAGATTGATAGTCATTTTGATTTTTTGTGTCCAACCGTTGTATTTCACCCCGGGAAGCAATATGAGTTTAGTAAATAATAAATATTACTTATTTGCTTCGTACATGTTCGTTATTCTGTTCTTTATTTTGTTTTTCACTATGTATACTTGGGCTAAACGGAGTGAAAAAAGTGGTTTCCGGATTCTTTTGCGAGTGAGATTAAATATTGCGGACTGGGCTGTCTTGGTTTTCGCAACCATCACATTGCTGTCCGCTGCGCTTACTCCTTACAATTCATATTTCGCCTTCTGGGGTCTGCCAACCAGGCGCGACGGGGCCGCGACGCAACTGTTATATATCGCCGTTTACTTTATCGTCTCGCGCTGGTATAAGCCTCGAGAGAATGATTTTGTCTTTTTTAGCGCGTCGGCCATACTTGTCGCCTTGATAGGGGTTTTTCAATTTTATGGCATGGACTTTTTCGGTTTGGGTGGCAGGCATATCAGCGCAGTTACTGCTGATGGCGCGATTTGCTCCTACAACACCTGGTACCTCACCACAATCGGAAATATTAATTTTGTCTCCACATATGCTTGCATGGCAATTTTGCTTTGCGGATTCCTGTTTGTGAGGCACAACTCCAAGCTGCGATACGTATGGCTGTCGGGCAGCGCACTCAACCTCTGGCTATTAATCATGACTTCATATTCCGGTATGGTGGGTACGTTGGCTGCAATGGTTTTGGCCATACCATTCATAACACAAAGCAAGAAGTATCTCGGAAGGTTTTTTATTCTGGCTTCGTCCTTTGCAGCGGTGCTTTTTTTGCATAGATTGTTTTACAATACGCTTGTCTTGGGCGCCGCAACCGCAGCCGAACTTATTATTCTCGCGGCACTAATGCTCCTTCTCGCGGCTGCCGGGCTTAGCCTTTCGAAAGCCGCGTATGCGCCACAGCCTGACGCCCCTGTAAAATGGAAGCGAGGCGTCATATTGATCGCTGTTTGCATAATAGCCGGTCTGGCGGGAATCTTGATATTTGGCGGTTCAGACAGCGCCGGGCCAGTGTATCAAGCGCGCGAAATACTCAGGGGAAATGTTCAGGATGATTTCGGAACCCACCGGATCCATATCTGGCGCAACGCGCTCAGGGCAGTTCCGCAGCGTCCTCTAATTGGCAGCGGTCCTGATAGTTTTTATTACGCTTTTCCGAGGGATGCGCAAGGTGTTTTCAACGAATATTATGACAAGGCGCACAATGAGTATGTACAAATCCTCGTATGTCAGGGCATTTTGGGGCTTTTGAGCTATTTGGTCTTTCTTGGGACGGTATTTATTAAGGCCGTTCCAAAAGCGTTTAGAAATCCGCTGATTATGCCCGTATTGGCTGCATTCACCGGATACTGCATCCAGGCGTTTTTCAATATAAGCCTGCCTATCGTCGGCCAGTTCCTATGGGTATTTGCCGGACTGGTGGCAAACAAGAATGTTATTGCGGGTACATTGGGGCGTGTTTGACTTTTAGCGGGAAGTCTGCTACTCTTTGGGTAAAACACTTCCCAAAATATTGTTTTGACAGATGGGCGGTATGACTTATTTAGTTGCCTAAGCAAGTGTGTTTGCGAAGATATTAGGAGGCATAGAAGTGTTAAGAAGAATTGAAATCAACAACTACAAGATGTTTCGTAATTTCGAGATGGATTTTTCCGCCGGCATTAGTTTGATTTGCGGCCCTAATGGAAGCGGAAAAAGCGCATTGCGTGAAGTAATATATACTCTCGGCAACTTCCTTGCGACGCCGGACGCAACTGAACGTGTTGCTCACTCCGTAATGGAATCTTTCCCCGCAGAGGTTTTTTGCCGTTGGCTGCCGCAGGAAAGCGGCTTCAATGATATCGAAATAAATGTGGAAATCGGCATGGCTCACGAATGGTTTCGTTACTGTCTGACTGTCAGACATCACTTTCATAAGCACTTATGCAGAGTCCAGGAGGAAACACTTGATGTTTGCACAATAGCCGATAAGAAACAGATTTTTAACTTCTCCAATGGAAATCTCAAAATATACACTGACGACAACAGGCCTGTTGAGCTTAGCGGAAATTGGGATATATCCGGGCTTGTGACAGGTTCGCGGAATAACAGCAGAATTAGAGAATTCGGCGCTATGATCGCAAAGATTTATGCTGTTCACTTTGTACCTTCAGATATTAAGCAGGATTTTATCAAAGGTTCAAGTACTATCGGGCGGCATGGCGAACATTTTTCGGCGTGGTTTTTCCACAATGCCAATAAGCAACTGGAAAAACAGCTCTGGGTCATGGAGCAATGCAAGAATTTCATCCCCGGTTTCATTGCTGTGAACAGTCCGCAAAGCGGTGATGCCCATATCACAAAAATTCGCGTGAACTATAAGGGCAGCAACTATGACATAAAGATTGGTGAACTATCAGATGGTCAAAAAGTGTTGTTTGCACTTTACTCATTGCTGGCAAATGTTCCGTACGGTTCTACATTGCTGATTGACGAACCAGAAAACTTCATTGCACCGGGAGAACTCCAACCTTGGCTGGATGCAGTCAACGATTCATGGGAAGAACGTAATATACAATTCCTCATAATTACACATAATCCTAAAACGCTTAACTGGTACCATAAAAATGCTTGTATTTTTAGTGTCGTCGATGAACCTCCCCGGATTGAAGCGGAAACTAATAGTGACGATTCAGAGGAAACGCTTTATGAAAAACTATCTGAAATGGAGTGGGTGAGCAGTGGCACGAAATCTTGAGAAATACCGGGTTCGGATTTTATGTGAGGATAAAAAGCATTATGACTTCATGAGAGGTTTCCTGATAGAGCAAGGCATAAAGAACACCCGAAAATTCGACGACATCAAGATTCCTGAAGGGACACAATCAGGTGAGCAATATGTTCGGGAGCATTTTGTTGGCGAATACCGCAAATATGCCCGTGCGCGTGAGAATAAAATACTCGTTGTCGTCCAGGATATAGATAAAGATTGGAAAACGCCGGAAGACGCTAAGGGCGAGTTGAGCAAGCTTGTTGAAAAAGAGGATTTGGGTTTTATCAGTACGAAAGACAAGCTACTATTTGTTTTTCCAAAGAAAAACATCGAAACATGGCTCGTATGGTTTGCTCAAGATTCAAAAAACGATACTGTTGACGAGACCAAAAGCTATGATTTCAATCGAAAACAAATGACCCCTGCATTGGCTGGAAAGAGAGCCGGCAAGCTATACACAGAGAGTCGCACAAACGCTAAAGAATGTGAAAACGCTCCAAAGTCCTTAGTTTTCGCATGCGAGGAGTTTGAGTCGCTATGTGCCATAATTTAGATTTTCGCTGATTATTTACACTCATTGTCTCTCCTGATGAGGTGCTGGGTGAGTTGAGGTGGCGGCAGTCCTTTTTCTATCCAGCAGTATAACTGTCAAAAAGACCAGCAAAGACGCCGCGCTTATCAGCAAACCTACCGTAAGGCTCCTGTTGAAATATCTGAATTCAATACTGTGCTCTCCCGCCTCAAGCCTAATAGCGGCCATTGCACCGTCAATTGTTATTATTTCCGTTTCACGGCCGTTTACATAAGCCTTCCACAGGTTTGCGTGGGGAATTGATGTGTACAGCAACCCGTCTTCCATTACCGAAATATCCCCCGCTATCTTGGTGTCGGAAAATTCTGTCAGCCTTAGCGTCTCATCAGCCAAGAGCGCAAAGCCCGTGTCAAATACCTCCTGATTGATAATCCCAGCATATATCTGTACTGTGCCGCTTTTGACGCCTGGGTAAATCACTGACGAGATCTTCTGACCCTCATTGACATTGCCGACGGGGAGTATGCGTTGCCTGGCTATATTATCGTCTCGCAAGATGACGTCTTCAGAAGAAATTACTAAGCGAATCGCATCTAATACTCCGTCAGAATTCTCAATCCTGCAAAAGACATACAAGCTGCCGCCGGCCGGCATTTCAAAATTCCACGTAAACCTGCCGCTTGACTGCCCTTCTGTAATCGCATAGGAGTATTCTCCCGGAGCCAAGTTCCTGACTTCATAGTTTTGATGATCTTCGCCTAATGGGTCAATCATTGTAAATAAGTCGTCTTCCAGTCCGGTCGCCAGGTAAAACAGATTGTTTTGTGAATTGAAAGGGTTCCTCTTATCGCTTACATATCCGGCAACTCCCTCACTTACCATAAATCCGAGTGGCAAATATCTGTTGTTTTCAAACAAAGCTAAACCATTTGTTGAAGAAACGAGATCAAAATAAGCGTTTTCGCTCATGCTCATATCACCGGAATGACGACTTCTCTGGTACATGTAACGAAGATTCAGAAAAGAGTTAGTCAGCGGGGATGTTTCTTCGAAAGTAATAGAGTTGTACTCAAGCCGTTCGCCCATTCCGATGCCGAACATAAACTCTGCAAAGCCCGCATTGATGGTGGATGAAAAGTAGGAAATTCCATTATATCCGTAAAGTGAAGACTCATTTGGAACCCAAATATCATATTCAGTTCTATGGAAATCAGTGTCACTGCCCTGTCTTTCACTCAATAACTGCCTCGTCTCTTCATATAAATATGGGTAAACATCCCAATACGTGAATTCTGCCGCTTGCATACCTACAAATGAGGTGTTTACCAACTCCGCCATTATAAGCAGAAAAAACATGATTTTTATTCCGCGCTGTAATGGTATTTTATTTATCATTGAAACCGACAGTAAAAGAATGTAAATCGCGCATAAAACAGCGGCAAGGATTATATGTACTGCCTCCTGCGGCCCGATTGCCGCCATTGCAAGAAAGAACGCGGCGGATATGCCCATCGCGATAATGTGCCGCTTTTCTAATACCTCTTCCTTTATCTGCAAATACGCACTGTACGCAATATAAACCACAATGAACGAAACTATAAACGAAAATCGGTGAGGTATCATGTTAGTATAATTTAACCCGTGCCAAATATAATCGAGTACATTCACGTTGACGCTCAAGATAAGAAATCCGATCACAGCCATATAGGCTGTCTTTTCTCTTAGCCGCGTTTTTTTGGATATGAGGAACACCGGCAGCAGCATAACGCAGATCATGCCGCTTCCAAGGTTGGGAAGCCCGGCGCTACCGGTAGGCGGCGTAAATGCGATAAAGTTTCCAAGTACGGCCGCAAAGCTGTTGTGCAGCTCGAGAGTATCCGGAAATGTGCTTGCGCTGCCCCGGGCGCTTTGGAGCGCGGAAAATGTGGGTATCATCAAAAACGCCGTCATCCCTATGGCTATTGCTGAGTAGGCCGCGATTTTGCCGAGCTTGTGAAGCATCTCACGCATTTTGAGCTTATTTACTATGCAATGGACTGCGAACGTTATCGCTACAAAAATACAGACGAATAAGCCTATAAGAAAATTAAAAAGTATCGCCGCTGTCAGGGATATCACATAGAGACGATACTTGCCGCATAAAAGAAGCTCATTTGCCCCAAGGATGACAATCGGGAAAAGAGCGAATGTATCAAACCACATGATATTCCAATAATAGCCCAGCGTAAAAGCGCACAGGGCATATAGGGATGAAAAAGCCGGCAGCAGCATGTCGTATTTCTTTAGAGAATATCGCAGAAATATGCTCATCGAAAGCCCCGCTGCGCCGATTTTTATGAGTAAGGCTGCCGTCAGCACTTCACGCAGAGCATAATGAGGAAACAGCACAGCAATAAAGTTTAGCGGGCTTGCCAGGTAATAGGCAAAATGGGCCAGATAATCATGGCCTCCGCCCGCAGTCCAGGACCAAACAAGTGATCTTCCCTCTCTTAGCTTGTACCAAAGGTCACTGATGAAAGGGTAGTATTGATGATAAAAATCTAAAGTTAATATCTGTCTGCCTCCAAACGGATATACTCCATTAATTGCAAACATAGCGCCCAGCGTGAAAATTGGTATAATAGCTGCCAGAGCATGCAACGCTATTTTCTCACGCCTTGTTCTTCGTACATTTAGCTCTCTCACAGTATCACACATAGGTTATTTGGACCTTCCCTTGATAATCTTGATAATATATATTTCAAACACAGTGAGGAAAAATTCAAATAAAAGTGGTAGATAATCCAAATCACTCAGCACTCAAAACTCAGCACTGGGCAATCCGTAAGCGGTTGCCCCGGAATTATCCTTACTCCCGGTTGCTTTCCCGCCGCAAAATGTGATAAAATGGCAGTAACGCAATCATTTTACCATCTTTCGCGGTTGCGGCGAAGCCGTGAGCGTAAAGGCAGCGCGTGGCGAACCCATTTCACCCGCGCCGCATGTCATATTATACCACGTTTTCCGAAAATGGTCTACTTTTTAAAACTTTTGTATGTCTTGGGTTGTAGAGAAAGAGGTATAAAATGAGTATTATAATTGCCGGCGCTGTTGTGATATCCATAGGATCAGCCTATGCGATTCTATTGGGACGTAAACTTGCTGAAACACTGTTTCTTTCCGTAACTACGACAATAGGGGTCTTGTATTGTTTTGGTCTGATAAACATCAAGGGCTATTTGCTTGTTGGGGTTTACTTCCTGATAATACTTGCTTTAGCATGTGTTGTATACGTTGTATTTAGGTTTATCAAAGATAAAAGCGTGATTAAGGAAGCAAACCTCTTGCAGGGTGTACTGCTGTATCTGTTATTTCTAACCCTCTCTATCGTTATCAATAATGGAAGATATTTTCATCACTGGGATGAGTTTTCCCATTGGGGAACTGTAGTCAAGTTTTTTTACTCCGTGGACAGTTTTGCGACCCTTACAGCGCCGGGAGTTTACGGCATTGGTTTTCCGCAGTATTTCCCCGGTACAAGCTTATTTCAGTATTTTTTCTCAAGATTTGATCATCAGTTTGTCGAGTGGCACTCCTACGTGGCTATGAATATCCTATACTTTTCGCTGATAATGCCATTTTTAAAAAACATTTTCGACAAAGAAAAATGGTTGAAAAGTGCGGTTCTTCTTATTGTATTGTTTCTTTTGCCACTGCAAAGCACAAGTTTTTACAGCAGCTTATATGTAGACCAGCTCTTAGGTGCATTTTTTGGATTTACACTCGTGTATTATTACACATACAGATATGAAAAATCCCTTTTCGGAGTTATGATTGTATCAGCATCAGCTTTTATGTCAGCTATGACTAAGGACACGGGATTCCTGCTCTCCCTTGGGGCAATCGCAATTATCGCACTGGATATTGCGTTATTCAGGAAAGCGGAAATAAAAGCATTTGTTTCAAGAAAAACAATTCTTTCCCGATTTCGGAACATTGCATTATTGTTAATGCCTTTGGCAGCAACGGTATTTGTGCGGCTTACATGGTCTTTACTGCTTATAAGAAGTAACTTTAGTGCTACCGGCAAATGGAACCTACCGTCAATAAACGATATCTATTCTCTCATTACACGGCAGGTTGAGCCATACCAAATTGAAACCGCAAGAAACTTTTTGTCCGCCGTTTTAAGCAGAAACATCGAACCACTGTCGTTTTCGGCGTTCCAGTATTGCGCTTATTTTATGCTGGTTGCTATTGCACTGACAATTATTAAGAAAAAGGATTTTAGTTTTAAACTTAGCTTGGCTCCTCCGGTTGCCTTGCTTATCGGAGCGGCAATGTATCTTGCCGGTTTATTGATTCTCTATGTGTTTTCGTACTCTGAGTATGAAGCGGTCCGACTTGCATCATATAACCGTTATGTACTTACATATCTATTTGGCATGACGCTTTATCTGACTGTTTTATTTGTTGTTGAGAGTGACCGAAAAATTATAACTTCTGCAAAGCCTGTTATTTCAATCAACAAATGCGGCACTATGCGTGGCGTAAATGATATGCCGGCGGAAAAGCATTCAGACAAATCTATGAGCAGAGTGAACGGAGATGTATTATGTAAGTTTTTGCTTTACACATTACTGTTGGTGTTTGTGTTTTCCGGCGGAAGATCAGGATTAAGAAGTATCTCTTTTGGGCTGACTCGGTACACACATTCGTTTCAGGAGCGCGGCACCACTGTGATAAACAGGTGGAAACCATATTTTGAGAACGCAAACCCTTACATTATCGTTCAGGGCGATAACGGGGGCGTTTTATCGATGTTAGCATACGAATTGGTTCCATATCACACTATTGCAAACCGCGGCGGTTTTACGATCGGCATTGAGCGGTATCCGCAACCGTCTGTTGAAGACGATTTATATACACTCATTGTCTCTCCGGATGAATGGGAAGAATATGTTTTTTTTAATGGCTATGAAATGCTCTACATGTATAAATCAGACCAAAAATTTATTGATACATATGGACGGTTTTTCCCATATGGCGTAACCGACGACATGCTGTACTCCGTCATCAATGACAACGGAAATTTGCTGCTAATGCCGATGGCTGACCCGGCGCATATGACGGACGCTCTATCTCAATGACGGATGTTTGTTTATGCACATAAGAACGCGAAAAAACCAAGTTCAGATTACTCTTTCCTCTCTTTTAAATACTTGCCGGCGTCTATAAAAAAGCTTGCCACAATCGTCATTATCACAATACCGATTGGAAACGCAGCGATGATGGCGACGCTTTGAAGGTCATTTCAAGTAGTATGCAAATTTATCAACTACATAAACATCCGAGCGGAACTACCCATACGCCGTTATCCATCTGAAAAGCTGTTTCCGTCGCAGTCAATATCATTAAAAAGGACGGTTCCGCCATTATTTCCGTGTCTACATTCTTTTTGAAATTCATCAGATTTTCTGCTGCCGCTTCAACATCTCCGGCGCCCATTTTCACCTCTACCGCGCCCCAGTTTCCGTTCCCCATTTGAATAACCGCATCAACCTCTACTCCTTTAGCATCCCGATAGTGATATACGCTGCCGTCCAGACTGTCCGCGTAAACGCGCAGATCCCGGATACACAATGCTTCAAATAAAAGCCCGAATGTGCAAAAATCATCAAACAATCTTTTTACCGTTGCGCCCAGTGCAGCTGCGGCAATGGACGGATCGGAGAAATGGCGCTTAGCGGTTCGTCGGATTGCGGTTTTTGAGCGCAAACGTGGGCTCCATGCGGGAAGATCGTCGATTACAAATAGTTTTTTCAATGCGCTGATATATTGATCAATAGTGACCTGCGAAAGTGATTCGTCATTGGCGCGCAAATCTTTCAGTAGAGTGGTGACTCCTGCCTCGGAAGATATGTTTCTTGAAAGCGAACGCATCAAACCACGAACTCTGTCCGAATTCTTTTCAACATTGTCAACCCTTGAAATATCTTCATTTACCACGGCTTCATAATAGTCGGATGCTTTTTTTAAAGACAGTATTTCGTCACGTTCATTGACAGCAGCAGGCCAGCCGCCGCGAATCAGGACAAAGGCTATCTGCTCGAGTGTCAATTTTGATTTTCCGTACATTTCTGTTTTTCCTTCAAACAGGTCGCCCAGAGAGATTTCTCCTGAGGATTCGCCGCTCTCAAACAGAGACATAGTCCGCATTTTCATTCTGGATATGCGCCCTGTACCGGAATGCATATCGTCAGTCCGTATAGGAACGACAGAACCGGTCAAAATGAACTGCCCCGTTGTTTGCCGCTTGTCCACCGCAAAACGCACGGCGTTCCAAAGCACGGGCGCAACCTGCCATTCATCAAGTAATCGTGGCGTTTTTCCCTCAAGCAAAAGTGAGGGTTTTGTCTTTGCCTTCAGCATATTCTCGGCATACGTATCAGGGTCTTGCATATACAGAACACTTTTTGCTATATTTTCCGCAGTACTGGTCTTGCCACACCACTTCGGACCTTCAATTAAAACGGCGCCCATCGCCTGTAACGCCAACGCCAGTTTCACGTCTGCAATTCTTGGTAAATACTTGTTTTTCACCTATACCACCCTTCGACAGTATGTCACCAACTTGTGTAATTGTCAAGCATTTGCTTTTGAAATTATCAGACATTTGCTTTTGAATTTGTCAATTTGCATCAATCACCTACGATTATTTCAGACTTGAAAGTGATATTTGTGTACTATAACTCCAATCCTGACCTGCCGAACCATTTGATGTCATACATCCTTTGCAGTTGAAAAGGGTTCGTGAACAGTTACCATTGAACAGATGCTTCCGTTATGCAATTAAGCAGTGCTTGACTATTAGTGGGAAGTCTGCTACCCTTTGGGTATATGACTTCCCATAGTATTGTTTTGACAGGTGAGTGGAATGAAAAGTAGGCTCAAGGAACTTCGCAATATGCATGTGCTTTCCCAGACCGCGCTTGCCGAGGCTATCGGCGCTACAAAGCGCACTATTTTGACGGTTCTTTAGTTTCAGGCATGAATTGAGGTGGCGGCAATGCAGAGGATTTTTGGAAATAAGAAAAAAATCGACTTGGGCAGCAGTGATTTCCGGGAATTCATAACAAAAGGAAAACTGTATATAGATAAGACACGATTCATTGAGCATGTTCTGGAAGAAGCCTCAAGGGTCTTGTTGTTTTCCCGCCCAAGGAGGACCGGAAAAAGCCTCAATTTGGACATGCTCCGTACGTTTTTAGACTGCAAGCAAGACACAAAGGGATTGTTCGGAGGACTTTATATTGAAGAAAGCCCGGTGTATGAGAGAATAAACAGCTTTCCTGTAATATACCTGAGCTTCAAGGAGTTGCGTGCAGTTAACTACAAAGATAAGTTTCGTGAGTTATTACGGGAAAGCGCATTAGTTTATCTATGCGATGGGCAAATTGACTCATGGGTAAGCAGATATTTTAATATGGATGTAGACGATCCCGGTATACTGCGCAGCTTAACTAAGAACTTTCATGAGATTTATGGCATAAAACCATATATTCTTATCGACGAATACGACAAGCTCCTGTTGGATAATATAAGCTCCTCCGAATATGAGACGATTAGGCAGTGGTTGAAAAGCGTGTTTGAGTCCGCGCTGAAGGATAACCCCCACCTGGAAAAAGGCATTATGGTAGGAGTTACCAGAGTTTCTCAAGAAGGTCTGCTGAGCGGGCTAAACAACATTAAAGTCTTTGACGTGTTTGTGGCAAGTGTTTTTGACGGAGATTTTTCCCTTACTGAGGATGAAGCCTGTCAACTTCTGGACGAAGACCAAATTGACAGCGCAAGGCAGTGGTACAACAATTACAGGGTTGGAAATATGAGATTATTTAATCTATTTTCCGTATTATCATACATGGAATGGGGCGTATTGGACAACTACTGGGGCATGAGCGGCTCGATGGATATGCTGATTGACGCGCTGAACACAGAAAGAGTGGACGCTATCACAGATCTCCTATCAAGCGGCAGGGAGATCGAAACAAAGATTGAACGCCGGCTATCTCTGCGGCAACTGCGAAGCGGTGATATTGACGACAGTTCGTTTTATTCCTTTGCGGTGCAGACGGGTTATTTAACCTATGATAAGGGTGAGTGCGGCAAGGAATTTATTCTATACCTCCCAAACAGGGAACTCCGCGAAGTTTGGGAAGGCTTTATCCTTAACGAAGTGCTGAAAAGCAGACATATTAATCTCAGGGATATTTTCAGAAATATCTCAGACACAGAGGAGTTTAGCCGCAAATTTGAGGAATTCGTCAGTTTCCAGTTGTCATGTTATGATGCCGGAAAAGAACTCGAGAAGACATATCATGTGCTGGTTTTCGGCTTGATCCTCGGCGCGGGGTTTAAGTGCAGTTCAAACAAGGAAAGGGGATTGGGCCGCTACGACCTATGGCTGGAGGGTTCGGACTTCAATGTTATCATTGAATTTAAAAGAGCGAAAAAAGAAAGCGAAGACTTGGAAGAACTTGCCGAACAAGCTATTAATCAGATCAATAACAGGAAGTATTACGCCAGCTTTCCTGAAACCGTGCCCCTGTACAAAGTAGGCGTCGGGTGCTTCATGACAAAATGTTCAATTAAGACAATGCTTCACCAATAGCCACATTTATGCCGTCATTTGGACCTTTCCTTGATTATATAAATCGGCCTGTGCTTGGATTCCATATAGTTTTTCGCTAAGTATTGCCCCAATATGCCTACGCAGAACAACTGCACCCCGCTTACAAACAATACTATACATACGGTAGAAGCCCAGCCCGCGACAGGGTCTCCGAATAAAAGCCATCGGACGACGATCACGATAATTCCCAGGAACGCCGCAATAAAAAACAGTATCCCCGATATAGAAGCAATAGCGAGAGGGGCTGTCGAAAACCCGATGATACCGTCTATCGCGTACAAAAACAGCTTCCAAAAGCTCCATTTCGTGGCGCCGGCGCTGCGCGGAAGGTTATCATATGTGATCCACTTCGTATCGAACCCGACCCAGCCGAAAATGCCTTTTGAAAATCTATTATATTCTTTCAGACTGAGTACGGCGTCCACAACCTGACGCGTCATCAGTCTGTAATCGCGCGCGCCGTCTAAAATTTCCGTATTGGATAATTTGTTTATCAGCGAGTAGAACCTTCTGGCAAAAAACGAGCGGACGGACGATTCGCCTTTGCGCGTGCCCCTGCGCGTTGCCGCGCAATCGAAGCCTTCTATGACGATTGCGTCGTACATTTCGGGCAACAGCTCCGGCGGATCCTGCAAGTCCACGTCCATTACGGCGATAAAATCCCCTTTCGACTCCGCCAGCCCGGCAAGCATTGCCGCTTCCTTGCCGAAGTTTCTGGAAAACGAAACATACCGCACATGAGAGTCTTCCCCGGATATGCGGCGCAGGATTGACAACGTCTCGTCTTTTGAGCCGTCGTTTACAAAGAGCAGCTCATAGTCAACGCTCTCCATTTTAGTAAAGACGGCAGTAATTGCGTCAACGAAAATTGGTATTGCTTCTTCCTCGTTGTAGCATGGAATGACGATAGACAGTAACGGAATGCTTTCGTTCGCCATTTTATTTAATTCCCCCCTTTTCTTTTTTACCGGTCTTTTTTTCCATACAATTGCAATTCATGGAATCATTGCAATACGGGCAGCCCCAACAACTGTTTTTCCCTTTCTTCTTTTTGAGTATTATCCAAATGGCGGCACATATAATCGCGATAAGAATAATGCCAAAGACAATGAAATCTACAGCGCCCATGTCCTCACCTCAAAATACTTCCCGCCTGATACACAATGAACGCCGCAAGCCACGCAAATCCTGTTTGATAAAGCACGATAAAAATTGTTCCTTTCAGGCTTCCAAGCTCGCGCCGTACCGTTGCTACTGCCGCTACACACGGGGTATACAGCAATGTGAATATAAGGAAGCTGAAAGCGGATAGCGGAGAAAATAATGTATGCAATACATCGCCCATCTCTGTGATGCTTGCACCGGTCAGAACAGCCAACGTGCTGATAACCGCTTCTTTTGCGATAAAGCCTGTAATAAGCCCTGTTGAAACGCGCCAATCCGAAAAGCCGATCGGAGCGAATATGACGCCCAGCCCCCGTCCGATAATTGCCAGAATACTCTCAGCGCTGTCGGCAATATAATTAAATCGAATGTCAAAGGATTGTAAAAACCAAATCACAACTGTCGCGATAAAAATTATTGAGCAAGCCCTCTGGATAAAGTCTTTTGCCTTATCCCACAAAAGCAGCAGCACGGTTTTTACGGAAGGAAAACGGTAGTTTGGCAATTCCATAACAAACGGGACAGGCGCGCCTTTATATACTGTCTTTTTCATAATAAAACCCGATAGCACGCCTAAGAAAATACCAATCACATAGAGGCTTATCATGACCAATGCCTGCCGCCTTGGAAAAAAAGCCGCTGTGATAAGCGCGTATATCGGAATTTTTGCGCTGCAGCTCATGAAAGGCGTCAGAAAAATTGTCAGCTTTCTATCTCGCTGACTTGCCAAAGTCCGCGTAGCCATGACTGCGGGGACGGTACAGCCAAAACCCATCAGCATAGGGACAAAGCTTCGGCCGGACAATCCGATTTTGCGAAGCGGTTTGTCCATCACATACGCGACCCTCGCCATATAGCCGCTATCCTCAAGCATGGACAGAAAGAAGAACAGCGTTATGATAATCGGTATAAAGCTCAAAACCGCGCCGACGCCCGCAAAAATACCGTCAATAATCAGCGCTTGCAGAATAAAGTTCAGGCCGTAGGCTTCCAGCAAACCTTCAACAATACCGCTGAATTCGTCTATACCCCATTCGGTGAGTTCGCTCAGCGGAGTTCCTATTACGCCAAAAGTCAGCCAGAATACCATAAACATGATGCCCAAAAATGTTGGGAAAGCCCAGAATTTGTGGGTCAATACGGAATCCAGCCTGACGCTGCGCCGATATTCACGGCTCTCCTTTACTTTGACGACAAAATTTCCGCAAACATCTTCAATAAACTGGTACCTCATATCAGCCAAAGCCGCTTCCCTGTCGGTTTCCAGCTCCGTTTCCATTTCTTTTGCGGCGTGTTCGATAGTTTCCGCTTCATTGGCGGAAAGCTGCAAGCTTTCGAGAATTGGGTCGTCGCCTTCGACTAGTTTAGACGCGGCGAAACGCGCCGGTATTCCCTGCCGCTTTGCATGGTCTTCGATGAGATGCGATACAGCGTGTATAGCCCTGTGTACCGGACCGATACAAAAATCAATACGCTCGGGCTTTATTTTCTTTTGGGCAGCTTCAACGGTCCGTAAAACGAGTTCCGAGAGGCCTTGCTTTTTTATTGCTGATATGGGCACAATCGGTATGCCAAGCGCCTCCCTCATGCTGATGACGTCGATGCTTCCATTGTTGGTCTGCACCTCGTCCATCATATTCAGCGCAAGCACCATCGGGATCTGCAGCTCAATAAGCTGCAAAGTCAAATACAAGTTGCGTTCGATACTTGTCGCGTCCACAATGTTTATTATCGCATCGGGATTTTGTTTCAAAAGAAAATCCCGGGTCACAATTTCCTCGCTCGAATATGGGGAAAGAGAATATATCCCCGGTAAATCAACGATTGACAAATCAGTATGCCCTGTAATGCTCCCTATTTTCTGCTCGACGGTCACGCCCGGAAAATTGCCCACACGTTGATTCGAGCCGGTAAGCTGATTAAACAGCGTGGTTTTCCCGCTGTTTTGGTTTCCCACAAGCGCAAAAGTCATTCGGCCGCCTCCTCAACTTCGATTTTTTCAGCATCCTCCAAGCGTAAAGAAAGAACATAACCGCGCAGCAGTAATTCAATCGGGTCGCCCATAGGCGCGGTTTTTTTCACGGTAATAAGGGTTCGGGGCGTAATGCCCATTTCCAGCAAGCGCCGCCTGAGCACTTTTTCCCCGCCTACGGATATGACGCGTCCGCTTTTTCCAACACTTAAATCTTTTAGGGTCATTTGCTGTTTCCTCCCTGACTCTCTAGTTAGTCGCAACTAACTATATGTAAGCTTAGCACAGGGCAGAGCAAATGTCAAGCGGTTTATTCTATTTAATTGGGTGTTGTGTAAAGGGCAATGTAACCGTAAAGCATGCCCCTTTGTCCGGCTGGCTTTCTACCTCGATCGTTCCGTTTTCAAGCTCCAGTATTTTTTTTACCAGCGCCAGCCCCAGACCGTTGCCCTCTGCGGCTCTTGAGCGGTCACCCTGATAAAACTTCTCGAATATCCGGCGCTTAACATGCTCGTCCATCCCCTTGCCTTGATCGGTTATTGATACAATGACATTCTCCGGCGCCGCTTTCAGGCGCACTTCAATTGTGCCGCCTTCGGGGCTGTGCTTGACCGCGTTTTCAAAAATGTTGATCCAGAGGTGGCGCAGCATTTCCTCATTGGCGGAGATATTTGCTTCCTCAAGCTCAATTACTGTTTTTAATTGCTTTTTTTGGAGTTGAGACTCAAACAGAATAACGGACCGGCGGATCTGCTCATCCAGGGCATATTCGCTTTGAGGCGTAGTGTACCCTGTTGCTTCCAGCTTGGTGAGGAGAAGTACATTGCTGGAAAGGCGTGATAATCGCTCGATTTCTGATATGATGATGCTCTGATATTCGGCGCGCTGCTCATCGGGCAAGTCTTTTTTTGACATGAGCATCACAAAGCCCTTGATAGAAGTGAGTGGCGTTTTGAACTCATGGGATATATTGCTGACAAAATCCGTCCGCAGTGTTTCAATATTATTAAGCTCCCCGGCCATTTCGTTAAAGCTTGCCGCTAAACGCTCCAATTCCCTCGTACCCTTGACCTCGACATGGACATTGAAGTTGCCTGCGGCGATTTCTTTTGTGGCTTCCGTCATTTGGCGGAGAGGGCGCAGCAGAAACCTCCCGCCTATGGCGGCCAAAGATGTACCGACCAGTAGGCTGAAAAGCAAAATAAACAAAAGTGAGTTGATCGAATCATGTCCCGGCCCGAAAGGCTGCAAAAAGCCTAAGGTCATTACAAATTGCCAGGCGGCGCCGGCTATCACGATGCTTACCAATAGTATGATAAACACAAAAATAATCAGCCATATGAACAATGAAAATCTTTCTATTAATCGCTTTCTCCCGTGTTTGCGGCTTTTGCAGTTATTACTCATGTTTCACCGCCCTGTATCCAAGCCCGCGAACCGTCTCTATAGTGAATTCGGTCCATTTATAAAACCGCTCCCTCAGCCTGCTGATATGGACGCTGACGGTATGGTGATCCGAGTCGCTGTCCGCGCCCCATATTTCGTCAAGCAGCTGCAAGCGGGTAAAAATTATATCGGGATAGCTAAGCAGCTTATATAGCAGCAAAAACTCTTTTTGAGGGAGCGTTATGCGTTCCTCCCCGCGGGTAACGGTTTTAGCGTCATAATTCAGTGTAACCTTGCCTATGGATATTTTTCTGTCGCTAACGATCTTCGCCCGCCTGAGCAAAGCCTTGACACGCAGAAGCATTTCTTCCGTATCAATGGGCTTTACCATATAGTCGTCCGTCCCTGCAAGAAAGCCTTTTCGCTTATCCGCAGCGGTTTCTTTTGCCGTCACCATTAATATCGGCGTCTCGTATCCCGCACTGCGGAGCTGTTCGGTCAGGGAATAACCGTCCGCCCCCGGCAGCATAATGTCTGTGATTATCATATCGACATGACAAAGCTCCAGCACGTCCAGCGCTTCCTGGACATTTCCGGCCAGAATAGGGTTGAACCGCTCGTCCCGCAGGACGGCTTCCATCAGTTTACCCAGATTTGCATCGTCCTCAACTACCAGAATTGTAAGCACGCCTGTCACCACCCGCATAATAGTCTGCTTCGCAGGTTAAATAGTATATGAATGTATTTTGTAACTGCTCAGTACCCCACTGCTGAAACCTTCAAAGCCTCGTCATTGCGGCCTCCGAGCCGCAATCCCCTCGAAATCCGCAGGGGATTGCGTCCTGAACTCGATTCAGGACCGCAATGACGGGAGGGGGTTCTGAACTGTTACTGTATTTTTTGAAACTTCAACAAAACTTCAACAAAAATTGCTTTTTTGTTTATGCTCAGTTTAAGTTGCTGTTGTATAATCACCTCAGTTAGAAAAAGGCACTGAGGATTAGCCTAGTAACCGCAATGAGTTGTCTCCGGCAGGAACCATTATATCACAAGTTGCGGACGCAAAACAACCGGAGGCGCAATAAATTTTGTTGAGTAGTATATTTCCATATATAATGAAAAAACCGGGCTATGGTCAGCAGCCCGGTTTTTTCATGTTGTCATTTCAAAAAAACGTGCTATACTTTAAACTGATACATGAAAGCCCTGCGGCGGGATGAACTGCGAATGTACTAAAAAAGCATGGTTGGAGTAATGTCAATGGAAGCTGCAAGGAAAACCGAAGATCGTTTTAGCTACGCGGATTACTGCTCCTGGCCGGATGATGAGCGGTGGGAGCTTATATCCGGCACGGCATATGCTATGGCCGCACCGTCAGAGGCGCATCAGCGTGTTAGCAGGGAGATATTCGGACAACTGTATTTGTTTCTGCGCGGCAAGCCCTGTCAGGCGTATTTTGCGCCGTTTTCCGTAAGGCTGAATGCTGATGCAGACGACGATACCGTAGTTGAACCTGATATACTTGTTGTCTGTGACGGCTCAAAGCTTGAGGACGGCAAGGGCGTCGTTGGCGCTCCCGACTTCGTCGCCGAGGTGCTTTCGCCATCAACCGCGACGCATGACCTTATAAGGAAATTCCTTCTGTATCAGCAGTCCGGCGTCCGGGAATACTGGATCGCAGACCCGGATGAAAAGCTGATATATGCAAATGTGCTTCGCGACGGCAGATATTCGGGTTCGGTGTACACCTCAGACAATGCAGCAGTGCCCATCGAGGTTTTGGACGGCTGCTCTATCAATCTGCGTGATGTTTTCCGGGAGGAGTAGTTCATGCGTTCTTTACGTCTGACGATTTTTTTGTGGATAATCCTAATTTTGACAATAATATCGGCGCTTCCGACAGTCCTCGTCGTTGCCGCCGGTGTATTATCGGGTCAGTTGGATTTGACTGATTTCGGAACAAGTTTTCTTATTTTCCTCACTCTTGCCCCGGCGTTATTTTCGATTTACTTGATTATTAAAATGTTCCAAATGGAGTCGTGGGCGCGCAATTGGTATTTTATACTGACCGGCTGGTCCTGGCTTATGGGCCTGATCGCCGGAAATTTTTTTATTGTCTTCATCTCGATAGGCATACACGCCTTGGTATTCTGGAAAACCTGGAATGAGTTTTTTTAGGGCTTGTTCGATGATTGGCAAAACGCCCTATTGTGCAGTATACTCGGGAAGGGGCGTGTTTTTAACGATTTCGGATATCGCAGATTCCTGTGTTTTGTACAGTTGCGGCCTGCTTGGCGAAAGAATCAGCCTGTGCGCCAGGACGCAGTGGGCTATGCCGATCACGTCGTCGGGGACGACGTAACTCCGCCCCATAATAAATGCCATCGCCTTTGCCATTGCACCTAGCCCGATGGTTCCGCGCGGGCTTATCCCCAGCTTTATGCTCTCATTGTTCCTTGTCGCGCTTACTATGTCCATTATATATTGCTTTATCGAGTCATTGGTTAGAATAGTCCGGACTTCCTCCTGTAAGCCTATTATGTGTTCTGTCGTTAATACGGAATCAAGGCTTTCTTTTTCATTGTCATAGGGGGAGTCCAAAAGTGTTATTTCTTCATGTGGCTCAAGGTATCCCAAGGATATCCTGATCAGAAACCTGTCCATTTGCGCTTCCGGCAGGTGAAATGTACCGTGTGTTTCAACGGGGTTTTGAGTTGCCAGGGTCATAAAAGGCTTTGGCAAAGCAATTGTATTGGAATCCAGGCTGATCTGCCGTTCATCCATTATTTCAAGCAGGCTTGACTGAACTTTCGGCGAGGCGCGGTTTATTTCATCCGCCAGCAAAAAGTTGCACATTGCGACGCCTTCACGGTATTCAAATTTCTTCGTCTCCGTGTTTATCATGGTAAAGCCCACAATGTCCGATGGCATGATATCGGGCGTCATTTGTATGCGGTTAAATTTGCCGCTGACCGAACTGGCAAGGGACGTTACAAGCCTTGTTTTTCCAACGCCGGGCACGTCTTCAATCAGAACATGGCCGCCGCACAGCATAGCGGCGACTACTCTCAAAATAGAATCCCTTTTACCTATAATGACTTTTTCGATATTATTTACCAGGCTCTCTATTTTAGAATTCATTCCGGCACCATCCCTATATATTCGACCGCGGGTATAAACGTTTTCGTTGCATAGTATCATGCCTTGGCGTATAATGTCAACGAGGTGTCCGTAAAATGAACAAGATTACCAATGGCAAGATAGAAATAAACGCCGGAAGAGCGGCGGCATATACTGTTATCGCTTTGGCAGGGCTATGGTTTTTTGCTTATTACGACAGGGTATTCAGCTTTGCTTTCATCATAGCATTACTTTTAGCGTCCATATCCTCATGCGCCGCGACCGCAAAGGCGGCGGCGGAGATCTTTGCGAGCATTAATATCTCGCATGATATAGCGGATAAGGAAGAGGAAATCGTGATGACGCTGATAATTAAGAGCGGCCGGCGGATTCCAATACCTTTTTTTTATGTAAAAATCTACAACGAATGGCTCCTCACAGGCAGCGTCAGCGATGAGCAATATGTGATTTCTGTCTCCGCCTCGCGGCCCGGGATTATCGCAAAATGCTACAAGGCAAAAATTTGGGGGACAGCCTCGCTTGGCGTCAAGGAAATAGCCATTCATGATTATATGGGGCTGTTCAGGATTACATACACCGGGCGCTGCGACATGCCCGCCGCAAGCGTGAGTATCCGCCCGGCGCTTCACGAATCAATGCGAAATGATTATCTCGCAAATATTTGCAACAGAATTGCAAGCGAGGAAAAAGATGAGGATCATAGCGTGAAGCGGAGTTTCCTCTCCCAGCCCGGATATATGTACCGCCCTTATGTCTCCGGCGATCCCCTTAAGCTCGTAAACTGGAAGTTGTCAGCGCGGTTTGGCCAGTATATGGTCAGGGAAAACGAGTACTTGAAAACCCAAATCCCGGTTATTATTCTTGATCGGGTCGGGATACGCCATACATCGCCGCCGGGTATGCTGAAAAAAGCCGCGTTCCTCGAAGAAAGGGTTGTCGAGTCGGTTTTGGCGATGCTGGATTCAATGGTCAAGCAGTCTCTTTCCTGCAAAATCTGTTATTACTTAGAAAACGCCTGGCATGTTCTCGCTGTTGAGGATCATGAGCAGATTTTGGCCCTGCGGCATGTTTTTTCTCAATATGTGTTCGAAAGCGCCGCCGAAACGCGACTCCCTGAGGAAGTCGTTTCAAAGGGCGGCATGATAGCGGTCTTCACATGTGCTTTAGACGAGGGGCTTTCAGGCGAGATCACAAGAGCCGCAGGTTCCGGCGCAGCAATAGACGTGATCAGCCCAAACGCGTCGGATTATGATACCGAAAACAGATGGACGGTAAACGAATCGTTTGAATTCTACAGTTCCGTTTGACCATTTGGAGCCTTGGCTCCCGGGAGCTTCCATGCAAAAATTATCCATTCTTTTCAGCGCGTCCGTAACTCTTATCATATTACATTCATATACCGCTTATATTTCGGCGGTTCTGATCCTGCCTGTGTTTTTTTGCTCATATTTGGTCTATCGTTTTTGCGATCACTGCTACAGCGAGAAACTACGCGCGCGTTATCTCCTTGTGCTCGCGCTTCTGCTGGTCCTGATGCTCTGGATGCTTTCAGCGAGAATTTACAGCGTCTCTTTCGTAGAATGGCTATATATCGACTTATCGTATCTTGACTACTTCTGGTATTTCTTTGCGTTCTTTGTCGCTTGCAGCTTCATCATCACCTCGGCCGTATTCTATTTTACAGTTATTATATACCGCTCACTGTTTCTTTTTATTGTGCTGCTGATTCCATTTGGCCTGAACTTTACAAGGCTGATGGATGTGCCGGTTTTGTATACTGTGCCCGCCATAGGGCTATATTTTGCGCTTATGGTCATTTTGGGTAAGAAGGAATTAAAAGGCGCCGTCTCACAAGTGAATAACAGTTACGCATACGCCTTTACCGCTGCGGTCTGCCTGGTTACCTCTTTTTCCTTTTTTGTTGATTTGCCGGAAAATGCCCCTTCTACAACGGAAGGGGACGGCGCCCTTGACGGGCTTTTAGGGCGTAATTACAGTTCGGGGGTCCCCGACTTCAGCCAGGAAAACGATGAGATTATGTTTCTGGTTGAGGCGGATGAGCAGCTCTATTTTTTGAGGCAGGTATTTATCAATTACGACGGTACGAGATGGGTTCACGAATCCGCGAGTGAATTAAACGCCGAGACGTCTGATTGGGAAATTATGGCGGAAGCATTGAATTTTGACCGTCTTTTCGAGCTTGCGCTTAAAGCTGATGATGACGGATGGCTGAGTCAACCTTTGAGAAGCCGGGAAAATATTGAACGCCTGACAAATGTCGAGCAGATTAAAACCGCAACGATTATCCCACAAGGGAATCAAGCTGCGGTCTATGTATTAGCGCCGCCCCGTACATTCAGCGTACCTGGGCTGCCGCATGCCCAAAACAGGCTTGGCGAAATATTCTTCGCAGACTGGGCACGGATTGTTTTTCCGTACAGCATAGACTATTACAGTGACTTTTTCAAAGCTAACCATGATTTCCGAATAGCAGCCCAAAAAAGCGCGCCTGACGTCGCAAGTCTACTATCCGAACTGACCCTTTTTGCGATGAACGATTCAGAACTAAGGGACACATACTTAGACTCTGTCATTAGTTTTGCGAGTCGGTTGCATGACGCAACTGTATTTGAAGATTCCTCGCAGGAGTTTCAATCATCAAGGATCAGAAATCTGGCCCTGGATATTACCGAGGGGCTGGACAGTGATTTTGAAAAAGCGGCGGCTATCGAGCGGTCTTTTTGGGAAAACGGTTACAGCTACGACGCCGAAGGCGCATTCATTGAAGTTAACCAGGATATTGAACATTTTATTTTCGAAAGCCGGTCCGGAACGTGCGGCCACTTTGCAACAGCCATGACTTTAATGGCTCGTTCGATTGGGCTTAACGCACGGTACGCGGAGGGATTCACTTCCTCCGAAATTAACTCCGACGGCCTGTATGTAATAAGAGCGAGAAACTCCCATGCCTATGTCCAGGTTCACATACCCTTATATGGCTGGGTTACCTTCGATCCCACCGTGTCAAGGAGTGACGACGGCGCCGGTGTTTTTGGCATGATCACAGAGCTTTCATTCTTAGTTTTCGTTTGCTTTAGCATTTTGATATTACTGGGGCTTGCCGGATACCTGCTCTACACCCGAGTAATAAAAGAAACGCTGTTCAGGCACAGGGCAGCAAAGAGCAGCGGGCGCAGCGGGATAATTCTGATATACGGCAAGGTTTTGGCCCTGGCACGGCAAAGGCTTAACATGGATAACGTCTCCTCAGCTTCGCTGTCCCGGGCGGTACACGAAAAATACGGACTGGATATCATAAAAATTACCACTAGCTTCGAGCGGACATTTTTCGGAAACGAGAGCATTACATTTCAGGAAAAAAATGAAGCTCTGGAAGTATATAAGCAGCTATGGACAAGCAGCCGAAAGGTGCGTTAGGGCGTGCTTGAATAATCAGCACGTTTGGTAAAATAGCCAAGTTTTTTGCCAAACAAGGCGTGAGGAGGGCGAATACCCGTCGGTATTTAACCGACGAACAACGAAGTTTGGCGAAAAAATCGGCATTTTAGCGAATGTGATGATTTTTCAAGCACGCCCTGCAAAAGGTATTGTATTTGCAGTCATACAGCAGTATAATGCCGGTATGAGGGATAAAGACTAATTACTGTTTTATGGGGTGATTCCTTGCCATTCTACACGATTATAGCAGGCGTCAACGGCGTAGGCAAATCAAGCCTGACAGGTGTACTGAAGACCCAGCGCAGAGATCTTGGATATGTTATAGACGTCGATAGTATTGCGGCAAAAAATAAATGCAGCGCTATTGACGCAGGGAAAACAGCGCTCAGAAAAATCGACCACTTCCTGACTGCAGAGATATCCTTTTCACAAGAAACGACGCTATCCGGCAGGCAAGTGGAAAAAACCGCAAAGATTGCGAAAGAAAAAGGCTACACAGTGCGCTTGCTTTACATCGCATTAAATACATCTGAGGAGTGTATTGAACGGATCAAAAACCGTGTGGAAAAAGGTGGTCATTCCATAGACTCAGAAGACGTATTGCGGAGACACAACAAACGATTTGAGGACTTAATAAGAATACTCCCCTACTGTGACGAAGCCCGATTTTTCGACAACGAAAATGGTTTCATAGAAGTTGGTGAACATTATAACGGAGAGATAGTTGCCAGAGGCGACTATAGGCCCGCATGGCTGGCAAAGCTGATTGAGCAGTTCGAAAAAGCGTATCAAGCATTGCAATAAAAAGAGATCTTGGTGTGAATATGACAAAGAAAATCAGAGAATATGTCAGCAAAATTGACGGGCTGCTTGAGAGCTGCGACCCAACCACCGACTGGGACGCTTTGAGCCATGAGATTCTGGTAAAAATCGGTTTTTATCAGCATGAGAGACTCGTACATTTAATCGTCACTATGACAGTCGCGATACTGCTGGTCATCAGCGTTATCGCGATGTTTCTTATCAGTCAGGCGGCGCCTTTGGCCTTAATTGCCCTGATTGCGGGGTTTATTATTTTGACCGCGTTTTACATAGTTCATTATTTCAAGCTGGAAAACGGCGTCCAGGATATGTACCGTTATTATGATAGAGTGCGGGAAAGGGTAAAAAAGAGGTGAAGCGGTCATCGTACAGGCGAACCGCAATACTCACATTCGGCTGTCTGCCATGCCGGAACTTTGTTGTTTGCTCCGCAATTTCTGCATAATACCACCCTTGGCGGCGCTTCAGGCGGCGTTTCGGGCGACGCCATAGCCGTATAGGCGGTCTGAAACCCAAATACAGGGGAGGCGCCGGACAAACGTATCTCTTTTGCCGGAACGCTGACGAACGCTCCCGGAAAATAGCCAAGGTCAACCATTCTTTTTATATCGTCCAACGCCTGCATATATGGTACGCCTACCACAGAAGCAATATATTCTATTGATGTCTGCGACTTGTTTATGATAAGGTCAATATATCTCCTGTACCTGTTTCCGGTCGCTATCATCTTGTTGGCAAGAATGATCAGCCATACCCCGCCGGCGACGAGCAGTCCGGCATGGACAGAAAGGCCCGAACCCTGATAAAGCGACAGGATGAGGTATAAAACGCCAAAACCCGTCAGCAAATATGCAATCAAAGTCAGAGGCTTGCCGCAAGTCATAGTTGCTCCCCTGTCAACAGCCAGCCTCTTAACCAGCAATACCAGCCCCAAAGGCCAGATGAGTAACAAACAGGCCACAATCAAAACCCAAGAAGTCCGCTTTCTGCTCACCTGCATACAGGCAACATCCCTCCTGCTATATAGTGAGTCTCCTCGAAAACTCCAAACCATTGCAACTACAGGTATTGAAGTTTCGCGCCAAAACCCTCACCTCAGCGTCATGGCGGGCTTGACCCGCCATCCCCTGTGGAAAACGAAGCACTAGAACCCTCCGCGTTTTGCTTCGTTTGAATCTACTTTGGAATAATCTTCGTTTTCGCGGCGCCTGATACTGCGGGAGAAGGCAAGAATTGATATCGTTATTACAGCGAATAACGCAATAATTCCAAGCTCCATTAGTATAAACGCATTCAGATTGCCGCTGAAAAGCCCCGACAAAAACACGCTGGCCAACGTTACCGCAAAATACAACGCGAGCGTCACCGTCATACCGGAACTCATAAATACCGTGCTGTGACCGGCTTTGGTGTGCCGTACGCCAATCAGTCCGCCAAACATAATCACTTCAGACAACAGCAAAAAGCACAAAGCCCACAAATTCAATGCGCTCCTCTCAAAGCCCAACAAAAAAAACGCGGCCAGAGTAAACGCGATAACAATAACACCAACACCCAATATAGGCGCCACACCGCTTTTATGTTGAATGGTCATTCCTCTCTCCTCTCTCCTCTCTCCTCTCCCCTCTCTCCCCTCTCCTCTCCTATATCTGCTTTCCGCATTCGTGGCAGAACTTGGGCGCCCCCGCCAGTTGCGATCCGCAGCCGCCGCATTTCATGGTGAGGGACTGTCCGCATTCGGAACAGAACCTTGCCCCTTCATTTTCAAGCGGTATCCCGCACTTTGGGCATGACCTTGGCGCCGCTTTTCCGCATTTTTGGCAAATAGGCGTGCCCGCTTTTACATCCGCACCGCAAAATCCGCATGGGTTGTACGGATCTCCGCATTCCGGACAAAACTTTGTATTATTCGGGTATTTGCTTTCGCAGTTTGAACACTCGATCAGGTTGATACTGGCTGCGGCGGATTTTTGAACGTCATGCCCGCAGCTTTCGCAAAATCTGGCATGGGCGTTCATATCGGCATTGCATATGGGGCATTTTTTCTTTTCCGCGATATTGATGTGCTGCGCAAGCCCGCCGGCTTGATTGCCCATCACACCGCCTATTCCGAACCCCATCCCAATGCCAAGCCCGGCGCCCATAAGCCCCGACTGAGCGGAACCCGGGTTCCTTGCCGCGCCTTCCAGCGTATCGAATGACCGCTGCTGAACATAGCTATACCCAACGATGTCCATTTCCGCTCTTTTCGCGAGCGCTTCCTTGAGCTTCATGACCGCCAGGTCGTCCTCCGGTACATTGATATCATTTACGAAAAAATTGATAAGGGTAACGCCGTACTCCTCGAGAGTTGGCGCGATCCTGCCTTTGAGGTATTCGGAAAGCTCAATAAGATAAGCGTTAATTTCAAGTACGCTGACGCCTTTATTGACAAGATATGTCGATATGGCGTCTTTCACTTTCGTCATATACAGCCCTCTGAAGAAATTTACTAAATTATCCTTGTCAAATACGGGCAGCGTCCCAACAAGCCGGGTCAAAAATGTCTTTGACCCGCTGATTCGGACGCCGAATTGACCAAAAGAACGCACGGGGACGAATATATTATACTTGGGGTCCTGCAACTGGATCGGCGTGGCAGTGCCCCATTTGATATCCAAAGAGTGCGCCCTGTTTATAAACCAGACCTCCGCCGAGAATGGCGACTGCCCCCCGAAAGGCAGATTCAGTATTTTGCTCAGAATCGGTATATTCGCCGTTGACAGCGTATGCCGCCCCGGACCCAAGAGATCAAGCGATTGCCCGCCTTTAAACAGCACCGCTTCCTGCGACTCATTCACAATGACCTGAGTCCAGGTGCCAAGCTCATCGCCGGGAAATTTCCAAGCGAATACATCCGGCTTCCCGTTGTATTTGACTACTTCGACAATAGCCATAGCATCGCACTCCTATCCCTTGCCGGCTGCAATTATTATGTTGTCAAGCGCCTCGCTATACTTAGTGGCGCATTCAAAACCAATAACATTGTTGAGTATATGGGTGTTTGCAACCTGTATTTCATTGTTTTGCGTACCATGATCGAAAAGGAGCAGATGTTCCGAGTCCATTCTTTTTGCTAAAGTCTCAAAAACATTACCCATCACGCATGGTATTCCGCTGCCAATGTTGATAACGCCCGTGTGCTGCTTTTGAATTATCTCGCTTGCCGCTCTTGCGGCGTCATCAGAGGAAATATAATCATAAATGCTGTAGGGGTGGTACTTGCACTTGTATTCCTCTCCCGCAGCAAAAAGCGCGACCGCCTCCTCGGCCCTCGCCATAAAGCCTCCGCCCGGCGTGTTGAAGAATCTGAGATTAACATAATCAACTCCGCTGCTGTCGCAGAGATTCAACGCCGTCTTATGGAATGAACTCTTGCACTGTCCGTAAAGTGACACCCCGGCGGAGTCTCCGCTTTCGGAATGCCCGCTGAAGTGCCCATACTCGGCGCATGAACCCGCAAACGCGAAGTATTTTCCGCCTAATTCAATAAACTTGCGCAGAATAAACAGGCTGTCTTCGAGCCATAGGAGATTGCTTTCAGAAGTAACATAACCCGGCTCGGACACCTTCCATGCCAAATGAACCATAGTGTCCGGCTGGACTTCCTCAATTAACCTTATCGACTGGTCGCGAACCAGCAAATTTGCCGTTTCCACGTTCACCCCTTGCGGGAACTCAACGTCTTTACGGCCGGTGGTAACGACTGATATGTCGTATACCCCCTTGCCGGAAAGCTTCTGCACTATAGGCATCCCGATAGTGCCGCTCGCCCCGGTAATCAGCATTTTTGTCATAGCAAGATACTCTCCGCATAAGTTTAGTTATTAGTTCCGTTTGCCGGGTATCACCACAGACTATAACATATGACAAAAGTAAATGCAATATTTTTGTCATTTTTTGTCATTTTTGCTATTTGCTTTTTGTGTCCGGCCGTTACTGGCGGTTAGACGGAGAGTAGCCGGAACAGGGCGTGTTGTGCGTCGAAGTGAGGGGATTCCGTCCACTGACACGGAACTGACCGAACGAAGCCGCATAATACGCCCTGTTTCGGCGGGGGTGAAGTGTAACTTCTGATCGTTACTGATCACGGCTTGTAGGGGCTGATGCCCACATCAGCCCATTTCAGCCGAATATGCCTGTCATACGGGACGATGAGGGCATCGTCCCCTAAAACGGACTGTGGATGACAGCGCATTATCCGCGATTTGTGTACCCGTGACCTGTAACTTCTGATCTGCCCCACCGGAAAAAGTTTTTGCTCGCGGTTGCGCCGCAGCCGCAAAACATGGTATAATGCGTTAAGCCTGTGTAATTGGAGGTAAGGACTTGAGAGCTTTTAGTCGGGCTATTGACAGATTTTGTGAAAAACACCGCAGATTCGGTATCCCGCGGCTGATGCTGTATATTGTTATTGTCTCTGCCGCAGTGGTGCTGATAGATCAGATGGATACAACGTATACCTTCCTTGATTTCGTGGCTTTTTCTCCTTCGCGTATCCTGCGCGGAGAGATTTGGCGGCTTGTCACCTGGGCTTTCACACCCATCAATAACAATCTGCTTTTCACTGCGATAATGCTGTATTTTTACTATTTCATCGGAAGCACGCTAGAGCGGGAATGGGGTACTGCAAAATTTACGGTCTACTATATTTTCGGCGTTGTTTTGAACATTATTTACGGTTTTATTATCTGGATCATATTGGAAAGAACTTTTGGTATCAATGTTGAATACGTACACATAGCCCCAAATTACCTGAACCTCTCGATGTTCTTTGCTTTTGCGGCTATTTTCCCTGATTACAGGATACTTCTGTTCTTTTTCATTCCGGTCAAAATGAAGTGGATGGCTATGATCAGCGCCGCCTTGTTTGTGTACAACATTATCTCCGGTCTTTTAAGCGGCGCGTACATCGTCGCCCTCTTGCCGATTGTTGCGATATTAAACTTCATTGTCGTCTGCGGAAACGATGTGATGGAGTACCTGCGCCCATACAGATCTCGCGCCTCAAAGGATACGATAAATTTTAGAAAGGCGGCAAAGAAGGCGCGCAGTGATTTAAGCGACAAAGACTACCGTCACAAATGCTCCGTCTGCGGCAGAACGGACGCAGACTACCCCGCCCTTGAGTTCCGCTACTGCTCACGCTGCAATGGTTTCCACTGCTTCTGCATAGAACACATAAACAACCACAAGCATTTTCAATGACCCTGTGCGCAATTCGCAATTAATTATTTTTCTTTACAAAAGAAAAATATCTGCTATAATGTGTAAGCTGAAGGGGCGGAGTTTGATCTGCCGGTGGGTTGCCGCGCAATCGCCTTCAACATAAATAAGGGCTCGTAGCTCAGCTGGGAGAGCGCCGCGTTCGCAATGCGGAGGTCGAGAGTTCGATCCTCTTCGAGTCCACCATAGGAGAGCTATACGAACACTCTGAGGGGGACGCGGTTATCTATCTGACCGCCGACGGTTTCGTATTGCTCGCTCCGCTCAATAGGGGCGGATAAAAAGAAGAAGCCTTCGCTCAGGATCGATTCCTGACCGGAGGCCTTTTCGTGCTTGTGGAGCTATTTCTGTAGCATCCTAAATTCCGCAACTTATTATGATATACATGGCTAAATGTTGCGATTGCAGACTCTTTGAGATAAATAAACCTCAGTGTATACGATAATTTATGATATACATATAGCAAATAGTCCTCAAGAATCCAGTAAAACCAAGGGTTTCTTGGTGTATATCATAATATCGTGCGGAATTTAGGTATGATGGCAAAATGGTCCGTGCATAATGTATCTCCTTTCATGGAAAAGCGCCTACGGTGTAGACGCTTTTTGTGTGTTTGGCTATTCGCTATGCCGATATTGGTTGCTGCACAACTTCTATGCCTATTATCTCGTCGAGGAATACGGTGTCTTCCTCGTGTTCGTCGGTTTGAATCCAAAAGCCCAACCGTTCCGGGTCTGTATCATATTCATCGACGCCTGTAAACAGCCCAGAAACAGTCCCACGCTCTTTTGTAGCTATTATGACCTCTTTCCTGTCAAATGCGGCCTGCTCAAGTATAATTTGATAATCTGCCAAGCGTTTCACCTTCTTTCATAGTCGCTCACAGGCACTAAGTGGACGCCTTTGGAAGAATATAATATCTTTACCCTCTTTGTATCGACATACTTCTTCAAAGACTTAACCCACGTTTTGCCGACAACACTGTCTGTATCGACAAGCTCTGTCGGATACAAGCTGCCCCTAGGGACGTTTATATGTCCGGTTCCTTTGTACCTATCAACTAGCGCTTGGGCGTCTAGGCTTAGAATTGAGGGCTCGCTCCCCGGGCTGTCTTTCTCCATTGCCATTCTTTTTTGCTCAAACTCTCGTGTTCCCTCAATATGTTTGTTTTGCCGCCCCTGTATCACCCTCGTCGGATAAGTGCCGTCAAGTATTTTACGCCGTTCTTCCTCAAGCTTCTCTTGTCTGATTCTTTCCAACGTATTTGCAAGCGCTTCAGCCGCATTTTTGCGCTCCCTCCCGTATTTGTCTTCGTCACTCGCGCTTGGAGTATCGGGTGCGTTCCCTGATAACACTGTACCACCATCAGGCTCAGATTGCAAACTATTTTTGCTAAATCCCGGCTCGCCCGCCAGCTGCGGCCACGAGAACACCCGACCTTGCCGGCTTTCATGGTTCCTGTGCCCTTCGCCGGTGTTCCTCGCGCCCATATGCGCCACCAACCGTCCATTATGCAAACACTTTCAGATTTGCCTAATGGACGCTTGTTTTTGTCCGTTGCGGGTGTTTGCCTACTTTTTTAGTCCTTTTATTTGACATAATACTTGAATAAACGTATAAAATGTGCAATACTTATGCAATAACTCGTGAGTGAACGATAAGTATGTCAGGTGCGTGATATTACATGTCAAAGGCCGAAACAGAGAGCTTCGAGCATTTCCTGTGCAATTCATACAGCATTAGTTTATCTGATTATTTTGAAGCTCTTGCGGCAGAATCAAGTGGTATTGAGTCGCTTTATTCCCATATTGCCCGCTTATTCAGCTCTGTTTTGAATCTTTCAGAGATTTCATCCGGTTTCGCCATTTTTTGGTATAATAATGATGACGTTGGCAGCTTGAATGTGCCTTATTCCGAGCCTGGTGATATTTCTTCCGACGAATTTGAAGCGATATCAAAGTCGTTGACCGGATTTTTGACCGACAACTTCATAAACGCTCCTGTAACTTTGACGCGTGAGGACATTAACTCATATGCCGGCGGTGAGCTGGCTGTTCCGGCTTCCGCCGTCGTGATCCCTATTTGTTCTGAATCTGCTTCCTACGGCTTTGCCGCCGCGCTTTATTATGATGATGCCGCGTGCCACGCGGCAGACAGCCCGCAGACAGGTTTTCTTTTCAAAACTATGCGGCTTGCTTCGCTGTACTGCTACTGCGAGCTTAGCAAAACGACTTTCTCGCGTTTTCTCATGAATGACTCGCTGACAGACCTGCCGAACCGTACGCATATATACGAATCCATAGTGTATTCTTTGCAGACTGCGGAAATATATAACACTAAGCTCGCGATTTTGATAGTCAGAATCAACGGGCTTAAAAACATCAACAATTCTCTTGGGATAGTTACAGGGGATATAATACTCAAGGAAATGGGGGCGCTTATCAAATCCGCCGCCTCGTCAGAAGACCTCGCCCTTAGCGTTTTGGTAGGACGGCTGAGCGGGGGCGATTTTGTTGTATTAGTTACGCTTCCGGCTGACAATGAAACTGAAAGCGCAGACGAAACTATCGTCAGAACATATTGCTCGGCCATTATTGAGAAAACCGGCGAACATTTGGAAATAAGCGGCTATAAGCTCTATCTGTCAACTAACATTGGGGTTAGTATTTATCCGTATCACGGGGAAACTGCGGATGAGCTGCTCAGAAAAGCAGATCTTGCAAAGAGCGCCTCAAGGGAAAACGGGCCTAACACATATAAGTTTTATAAGAATTTGATGGAAGGCGACGCGGAAAGAACGCTGTTTCTAAACAGCAATCTGCCTACGGCTTTGTCTTCAAATCAATTTGAGTTGTTCTATCAAGCGGTGATGAACGTCAAGACCGACGAGATTGTCGGGGCGGAGGCATTAATACGCTGGCGGCATCCTGAAAAGGGCCTGATATTTCCGGGAGACTTTATACCATTTTCAGACGATAACGGCTACAGCATTCAAATCGACAAGCTGGTTTTGGAGATGGCTTGCCGGCAAATAAATTCATGGCAAGACAAGGGGCTCAATCTAATAATCAGCGTCAATATCTCCCCAAGACACTTTGAGAACGGGCATATCTGCGACTCGGTGAGCGATATTTTGGAAAAAACCTCCATAGACCCATCAAGACTGAGAATAGAACTGCTCGAGAGCATATTGCTGGAAGACTTTGACGTTGCGGTTAAGGTTATCGGAAATCTCCGCTCGCTGGGTGTCAATGTTGCGCTGGATGATTTCGGCTCCGGCTATTCATCACTTGAATACGTGGCTAGGCTCCCAATAGATTTTCTTAAAATAGACAGATCGTTTTCAATGCGTATGGATAATGTTCCTACTAACAAAGTCATATTGGAAACTATCATGACACTGGCAAAAGGTTTGCATGTAAAAACTGTAGCGGAAGGTGTGGAAAGTAAATCTCATTTAGATTTCCTGAAAAGCATCGGCTGTGATTTTGCGCAGGGTTACTTCATCAGTAAACCTATCCCCGCAAATGAGTTCGAGTTGTTTTTGGGAACATTTTAGTGGTCGTCAGATAATAAATCTGCCAAGATTGCCGCCGGATTTTTGCCGGCAAACTTGGCAGATTTGTTGCTTGACGACCTTTTAGGCCGCTGTCTTTTGCGGTTCTTGAATTTGCAGTGACAGCAATGCCGCCCCGATGAGCATGATAATTGAGAGAATCAGCACTCCAAAGTACGAGTTTGTCAAATCATACATCAGCCCCGGCACCCAGGAGCCGACAGCCCCGCCCAGTTGGTGGCTTATGGAAATGATGCCCAGAATTGTGCCTATCGAATAACCCTCAAATACTTGAACCGTCAGCGACATGGCCGGCGCGATAGAAGCCATTTCCACAGCGCCGTATATCACAGCGAAAACCAACAGAAGCCCCGGATGCCTGAGGGCTATCAGCAGAACGAATGTAAGCAGCCTGACCGTATATATTACAGCCAACTGCCGCTTGCGGCTAAAATGATCGGAAAGATGCCCCGTGATGATCGTTCCGCAGATATTGGCTATAGCAATCAAACCGAAGGCAAACGCCGCGTCGCTTACCGCAAACCCCCTCCCTTCAGACATTGCTACAAGGTGGGTTTGTATCAGGCCCACATCGGTAAATCCGCATATGAAATATGGTATCGACAGCAGCCAGAAGATTTTGTGTTTAAATACGCTTATAATCGTCAAGGATTTATTTTCGTGCGGCACTTTATTGCCGCTGTGCCCTCCATCCTCGGACTGAACATATCCATATGGCTTCATGCCTTTCTCTTCGGGCTTGTTACGTAGAAGGAAAATGAAAAGAGGGCCGACGACAATCAAAATAATAATACTCAGCATTGCAAGCGTAGATCTCCATCCCAACCTCTCAATAATGAACAGATTTGCGGGAACAAGAACTAATTGCCCTACGGCCATGCCGGAAGTGGCAAGCCCCAATGCAAATCCCCTTTTTTCCACAAACCAGTTGGCGATAATAGCCCCAGCAATGACATTGCTGCAGCCGGAGACGCCGATCGAAAACGTCACCCCAAATAAAATGAATATCTGCCATATATGACTGGCTTGTGACGTCAGATGCAAGCTGACCACCATAAGAATCAAACATGACGTCGGGACAACGCTTTTTCCAAAATGATCGTTTAATTTTCCAATAAACGGCTGGCTTACGGCAAAAACCGTAAAGCCCAGCATTGATATTGTAGTAACCAAAGATCTGCCGACGGAAAACTCACTTTCCCACGGCGACAGATATGCCCCGAAAGAGGCTCGCATCCCAAAACTGACAAGCAATCCCAAAAAAAGTATCGCCAGAATCAACCAGGCATACAGCACCGCACCTCTATTATTCGTTTTTTCCAACACAATACCCTCCAAAATTTTATTTGTAATCCCGCGCCTGTGCGGCATATACCGAATAAGCGATGCTTAATCTCCGATGCACCGGTAACACCGCCGCAAGCGCTCAATTTTCAACTCTTTATGTAACCGCTCAGTACCCCACTGCTGAAACCTTCCAAGTCTCGTCATTGCGGCCTCCGAGCCGCAATCCCCTCGAAATCCGCAGGGGATTGCGGGTCAAGCCCGCAATGACGGGAGGGGTTTCTGGGAAGTTACCTCTCAATTAAGATTAAAGCCCTCGTACGTACTTCAGATCGGAAGAGCCGTGG
>Ga0099364_10001130_pt1 | contig 44549 bp, 34 predicted proteins | sample TergutTh196P3_FD_73070 | JGI IMG/M metagenome (GOLD analysis project Ga0099364, IMG submission 73070) | Microcerotermes parvus P3 segment gut microbial communities from Pointe-Noire, Republic of the Congo - Th196 P3 | ecosystem: Host-associated > Arthropoda: Insects > Digestive system > Gut ...
AAGTCCCGCCATCATCTTTGCACCGCCTGTTTCCGCCCGTTTCACGCGTTTTTCAGTTAAATAACAACGGGTATTCGCCCTCAAAACCCGCAAAACGGACGAAAACATTCGGCACAAATCTAATGACGCTACTTTTATCCAAGGCTCCTAGCAAATCCGTGTCTTAGAAAGGCGTATTATGCGTCTACGTTCGGTCAGTTCCGGCATCTTCACCGGAATTCCCTCACTGTGTCGTACAACACGCCTTTCCAAGACACTACATGAATCGTTCGGTTAAGAGCTTAATATTATTTATTGAATGGAGTGACTATTTATGAGCGGTAGTGGAAGAATGAACGGACCTCTTATACTCGCGGTGGATAACGCGGTGATGTTTTTGAGCACGCTGAAGCGGATGTTGGAGGATGAGCCTTATGAGCTGCAGTGTGAGACATCCGCTGAGGAGGCTCTGCGTTTTCTGGAGTCGAACCGTGTGGACTTGATTTTTCTCGACATAGAAATGCCGGATATGGACGGTTATGAGCTTGCCCGGATAATCAAGCGAAACGGGCACTCCGCCCCAATCTTATTCATAACCGCAAATTCCGATAAGGAATACTTGGATAAAGCGCTGGAAGCGGGCGCGGCAGGCCTACTGGTAAAACCCCTCCGCCGCAACCAGCTAATGGAGAAACTGAAGGAGCACTTGAAATAGTTGGGGTTGGAGTTAGGAATTGAACTATAGTCAACTCTTAAAGGTCGATTGAACGCAGCCATTGCTCTATCCCTGCAACCAGTGTGTCAATCTCTCCGATAAATTCGGTGTTCTCGGCCAAAACCCCGGTCAGGTTACCGGATTTGGCCATAGTTTCCATATGCTTTGCATTTGCGGCCAGATGCTCCGCGCCTATGCTTGCGGCAGAGCCTTTTATCGTATGCGCGTCTATAGCGTAACCCCGCAGATTCTGCGCGGTTACGTTATGCAGCTTCTCAGCCTCCGGGGGAATGTTCTCGGCGAAGGAGCGCAGGATGTCAGTATACATCTCCATATCGCCATCGTATAAAGACAGCCCCAGATCGGTGTCAATGCCGGGAATGCCCACCGTTGGAGCGGACGGCAGAGACGAAAACTCCGTGTCCTGAGCAGAGAAGCACGAGCCTTGAGAAGCAAACTCCAAGCCTTGAGCAGAAAACCCCGAATCCTGAGCAAACGCCCCCGGAGCCTGAGCAGAGACCCCCGGGTCTGCTGCCGTTTGGCCGGCAGTCATGGGGGGCAGTATATCTTCTTTCATTATCCATTGCCTAACTGCGGCATCCATTCTGGCGACGTTGACCGGCTTGGATAGAAATGCGTTAAATCCGTTATCTAAAAACATCCTCTCATTTTCGGAAATAGCGTTGGCGGTCAGCGCAATGATTGTAAGGTTTTCCGCATACTTAGTACCAAGCGCGCGGATTAGCTGTGTCGCCTCAATGCCGTCCATGCCCGGCATCATATGGTCCATAAAAACAGCATCGTAAACCGGCTCGCCGAGTATAATGCGGTCTACAGCCTCCTGACCGCTTTCGACGCAGTCAACATGAATGTTATACTTTCCGAGCAGTCCCCTTGCCACATCAAGGTTGGTCGGGAAATCGTCAACAACCAGCACCTTCACATAACTCAGATCGGGCCGTACAAGTTTTCTGGGGGTCTTTCTTCTTTCATAGCGGAAGGCGCGCAGCTCGGCTGCTTTATCTTCACCTATTCGCTCATCGCTTACAAAACCCTGCCTGATTTTCAAGCGGAAAACAGTACCCTTGCCGTATTCGCTCTCCACCGAAATATCACCGCACATCAGCTCTGTCAGGCTTTTGGTGATGGACAGCCCCAGCCCTGTACCCTCGATATGCCGGTTTGCATATTTATCTAACTGATAATATGCCGCGAATATGTTATCAAAATCCTCCGAGCGCATACCGATACCGGTGTCGCTGACGGTCATCGACAGCATTACATCATTATCGCCGGTGCGTTCGCATTTGATGGCGAGGGCTACAGTGCCGCTGTGCGTATATTTGAAAGCGTTGCTTAATAAGTTATTCAGGATCTGTTTCACACGCAAATCATCGCCGTAGAGCTCCGCGAACATATCCCCGTCTATGTCAAAGCGGAAGCTAACGGGTTTGTTGTCCGTGCGGATGAGGTTGATGCTGATAATAGAACTAAAAAGGCTTGCAACATCATACCGCTCCAAGGTTAGGGTGAACTTGCCTGATTCGATTTTTGATATATCCAGCACATCATTGACAAGACCCATCAGAGTGATGCCGGCTGTGTCGATTTTTTTCAGGCTGTCGATTACATGCTCCGGCAGTGAGTCTTCTTCCAGCAGCAGCTCCGTCAAGCCTACGATTACGTTCATAGGGGTTCGTATTTCGTGGCTGATATTGGCAAGGAACCTGCTTTTTGCCTTGCTGTTTTCCTCGGCGAGTTCCGCCCTGCGCATTTCCTCGATGATGGCTTTGTGCTCGCGTAAATCGCGCGTGTAAGCGGCGACGAGGTAATCATCATTGTACTTAACGCGGACAAGCACGACCTCCGCAGGCATGGGTGTGCCGTCGGGCATTTGATGCATCCAGTCAAAAGAGCAGTATCCCTCTTCAAAGGCCTGATTAACGAGAGCAGCGATTGTTTCGTCAGAACGCCTGCCATCGGGCTGGTATTTCGGTGAGCAGCATTGCGAAAATTTTTCCACATATTCCTGCTTGCTCGTAAAGCCATATAGATTGACAGCAGCTTCGTTGCAGTCTATAGTCTTACCGCTGCGGTCCCACAGCTGACAGCAAAGGGGTGTCTTGTCAAGCAGAATCTTGGTGCGTTCGTCTAATTCGCTGATTTCATCGACCATGACCTCAAGGCTGTCGGAATAATGCTTAACGACGCCTTGCACTTGGCTGTAAAGAATATGGTTGGATATGCGTTTTTGCAGTACGGGAGCGGAAAAGGGTTTGGTGATATAATCGACAGCGCCCAAGCTAAAACCCTTGCGCTCGCTTTCTTCATCGCTTTTTGAGGTCAGGAACATAACAGGTATATCGCGGTAGCGTTCATCGGCTTTCAGTATGGACAGGGTTTCAAATCCATCCATCTCGGGCATCATTACATCCAGCAAAATAAGGTCGGGTATGTCGTTTTTGAGGTATTCAAAAAGAATGGCAGCCGATTGCATGGTGTAAACCTTGTAAAACGCTTTAAGCAGGTTTTGCCCATGAACCAAGCTGGTTATAGTGTCGTCAACCAAGACAATCTTAAAACGGGTATCATCCATACCAATGCCTCCGTTATCTTTTTTTGGTACATTCTATCAAAGAAGATAAGCAGATGCAAATAAAAATATAACGGGGCAGAAACTCACGATTTCGAAAACCGTGAGTTTCTGCCCCGCAGTAAACAAAATCGAGACATTAGAACTTGATCCCGCCCAGTTTTGCGAATGTTGTGTAGTCGTAGGCATCCACGCCGGCTTCGTGGACTACATAAAGAGTGCTGTCGATGAAGCACAGGCGGGTGCCGTAGCCGTAATAGTAATCGCTGCCGATATCAAGCCATGCGGCTACTGTGAGCCGGCCATCATCCACCCGCAGTATAACGGCGTTGTTGGTATAGTGGCTGCGGCCGCCCCAAGAATTATTACCCCAGGTTTCCATGACAAACCCATAAAACCCCTGCCTTGAATCGGTCATCAGCGCACGCGGGTTATGGCTTACCTCTGTCCAGCCTTCGCCTAAAGGCAGCACATCGACCTCTCTTGGGTCAAATGGGTCGCTTACGTCAAAGAGGGATATTTTCAACCCTACATCTATGAAATTGATGACACGTTCAACGCCGTTGGCATCGCGCGTGTAGACCTCCTGGGTGTCGCGGCCAATGCCCATCAGCAGACCGTCCCCGACCGGGTGCAGATATTGCGAGAAACCCGGAATCTTCAGTTCGCCCAGAACTTTGGGATTGTATGGGTCGGAGAGGTCTATGGTAAACAGCGGGTCTACCATTTGGAATGTGACAACATAGCCCATATCGCCCATGAACCGCGCTGAATACATCTGCTCTTCCGGGGCAAGCGGCTCGGTGCGGCCAACGGTCTGCATTGTGGAGGTATCCATTACAGTGACATATGTGCCAATGCTCCAGTCAGTCGTGGCAATGCGGAAATACCCGTTGTATTCATCCATGCTGTATTGATTTATCGGCGAGCCTTCCGCCGTGCCTGTGCCTGTGTATGAGACATCGGTCCCGTTTACGGCAAAACGCATGATGTCTGTTTTGTAGCTTGGGGGTTCCCAACGCATGACATCCGAACTGCCGTCGATTACTCCGGTTGCGCTTGTAGCGGGCTGTTCCCAGCGGAACTGCGTGATATACATCGCGCTGCGGCTCATGAAGAAGTTGCTGCCCGCTCCGAAATACGCCGTCGGCTCAAAAGGCTCATTGCCGTATATATCGATTGCGCCAATCAGCAGATAGCTGGTATCTTCTGTGTCGGGTATAAAGAATATATTTTCGTAATCTAGCGGCTCAAATTCATCGCCAAGATTCGTGTCGCGGCAATACGGCAGAATGGATTGGCTGTCGGCACGGTCGTATGGGACGTGCCATATGTGCCTGTTTGTGACGAGGTAGAGCGTGCTGTCAATAACGCGGGTAGATACATTCCAGCCATCCATAGATATGCGGCGTGCCTCAGCGGGCGCGCTGCGGTCCGTTATATCATATATGGCCGCGACAGTGAAGCTGCGGGAATATACGCCGTAGTATATATCTGCGGATCTAAAACCGGGGGTGTTGACAGAGGGTTCAGGTACCGGGCTGGGCTGGATGTCGATATATTCATTGCCGATAATAACCAGGCGGTCATTGCCGGTTATGTAGAACTCGGTCCCCCAGAAATTGTCGTTATAAATAACGGACACGACTTCAAGCTGCGGCCCGTCTGCCCGGATTATACGCAGCGTGTCGCCCTGCTGGGACATGGCATAAATATACTTGCCGTCCGTTTTTACTATGTCGCCCTCGCTGACACCCTCGACCTGCTCGTTTGTTTCGGAATGACCTGCCGGGTTGCCGGGTTCCGTCATTGCGTTGGCTTCGTTAGGCGCAGCGCTCGGCACCGGGGCCGACGGCATTGTCTCGCCTCCCAAAGCAGTCTCTGTTACAGCCATATCAGACGCAACGGAAAACCCGTCTGAGCGGGTGCGGTAGTTCCACATCTCGTACTCCGCAGGGTCATACAAAGCGCCACGGTCAAGCAGCAGCTTGAGCAGGGTTTCGCGGCTGCCGATTGACGGCAGGAGGTCGATTTCTTTTGAATCCTGCTCCAGCTTGATAGCCTCAATCATCGGAATCGAAAATGATCTGCCGTCGCTGTAGATCCTATTTGCGGAAGCCGGTTTCAACACGGGGAATATACCTGCAGGAGAATCCCCGATGAGCGCAAACACGCCGCAAATAATTATCGCCGCCGCGAGGAATAGGAAAGAAACACGTTTCATAATAGCCATTAGAATAGCCCCCTCGTTCAATAGAATTAGAAAATAGGAATTAGGAAATAGGAACTGGTACTGCTGTGTGCCTATACGATGGTTTGACGATTTAGGGTCGGGTTTTGTTCCATAAAAAATAAAACGGCCGCCGACCGTTTTATTTCTGCCTAAATCTAACCTCAAAGTAAGCCGCGCCAGAAAATCAAATCCGTTCCCCGTCCTAATTCTCAATTCTTCATGCTTCATGTCTATTATAAGGACTAAGCACATAAGCAAGGGTACGCAAGGGGACGGTTCTTCTGCTTAGGTCAGTTTTCATATTGACAACCAAGCAGAAGAACCGTCCCCCTGCTTGCCCCTTCTCATAAATCCGCAATCGCCGCAATACGTCCCCCTTGCGTACCCTTGCTTTCTTCACCTTCTCGCCTGCAGTATCGCGCCGCTGCCGTGCACACCTGTGCTGTCATCCAGAACCTCAACAGTGCTAAACCCGGCATCGCGGAGAAGCTTTATCTGTACATCCAATGCGCAGGGGATGTCAATATGATACTCTCCCGCAGCAGCTTTATTCGGCAGACCGGCTGTGATAGCTTCATAACGCCGTTTATACTGCGTTGCCAGTACATCCCCAACTATGAAGTCAGCTTCAATGTATACCCCGCCGGGTATCAATGTGCGGCGGATTTTCCGGTATACTTCAATCTTCTCCGGCCATAAATGGTGCATGGTGGAGTGCGAGGTTACGATGTCAAAAGCCGCTTCCGGGTATGCCCAGTCAATATATGACGCTTCGACGACAGTAATCTGCTCATGCTTATCACGGTACTTATCCAGCAACAGGTCAAGCATTCCGCGCGACAGATCCAGACATGTGATATGCGCGTTCGGCATCCTCTCCCAGATATATGGCAGCTCAAACCCCGTGCCGCAGCCGACATTGAGCACTTTCAAAGCATCTAAGGATTCAGGCAAAAAGCTCCCATACTTAACGTAATCAGAATTAGCGTACCCTGACGACATATATGACACCCTCGTATCATCGTACCCCGCCGCGCGTTTATTGAAAAACTCGCCCATCTCCTCAGCGGTTTCGTATGCCCAGAGCGAATCCCATTCCGGGCCGGGTAAATCGTCTATGTTATATAGGCGGAAACAATCAAACGCGCAATCCTCGCCGTCATGCGGAAGCATCCGCGTATCAACATAGATAAAACCGAGTTTCTCGATGACACGGCGGGAAGCGGTGTTGTCCGGCTTAACAAAAGCTGATAGCATATCCTGCCCGGCTTCATCAAATGCCCACCAAATCATCGCTTTACCCGCTTCGGTAGCGTAACCGTTATTTTGGAATTCGTCAGCGATGTAGTATCCCATTTCAACTACATTGTCCCATTCTTCTTTTCGATGGACGAAAATACACCCCATGCACAGCCCATCGGATTTTCTTATGACCGCAAGCAATACGGCTGGTTTATCCGTATCAAACAATTCGTTATTGCTCCAGCGAATCCATCCAATTGCGCTTTCTTCGTTATCATATACCATGTCGGGCATAAAGCGCGCCACTGATGGCTGTCTGCTGTTACGGCTCACCGCTGCCGCATCGGATTCCGCGAGCGGGCGCAGGATAAGCCTGCTGGTTTCTATTCGTATATTCATTTGTGCCTCCTCAAATATAGATTTTCTACATCGTTAATGATGTTAATGTTTCGACATACAAGCGCAGTGGGCATATGTCGCATAAAGTATACATACACGCATGTGATTTCCCTCTAAATTAATTTTCGCGTGATAAAAATAATAAAAACCTTTTCCAATTGGAAAAGGACAATAAACGTATATAAAGAACATTAGGCGAGAATACCATAGTCTTCAGATAACGTCAGTCTGATTCCAACACAAAGCCGGCCCTGCCGGGCTTAGGAGCTTTAGATCAACTCTGTTGGTAATCAAACTAACGAAACATTGGAGCACCCCGCTTCTGGTTAATGGTGAAATTGTAACAGATTTTTTGCCTAATTGCAAGAATTATTTAACAAAGCAAGGGGACAGTTATTCCGCTTTGCGTTGTCCGTCGATGTATTGATTTGTTGCAAATAAACCAAGCAGAAGAACCGTCCCCCTGCTTGGGACCTCTGCTTGAAGAGAAAAAATATAAGATGGAAAAACATGTGTTTTTATGATATAGTCAGTCATATAGAAGACTGTAGGGGCGTGTGAGAGAAGGCAAAATCATCGGTATGGGAGGGTGCTCACTATACGCAAGGAGGATGACTACATTGGTTAATCTTGATAATTATCTGAAACAAGGTGAACCTGAACAGCGGGAGCTTGGCTTAATTTGGCATACGGCTATTGGTCTGCAAAAAGCGGATGGGCTTACAACGTCCGAGTATTTAATCGAAACAGCAAACAAGAATATAAACGGCGACATCACGCTGGAAGAAGCACGGAAACTCATTGATTATTATTATATTGCAAAGCCCCTTCCGACCGATGATAAAACACGCACAGATGAAGCCGATAAAGTTGCCTCACGGGTTTCGCAGATGCTGGCAGAGCAGACTTTCTCATTTTCTCCCGCCGAGTATATCACAATCCATCGGCGTTTGTTCGAGGGGATATATAGCTTTGCGGGAAAAATCCGGGACTATAATATTAGTAAAAAAGAATGGGTCCTAAACGGCGAAACGGTTTTTTACGCCAGCGCACAAAGCATTCAGGATACCCTCGATTACGATTTCGCACAGGAAAGAAGTTTTAGCTACAAGGGACTTACAACTCTTCAAACAGCGGAACATATTGCGAAGTTTACATCAGGGTTATGGCAAATTCACGCCTTTGGGGAGGGAAACACCCGCACAACAGCTGTTTTCATTATAAAATATCTGCGGACCTTGGGGTTTGATGTTACAAATGATATTTTTGCGGAAAACGCGTGGTATTTCCGAAATGCGCTTGTTCGTGCAAACTATAATAACCTTAAACGCGGTATTCACGCAACACAAGAGTACCTTGACCGTTTTTATGCCAATCTTTTACTGGGCGAAACCAATGAATTAAGAAACCGCGATCTTCTTGTTGCAGGGACAGCAAATGTCCCCGAAACTGACCCTATAAATGTCCCTATAAAAACATCCGCAAACGGGCAAAAAGTAATTATGCTTTTGAAAGATAACCCTCGCGTAACTACTCAGCATATGGCAGAGCAACTCGGGGTTTCGGATAAGACTGTTAAACGGGCTTTGAGCGAATTGAAAGATGCCGGTTTAGTTGAACGCATTGGTTCAAACAAAACCGGACATTGGGTTGTGAAGTCTTAAAAGCAAGCAGGGGGACGGTTCTTCTGCTTGCTCCCCCTGCTTGCATTGGGTTGCGAAATCTAAATATTCAACCCTAAGCCGCGAAAGCTGCACCAAAGCACATGATACACTTCCGCCGGCGTAAAACATTCACCGAATATTCAAAAAATGACTTGCAAAGCACACGGACATATGATATCTTATCACCGTTAGGCCATAATAACTGGCCGCAGCGACCGTGAAGGTGCGTCAACACCGTCACGGCGAATGTAGGGATAGCCGATTAATCCAACGCCTACAAACACGGTATAACCCGCCGCTACGACTTAATCAGTATACCCGATTATCCGGGTTGGTTCAAGCCTGATTTTAGCCGCTGGCGCGTTTGTGTTATATGTGTAAGAACGCTGAAATGAAATTTCGGGCGCGTAGGCAAGGCAATAATGCCCCTGCGCGTCTTTTATTATGGCCTTCCAAAATAAGGCCTCATAACAGTGCGGCTGCCGCGCTTCATGAGGAATAATATTTAGGGGGGCTATGAAAATGAGGAAAACAAGGAAGATAATCAAGAAAACCGTAGCAAGCATAATGATAACACTTATGGTAATATCTTTAATGCCTGTCCACGCTGTTGCGGTTCTGCCTTGGATATTCGAACCAGAGCTACATTTTCCAACAGCATGCAGGAACTGCGGCAGACTGGAAACTCCAAGCAACCCGCATATTAACTGCTGTAGCGACTGCGGCGGACTAGACGGTAAGCATAAGACAGTAGCAGAAGGCTTAGGAATTGTGGGATTGTTACGCAGAAAACCGTGCCCTGCCGCAGGAGGGGCGGTTGACGAAAATGCCGTTGTTATCGGGCTTCTCGATCCTTTAGTCCCGCAATACGGTTCAAACGGCAGATTTCTCGCTCCGATTGACCGGCCTGTGACAGGCTCAATGCCAATATCAACCCGTGCGCAGCTTGAGGCAATCAGCAATAATCTTAGCGGCAACTATCATCTTACGGCAGATATAGACTTATCCGGTAGGAGCTGGGTTCCGATTGGTAATCAGGGCGTAAACAGGGAGTTTACGGGCATCTTCGACGGACAGGGATTCGTTATCCGCAATATGACGATTACAGGGAGCGGCTACGAGCACACCGGCTTGTTCGGTGTGGCGGCTTACGGGGCTGAGATAAAGAATGTTGGCATGGAAGGAACGAGAATAGATGTCAGCGTCGCAGAAGGCGGATCGTATAGAGTGGGGAGCATACTAGGGTCGATTGTTTACACAACACATAGTATCCAGCCCAGGATTATTAATTCGTATAGCACAGGCAGCGTTACTGTAAGAGTGAACAATGGCGGCTGGCTTGATGTCGGTGGCATCGCAGGTCATGGTACGGCTGTCAACTGTTACAATACGGGTAGCATTTCCGTGTCATCGCGTTCCCAAGGCCTCGGAACATATATTGTAGCGGGCGGTATCAGTGCTCAAAGCGCCTTAACACCCTATGGTACACCTATATTTGACAATGACAGTGTTTTCAGTGCGAATTGTTTTAATACGGGGAACATAGTAGTATCCCATACGCCCAATAATTCAATAAACTACCGCTCCACGGCTTTAGTGGGCGGTATCGATGGAAGAGGCAATGTTTTCAACAGCTACAACACAGGCAGCATTTCCGCCACGGGTTTTGATTTCAGTTCTAGTATCGGCGGTATTGTAGGGGATGGTGCAGCAAGTGGCGGCGGACCCGCGAATGTTGCCGGCGGCAGGGCAAGGAATTGTTATAACACCGGCAGCTTGACCGCGCAAGCAAGTGGATCAGCTTCGGCTGATGGTATTGCACATTCATCCGCTTCGTACTCATACAATACCGGTCAGGTGAAAGCTGAAAGTGTTTCAAATGCCGCAAGTGCCGTCGGAGTCACGGGTAACTATTCTATTAATACAGGAAGCGTCTCTGCTATTTCCACAGGCAATCATCAAGCTAATAGTGCATTTGCATATGGTATACAGGGTGGAGCGAACGTCTACAACATCGGAAACGTGTTCGCTTCATCTAATAACGGTACATCTGAAGCTTCTGGGATTAGGGGTTACGGCAACGTTTATAACATGGGCAGTGTTACCGCTGTCTCTGCTAGAAACTCCGCACGCGCAACGGGTATTTATATGAATAGAGTAAGCGTTTATGAGTTAGTGCCTATAGGGAGAGGTTACAACACCGGGGAGATAACTGCGACCGGGCCTAACTCGGAGCGAATTAGCATCGCCGGCGATGGCGTTGGCAGCTGCTACACCCTAAACAACTACGGCAGCCGTATAGGTACGCAGCTGAGCGCTGCGCAGATGAGAAACCGGTCGAGTTTCACCGGTTGGGATTTCAACACAGTATGGGACATTTCGCCTTCCGTTAACAACGGATTTCCGTTTCTCAGGGATGTGCCGGTTATCACCGAGTCAAGCAGCACAAACGACGACAAGACTATAGCGGACACATGGGCGCGTGATGAGCTGCAAAAGGCCTATGATGCAAACCTATTGCTTGAAGATATGTACGGTTACTGGACGCTTCCAACTAGCAGATTGCTTGCTGCGGAAGCGATCGCAAAGCTAATCGAGGTTTCTACAGGCAAGACCGTTGAACAGATTGCCTTGGAAAGGAACTATGATTTGACTAATCATTTCTCCGACACCGACTCAAAGTATGTGACGTTCCTAAGGGAAGCGGGCGTAACCACAGGCGTAAGCTCAACACGGTATGACCCTAATGGCATATACAATCGGGCGCAGATGGTGACGATGCTCTGGCGCACGGCAATAAATGTGCTTAACTTGGATTTATCAGGCTACCAGTTGGGCACGGATGTCTTCAGAGACAGCATACCAAATTGGTCGGGTACGAATGAGGCTATAGGATGGGCGGCTCAGATAGGGGTCACAACAGGGGTAAGCTCGACCAGATTCGATTCTTTCGGCACGCTGCAGAATCAGCAAACGGGAGTATTCTCATTCCGCGCTTTTGATAAAGTGTTCGGAAACATTAGCGGGTAGCAGTAAGCGGGGCGTTCGGCATATAAGTAAGCAAGGGGACGGTTCTTCTGCTTGGCTTATCTTTCGTGAATACTCATTGATAATCAAATTCAAGCAGAAGAACCGACCCCCTGCTTGACGTCCCCTTGCTTGATTTTGCCCAACTGCGGAAATGCCAAAAGTGAAAAACCCCATTTTGGGGTTTTTCACTTTTGGCATTTCTAAGTGACGATAACGGGATTTAATCCACTCTACTTGTAGTTTGCAATCATTTCGAGAATATCCAGAATGTCTATTGCATTATCACCATTAACGTCAACCATTGCATATGTGACAGGGTTGCCACGGCTGTCGCTCAGCACTGTTGGTGAATTCCAGTCGGAAACATTGACGCCATGCGCTGAGCCAAAGAGCCTGAGAATGTAGAGCAAATCCAGATCATCGACCTCGCCGTCTTTGTTTATATCAAACTTACTGAACCACTCTACGATGACTATAGTAGCCGCACCCTCGTCAATCCCGGCCCCGAGGTTGGCGGGCGCGTTATTATCGTCCCAGCCTATTACCTCAATGCTCTCGATGGTCACAACCGCATCACCCAGCTTAAGTGTCTCGAAACTGAGCTTGAGGACATCCGCAGTTGCTGCTGTCAGCGGCTCACCGGTTACCGACAACCTGACGGTGCCGCGCCACATGTCGCCTGCAAGCTGCGTCCAGATGACTGTGCTGCCGCTGCCGGGCGTGAAGCCGAATCTTCCCTGCGGGATGAACTCCGAGCCTCTGAGCACTGTTCCGTCTACGGTAAATGACAGGTTCACTTGCTGGACATCCGCTGCGTTATTCAGATAGATCATGTAGTCGGCGGTCTCACCAATCACTGCCGTTTCCGCTACTGCTGTGATGTTCGCTGTCAAAAGCGTAGACCCGCTGCTTGTCCCGTAGTCGCAATCGATGCTTCCTATCGTCAAAGCTCTGCTATTGACGCCATCCTCGAAGCGGTACACCGGCCTTTGTCCGTTCACCGTATAGCTTGCATCCGCTATAGCGAAGCCTTCGTAGTTGCCGCTGGTGTTTAGACCGCTCGGGGGATTTACATGGACGATGCCTGGGACGGATGCGCCCGTGAATTTCAGTATTGCCGAGCGGCAGCCGAATCCGTTATCTGCTGCTACCCAGAGAACTTTCTCATATGTATCCCAGTCAAGCGCCATCGCGCCGCCAAGTTTTGTATTGATATCGGCAATCTGCACGTATGTTTCGTTGTTGTATAGGACATACGCGTACACATGACCGTTTGCTTCAAGCGCCACAAAGAATACACCACCTGCGGTCGCGCCCGGGTAATTAGCGGAATCAAAGGGGGCGTTTGTGTTCTTGTCGAACAGCTTGCCGTCGATATCCGCAAAGGATACCCATTCCACTGCTTCAATGCCGGTGTTCGTATTGACCTGCGGCAGGGATGCCGTAATATCCCATTCCCTCATTGCAACGATGTCATTTCCGGAAGTCCATGGGTCTAGCTGTAAAATCACATTCCAGTTAACGCTGCTTCTGCTGTTGTCGCGTTCCGAGGCGATGTACACAAGCCCGTCGCCATCCACGGAAATCCCTTCTGCATCCGGCCCGTTCGAGCTTGATACGCTCTTGAACCGCGCACGTTTGCCGTTTTCAAAACCCGGCACAATGCTTAGCGATCCATCCTGCGCGACATCCAGTATCCAGAATCTCCCGGTCCCGTTATCGACCGCGTACAGTTGACCGTTATGGAAGTCGAGGCCCGATGAGTCCGCCAGAAAAGTCCTTGATGTATCCCAAGCTGTCAGCGTCTGGTTTCCCGGCCAGTTGATAGTGTCAACAACATCGCCGGGGCGTATTAGCGCATTCATGGTCGATAACAGGGCGGTTCTCGCTGTGTTTACATCCTGCTGTGTCGCGCTGCTGTCGGCTGCGACTGCTTGCGCGTTTGACAGAGCGGCTGCGAATGCTGCCCAGCTTGCGGGGGTGTATTCGCTTTCGACTTTTGTCAATGCTTCGGTTATAAGCGCATTGAGCGCATTTTTGTTAACAACCGCACCGCCGCTGCCTCTGGCGTCGCCGATAATCACTATGTCGTTGATGGAGGTGTTGCCGTTCTGCCCTAGGTTATCCAGTCCGTCGAAAACGACGCGGAGGTAAACCACGGCCTCGTCGTCCATCTCAGAGGGGAGAACGAAACTGTCGTAAGTGTCACGCAGGGCTGCATATGTGTCGTTGCTCATTCTTTGTATCGCCGGAATCCCGTTTGTGCCGGTCCTGGAACCTTCTATCGCAGTATAGGGACCCGTCGGGCTTCCTACGCTGTACGCAAGGAGGAACCCGTCCGGCCCGCTGCCGGTGGATTTCTGCCTGCATGTAAAGCGGATGTTGTCATAGCCGGCAGTTGAAAACTGAATCTGGAAGGCATCGGCGTTGTTAATGCCCGCCACGCTGATCGGCTTCCAGCCTCCGGTTGTCTGGGCGTTGTTGAAAACGATGGGGGTTCTGCCTGTGCCGCCGACAGCCTTTTGAGTGTTGTTGCTCCACGCGGTCAGGTTCGATGCGTCGGCGTAAACACCGGTATCCGCTCCGAACATATTGCCGGCTTCGGCCGCGGTCGCCGCTGTTCTGGTCAGGGACATGAGTTCGACATCGGTTTCGGGGCCGGCTGCAAGCGCGCCAACTCCGAAAATTGGCAACATGCCAAGGATCATCGAGAGCGTTAGCAACAGTGTAAACGCCCTCTTTTTCGCAGGGGATTTGTTTGCTTTTCCGAATAATGATTTCATCTGTTCTCTCCTTCTTATTAATTGGCAACCCTTTATAATGAACCGGTGCTGTAGCCCGGTATCATCCAAATTTTTGCAAAGAAACGTAAAATCTACAAACAGCTATACTCGCGGGCGGAAAGATTGGCAGAATTACTGTGTAGGATTTTTGTTGATGAACAGTGCAGAAAATCCGCCGTAATGCCGGTGGCCATTCAAGGATTTTATGTGCTGTTCAGCGGAAAAAGACAAGCAATAAACTGGCAATCTTTTCGACCGCGAGTATAGTGGCAAAACGTGGTTCAACTCACAGCAAGTCAACTTGCGGCCCGACAAGCCTGAAGACGACAACTGCCATCTGTGCGCGGGTTGTAAAATCGCGCGGGTTTATCCGTGTGTCGTCACCCCTGATAATCCCCGCCTGGACTAAGGCTGCGGCTGAGTTTAGCGCATAACCGGCTATCTTGTCGCGGTCCGTGAAAGAATCCAGGACTGACAGCGGGGCTTGCGGCAATGGCATGCCGACCGCTGTTAGAGTCCGGTCGATAACTGCCATCATCTCTTGCCTTGATATAAACCTTTCCGGCTTGAAGTCAATTCCGTAACCCTCAACTATGCCGAGTGCTTTTGCAACGGCTATAGCATCATAATAATAACTGCCTTTCGGGACATCGGGGAAATTGCCATCGGTTTCGGCTTTGAGTTCGAAAGCGCGCGCAATCATCAAAACAAAATCGCCGCGTTTGATGTTTAAATCAGGTGAATACCTCAATGGATTTGGCGATGTGCCGTGGACTATCCCCATTTCATAAAGAGTGTCTATGGCCTCTATCGCCCAAAAATGGCGCGCAACAACGTCAACGAAGTAAGACGAACGCTCAGGGAACTCAGCCAAGGGTGGTCCTTCATCATCAATGGTAATCACACTGGGCGAATCGCCGCCTGCCGTGCCGCCTTGAGAACCTCCTCCATTGCCGCCGGGGTCGTTGCCGCCGCCTGGTCCGCCGCTGCTCCGCGTGACGTTATGCGTTGCATAGTTGCTCATAATACTCAACCACTCGGATATCAGCGGGTTTTCTTCGGAATACCGGGCAAGCGCGACTCTGTCAATGGTGATGGTTTGGTCCACGCTCCCTGAGTATATAAACTTCAGCCTAACCGCGTATGTCCCTTGTAAATTGTTGCTGTCCGTAAAAAAACCGAAAGCGTATGTGTTGCCGATACTTACCGGGTTGATGCTATCAGGTGAGCCGCTGCCGCTGATGATTTCAAAGCCGGTAAGCTGTAATGCTCCGATGTCGCTTACCGTAAGGTCGATGTGGACCCCCGCAAACTGCCTGCTGTCGGTCAGTTCAAATTCTACATTGAACTGATAATCATTGCTTCCTGCAGGCGCGGTGAATGTGTCGGCAGATGCAATGGGAACACCGCCGGCCACCAGCAGCACAACAATCCAAGCAGCCAGAAAGCCTGCCAGTCTTTTCCTAGATATGGTCATAAAATATACACTCCTTACCGTATTTTGTTTATTATACCGAAGTGAATCCATGTATAAAACCATTAATAAGTTAGAAGTTCGTAAAATACTCGTAAAGCAAGGGGGATTATCCGGTTATTATGCAAACGCAAAAACTACAGTAAAAAAACTACTTGACATGACGTAGTAGTTGTGTTATCATTACTACAACGTCAGACGTAGTAGCGCAAAAACCAAGCAAGGGGCAAGCGGGGCAAGGTAGGGGACGGTTCCTCTGCTTGGTATAACCGCCGGTGTATCATATTGCAAAACAACAAACCAAGCAGAAGAACCGTCCCCCTGCTTGGTTAGATGGAAGGTGGTATTTTGGAAAGCGAAGTCATAAGCAGTGATGTAATCCGGGGTTACGTCGATTTAATAATATTCCGGGTGCTGTGCGAAGGCGACTCATACGGCTATGAAATTTCAAAGAAAATAACAAAAATATCCGAAGACACATACACGATGAAAGAAACGACTCTCTACTCAGCGTTCTCCCGTTTGGAGAAACTAGGCTATCTCTACCCATACCCCGGCTCATACTCAGGCGGGCGCGAGCGAACGTATTATAAACTAACCGACGAAGGCCGGGCGCATTACCGCCAAAAGTGCGAAGAATGGACACTAACTAAAGCCTTAATAGAAAAATTTGTGCAAGGAGAATGAATATGGAAGCAATTAAAACCTATCTTGACAACGTATTTGCCGCATTTGAGCAAACAGAGCGTGTGACAGCGATCAAGCGCGATATGCTCGAAGGCATGGAAGAGAAATACCACGAGCTGAAACTCGAAGGCAAAAGCGAGCACGAAGCCATCGGAAGCGTGATATCAAATTTCGGCAGCATCGACGAAATAGCCGCCGAGCTAGGCGGAATGCAAGCCGCAGCCGAACCGGATGAGTCAATTATTCTATCCCGCGACGAAGCATATGACTACATCGCCCAGACGAAGAAAATTTCGATGGGGTTGGGCATCGGTGTCTGGCTGGTAATGGCCGGCATATGCGCCCTGCTTATAATCGCGAACCCGCAAGGCTTGAGCAATAATACAGCAGACGAGGCGGCCGGAAACAATATACTCAACAACATCGGCTACACCTTTCAAGGCGCAATCGACGGTATTTTCGAATCCGGCGATACGGACGGCAACCCCAGCTCCGCTTTCGGTGTATTTGCCCTTTTTGCTGCGCTGGCATTGGCTGTGCCGCTTTTTATTGTAAACGGAATACGCTATACCCGTTTCGAGAATTATCATGAACGGTACATCAAATTGGATACAGTCACCCGCGCAGACCTTGAAGAACAGCGAACGCGGTTTACAACCCGCTTTGCAGTCCAGCTATCCGCAGGAGTCGCCATTATCCTCATCGCGGTGGGAACCATGCTAATCCTCAGTTCGCTTGGATATACAGTATACCCGGTCGTCATGCTGTTGTTTGCCATAGGCTTTTCAGCGCTTATATTCATAATGACAGGAATGCTTTATACGGCTTATGATATCTTGCTGAGCAGGGGCGATTATAGCTGGAAGCAGAAGCAAGGCAAGCCGGAACTGAAAACAGGCGATAGGATCATAGGCACGATTGCCGCAACCTACTGGCCATTGGTGACAGCGGCTTACTTGCTGGTGAGCTTTCTTTCCGGCGCCTGGCATATCAGTTGGGTAATCTGGCCTGTCGCGGGCATTCTGTTTGGAGCGATAGCCGGCGGCATAGGCGCATGGTACGGCACACGGTCAAAGGCGGGTTGACGCTACCTCAACCAAGCAGGGGGACGGTTCTTCTGCATGATTGCAACGAAAAACAGCTTCGTGGTAAGCAGAGGAACCGTCCCCCTGCTTGTGTCCCCCTGCTTGGTTCCCCTGCTTATGGCGTATACGGCGTTGGGTCTACATAGTGTCGGGCTGAGTCGGGGATTACAACCCTAGCTTCGACATATTCATCTCCGCTGAGTATGATATAGGTGGAACGCATCGGAACGCGGGAGCATCCCCCGCGTTCCGCAGTATGTATCCGGTCAGGGTGTCGGGTCTACCAGATGCCGCTCTTCAGTTGGGATAATAATCCCCCCGTCAGGATAATCAAATTCTCGCTGGTTAATTTCCGTTCCCTCAATCCAGTATGTATGAATAAAATATCCGGTGGCTGCCAGTCGGTCATTAAAACGATTTTCTATATATGCAGGAGTATCATATTCTCTTACTTCAACGGTTTGACCCGGTTGAATATTAACTCTGTCCGTACTTTGAGACCGCCCGGGATGAACATTTTGCGGATTGCCAAAATCATCATATTTATCTGTTCTTCCGCCAGGGGAAGTGGCAACGATTACTCCGCAGATAACCACATACGGCGAGTCATTGCGTATTGTCATAATCCTATGAAGTTGTAAACCGGCCCAAGGATCGTCAGGCTGCACTATTTCATACCTTATGCTCAGCAAGACCGGGTGCTCGCCCGACGTGGGGGGAGGCGGTGTCGGCTCGTCCGGCGTGGGGTCGGGCGGCGGAGCATCCGGCGTGGGGGAAGACGGCGATGGTGTTTCTTCCTCCTCCTCGTCAGTCACCGGCACCCCGAAGGTCTGCGTGCGTATCGTGGCGACAGGTTCGCCTGCGAGGGCAATCGCGCGCTCATACGCCGCTTGGTCCCGGTTCCCGAGGATATCCCAGCCCTCATAGCCGACTTTAAGGAGCTTCTCGTACTCAATGAGATCCCTCATAATAAACAGCCTTGCTTCAACCGAGCCGCCTCCCTTTTGCACCCCGCTCAGGACGTTCCCGGAAACCGTCAGTATCTCCGTTGCCAGCGCCCTCAGGGTATAATCTTCCTCATAAACAGCCCTGACATAGTTCCCGCGCCCAAAATAGTCAATGTCAATAACGGCCGGCTCCGAGGGGTTTTTCTTCAAGTTGAGCTCTGCCGGGGATATTAGCCTGATAACAGCTTCCGATGTGCAAAATGCCGTCGGCTTTCCTCTAGCATCATGCGCGGCAGGGTAGTAGCCCATTTCCGGGTAGAAAACGTCAAGAGGCGATTCACCCTCCCAGTGTATTCGATGGCTTAATAATTGGTATGTGTAAGGTCCGGCTGTCAGTGTTTTTTCCAATCGTTTCAGATGGTTCGACAAGTTCTTTACCATCGTGTTGGATACAAACCTTTTCGCTATTCTGGTTATAGCCCAACCGCCTGTGTTCCATTTATCCGCCGCCTGCTCTAGTTTTTTATGCAAATCATTCAGTGGGGAGGTCAGCCCTTTGAGATATTGAATCTTCGCTTCCGCAAACAGCGCCCATCTGATATCGGCGCAGAATCCCTCATTGACGGACTGCCTCGCGCTGATGCTGATCTCCGCGCCCATCATAAATTGTAGCTGCACCAATTCAAAGCCTAAGAATACGGGGGACAGACCTATACCGGCTTTCGCCGCGCCTTTTAGCGAGCCATTGGCTTGCACGTTTCCGGCGGAGCGTTGGTAGTCCTTATCCGATACTCCGGACGGTATTATGTATGAACGCATATCGATTGCAAATTTGAGTTTGATTGTATGCGTTTGGGAGACCGTCCCTTTCCCCTCCAAGGATACATCAAACGGCCAGCTTATTTTTACCGCCGATCCGACAATAGCCGTGGGGAGGATGGCGGTCGGGAACAGCTTGCCATCTTTTGCCTTGTACCCCTTCACCTTATCATCAAATTCGATGCCAAGGTTTACGCGGATTTCCGATTCAAAGCGTATGGTGTATTCTCTTTCGCCTTTTTTGTAATCGACCTTGAACTTCACGTGCCCGACGTCGACCCGGAGGTAAAACGGGTGCTCGCTTCTGCCCCCCCGGCTTTCTCCTTCGCTGCTGCCGCCGCCGGATACCCCGCTCAATCTGTCGACAGAAGCGCTCAATGGTATTATTGAAGATTCCCTGTATGAAGATAGGCTTGCATCCGCCAAATCATCATCCAAGTCGTCAGCAACCTCGATTCCGCTCAGGTCGAGTTCTTCCCATATGGACAGCTCATCAAAAACTTCCTCAAACTCAGGTATTTCGGTGGTTATTCGCGCTATGCCGCCGTCGTGCGTTATCCCCGTCACCTTGCGGGCGATGCCGTCGAAAACGATGTTATCCGTCAGGCTGACGATGAAAACGCCCCCCACCGACAGTTGCGACGCAATGGCCGGGGTCGTCTCAAAGATAAACTCATCTTCGTCAAAAGGCCGTATCTCCCCTGATTGATATCCGGCACTCAGGTCAAGCGTTGCATCTGTAAGGGTGACTACGTTTTCAAAATCGTCCGGCCTTACGAAAGATTCGCGCCGTTCCTTAACAAGACCCGCCACGGATTGGGCATACTCGGGCTCGGCGGGCCCGTACGGGTTTGCCCTTTTTTGCTCGTCAAGGTCGAGAACACCCGCGAGTACTGCAAGCTCAATGAAATACCGCTCGTCCTCTTCCACGCCGCCTATGTCCGCTATTTCCACATCACCGTCAATGAACACATACCCCAAAGCAAGCAACGCAGTCCCCGCCACAAAGTCCCGCGTCGCGGCGGCGGAGGGTTCAAAGCCCCCTTCCTCCAGCTCGGCGTCGAGCCATCCGAAGCCCGCCGCGAGGTTTATTGCCGCGTATCCTTGAGTGGATTCGTCCACATCGGGGAATATCTCGTCAAAGACATCGTTAGCTGCGGCTGACACCAGTGCTTCGGGCGTGTCGGCAGCGACAAGCATCTCGATCCACCGCGCGCGCGTCAGCTGTATGTCTTCTGTTGCACTGCCTCCGAAAAAGTAGAAATACGCAAAGACCCCGCCTGCCAGCAGCAATACCGCGAGCGAGGCCGCCAGAGCGATAAATTTCCCCTTGCTTTTTTTCGGCGTTGGGATCGTAGGATGCCCGGGCGCGGGAGGTTGAAATGCGGCGTGTGATGGTTGCGGGGCGGTGGGTAGGGGAGGTGCTGTTAGGGTTGGTGCTTGGAAACCGGCGGGTTGGAGCTGTGTTTTTTGGTTTAGGGCTTGGAAACCTGTGGTTTGGGTTTGATTTGGATATCCGCCGGTTGTTTGGTTGTTAGCCCACTGCTGCGGTTGCTGTTGCTGCTGCTGCGGTTGCTGCGGTTGGTATCCGGCCGGTTCCCATGAGCCTTGATTGCTGTGTTGCGGCGGTGCCTGCTGACTTAGTTGAATCGGTTGTATTGGCTGCTGCATAACTGGTTGCTGCGCCACCTGTTGCAAAATTGGCTGTTTCACCGGTGCCGACTGCTGTATCACCGGTTGCATGGCTGACTGTATCACCGCTTGTGTCGGCTGCTGCACCGCCGGTTGCATCGGATGCTGCATAATCGGCTGCGCGAAGCTTTGCTGGCTGGACGGCATTTGTTGATTTTGAGCATTGGCGGGCATATTCGCGGATTCGCCAGGTTTTACGGACGGGTTGTTTTCAATATAGCTCCCGCAGTAATCGCAGATATCGGCGCCCTCGCGAACTGTTTCTGAGCATAACGGACAAAGCATGTTTTATCTTCCTTTCCCCCGGAGGCCGGTGCCTGCCGGTCAATTGTACAGTGCCGGTCGACTTATTATACTATATTTTTTGTAGTTTTGGTATGGGTGGGCTAACAAAAAATAGTTCTTGATTTCTCTAATCGTTCGATTATAATGGAATTGTAATCCAATTTGTACGAACGGAGGCAGCCTTGCCGGGCGCGACGGAATAATCAAGAGATATCAATGATGTATTGACTATTAGGAGGCATAAAATCATGACATACTGGAAGGACACTATGCTGGTCGGCATTCCCGTTATTGACGCTCAGCATAAAAAACTGATTGCAGCTATAGACGAGCTCATGGCTGCTTGCAAAAAAGGCGAGGGGCGCGCGTCTATAGACAAGACACTTGCTTTTGCGGTTAGTTATGCAAAAGAGCATTTTGCAGCGGAAGAAAAGCTGCAAGCAGAACATGCATATCCCGGGATGGCTGCGCATAAGCGGCTTCATGCGCAGTTTCTGGCATCCGTGACATCGCTTGTAAGCGAGTATGAAAAAACCGGGCCGTCCATCGCGTTAGTGGGGAAGTTAAACAAATCGCTTGTTGACTGGGTAGTTGAGCATATAGCCACCGAAGATAAAAAACTCGGCGAGTTCATCAAAAGCCGCTGAGGAATCAAGCAAGCAGGAGGTAAGCAGAGGAACCGTCCCCCTGCTTACTTACCCCTGCTTACGTCCCCTGCTTTAACTTATTCTTCGATCACCTCCGGGCTGCTTAGCTCACCCGTTTGCTGATATCTCACCCAGTCTGAATGATCAAATGTCACCTCTTGGTTATCGATAAGCAACGTATAGGCCACAATGACTATGCCTATCTGCGGCGTAGTAAAATGGTATCTGCCGCCAATAAACTCGCCATGCTGGGCATACCATGGAAGGGTCACTCTATGCGACATCACGGAAAACGTCCCCCCGGGCGGGGCATTGCGTCTATCGGGAAAGGCGTTCGACCCTCTGCGGGTCTCGACCTGTAGTTCCCCGCCCTCGTGTACCGCAATAAAATCGACGGAGCACAAGTCGTGGGATGAATTATTCACGAGCGTGTAACGATAGTTGATTTGTGACGCGGTTTCTTCTACCGTAACCCCTGTGACAGTAGGAGCCACGGGGTTTACCGGCGATTCCGGAGTCGGTGTCTCGGTTGGCGTCGGTGTCGGGGTCGGGGTTGGCGTTGGTACCTCTTCTTCATCTAAAACGGTAACCACGAAATTCACCTTAACCAGCGTGGGAACCATGGTGTAATCGTCTTCTTGCCTATCCCGGTATATGAGCAGCCGCACCTCCACCTCAGCTATCCCCTCCATAGCGCCGATTAAACGCGAATCAGAGTCAACGCTCAGTAACCCCGGAGTCAGACTGGTAAGCCTAAACGCAGGATTTGCTGTGTTTTCCGTGGATGTAATCTGTACAAAGCCCTGCCCGTCCCATGAGCGGCTGATAGTCACCTCGGCAGGCGGGTCCCCTACATACACCAATGCCGGCGCAAAGGAACTGACCGTAGCCGAGCGTAGACATATCTCCGGATAGTACCCCATGCCGGGAGCTACGAGTTCAAACATGCTCTCCCCTTCCCAATGGCATTGCTTTGTTCCCAGTTCCTTAGGTCCCAGCGGCGTAAATTGCAGCGTTTTTGCAGCCACTTCCGCAGCATCCAGAGCGCTCCAATAGAGACTCAATCTGGCCAGAGTATTGGTACGCTGTACATTTTTGAAGCTGAGACCCGGATCGTTTTTAATCTCCTCTTCCACTTCTTTTACTTTCTTTTCTACTTGCTCCTTGGCATATTCCGCTATCCCCTGCCACATATGAAGGTTGAGGCTTGCCGTGCCTATTGCGTCTATGTCGGCGCAGACGCCCCAGCCCATCACTTGGTTGGTCGCCAACTCAACTTTGCCAATACCTGTGGCTGTAACCATAAGCTCCGCCATAGACCTCCCCATCAGAGAAACTTTCGAGCGCACGCTTGCTTCCGCCGTTCCATTTATTTCTCCGTAAAATGTCAGCCCGCCCATGGGGACAATCTCCCCTTTAGGCCTTGTGAATTTCTTGCCTGCGGCAAAACGGTATTCTATGGCAAACGGGGTGCTAAGACGGCCCTCTCCCGTTACTTTGACGCTTAATGGCATATCAAACACAAGGCCGTTTTCCTTTAGGGTGATATCCCCCACGATGGGCAAGGTGGGCAATTTGATTTCGGGAATGCCGATGGTTTTAAAAACAACCGTCCCCTCCCAGCTCATCGCTCCTTTCAATGTGAGGACCAGCTGGTATATGCCTTTTGTGTAGTAGTCGATTGAATAAGGCACTTGCACAATGCCCGCTATATTCTTATATTCTATCCTGCAATCGTAGATCCCGGAGGAAAACTCCATACTCAACTCCGTTGACCCTTCTCTCTTAAACCCGGATCCCGAGGATAACGGGATAACGCCGTTGGAGACCTGTGTCTCATCGCCGTTTGCCGGATTTAGTGTGGCTATGACAGCCTCATCCGTCAACACCGACGAGAACCATATGTCTATTTCCGAAAATATTTCGGGTATATCCGGGGTTTCGGTGCGCAGATATAGGCCGTCATCTGTCTGAATATGCTCAATTACTTTAAAAGCATTTCCATACAAGGCATCCGCAGCATTGCCCAGCACAAAGACGGCGCCGGGAGGCACTGTCTGGGCGAGACCCGATTCGATTAGGAAATAGTCGTCGCCCCCCTGCCCTTCTCCCGCCAAATCAAGTTCGCCAAAGATGTCACTGCCCTTGTACTCCAAGGCTCCGGAAAAATAGGCAGAGCTCAAGTCCGGCACATCCTCACGCAATACAGCCACATCCTCAAAATCATCAGGCCGTCTGCTGCTTTGCCATATCTGCCCTACCACCGACGCGGCATCGTCCGCAAAAGATTTGCTTGCGTCTTGGTTCGGGTATACCCTGCCGTCTCCGTCCGGTTTCAAAACACCGAGCTGCGTCGCCATAAATAGCGCAAACTGATCTTCCTCATCTAGGTCGTCAGCATCGGTTATATCCACCTCGTCACCTTCTATAAAATCATACCCAAGTGACAAGACGACTGTGCGCGCGATAAAAACACGGCTTGCCGGCTGATCCGGCATAAAAGCGCTTTGGCTTATTTCTTCTTCCAGCCATCCTAAACCGGCGGCAAGGTAAATCTCAGCATACTGCGGGTATTCAGGACTGACATCCTCAAACGGGCTCTCCATACCCTCCAAAGAGCGGAGCGCACTCAAAAACGCCTCGTCGTTGCTGGCTTCCGTAAGCATTCCAATCCATTTTGCGCGGGTTATAGTTTCAAAATCGCCGGCATCGGCATCATCGCCACTGCCATTAAGAAAGAAAAACCATATACCAACCGCTATCAAAGCTACGGCCGCGACTGCTGCTGCCACAGCAGGTGCTACCCGGCTTTTCTTTTTGGCTTGAGGCGGCTCCGGGGTATGCGTCCGGTTCTCATGCCCCATGAAGGTCTGCTGCGACATGGGCTGCATTTGCTGCTGCGGTTGCCACTGCGATTGGCGCTGTTGCGGATGAGTTTGCTGTGGCCGGGGTTGCGGCGGCGATTGGGGCTGTTGCGGATGAGTTTGCTGTGGCCGGGGTTGCGGCGGCGTCATATGTCCCTGCCAATTATTTGCCATTTGCCGCTGTAGTGGCGGTTGTTGAGGTTGCGATTGCGCTTGTAAAGGCTGCAACGGTTGTGGCTGTAGTTGTGGTTGTGGTTGTGGTTGTGGTTGTGGTTGCGGTTGCGGTTGCTGCGACTGCGGCGGCGATTGTTGCGGTTGTTGAGGCGGCGGCGATTGCAGCGGCGGCGGCTGTTGAGGCGGCTGTGCAGTAATGGGTGTGCTCTCGGATTCGCTTACCTGTGCCGGTTTGCTGACCTCAATATAGCTTCCACAGTTGTCGCAGTACTCGACCCCATCGCGTACAATGCTCGAACATAATGGACATTTCATTTCATATCCCTCCAATTTCAAAAATAGAAGACCACTTCCTCTGCAAGCACCCGCTTGCCATCTGCCTCGCGGAATGTTGTGCTTATTGGAAAAACTTTACACTATCTCCGACGACATCTCTATTTCATCCCTGCCGAGAAACGCGAAGGCAGCGATAAACACAGTCTTGCCGCTCCCTGCGTACTTTTTGTGATAACCTCTGTTTTTTATCTGCTCCATGCCCTCTTTCAAGTCTTTATCAAACAGCTTCCGCTTTGCTTCGGCATCCGCGTCAGGCGTACAGCTTTCATGCTTGAACTCCATTACATACACTTTGTCCGCAAGTTCCAAGGTTGCATCGACCCTGCCTTTTGACACAGCAACCTCGGCGTTCATCTTGAAACCCAGAACATTCATTATGGCATAGAATGTAGTGTCAGTATACACCAAAACGGAATGGAAAGTAAATAGCAAACATGTCCTAAAATGCTTGACATCAGCTCTGTTTTGTGTTAGATTTATTTTGCTATAGAAAATATTCGCTCAATATCAATAGGGGAAACTTGGATGAAGGAGGCGGTACTTATGTCAGCATATGCAAGGGACTGTGCGTATATTGTTAAAACGAAAAAAGACGCAAAACCGGTGCCTGTAATGAGCAAGGAAAAACTTGCTCAAATCAAAGCAGAAGCAAAGAAGTACCGACTTGTTAAGCAATGACCGTAGAATGTGTACAATATAGCAAAGAACACGCGGGGTTAGCCTTAGGGTTTAAGGTTAACCCTGATTCATGCGGTAGGCATTCCCATTACGAAGAGTATTTACGGTACTGTGCGCTTTCTGTGCCATTCTACGAGAAAATGGGTTTTTCTATATTAGCAAACCATTATGAGGTACCGAGGGAAATGTGGAATAAGGACTGCACTCCCATGATTCTAAGGCTTCCTGAAATAGAATAAATTAAGCTTGCATAGGTGAGAACTCTAAAGTCGGCCGTAGGCAAGACCACAGCCGCACAGTATGTATCAAAGCTACTTCTTGCACGGCATATACGAAGCCCTTTTGCGTTCCTGCCACATACCATAACACTTTTCTGAATAACTTATACGGCAAGCATTTACGTCGTCGGTGCATACCGCGACATATTTGTCAAGCAAGGGGACGGTTCTTCTGCTTGGTTTAACAGTTATTGTCCACACCCACACACCCATTGAACTCCGCAAAGCGTCTTAAACATCCATCAATCGCAGCCCCCAGCTTCTTCGTCTGCTTCACCCCGTCCTCATACCAGATGTTCTTAACCACAAGCGTCTTCGTTTTTCGCTCGCAGACCGCTTCGACACGGCCTATAAACCGTTCTCCGTAAAGAATCGGCAAAACGTAAGCCCCGAATTTGCGCTTGACCGCCGGGGTATATATCTCCCATGTGTATTCAAACCCGAACAGTGCTTTTATCAGCTTGCGGTCCCAGATAAAGCTGTCGAGCGGAGCTATCAGTTCGCATCGCGGCGGATACTCTTTCGCGGATAATACCGTTTCCAACAAAGCCCTATCGTCCTCCAGAATATACAGCGGCATTTTACCCCCCTCGACCGCTACCTCAAAAACCGCTCCGCTGTCAATCAGCCTCCGAAAAGCCGCATCCCTCTCCGCCGCTTTTATGCTCAATCCGAGAAAGGCGTCGCTTGACTTGTTCCAGAGCATACCAACCGCGCCGATCCTGCGCCTTATATGCCACGCAAGACATTCCTCATAAGAGCCAAAAGGCGGCGGGGCATTCAATATCTCCGGCGGTATGTGGTCTTTCATAAAAGCGTAGCTTTTATTTGTGCCGGTTTTATGGTGAATTATCAGCTCCCCGCGAAAATACATGGATTCGAGGGCTGCGCGGGGCAGCGATGTCATATTTCCCCAAAACCATTCTATCGAATTATCAACATTGACCTCACCGGCTGAAACATGGCCGCGCTCCGCAATAAGCAGACGTATCAGCGGCTCAGTTTGCTTTACTGCTTCGCCGCCTCTGTTGTCATAAGCCTCGGCATATCCTCCGCCCGGTTTCTTATAAAAAACAGCCGGGATATCCTCCACGGCGAAGATGGCTAGGTTTTTATCGAAATGATCAATCAAGCGGCGGTCTGTATACAGCAGCTCGTCCAGAATAACCTTTGTGTATCCCTTTACCCGCGCATGGAGGGTTATATCCGCGCTTCTGCCGCAGACATCCACAGGGTCAAACTGAACGCACCCGGCCTGACGAATAAAATCAAGCACGCCCTGCTTACCGATGAACTTGTGTTCACCCAGTAGACCGTGTTTGAGCAGTATAAACTGTCTCGCCTGACGGTTAGTTAGTACGTTCATGGTATTGACCTCCGAAGAATATCAAGATTCAGGCTCTTACCGGAGCTTTACCAGCGTTATCCTGTAGCCGATGCCTCCGGGCTGAATGGTGTAGCCGCGCATGTGAATGACGCCGTTTTGGATATAGACATAGTAATCTACGTCGTTCATATTGCTTCTTTCACCTGTCCTGTTGCGGGGGTCTCTCATGTACAGGATGCTATCGCGGAAGGCATACTCAAAGAGCGCAACCTCGCCGCTGCCTAAGAAGGGATTATCATCGTTGTTGTTGATTGAGGAATCGAAGTAGCCTGTGCCATCAGAGTAGAACATCAAATCCAGGTAGTTACCGCTTATTTCAAAGGGTATGACCAAACCCCCGACAGTTATCTCGGCAATGATTTCGTACCTTCCGCTTAAGAGTGTGAAATCCTTCTCAACATCGGGTGTCCAATCCAAGTCGCCCGGGTAATCCGGGGCTGTTCCCGGGTTCCATTCGCCATCCCTGATACCGAGATTATCAAGGTCCTCGCCCCCGGGGTTATCCCTGCTGCCCGCGCTTGCGCTGCCATCGCTTCCGCCGGTGCTGTCCGGTACCCTGTAATAAACTGAATCATAAGTGACAAACACATTTACCGCCGGAAAATCCCCCATGCTGACCGGTGTGCTTTTCGCCATGTCCATTGCAAAAGGAGCATGATTATCATCTGTGCCGTATAACCAGCCATCCGCGATCACAAAGGAAGACACGCCGTATTGGGTAATCTGCTGCGTTTTTGCTTCTCCGTCTTCCAGCCATAGCTTTGTAACACGCTGGCCGTCGCTGAAATTAATGAAGTATATGCCATCAGGGTATGCAATTGGCATGAAACATCGGTCGTTTGTCAAAAGCTCGGATTCCCCGCCTTCGATTGGCATGGCAAAAAGAGAATGGTTGTGCCTCGCATCGGTATAATACAAAGTGTCCTGATAGACAGTGAGCCATCTAATCTCCCCTGAAACAAGCCATTTGAAGTCTTCCGGCTTATCTACCGATACCGTTCTGATACCAACGCTGTCGATATAGTAAATATTACCGTCTATTACGGTTACATTCCAAGCGTTCCCGGCTATAAGAGATATGTTGCTATAGGGTGATATATCAGTAAACTCCGAGCCTGTAAAGTTTGAGACGGCGTTTGTGAGGGTGTTGGCATGGCTGCCGTCCATAATGCTGCCGAAGGTTTTGCCTTTGTCATAATTCAGATTTGCGTGGTGAACCGAGGACACCAGCATAGAGCTATCCGAGCCGTCGTTTATCGAGCGCAGGCCCGAGCTGTCAAGGTAGTAAGTCCGGCTTCCGTCATGGCAGACTAAACCGCCGTTGGCTAAATTGCCGGGGTTGTTGCCTTTTTCCCCTGTGAAATCCCTCGGCACGCGCACAAGGTCAAGGGATACGCGGGTGTCGCTGCTGAGCTGGCTCCATGGGCTCAAAACAGCAGGAGGCCTATCTACGGAGTCTTGGCCGGCGAGATTGTCGAGAAGGAAGTTTTCAAGATCCATTAGCTCCTCGCATCCGGTTAGAATGAATAGGGAGGAGAGAAGAAACGCGGCGGCGGTTATCCTCTTTATGGTAGGGTTGCTGAGTTTTTTCATTTTGTGCTACCTTTCTGTTTTTGCGGGATATTAATAGTTATCCGGCTGTGTGTTGTTATGGCAGATTAATCATTATACTATCAATTGGCATCATTGGTATGGAATATATTAGGCAATTTATGTGCTTTTGCGTAATAAAAAACCTCTTTCCGGCGGAAACAGTGTCATCACCAGTAACATGATATATCTTCACGCTTAGCACACCGTAAAAATATACGAAGCGGGCTTCATCTACCCGCTTGTCTGTTCAATGAGTATGGCACATTGCGGTATCCGCGCTTCATGGGTTCTTGGAGGCGGTCAGTAGGTAGGGGCGCGGTTATACAGTTATAATAAACCTCAGCCCAGCACCAGCTTGGCTGGGGTTTGCTATTTCCTGTCTTTGTAGATTTTTGCTCTATTGGCTTAATCCAAGCTGCGCCTTTAGTTGCGCGATTACCTCGTCCTTATCAGCCAGCTTTGCATCCTTATCAGCCAGTGCTACGTCCTTTTCTGCAATTTGAGCATCCTTATCAGCAATTTTCGCTTTATACTCTGCGTTTTCCTGCACTATGCTGTTGTATGAGTGTAGCTCGTCCAGCCTTCGCTGGTATGCCTGCCTTGTTACTTTGCTCATGCCCTGATTCGATAACGCTTTCATAGCTTCTCCTATCTCCTCGACCTTGCAGATTCTCCGTAAAAAGTTCTTATCATTTATTTCCTTATGCGCGATCAGCGTCATCCAGTTGGAAAACCTGTCACAGATATGCTCTGTCTTTTTTTGTTCTTTGCACTGCCTTACAAATGCACCCATATTGATGTAATGAAGCTCCATTTCGTGCAACAGCAGAACATGCCTGTCGCGTTCCATCGCCTGAAACAGCAAGTGTATCATTTCTAAAGGTTTACCTTCGGCATCGGGTATCGCGCTGTTTATGAAGGATATGCAGATTACGGGGTTCTGCTCGCTGTATTTCTGGCCTTTGTCCAATCCCTCGCTGTATATCCGTGCCCAAGAGCGGATTGTTTCGTACTTATGGTTCCCTAAATCGTACATATGCATTTCTATGCTGGCGGTTGAGCCGTCGTCAAGAACCGCGCGGCTGTCAAGTATTGACAGCTTGTCTTCCTTCGATGCCTTCTCCAGATTCGGTTTCTCAATCTTTAGCGAAGATACTCTGCGGGGTATCTGCTTATTCTCGAAGATCGCGTTAAGGAGGTTTACTAACCGGTGCGTTGCGTTTTTTTCTGAGAATAAGCGCTTGAACGCGTAATCCACCCTAAGGTCCATCAGGGAGGAGAGTTCCTCGTCTGTCATCAACTCAGGATTAATGCTCTGCTTCTTATTGGTTTCTGATGTCAGTTTATCAGATACCATCGGTTTTTGCAATGCTTTTCTGCCTGTTATTTTACTCATTTCGGTTGTTCCCCGTTTCGATTTATTCGCGGTCTGCGTGTTAATAATCATAACTCTTGCAGCCGGTTTTGTCTATAATCGTTTGACTAACGTTTTTGCCGTTAATGCGTTGAATTTGTGCCATTTAGGTACATGGCAGCATGCTTGCCCCCAGACTGCAGTAGTTGCGTTTTGTCACGCTTTTACGCATAGTGTCACGGTTTTATTGCGTTGCTTTTGCGTAACTGTTATGGTTTTGCCAGCCGGACACACGAAAACTCCGGACTATACAAAAAATTCTAGGAGGACACAGCAATGAACAAGAAGAAATCAACCGCGCTAATCATCTCAATACTCATCGGCGAACTGGGCATCGACAGGTTTTACCTCGGCTACAAGGGGCTTGGCGTACTAAAACTACTGACTGCCGGAGGGGCTGGCATATGGTGGATCTACGACATCATCATGATTGCAACCGGCAAGATGAAAGACGCAAGCGGCGGCGAACTTGTGTAGCGGATACGCTACACTTGTGTAACCGTGGCTGAATTCAGAAACGAAAGGAATGATTGACAATGACATCAATTAAAACAAACAGGCAGTACTCTGTTGACGAAGTAATGGAAGGCATAATGACGACTGACCTGCCTGAGCCGTACAAGTACCAGGGGCCGATAGGCGGCCCGGTGCTGTACGTTCCCGGCAGCGGCGCCAATGACATACAGGTACATGTAAAGAAGGGCAAAATCTCGCTGGTCGATACACCCCGCCCCAAAGACGCGCTTAAATCTGTTGGCAAGGAAATTCTCGAAGAAGCGGTGTTTGGCGACTGGGCAGTCATTTTCAGGAACAACAACCCGAACAAAGCGCTCGAAAAGAAGGTCGCAGCCGAGCTGACGCGCCTGTTTGCATGATTGCTCGCTCTGCGGAGCGCAACTTAGAGTTGAGAGTTGAGAGTTGAGAGTTGAGAATTAGGTTACGAGGGACACTCTCTTATCTTATGGAGGAGTAAAATGAAAAATTTATTAGCGAAAGAAAATCTATCGAGGCTTCTCGCGCTGCTGCTGGCGCTTAGCATGTTGTTAGCAGTTGCGGCTTGCTTCGATGATGAAGATTATGACTATTACAACGGCGGAACGGGGGAGACAGCTCAGAACGACGGCAATACCGCAGACAGCGGCGGCAGGGCTGATGGTTCGCAGGCCTCATCTCTTGGAGGCTCGGCTGTAAGGGTTCTCAGCTTCGAGCCATGCCAGCCTGAGTTCTACACAAACGACCCGCGCTTGCATATGATTGAGATAAACCAGTGCCTTAGTTATGGGTTCGACACCGACACCGGGGAGTTTTACGCAATGGAAAACTTCGTCGCGGGGAAGGAAACCGCCATTTTCGTCACGTTCAGCGTACCCATGCAGTGGGCAAACGAGTTTTATTATCTGGCTATCGAGCGGGGAGGGGAAACAGTCGCTGAGCTTACCCCTGTCATTCTGGACGATTACACATTGTACTTCCAACCGAAAAACATAGCCGACGTGGGCAACTGGGAAGCCGGGGCATATGCTTTCCGCGTCATGAGCGATGCGGAAGTAGCTGTAAGGACGTCGAATTTCTACGAATCCACGACATTGAAAGTGCTGGCTGTCCCTATCCTGGCAAATTACTCAGGGTGGATTGTAGAATGTGAAGGCGAATGGAAAACCGGCGGCACCATGCTGTACGCAACATACCCTGTCGCGAAAGCCGGCATTGAGTTTATACTCGGCCCCGAGCTCGACCTCAGCGATGATATGTACGACATGGATGCAGGCTGGGATAACCTCCACAATGTTTGGGAAGCGCTCGTCAATCTCCAGACGCCTAACAAAGACTATCAGCTTATCATCGGTTTCGTGAGGGACAACCCGCTAAACGGAACCCTGGCCGGTTTCACATACGGAATGCCTGCCAATATCGTTACCGAATCCGATACCGACATGCTTGCGACCGTAGTACATGAAATTGCCCATTGCTACAAAATCGGCGATGAGTACGAGGGCGGGCATCTGAACGTCAGCACGAACTCGCCGCCGTACGGCATGGGCGGGATAGATATCAACTCGTATGAAGATTCGTTCGGAATGAAGCCGTCTGTCATCGGCGGCGAGCAAGCAGGTATAATCGGCACAGGCTCTGTTATTTACCCCGAGCAAAGAGCGTTCTGGGTCGAGGGGCGGGCTTCGCTCGGCGCTGTTACCAGCTACATGGGTTCGGGAACAGGCGCGGACTCATTCACTTTATGGACGACATCCGATATCTGGAATCATCTGTTCTATGTTTTCACGGGGATGGCGGATGCAGGAGCCGGAGCCGGCAACAGTAGTGCGGGCGGTTCTGACGGTTCGGGCAGCGGCGGTTCGGGCAACAGCGGTTCTGGCGGCGGCAGCGGACGTTTCGGGCAGTGTTCCGAGTGTTACGGCAGTATTGCTGAAGAAGCGTATTATACGGAATGTTCAAGCTGCTACGGGTGGACCTCGCTTGATGATTATGAGTACACCTGCGACGAATGCGGGGACGACGGCTATTTATATGAGGGCGAACTCTATATCTACTGCGATATATGCTGGGTTCTCATACCGTACGATGCTTTTGAAGCGCATAATTCAGGCGGTACCGTCATGGGCAGGACTACGGAGCCACAGACCGTCAACGCCATCGACATAACAGGGTACATAGACAGCGGCGGGTATTTTGTCCCCACCCCATGGTACACCTACGAGACGGATTCATCATTCCTCACCGGGCGAAAATCCGGCGACTACGGCATACACTTCTATGATGCGGGCGGGAATGCTATTTCATCCAGCTATTTTGACATCCGCTCCGCTGTCCAAGGCACAGCGACCGACGGAACGGTATCATCGCCCGAAACAGATAAAACCCCCGTGGATGTGACAGTCAGATTCCCGGAAAACGCGGCAAAGATTGTCATCCAAAGGGGCGGCGAAGATATTTATGTAACAGATGTCTCCCCGAATGCGCCGGTGGTCGGTTTCACGGGGCTGACCGATTACCAGGAACTCTCGAACAAGGTAATGCTTACATGGGAAGCAAGCGATGCGGACGGCGATGAGCTATACTTTGAAATATGGTACTGTCCTGCTGAGGACGAGTTCTACAATGTCGCATCGAATATCACAGGAAGGTCGTTTGAGGTCGATTTATCCGTATATCCCGGCACGCATGAAGGCTACTTCTATATCTATGCCACGGATGGAGTCAAAACCTCCGGGATTGACAGCCCTTGGATAACTGTTCCATACAAAGCCCCCGAAATCATCACAGAGCAAAAAAGCATCCCCGAGGTCAAAATCACAGAAGAAATACTGCTTGACGTTGATATTTACGATATGCAGGATGGCTGGCTGTGGAGCGACGAAGTGGTCTGGACTTTGGATGGCAAGGAGTTCATGTCAGGCTCGACCTTATGGGTCTGGCCTTATGAGGTCGCGCCGGGGACGCATACGTTCACCTGCACTGCGACAAACTCTGAAGGCATGAGCGTTTCCAAGGAATTTACGTTCGTTATCCTCGACGACGAATCCGACCTGCCGGACGACTGGTCCCGCGAGGATATCGTCAATGCGCTGTCCAACGGGTTCGTGGTTTCCCTCAACAGAATCGACACACAAATCACCAGAGGGCAGTACGCAGCTCTTATGTCCGTCGTGTACGGCACCGTTTCAGACGAGTACGACCCTTACCCCGATTATGAGGAAAACGTAGTCACAGACTGCGGCTTTGACGATTACGACCAGTTCCTGATGGTTTACCTAGGCGTCATGGACGCGCCGGGCGGGCGTTTCGAACCAAGCAAGCCTGTCACTCAGTCGGAGGCTGCGGTAATCCTGTACAGAGTGCTGGGCATGGCTGACCCCGATATCGTTGATACCGATGCGGAAGAGGCGGATATCGTAGAAATATTCATTTACTTCGAAATCATAGACGAAAGCGGTCCGAACGCATACAGCGCAGCCGCAAACCTGACAAACCGCCTAGCCCTGGTAAGGCTAAGCCGTCTGTACGAGGTCTTATTCGAATAACCCAGGCGTTGGGCTTTGGGGCCGGTTCTGAAAATCCACTTCACAAATACCAATAACCGCCCCCTCTGAACCGCCCCATGTCAAGCAGACAGATGAATAATTAATATTTCTTCACAAATCGGCATCCGTAATGGTTGCTGATTTGTTTGTCAGAATGGACTATCCTCCATACTACAGTCACCGCGAAACACTACTGCGGGTTCACCGCAGTAGAAGTGTGAGGGGTTCTCGCACATATCAATATCTACCCAGCGACTGCTTATGAAGTCCATTGGATTGCCAGATTCATCATACAGGAAACAGGGGTATTTATAAACACTACACACCTCTAAGCGTTAGCAAAGGCGGTGGGTTTGTACAACCCATCAGGCGGGCATATCTCCCGACTCGATGTGATCTTCGCTCATTCGGCCGCGACCATCATTTCACTTGAATACAAATAGCTTATAAATCTGGTATCAGTGAACCAGTACCCTAGCGATACAGAATTTTCCGCACGGTTTCGTCAGAGAGGCAGTATTCCTCGCAGAGCGCATCTATTGTTATCTTCAGGCCGAAATACTTGTGCCTGATTTCCTCATTTCTTTGTTCATAAAACCGCCGCGCGCCTGTATCGGCTCCCCACTTTTTCCTAGCCTTGTCGGAAGGTACATATAGGATTTCGCCCGGCGCATATTTCTGGAGTTCCTTCAGCAAATCGTCAGGCAGAATCTCCGAAGCGTTTCGATATTTCATTTGTCTTCTCCTGTTTGCTGCCTGACGGACTCTCGGCATCAGTAATAGTAATCTATTTCTCGTCCGTCAGGCAGCACTAGCGTAGCGTATCGCGTGAGCAAGCAGCATTTCCGCAAACTTCCTTTAGTTTTCGGCGCTCCTACTTCACGCTTTAGCTGCTTGTTGCTAAAAACGCATCTAATGTATCATAACTCCGTATATTTATATCATTTCTCTCAATTATCGTAACGATATCTCTTTCTATCTCCGCTGCGCGTTTGGATAGAAGCCCTAGGTCATTCATATCGAAAACTGTTAGCAAATCAATCTCTTCAAGCCCAAATTCCTCGGCAATGATGCTCAATTCGTTTTGCAGATTTCCGGCATCAACAAATGCTGCATCGCTGTTGTTAGTTTCGCAAAAATAATACAATCTGTTCCATGTGGTGCGCAGCTCCTGATACCAGTCCGCCAGCTTTTCATAATCCGGCGTTGCCGCTTTATCCCTTATGGGTTTATAGCGAGCAATGAATTGACGCGATGATGCAATGAGCAAATGCGCCAAGCTTTTGAGCTCGCCTGACGTCGTCGCAGCCAGAACCGCTTGATAATATTCCACAAACCGGTCGGGCAGTTCCTTCCAGTTGCTCATGCCCGCGATTGCGCCCCAATGCCAGGATTTCCAGTATGTTCCGTTTAGGCAGGCAACCGATGTCATCAGATAATAATGGATGAACCCCGCCAAACAGCGAACCTTCCAAAGCCGCTCCTCGAACATCATTGTACGGTACAAGTCCATTGCGACATCGAGGTTTTCCAGAGCCTTTTTGTAGGTAAACACCGGGTTGGCAAGATTATCAAAAAGCTTCTGCCGTATTGACTCGAAGCGTTCCTCGTCTTCCTTAGAGCGGGCATACAGTATTTTTGCGTCACCCAGGCAGAGTGTGGCTCGGTCTATCAGCTCGGCTGTTTGTTCGCAGCGTTCCCATGAGCGCGGATAGAGGTCGTTGCCGACGCCTCCGATGATAAATGTTTGAGCCAGTTCATTGCCGCGTTCTGTGGCGGGTACGAAATAATCAAATGGCTCGCCGTGGCCGTCGCCGTTAGTTGATGCGCCTTCGACTGCGACAAGCAGCGCCACATCATCGGGGTATTCGGTCTTAATCTTATTTATGACCCACTGCGTGAGCCGTTCTGTTGTTTCCTTCATAATAAAACCACCTTAAATAATTTTGTCTGCGGCCGCACATCACCTTCAAAAGCTGGCTTCATTATACATTTCATTTACTTGATAATACAATACCGAGATTTTTTATAGCAAATCTTTACCCTCGATATAGAAGCACCATGCAGAGGAACCGTCCCCTATTAATCTGCTACTTGAAATCGTCGGGAAACAGATATATAATTTCACCAGATATTTAACAAAAGCTGATTTATGTGTTGGTTGATACGCGTTGGTTAATTCACAATGTCGGAAAGATCGATACATCTGATTTGGCGATTTTCATCAGATTAAGGCATGCTGAAGCTACATAGAAGCAAGGGCGAATTTAGCGGGAGTTCTACAGGAGGCATATCATGCATGACATAAAAAAGAAAAAGCCAAAAATCAGCCTAAAGAGCCTATTGCCATATGCTTTTGGCGTTGTATTGGGGCTTGTGATTGCCAATATCAACGGACATAACGCGGGAGCAGAGGCTGCTGCCGAGGGTTCTTCACTCGGTATGGAGCTATTAGCTCTGCTGCCGGGACTTGCATCGCTGGTTATCGGCTTAATACTGCATATAATTTTGCACGAAGCGGGGCATTTAGCCGCCGGACTTCTAAGCGGTTATAAATTCACTTCTTTTAGAGTTGGCAACATAATGATTAGCAGGCAAGACGGCAAGTTAAAACTTGGGAAGTTCTCCATTGTGGGAGCTGGCGGGCAATGCCTGATGTCGCCGCCTCAGCCCACGAACAACACCTACCCTTTTGCGTTGTATTACCTCGGCGGCGGACTTATGAATTTTATTGCAAGCGGTATATTCATTGCAGTTTTTCTGCTTACAAAAGATACTTTTCTATATTCAGGAGATATTTTTATCACACTTGCCGTAGTGGGTGTGTTTTTAGGACTGATAAACATTCTTCCTTTGAAATTCAGCGGAATTGTCACAGACGGTCACAATTTTATTTCTCTTGCGAAAAGCGAAAAGACCCGGCAGGCAAATTGGCTCTTGCTCACCGCAAACGCATGTATTTCTTCGGGCGAAAGGGCGAAAAATCTGCCCGAAGAATGGTTCGTTTTCCCGGAAGATTACGACTTCAACGACACCTTATCGGCTAACATCGCCACAATGGGACTGGCTCGTTTGATAGACTGCCATAAATTTGATGAAGCTAAGATTTTCGCCGAAACCATCCTTAGTAAAGGCGACAAGCTCATAGAACTGCTCAAAAACGAAATCCGCTGTGAATTATTGTTTCTTGAAATAATATGCGAAAAAAGACCGGACGAGATTGAACGTTTATTTACCACTGAACTCAAAAAATACATAATGGCAAGTAAAACTCATCTATCCAAACATAGGCTGATGTATGCTTATGAAAAACTTGTTTCGCAAAATGACGAAAACGCAAAAAAGAGCCTTGTAATCTTCAATAAAATATGCCTTGCCTATCCTTTTTCCGGCGAACGTGAGAGCGAAAAAGAGCTAATCGGCATTATAGAGGGTTTGGCAGGGGAATTATATAAAAGGAGCGAATAAGCATGCGCGACACGGGAAAAACCATCAGCAGCTAAGGGGCGGTATTACATTAATTTCAAGAGTGAGGATTTTGAGGTATGAAAACACACCCAGACCCAAACACGCGCTTCCCGGTTCCGGGTGAGAACGGGCAAGACCCTTATGACGTGACCTACATTAAGCCGACTATTACACGCCCGAATATTATTGTCGGCGATTTCAGTTATTACAGCGGTCTGGATTTTGAAAGCCGTGTCACGCATCATTACGAATTTTACGGCGACAAGCTGATTATAGGGAAGTTCTGCCAGATTGCGGCAGGCGTTGAGTTTATTATGAACGGCGCGAATCATAAAATGGACAGCGCGTGTACTTTTCCGTTTTATATTTTCGAGGGTTTCGAGCAGGATGTTCCGCCGCTGTCAGCTATGCCGCTTAAAGGCGATACCGTTGTCGGGAACGATGTGTGGATTGGGCAGAATGCGGTAATTCTGCCCGGCGTACAGATTGGCGACGGCGCGATTATCGGCGCGAACAGCGTGGTGGGAAGCAATATAGAACCCTATACAATCGCAGCGGGCAATCCGGCGAAACAAGTTCGCAAACGATTTGACGATGAGCTGATTGCGCTTTTGCAAGCGTTCAAATGGTGGGATAAGCCGATTGATGAGATACAAGCGTTGATTCCGTTACTGCACGATAACGATTTGGAGCGGGTTAAGCGCGAGATAAAAAGGAGGATAAAATCATGAAAAATCAAATCCAAAGCAAACTTGAACTATTTGCGGAGAATGCACTAATCATCAGGCCGGAGTTTAGGTGGCATGATGATTCGGCCAAACGGTTGGCGGCGATGGTGTATGCGCTCAATGACCGGAAAATCGACTGTGCTGCGATTGGGGGCAGCCATGATTTAATCAAAAGCAATACCGGCATATTTTCCACATTCAGGGGGAATATGGCGATGTGTATTGCAGCGATGTTATCCCTCAAAGAAAACCGGGAGGAACTGTTCGCCCGCACCGCCGCCGTGTATGAGGCAATGAAGAAGGTGAAATTCAAAGCATCGGATTATCTTGCGATGGCGGCTTATGAGATTGCTTCACAAAGTGAAAGGTCAGATTATCATGTCGCCCGCGCGAGGGAATTTTATGACAGTATGAAAGCCAACTCCAGTTGGTTTCGTGTCGGTGAGGACGATTATATCTATGCGGCTATGCTCGGACTTACTGATATTGACATAAGAACCGGAACAGACCGGGTTGCACAGCTTTATCAGCGTTTTCAATCCGAGTTCCGTCCAAAAAACTGTGTACAAGCGTTGGCGCAGTTATTGGTTCTCAGCGGGGATTGCGATATGGTTGCAGGGCGTGTTCTTGCGTTGCGGGATGCATTGAAGACCCGAAAAATACGGCTTGATAAAGCCTACACGCTCCCATCACTCGGCGTTCTCGCCCTGCTCCCGGTAGATACGGAAACACTTGTACAAGAAATTGATGAGGCGCAGAACTTCCTCAAAACACAGAAGGGCTTCGGCTCATGGTCTGTATCAAAACAAGAATTACAGTTGCTTACGGCGGCGGTTGTGTCCGGGGCATACGCCGACGACATAAAATGCGGCGTAATAACGGCTTCGGTTTCTACAAGTATCGCAAGTATAATCATAGCACAGCAAGCGGCGATTATGGCAGCGGTTGTCGCAAGCACGGTAGCGGCAAGTGCGGTTTCCACGACAGCATCGAGTTAATAGAGGTCGGCGCAGTTTTGTAACAAAATAGGTCGAAAAACTAACACTTTTCGACCTATTTTCTACATTTCAAACGTGTATGGAATTGTGTATGTAATGCTGTTATAATGTCCATGCGTCATCGCAAAGGGCGGCATGGCTTTGCGTCTTGAAGGGAGGGTAGGGATATCCTATCTGAAAGGAGCGATGCTCATGGATGTTTGGAAATTGCTTGACCTCGTAATTAAAATCTTGCCATACATAATAAAGTTGGAAAAATTTATTGCAAAGAGAGCAAAAGACAAACGCCGCCCCTCGCACAAAGGTCAAGCGACGTTTGATTAGGGCGTAAGCCCGAGAAAAAATTACGCGAGGCCTGCCGCTTTTTACGCGGCTGACGTGTCAGGGGGAGTGTTAGTAGCACTCTCTCTGTCTATGTTTCTACTATAGTGTAAAAACGAAGATTTGTCAATAGGAAAATGACTTTTGGGGCTTGTGAGCTTGTGTTTTCCACTGGTTTCGCAAAAGAATGATTGTTGGGTAATATTATCACGGCTAACCGATAGTCAGGCTGAACTCGGCTATTTCTATATGCTTACGGTATTCACGGAAGGTCATCTCCAACGATTCCGCCAGCAGTCTGCCGTCTTCTCCATCGGCATAGTTTTGATTTTTAGCATTGTCGGAATAAGATAGTGTATAAAACCAATCATATGAAACTATGATCAATCGCCTGCGGGCGGCAATTTACCCTAAAATCCGCGAGGAAGATTTGCCGGAAGTGTATCTAAGGTTTTGGCGGGCGGCTGAATCGACTGACAGTCCCGGCGTGGGCGTTGGACTGTACCTTGCGCGGGAAATTATCACGGCTTGCGGCGGGTATATAAAAGCCGCTTCGGATTTTGGAAAAGGCTCTGCATTTTCGGTGTTTTTATCAAAAGTGTAAAATTTTCGAAAGATTTATCAAAACCCCCGCCTACGCTTAGTGTCTTGCTAAGCTCAGTGTCCACGCTATCCATGTAAAACTAACACTGGCTGCTGACACAATAGGCAAAAACTAACACTTTCCGAACGATTTTCTACATTTCAAACAATGCTTTTATAGACTTGACGTTATATACAACGTCATGTTATAATGAGACACACAGAAAGGAAAGGTGTTATTTTGGCTAAGGTAGATAAGCAACTGTTAGCATTGCGTAACAATCCAAAAAATGTGAGGTTTAGTACAATCAGGAGCTTACTGCTACGGTATAAGTTCACCGAATCTTCACCGCGTGGCGGGTCAAGCCATTACACATATAGCAGGGGGATATATAGAATAACCATACCAAAGGGAACGCCGGTCAATGAGATTTATATCAAAAAGGCAATCGCAATCATAGATAGGCTAGAGGAGGAAAGCATATGAAAGACATGGAATACTACATGGGGTTAAAATACCCGTTCACGCTAGAGCAGGATGCAGATGGGAGTTATTTTATAGAGTTCCCGGATTTACCCGGCTGCATGACTTGCGGAGCTACAATAGAGGAAGCTGTTAAAATGGGTGAAGACGCGAGGAAGTGTTGGGTAGCAACCGCATTAGATGAGGGTGGATTCATTCCGGAACCCAAAACTGTTGAAGATTACCCTGACAACTTCAAGCTAAGACTTCCGAGAACCCTATACAGAACCTTGTCGGTAAATGCAAAATCCGAAGGTGTATCGATGAACCAATATTGCCTTCATCTGTTATCTTATGGGGTAAACCGCACTACTGCAATATAATCAAAACTGTTCCCGCGTCATTCTCGGAATAGGCAGACCGTCAAAATCATACTGTACGAAGGTAGGCGGAGAAGTTTCCCGCTCTATCACTATAATTCAATAGACCCCTTAACGGTTCAAAACCGAAAAATACCTCTCCGTTGTCTCTTTGCTGCTGCCGTTGAAGAATAGCCAGCCGTCGGGGAGTTCGACTGCTATGTATGGAGGGGTGTTCCGGTGGACGTACACATGGCTCTCGCCGTACCCGTACACAAAGAACCTTCCGACGTAAAACCTCGGGCTATCCCCTCCGTGAACCTTTGAAGCGATGGGGATGTCATCCATCAGCGACACGCTCACGATATCTTCCGTGGAAAACGAATAATCCATCATCGGCGCGTTGATTGCAGCAACCTGCCCGTCAATGCTGAACGTCACGCTGCCGAAGTCTAGCGGCAGAAGGTAAACCGTAAGACATATCCAAAACCCTATCGCTGCGACAATCACCGCGTATGTTACCTTACCGAGCCATGACGCCAGGTTCGCCGTCATGCCGTAGCCGATGCGTTTTTCCACCATGCTCCTGCTGTCGTTCGGGTTGTTGTAGAACATTGCGCCGAAAACCCAGTATTCGTCCTCGTCTATGTAAACCTCCTCGTTGACCAGCCGCATAAACCTGTTTCTGGCTTTCCGCACGTTTATCTGCGCCAAAATCATCGGGATAATGATTATGCAGCTAAATACTATGTAAACAAGCATGTACATAAGGGAGACGGTAATATAATACAAACAATACTAATTGTCAAGTGTTGATATTATTTTTGGCGATAAGTGGGTATAATAATATACTTACCGCCAAAAATATCTTGGACATAATGGCATAAACTTCATATGAAATGATCCTCACGGCGTGTATAACTCGCTGGAATAAACATAAATTAGTCTTATGCAGCGAGCAATAACGATTCAATCTGAAATTACGCTGGATGATTTATTTAGCGCGGAGGGAGGACGATAGTAAATTTGACTTATTTCGTATATTTGGCGAAGACGGGTGGGCAAAACATTTCTAATCCGCGAGTATTTTTTCCAATACTGTCTCAAAGATTACGTTCTTTATATCCTCAACGCAGGCATCCGCGTTTTTTTCTATGTCCTTTCCCCAGAACCGCAGGACTGTCCAGCCCATATTTCGCAGACGCTTGTCGATATCGTTATCACGGGCCATATTCCGCTCGATTTTTGCAATCCAGTACTCCTTGTTGCTGCGTAGCTTGGGTTTCTTAGCAGACCAGTCCTTACCATGCCAGAAGTCGCCATCGCAGAAGATGGCGATTTTGTGTTTTGTGAGAGCGATGTCAGGCCTGCCGGGAAGCGGTTTGTAGTTCTTCCTGTATCTTATCCCTGCGCGCCATAGGGTTTTCCTGAGTTTTATCTCGATTGACGTGTTAGAGCTTTTTATCCGGCTCATGTTATATCGCCGCTGCTCTTCCTTACTGCGCAGGCGCTGTTGCGGGTTCGGGCGCTGAGGCTTATTCCGCTTTGTTTTCTTTTGCTGCCCTGTTGCATTCTCCATTTACAAGTCCTCATCAGTCTTCTGTTGCGATAGCTTGTTTTAGCACGATAGTATCATAAGAGCGATGGTAAATCAATGCAAATGTCTTTTGATATAAAATCAGCGGGAAAGTAAAAAGGGCATCAATCAAAAACTGTAGATAAATACATCCCCGGGGGCACAAAGCTTATGCCCCCGGGGGAATAAAATAGAACGTAATTAAGAAGCCTAGAAAATATGGTACGACAGAATCAGGCCTGCAAAGACGATCGAGACCATTGCGCTCAGTTTGAGGAGGATATCCACTGCAGGGCCGCAAGTGTCTTTCAACGGGTCGCCCACAGTATCCCCGACGACTGCTGCTTTATGGTTTTCCGAGCCTTTGCCTCCGTGGTTGCCGGCCTCTATGTATTTCTTTGCATTGTCCCACGCGCCGCCGGAATTAGCTGTGAAGATAGCAAGCATGAAGCCGGATGCGGTAAGACCCATGAGGAAGCCCACAACACCGTTGGGTCCGAGGATGAGCCCGATGCCAATTGGGGCAATGACAGCCATAAGAGCCGGGAATATCATTTCGCGAAGGGATGCCTTAGTGCACAGGTCGATGCAGGATGCGTAATCGGCTTCAGCCTTGCCTTCCATAAGGCCTTTGATTTCCCTGAACTGGCGGCGCACCTCCTCAACAACAGACTGTGCTGCCCTGCCCACGGACTGCATAAGCCTCGCTGTGAAGAAAAAGGCAATCATTGATCCTACCAGCAGACCGACGAGGACAGATGGGTTGTCAATACGTAAGTCTACCAGAAATTCCGGGTCAAGGCTTTTCACCCTGTCGATGTATGAAGCTATCAGCGCAAGAGCAGTGAGCGCTCCGCTCGCTATAGCAAAACCTTTGCCGACGGCGGCAGTCGTGTTACCAAGGGAGTCGAGGGCATCGGTGCGTGTTCGTACTACTGGGTCAAGCTTTGCCATCTCCGCAATTCCGCCGGCGTTATCCGCGACCGGGCCGTAGGCATCGTTAGCGAGGGTGAGTC